>OIZA01000092.1_pt1 | contig 55078 bp, 42 predicted proteins | sample 1588381 | NCBI WGS metagenome assembly OIZA01 (sample SAMN03283277) | human gut metagenome | biome: human-associated habitat; material: feces | host: Homo sapiens | place: Peru | collected 2012 | reverse complement strand
TGCGTCGGCGATGACAGAACCTATTCTTATCTGGAATCCAGAAATGGAAATACGCTCTCTGACAGGGTTCTGACGAACGTGTTGAAGGATGTTTATCCGGAATATAAGACTTACAGCTATCTGGACAGGGGATCTGACGAGAGACAGTACAATGCTCCGGGGGTTGATCTGCCTGTCTGCGATTTCTGCCGCTCGAAATATGGGGAATACCCGGAGTATCATACTTCGGCGGATGATATGAGTCTGATTTCTCCGAGAGGTTTGTCGGGGGCATATCATGTAATGACCCAGGTGCTTGCGGCGCTGGAGATGAATGGATTTTACAGAGTCAACTGCCTTTGTGAACCACAGCTTGGAAAAAGGGGACTGTATCCGACCGAGAGCAGGAAGGGAATTTACCATGAAGTAAAGAAACTGACGAACCTGATCGCCTATGCGGACGGAGAACGGGATCTGATTGAAATCAGTACAAAGATCGGAGTGCCTCTGGTGGGATTGATTCCCATTGTGGAAAAGCTGGTGGCAGCTGGACTGTTAGATAAGCTGAAATAGAGCAGATGAAAGAGGAAAAGGTATGCTGAAGTCGGTACTGGATTATCTTGAGAATAGCGAAAGAAAGTATCCGGACAAGCCTGCGGTGGTGGATGAACAGGGAACGGATACTTACAGACAGCTGGCACACAGTGCAAGGTCAGTGGGGACCGGTCTGGTGGAGCGGGGACTCAGACCGAACATGGTAGTTGCCGTTATGATCGGCAAGAACCGGAAGGCGCTGTCTGCGTTCTGGGGGATTACCTATGCCGGAGGAATCTATGCTCCCATGGATTGCGGCGCTCCTGCGGAAAGGCTGAAGAAAATATTTGAGGTACTTTGCCCGGTATATGTGTTGACGGATGCTGAAAACGCTGCGGCTGCCGCACAGCTGGTCTGCGGAGAGCAGATTCTTTACTGGGAGGAGCTCACAGACACGAAGCCGGATGAGGACAGACTGGCAGAAATCCAGAAGAGACGTATTGACGTTGATCCGCTCTATATTATCTGCACTTCGGGATCGACCGGTGTTCCCAAAGGAGTCGTCATCAGCCACAGGGCGGTCATCGATTTCACGGAGGAGTCAAGCGAGGTAATGGACTTTTCGGAAAAGGAAAGCTTTGCAAATCAGGCTCCCTTTTATTTTGACGCGTCGGTTCCTGACCTGTACTGTACGATCCGCAATTCGGCGACACTTCATATCATTCCCGAGAAATGGTTTTCATTTCCGATCAGGGTTTTGGAATATATCCGTAAAGAGAAAATAAATGCTATTTTCTGGGTGCCGTCTGCGCTGATTGTCACGGCAAATCTTCGCGCATTGCCGGAGGTTGATGTCACATGTCTGAAGAAGATTATGTTCTGCGGGGAAGTCATGCCGGTCAAGCAGTATAATATGTGGAAAAAATATGTGCCAGATGCTGTCTATGTGAACTATTACGGCCCTTCTGAGACGACTTATGCAAGCACCTATTATATCATCGACCGTAATTTCTCCCCGGAAGAGACACTTCCCATAGGCAATGCCGCTGTGAATACGGATGTACTGATACTGAATGAGTGCAGCAGGGAGTGTGAGAGGGGAGAGATCGGAGAACTCTGTATCAGAGGTTCGGGTGTTGCGCTGGGCTATTACAACAACCCGGAAAAGACGGAGGAAGCGTTTGTGCTGAATCCGCTGACACCGTTTTACAGGGATATTATGTATCGGACGGGAGACCTTGTAAAGCGCAATGAGCGGGACGAGATTATGTATGTGGGACGAAGGGATTTTCAGATCAAGCACATGGGTTACCGCATCGAGATGGGTGAAATTGAGGCGGCGGTAATGGGAATCGATCAGGTTCAACGCGCGTGCTGCATATATAACAGACGAAAACAGACAATCATACTCTTATACGCAGGGACAATTTCTTCCGAACAGGTGAAGGAGGAAGTGAAAGAGAAGGTTCCGGCATACATGGTACCGGGAGTCATAAAGCAGCTGGATCAGTTGCCGATGAATGCGAACGGCAAGGTTGACAGAAGGCTTTTGGGGGAACAATATGGGGGATGATTATTTGTTTGAAAGAGCAATCATTCTTGGCTCGGGAAAGCTTGCCTTCCAATGCGCGGTGCTGACAAGAGAGCATCTTGCGGATGTGGAGGTATTGGAGTATAAGATTACGGAAAGTACAGTGCTGCGCGCACTTTGCGATAAGGAGGGCATTTTGTACCGATGCTGCTCAAAGGATGAGCTGAACGAAAGGCTTATGCAGGAGCAGCGAAAGTGTCTGGTTGTGAGTGCCGCTAACAGTTACCTTATCCCTCAAAGGGTAATCGAAAAGGAGAACCTTGTTGTAATCAACTGGCACAATGCGCTTCTGCCCGCACATAAGGGGAGAAATGCAGAGGCATGGAGCATCTATGCGGGAGACGAGATGACCGGAATTACCTGGCACATGGTGACAGGGGATGTGGATGCGGGGGACATTATTGTTCAGGAGGAAATTCCTATTGACGAAGGCATGACCGCATTAAAGCTTTATCAGAGACAGTGCGAACTTGGGGCGGAGGTCTATGGCAGGATGCTTAAGACAGTACTAAAGGGCGGCTGCCGGCTGCGCAGACAAATGCCTGCGGGCACAGAGGCAATGCACTATTCGTGGGAGAGACCGAATGACGGATATCTGGAGACTGACTGGGACAGCACAAAGATGAGCCGCTTTCTGAGGGCAATGGATTACGGCGGCCTTTTGCTTCTTGGGCAGATGCATGTGAGATGGGAAGAAAACGAATATCATTTTCACAGATATAAAATTTCCGAAAAATCCGGAGAAGGGGACAGCTTTGCAGACGGCAATCTGACACTGCATCGTGGAGCGTATGAGATTGTGTTGAGAGGCTTAAAGCGCAGGGACGGTTCTGAGGAAATATAGATTTTATAAATTATGGAGGAAGCGATGAATATACAGGAGAGAATACTGGAGATTTTGAGTGGAATGAATGCGGATGCAGACTTTGCGCATTCAGAGAATTTTATTGAGGATGGTCTGCTGGATTCTTTTGAAATTGTCAATCTGGTTTCGGAATTGGAAGATGCATTTGAAATTGAAATCCGGGGCACGGATATAGTGCCTGAGAACTTTGAAAATATCGACAGAATTTCGGCGCTGATCGGAAAATATAAAGAGGGGAAATAGTCATGGAGATGCTTTCCTATGAAGAATGGCTCAGGCAGTCCGGCTGGATTCAAAAGGGCGATTGCCTGTATGTCGTCTCCGATATGCTGGAGCTGGCTAAGACAGTAAGAGAACAGGGGAGAAGACTGGATAGAAACAGCGTGATCGACACACTGCAGGAACTGGTCGGGGAGAGCGGCACCCTGCTTTTTCCAACCTTCAACTGGGATTTCTGTAAGGGAATTGGATTTGATTACTACAGAACACCGGTGAAGACGGGGGCGCTGCCCAAAGCGGCGCTAGGACGCCCGGATTTCTCCAGAACGGCCCATCCGTTGTATTCCTTTGCTGTCTGGGGCGACAGAAAGGAAGAATTGATGGGCATTGACGCAATAGATGCTTTTGGGAAGGGAACCATCTTTGAGAGACTGTATGATTGGGATGCCAGGGTACTGGTCATCGGGCTGGAACCTCTGGAAGGGGTTACTTATATCCATCATGTCGAGCAGATGGTCGGAGTTCCCTACCGTTACAATAAGGAATTTACGGCGGATTATACGGATGCGGCTGGCAGGACAGAGCAGAGAACCTACAGGATGTACGTCAGGGATCTGCAGCTGAATCCACAACATATCAATGGCTTTGAGCCGCTGGCGAAAAAAATGATGACCGAGGGAATGATTATGAGCCGGGAATATGGAAGTGTGGAAAACCACTTCTTACGGATCAGGGATCTGGATCAGGCGGTGAGAGAAGATATTGTAAACAACGACTCACAAAATATGTATCGGTACGGTATCACAGATAGAAGGCAGGAAAAGGCGTGAAAAAAGATAAAAACAAGAGCAGAATCTACGTGTGCCATACCTATTACCATGTCTACGTTACCTTTTTAAAGGAGCTGAATCTGCCGGTGTCGGAGCGTGGAAAAGCGACGTTAGTGCTGAGCAGGATGTCGATTAACTTTGAACAGCTGAAGGACAGGGTGGAGTCTACCGGCTTATTCCGGAGTGTGTATGAATTTGATGAGAAGCGGGAGGATTGTTTCCCGGAGCTGGCGAAGTACAGACAGGATAAGGGGAATATCTTTTTTAATATGCTGTCCCGGATACGCTTTACCAAAAGGCTTGCAAAGCTGAATGAGCCCTATGTTCCGGTCGATTTCAGGGAATATCGGAATGTATATGTATTCTGTGACAGTGATCCCATTGGATATTATTTAAACTGGAAGCATATCCGTTATCATGCAGTCGAGGACGGATTGAACTGCCTGGTGCATTTTGATGCCGCCAGATATGACAACAGAGGGCATTTTGCATTAAAGGCGTTTCTCTCGAGGAAACTTAACTTGATTTTTGTACAAAACGGTTATGGAAAGTACTGTATCGACATGGAAGTGAACGACATTGCCTCCATTCCGTACCCTTGTCCGCAATATATAGAGCTGCCGAGACAGACGCTGGTGGATGGCCTGAAGGACGGGGATAAGGACATTATTCTGAAGGCGTTTATCCGCGATAAGGAAACGCTGGAGGAGCAGATCAGGAAAGCAAACGAGAAGACGGATAAAATATTGATTCTGACAGAGCCGCTCTGTACTCTGGATGTAAGGGAGAGAATTTTCCGGGATATTGTGACGGAATATGAGAAGGAAGGAACCGTATTTCTCAAGCCCCATCCGAGAGATGTTCTGGATTATAGAAAGCTTTTCCCGGAATATCCGCAGTTTGACGCGACAGTGCCGATGGAAATTCTGAATTTCTTCCCCGGGCTTCGCTTTAAAAAGGTAATATCGGTTATGACAGAGATCAAAGCGATCCGGTTTGCGGATGAATGCGTGAAATTGGGAATTGATTTCATGGATCGGTATGAGGCGCCCGAAATACACAGGCAGAATGCTATGATAGAGAGGTCATAAATGCTTCGGATAATAAAAAAACTTCGTATTTTATTGGATAGAAAACAGAAAATGTCTATGGTTGGACTGATATTTCTTATGATCATAGGTGCGTTTCTCCAGACGGCAGGTGTGGGCATGCTGGTACAGGTGGTGAGCGTTGTGATCGATCCTGAATCCATAGAGAAGAGCGGGATTGTCCGTTCTTTTTATGATTTCCTCGGGTGCCAGGACTTCCAGACCTTTTCCGTTACGGTGATGGCTCTTCTGATCGGTGTATTTATCGTGAAGAATACATTTCTGTTTGTACAGCTTAAGCTGACCTTCGGCTTTGTCTATAAGAATCAGTTTGCAACCTCCGAGCGGATGATGCGGAATTATCTGCGCAGGGGATATGAATATTTCCTGAATGCGGACACGGCAGTGGTGCAGAGAAGCATCACCTCGGATGTGAATAATATGTATGCGCTTGTGCTGGCATTGCTGCAGCTGATGTCGGATGGCGTGGTTTCTCTCTTTGTGGTGGCTTTCTGCTTTGTGACGAATGGTGTGATGACGGTACTGCTCGGTGCCACGCTGGTCGTGCTGATGCTCGCGGTGAAGAAGGTCTTAAAGCCCATTATGCGTAAGGCGGGCGAGGACAACCAGAATTATTACAGCGGTCTGTTCAAATGGATTTCCCAGACGGTACAGGGAATTAAGGAGGTTAAAATTTCCTGCCGGGAGCAGTATTTTGTGGACGAATATTGTAAGTGCGGCGCAGGCTATGTGAATGCCGTACAAAAAAACAGCCTCTACAATAATATCCCCAAGCTTCTGATTGAGACGGTGTGTATTGCAGTGATGGTGATCTACATGATTGTACTTACAGTTTCGGGAACCTCCGCGGAGAATATGCTGGAGGTGCTGTCAACATTGGCGGCGGCAGCGTTTGTACTCCTTCCGGCGGTAAACAGGATCAATAACCAGATCAATGCCATTGCATATGCTGAGCCCTGCTTTATGTCGGTCAGCGATAATCTGCAGGAGGAAATCGATGATTCCAACGTAGATATGTCTTTTGCGGCGGTAGACAGGAAAAAGCTGGAAATTAAAAAAAGCATTGAACTGAAGGATATTGTCTATGCCTATCCCAATACGGACAGACTGATCTTTGATCGGGCGAACCTGACAATTCCGATCGGAGCATCGGTGGGGCTTGTCGGAACATCAGGGGCCGGAAAGAGCACGATCGTGGATATTTTGCTTGGATTACTCGAAGTGCAGGGGGGACAGATCTGCGCGGATGGCGTTGAGGTGAAGGCACAGTACAGGAGCTTCCTTAAGAATATCGGCTACATACCGCAGATGATCTTTATGCTGGATGACACTATCCGCAGGAATATTGCTTTTGGCATACCGGATGAAGAGATCGACGAGCAGCGTGTGTGGGAGGTGCTGGAGGAGGCACAGCTGGACGAGTTTGTGAGGTCGTTGCCCGAAGGACTGGAAACCGGAATAGGGGAGCGGGGCATCCGCCTCTCCGGCGGACAGAGACAGAGAATCGGAATCGCCAGGGCACTGTATCACGATCCGGAGATTTTGATTCTGGATGAGGCAACTTCGGCGTTGGACAACGACACTGAGGCGGCGATCATGGATTCGATCAACCGTTTTCAGGGCAGAAAGACGCTGATCATTATTGCGCACAGACTTCAGACGATAGAAAAGTGCGATCTGGTCTATCGGGTAGAAAACGGTCAGGCAAAGCTGGAGAGAGGGAAGCTATGAAGAGATTGGCAGTGATAACGGCACGAGGCGGGAGCAAGCGCATTCCGCGAAAAAATATCAAGGATTTTTGTGGGAAACCCATTCTGGCGTACTCGATCAGAGCCGCGGTGGAGTCAGGGGTATTTGATGAGATCATGGTATCCACGGATGACATGGAGATTGCGGAGATTGCGAAGAAATATGGCGCAGAGGTTCCCTTTTATCGCAGTGAAGCGACGGCAAATGACTTTGCGGTAACCTCGCAGGTACTGGGGGAGGTTATTGAGGAATATAGCAGGAGAGGGAAAAATTTTGATGAGGTCTGCTGCATTTACCCGACGGCGCCCTTCGTGACGGGAGCGCGGTTAAGAGAAGCGATGGAGAGCCTGGCGGACACGGGAGCGGACAGTGTGCTTCCGGTGGTCAGATTCAGTTTTCCGCCGCAGCGGGGAGTGAAGTTGAACGATGGCTGTCTGGAGTATGTATATCCGCAGCATCGGAACACAAGATCGCAGGATCTGGAGCCGTGGTATCATGATGTGGGTCAGTTTTACTGCATCCGTGTTGAAAGCTTTTTGAAACAGAGAGGTCTTGTCATGGAAAAGACAGTTCCGCTTGTCCTGTCTGAGATGGAAATTCAGGATATTGACACGGAAGAGGACTGGAAGCTGGCAGAACTGAAATACCGGCTGTTACAGAAAACAGCCAACCGATAATCGACGGAGGTAAGAACGTGGATAGAATCAAAATCGGAGAACGATGGATCGGAAAGGACTGTCCGGCATATATGATAGCCGAGATGTCGGCAAATCATGCGGGAAGCATCGAGAGAGCAAAAGAGATCATTCATGCGGCAAAGGAAGCAGGGGCGGACTGTATTAAAATGCAGACCTATACGCCGGATACATTGACGATTGACTGTGATAATCCGTATTTCAGGGTCGGCTCCGGCACATGGAATGGAGAAAATTTATATCAGTTATACGGCAAGGCATATACTCCGTGGGAGTGGCAGGGCGAGCTGAAGAAGGAAGCCGAAAAGGTGGGGCTTGACTTCTTTTCTACACCGTTTGACAGGACAGCGGTTGATTTCCTGGAGGGGCTTGGGGTACCGTTTTACAAGATTGCTTCTTTTGAACTGGTGGACATTCCGCTGATAAAGTATGTGGCTTCCAAGGGCAAGCCCATTATTCTTTCCACGGGAATGTCGAATCTGGGGGAGATAGAGGACGCAGTCAGGACAATCCGGGAACAGGGAAATGAAAATATTGCCCTGCTGCGCTGTGCAAGTGCATATCCGGCAATTACGGATCAGATGAATCTGCGGACTATGCAGAATATGGGGGAAGTCTTCGGCGTTCCGGTGGGACTTTCCGATCATTCCATGGGATCCGTGGGCGCGGTCACCGCAGTTGCGCTGGGTGCAAAAATTATTGAGAAGCATTTCTGCCTCGACAGGGCAATCGAAAACCCGGATTCGTCCTTTTCCATGAATCCGGAGGAATACCGGCAGATGGTGAACGATGTCAGACAGGCGGAGAGAGCGATTGGCATCGTGAACTACGGAATGTCTGAGCAGGAAAAAAGCAGCATGGTATTCAGAAAGTCTGTGTTCTGCGTGGAAGATATCAAAAAGGGAGAGCGCATCACGGAGAAGAATGTCAGGGTGATACGCCCCGGTTACGGCTTGAAGCCGAAGCACTACGAAGAGATTCTCGGGCAGGTTGCGCTGCAGGACATCAAGCGGGGCACCCCCATGCGCTTTGAATACATCGGGAAGGGGAGCAGGGTGCTTTTTCTGACAAATAATGAGAATTCGATGAAGCTGTACCGGTGGATCAGTGAGCGCTGTGAGGCAGTATTGCAGCAGGAGCCGCTGCGGCTGGTGCAGGTTATGGAGATACAGCCTGATCTGATCGTGAGCTATAATTACTCCCATATCATACCCGAGGATGTGATCCGTTATATGGGAAAAAGGATTCTGAATATGCATATTTCCTATCTCCCGTGGAACAGGGGGTCTTCACCGAACCTGTGGAGCTTTCTTGACGATACGCCCAAGGGCGTGACGATCCATCATGTATCTGCGGGGCTGGATAAGGGAGAGATTGTATGTCAGCGCCGGCTGGAGTTTGATGTGGAAAGGGAAACCTTTGAGAGCACCTATGAGAAGCTGAATGAAGCAATTACGGAATTGTTTCAGGAGAACTGGGAACGGTTTCTCTCGGGAGAGTTTACGTTAAAGGAGCAGCCGGCGGGAGGAAGCTACCACAATCTGAAGGATCTGAGAGCGCTTCAGGAGAAGCTTCCGTTTGAGTGGACGGACAGAATTGCGGATGTTCTCGAGAAATACCGGCAGATGAAGGAATGCGAGTGATATGATATATATAAGGGCAGATATGAACGGTGTTATCGCCACGGGACATGTGATGAGATGCCTCGCTGTTGCAGATGCGGCGAGGGGCATGGGGGAGGAGACGACCTTCCTGCTTGCGGAGGGGGAAGCGACTGCTCTGCTTGAGAAAAGAGGTTACCGTTATCATATCCTGAATACCTCCTGGGAGGATATGGAGGGTGAACTGCCGGCGCTGCGTAAGGTCATAGAGGAGCAGGGAATCCAAACGCTGCTGATTGACAGCTATCAGGTGACGGAAAAATATCTTACAGAACTCGGAAAGCTGGTGCGGACAGTCTATATTGACGATGTGAATGCATTCCATTATCCGGTGTCGGCGCTGATCTGTTATGCAAATTATTATGCAACGTTCAAATATGAAGAGAACTATGCGGCGGAACAGCTGTTCCTGGGAACAGATTATGTTCCACTGCGGGCGGTCTATGCAGATTGTCCCCAAAAAAGAATTGCAGAGGTCGTGGAGAACCTTCTGGTCATGTCTGGCGGAACGGATCAGTATGACATCCTTTCACATATCCTCAAGGCGGTTCAGGGGCGCAATTACCGTCGGATAGAGGTAGTCTGCGGGGCATATTATAAAAATTATGACGGTCTGTGCAGGGCATATGCCGGGTGCGAGAATGTTGTAATCAGAAGGAATGTCAGTGATCTGGAAACCAGTATGCAGAGAGCCGACCTTGCGATTACGGCGGGGGGAAGCACGATGTATGAGCTCTGCGCCTGCGGCACTCCGGCACTCTCGTATTCGTTTGCGGATAACCAGCTTGGCAATGTCGTGCAGTTCCAGCGCGATCAGGTCATTGATTATATTGGGGACGTGCGATATGTGGATGTCCCGGATGAGCTTTTAAAGCTTCTGGATCGGTATGACCCGGATGCAGAATTGAGAAGGCAGAGGTCAGAGAAGATGCGGCGTGTTGTGGATGGAAAGGGAGCTGCCAGAATTGCTCGTATTCTGATGGAAGAGGGTAGACGTTAATAATGGGAAAAACTCGGTTCGGAAGGAAAACAGTACAGGCGGCAGCAGTGCTTATCGTGTTTGGCATACTTTTTTCAACCGGCTGTCTGACGAATAGGAGAAGAGCAACGCAGACTTATCAGGTTGTCATTTTTGGAGACAGTGTATACGGTAATGTCAGGGATGAATCGGCGATTCCTGAGCGCCTTGAAGAACTGTTGGGGATGACGACATTTAACGCGGCGATTGGCGGGACCTGTCTGGGAAGATGGGATACAGAAAGTGATCTGGATTATTCGGGAGATTCTCTGTCGGTTGTTGCGCTGGCGAAAGCGATTTATGCTTCTGATTTTGGTGTGCAGGAGGCAATGCGTTCAAAGGAGGAAATCATTGATTATTTTCCTGAGATGATCAGAGAACTGGAGAAGATTGATTTTTCGTCTGTGGAGCTGGTGATTATCGGGAGCGGAACGAATGACTACTACAACGGAATACTTCTGGAAAACAGTAAGGATCCGATGGATGAGCACAGCTTTGCGGGGGCGCTTCGCAGGACGATCGGCTATCTTCGCAGGAGTAACCCTGAATTACGGATTTTACTGGTGACACCGACCTACAGCTGGCTTGTACAGGTCGGACAGACCTGTGAACAATATAATTTAAGCGGAATACTCGAGGAATATGTCAATAAAGAGATTGAAGTCGCGGAGGAATGCGGGGTGGAGGTGCTGGATATTTATCATGATTTCTACCCTCATGAGCAATGGGAGGACTACACGCTTTATACGCTCGACGGGCTTCATCCTAACGATGACGGACGGAAGATGATCGCAGAAAGAATTGCGGAGTATCTGAAAAATAATTTATGAAAGAGAACACTGGAGGAGGTGTGGAGGAAGAGATGGGACAGGGAATCAAAGCTCCGGGAGAACTGCTTGCCGGATGTGCGAAGAAACTGAAAAAGGAATGGAAGCTGGCCTTTTTTTCGGCGGTTGTGATCGGGCTGCTGGTACATATGCCGGCGCTTCTTTCGGATATACCGAACCATGATGGACTGGACAGCTTATATTTCGACCAGAACATGATCACGTCGGGAAGATGGTTCCTTATGGTTGCCTGCGGTATGTCATCCTTTTACACAATTCCATGGGTGATCGGGCTGATCGGTCTGCTCTGGCTGGGGATCACGGCCGCTGTGCTTGTGGAACTGCTGGAGGTGAAGCAGAGCTGGGCGATTGTGACAATCAGCGGACTGCTTACGTCATTTCCGGCACTGGCATCGACCTTTGCCTATGTCTTTACGCTTGATGGTTATATGCTGGCATTGCTGCTTGCGGCGCTGTCGGTGCTGCTCACAAAAAAATACCGATACGGTTTCCTCGCCGGTGGCGTATGCCTTGCATTCAGCCTTGGCATCTATCAAGGTTATCTTGCGTTTGCGATGATATTGTGTGTGCTGGCGATATTGATGTTGTTTGCCGACGAGGGCAAGGCAGGAGAAAAGCTGCGCAAAATGCTGCGTTATGTCTGCATGGGAATCCTTGGGGCGGTGCTTTACTATGTCATTCTCCAGATCCTGCTCAGACTTGAGGGGAAGGAGCTTGCTTCCTATCAGGGAATCAGCGGTATGGCGGGAGGAGTGCCGGATACCGGAATTTTAGGGACGATACGGGGAATGTACAGTGATTTCTTCCGCTTTTCGCTGGGAGGAAATGTCCTTTTTAACAACGGAATTTCCGCGTTTGCCTGCATTTTACTTGCTCTGGCGACACTCGGGACGGGCATCTTTCTGATGCTCCGGAGAAAATGGTGGAAGAATCCGATGTTTTTCGTTATAATAGTTTTGGCGGTCGTGGCGCTTCCGTTAATCACAAATGCGATCCTGCTGATCTCGCCCTCTGTCACCTATCATCTTCTGATGAGGTATCAGTGGGTGCTTTACCTGATCGGTATGACGGCGTTTGTCAGCAGATACAGCGGAGAGCTTCCGATTGGGAAGCTGGCGGAGTGGCTGGCATTTGCGGCTGTTGTTGTCATCGTGTTCTGCTATGGCGTGGCGGACAACATCGGCTATTCCAATTTACAGAAGAAGTATGAGAAGACCTATGCCTATTGTGTAAGGCTGCTCGACCGCATTGAGCAGACGGAGGGATATTATCAGGGGATTCCCATCGCAATGGTGGGAGTGGTCGGGGACGAGGAGTTCCCGCCGACGGATCTGACGCTTCCGGTTACCTCAGGAATGATCGGGTTAAACGGCGATATGCTGCTCTATACAGGCAGGAATTACAAATTATTTATACAGAATTATCTGGGTGCTACGCTGAATATCCTGCCGGCTGAGGCGATGGGGGACATGTATTACGACGAGGAATATATTTCCATGGACAGCTTTCCGGGGGAGAACTCTATTCGGATCATCGATGGAATTATGTATATTAAGACGGAGAATGTAAACCGGTAAAGGAGATACGGAATGGCAGTATTATCAATCGTGCTTCCGGCATATAACGAAGAACAGAATATTGCAAATACCGTGAAGGTTCTTTCTGAAATACTGGAACAAAATAAAATTGACTATGAGCTTGTTTTTATCAGCGATGGATCGAGAGATGGCACCTATGCAGAGATTGTAAAGGCAGCGGCGGAAAATCCGAGAGTGAAGGGTGCCGAGTTCAGCCGGAATTTCGGAAAGGAAGCAGGAATTTTTGCAGGGCTTGAGCTTGCGTCGGGAGACGCGGTCATTGTGATGGACTGTGATCTGCAGCATCCGCCGCAGCTGATTCCGCAGATGTGGAAGCTCTGGCAGAACGGTGTCGAGGTCGTTGAGGGTGTGAAATCGGACAGGGGGAAGGAGAGTCTGGGCTACAAGCTTTCGGCAGGGCTTTTCTACCGGATCATGAGTAAGCTGATCAAGATCGACATGAGCGCTTCCTCGGACTTTAAGCTTCTCGACCGCAAGGTGGTCGATGTCCTGCTGGGACTGCCGGAGCGCAACACCTTTTTCCGTGCGCTGAGCTTCTGGGCGGGCTTCCGGACGGAGTCTCTGCCGTATGAGGTACAGGAGAGGCAGTTCGGGAAGAGCAAGTGGTCGTTCTGGAGTCTGATGAAATATGCGATTTCTAATGTGACATCCTTCAGTACGTTGCCCTTGCAGTTAGTCACTGTGCTGGGGATGATCTCTATTCTGTTCAGTGTGGTACTGGCAATACAGACGCTGGTGAGGTTCCTGATGGGAAATTCACTCGGCGGGTTTACAACGGTTATCCTGCTGATCCTGATCATCGGCGGCTTTCTGATGCTGAGCCTTGGGATTATCGGACATTATATTGCAAGAATTTATGAGGAAGTAAAGGGAAGACCGAAATATATCATCAGCAAAGTGACGCAGAACGTACAGGGGGAGGTTGTCGGCGCATGGAACAGGGGCCGCAACTGATCGTTGATGATAAGGAAAGGATGGAGGAAGGATGATTAATTTTAATGTGCCGCCTTATGCGGAAAAAGCGATGGACTATATCATGGAGTGCGTGAAGAACCAGAAGATCTGTGGTGACGGCGCGTACACAAAAAAATGTAATGCATGGATTGAGGAGAGAACCGGAACCACGAAGTGTCTGCTGACGACCTCCTGCACACATGCCACAGAGCTGGCTGCGCTGCTGGCGGATATCAAGCCGGGCGATGAGGTCATCATGCCGGCATACACCTTTGTCTCGACAGCGGATGCTTTTGTGCTGAGAGGTGCTGTCCCGGTCTTTGTGGACATCCGTCCCGATACCATGAACATTGATGAGAAGCTGATCGAAGCCGCAATTACGGACAAGACGCGCGCCATTGTGCCGGTTCATTATGCGGGCGTGGCATGTGAGATGGATACGATCATGGATATTGCCCGAAGGCATAATCTGATTGTAATCGAGGATGCGGCGCAGGGAATTATGGCGTCCTACAAGGGGAAGGCTCTCGGCACGATCGGCAGCTTCGGGTGCTTCAGTTTTCATGAGACGAAGAATTACAGCATGGGTGAGGGCGGAGCGCTGCTGATCCGCGATGCGAAGGATGTGGAGGAAGCCGAAATCATCCGTGAGAAGGGAACGAACAGAAGTAAATTTTACAGGGGACAGATCGATAAGTATACATGGGTGAATTACGGTTCGTCCTATCTGCCCAGCGATATGAATGCGGCATATCTCTATGCGCAGCTGGAGATTGCGGACGAGATCAATGAGGCGAGACTGGCTCTTTGGAACCGGTATTATGAAAATCTGCTTCCGCTTGCAGAGGCGGGGAAAATTGACCTGCCTGTTGTACCGGAGGGCTGTGTGCACAATGCACATATGTTTTATATCAAAGCGAAGGATATTGAGGAGAGGACGGCAAGGATTGCTGATCTGAAGGAGAACGGCATTATGTCGGTATTCCACTATATCCCGCTTCACACGGCTCCCGCAGGACAGAAGTTCGGACGCTTCCATGGTGAGGACAGATATACGACCACTGAAAGCGAGAGACTGATGCGTCTGCCGATGTATTATGGGCTGACGATGGAGCAGGTTGACTATATTTGCGATGTGATTAAGAAGTTTTAAGGAAGCTGGTCTATGAAGAAAATAGCCGCAGAGCTTGCGGTAATCCTGAAAGGGATACTGTTTACAGGCTTTAGCATCCAGACGGTCATGGGGATCGTCTGGATGTGTTTCAATTTCATCCATCTGCAGGATTTCGGAGAGCCGGAGGGAATTTTGTATCCGGTTTTGCGAAACGCTTCAGGCGGCGCTTATCCTCTGCTGTATCTGGTACAGCTGTGTGCGGCTTTCTTTGCCGCGCACTTTTTTCTGCAAAGCCTTTATCCGGCGAAAGGATTTCTTTCCGTATGGCGTGACTTCGTCCTGCTGACATTCCCGCTGGCGATGCAATGCCATCTCGCACTTTCCCCTTATTCTCTGGCCAGTTCTTTTGTGTTGATTGCGGTCTCCCTTGCAATCAGGCTGTGCGGGAACAGGGAGTCCTTTTCGATGCGCCTATTTGCGGCGGAAGGGCTGTGCTGGCTTATGCTTACGCTCCTGCTTCCGGAATATCTCGTGCTGGGCGGGGGGCTGTTCCTTCTGACGGGAGTTATCGGAGCGGTCGGAATGTTGAGAAGACACCGGAAACAAAGCCTTTGCACTCTGATTGTTGTGTGCGCGGCCTGTTTCGGGATTGTGTCCGGCGGTGTAAGCCTGTCGGAGCGATGGGAGAATCCATTCCGGCAGGAAGAGCTTGCGGTGTCCGTGTTCAGCAGATTTGCATGGCAGAATATGTGGAATGATATGGGACAATGGCCGCAGGAAGTGCCGGAGGCGCTTGGAGAGCAGGTGCTGGAGATCTCGAGGTATGCAGACAATGTGCGGCTCATCATGAAACCGATTATGGATGAGACTTTTGAGACAGAGAAAAAAGTACAGCATTACCTGGGCATGGCGGAGATCGGATGGAGGCTGCATGCGTCCGTGGTGATCCGGCAGATAGGCTGGGATGTGCTGGGCTATGGTGTCACACCGCTCATTCTGCCGCTCCAGCTGCAGGGCAGGGCATATGATGCCTACTCGGGAAGAAATTACGAGCTGATGATGAGCCATACACCTGTGCTGACGAGCAGGTATGTGCGCTACAGCTGCTGGTGGTTCGGATGGATGCTGGCAGTGGCAGCCCTTTTATGGATCGCGGGACGGTTTGCCGGCTGGCATGTGGAGAGCCGACCCGGGTTTGCGGGCATTCTGCTGTGTATCCTTACGCTTGGACTGATCGTTGTATGGTACACGATGAGGGGGGCTGGCGTGATGGATTATAAGTGTACGGTGGCGGTGAATCTTTTCTGGATGGCAGCGGGGCTGACAGGATGGCAGGGAGGGCCGGCAGCTAGGATGTTCGGGGAGGTAGAGGAGCAGAGATGTTAGCAATTCAGATTTTGTTATTAGTGTTGCTGCTGGTGGTGGTTCCGGCTATGGCAGGAGGCATATTTGACAGTGGGGAGACGGGGCTCCACAAGCTGCTGTTTATGTGGGTGAGCGGCCAGATGCTGCTGTTGGCGGGATTTCAGCTGATCTGTGTGCCGTTGATATTGAATCCCCGGGAGGATAATTTTAAACATGTGATTATTCTGTACGGAGTTTATGCGTTAGCTGCCGTGCTTTTGTCCATGGGAGTATCGATCAGGCGTCAGGCGGGGCGAAGGACGATCGTTGCGGAGGTATTTGCGCCCGAAGCGGATCTGACAGCCGGAGTGCTCAGGATTTTTGTGCTTGCACTGCTGGTTTTGCAGCAGGTGCTGGCGGGTACTCTGGCATATGAGGAGGGCGACGATGCCTTTTATGTGGCGGTTTCCTCTATAACGGCACAATCGGAGACAATGTATGAAATTTTGCCGTACACGGGCGGGGCAACCGGACTGGATGCCCGTCACGGACTTGCACCGTTTCCGGTATGGGCTGCAATGATCTCCCGGCTGACGGGAATGCATGCGGCAACGATAGCCCAGATTGTGCTGCCTGTCGTGCTGATTGCAATGGCATACGCGGTTTACGCTCTGATCGGCAGACGGCTTTTTAAGGAAAACCGTCGGGGACAGTTGTTCTTTCTGCTGCTGTTGGAGCTGCTTGTAATCTTTGGCGGGCAGTCGCTTTACACGGCTGAAAATTTTCTGCTGGTGAGAACGGCACAGGGCAAGGCGGTGCTTGCCGACATAGTGATTCCGTTTACATTTTTGCTGCTTTTTTTCCTGTTTGAAAAGCTGGAGCAGGGGAAAATGCCGGAGATCAGGTACTGGCTGCTTTTGGGCATGACGATGATCACAGGCTGCCTGTGCAGTACGCTGGGAACGCTGTTTGTCTGTCTGTTGTTGGCGGTCGGGGGCGGCTGCGCAGTGTTCTGCTACAGGAAATGGAAGATTCTTCCTTTGCTTGCAGCGTGCGGGATAGTACCGCTGGCAATGGCGCTCTTATATCTGAGATTTGATTGAGAGGGATACGGATATGTGGACAGAGGCAGTGCAGATTTTTCAAAAATATATGGGAACGGGGCTGATCGTGATCTGGTTTCTGGCAGCATTGGTTTATGTGCTCCTGAATGAGAAACAGAGACCGAAGAGAATCTTTTTCGTCTATATGCCGGTCATTATGCTGCTGATTTACTTTAATCCGCTCTTTGTCGGGGTGTTTTTTTCCGTGGTGGAAAGTGAAATTTACTTCCGCATGTGGTGGCTGATACCGGTGATTATTGTGATTGCCTATGCTGTCGTCTGCATCTGCGACAGGCTCAGAGGCAGGGCAAAGGGCATATTTGCGGTTACGGCGGTTGCACTGATTGTTCTTTCGGGGAAGCTGGTGTACAGTAATCCGCTGTACAGCAGGGCGGAAAACAGCTACCATGTGCCGCAGAGCGTGGTAGAGATATGTGATGCGATTGTAGTGCCCGGGCGTGAGGTGATGGCGGCATTTCCGTCAGAGCTGATTCTGTATGTACGGCAGTATGACCCGAGGGTATGTATGCCCTACGGCAGAGATGACATGGGGAAGTATTACAATGCCTTTTATGATGCTATGCAGGAAAAGGATATTGATCTTGAGGTCATCATGCCGTTTGCGAACCAGACGCTTTGCCATTACCTTATCTTTCGGGATGACAAAGAAATCCTGGGGAACCCCCAGGATTTCAGATTGGAATTTTTTGAACGGATAGACGGATATGTGATTTATCGCAATTCAAATACACCGCTTGAGTATTAGGCTATTCGTAAAAGCTGTTGTAATAGTTGATGGCTTCGACAAGGTGTTCTGCAACCTTGCGGCGTCCCTCTGCATTCAGATGGAGATTGTCTGTCAGATAGTCGCTGGCATTATTTTCGTTGAAGGTGCCATAGATATTGTCCACGAAAGTGATCTGCATCTGACCACAGATGTAGGCTTCTTGAATGGCAAATTCAGACAAGGCGCTGCCGTTGTATTTGACAATATCGCTGCTGACATAATTTCCGTTTTCGTCTCTCTCGGAAGAAAAGGCATAGGGGGGTGACATGACGATGATGCGGGTGTTGGGATGATACTGCTGCATCATTTCCAGACCGGCGGTCAGGTTTCCGGTAAAGGTCTGGATGTCGGTGGGGTTGTCCGAATTATACATGGAGTGCCCCATAAGATAATCGGCTGCATCGTACATGACGACAATAATGTCTATTTTATCAAAATCCACGGTGGAGTACAGAGAATGAACCTCCGCAATCTCTGATGGAGCACTGTCGCCCAGGACGTTCAGAGCCTGCCCGACATAATCGTCCACTTCAATGTCTGTCGAGAGGAATGCCATCCAGTAAAAGGTGAAAGCATCCCATGGATTGACATCCGTATAAGGATGTGCCTGTGTGGATGCCAGATAGCTGCCGCCTATGGAAAAATTGTAAACAGTGGCTCCGGTCATTTCGGCGAGCATACTGGCAAGATTGTCACTGGAACCCCGGTCATCGGCGAAGGGTGAGTTGCCAAAGACGGCGATGCTTAGCCCGTCAGACAGATCGGGAGCAATCAGATTGCCGGATTTGTCCGTCAAGGGAAGGATGTTGTCGTAGTTTTCCGCCTGATAGTCGTCCGGATTCCCGGAGTTTGTGCTTGGATCAATGAATTGTCCCCAGTTTGAGAATTTGAAGATAATTATCCCAACCGTGATGACGACTACCGCAAGGAGCACAATGTGTGTATTGAGACGGAACCTGAACCTGCGGGGAGCGTCCCCGGCATCGGAGGTATCGATATCATCTGCCTCATCGTCGATGTCCTCAATATTGTTTTTTTCAATATCCTCGTTGTCCAAATCAGAGAGATCGGCGCTGTCAAGATCAATGAGATCAATGTCGGGTATTTTATTTTGCATAATCATCCTCATTTCTGAACCTTTTTAAATCATTTTACTATTATATGTCATAGAAGTCCATATTATCAACTGGATTTTGGGTGTGACCGGTATCTTTAAGAAATTATAAAGAAATTCTTTATAACTTGCTACAAGCTATGAGGGATGCTATAATGTTACAGAATTGTTAAGCTTGTCTGAAGACTTGCGCGGGGTGTCGCAGAATACTCGGGCATGGAGGTAAGAATGAAAAAGTTATTTAATCATACGAAGCGGCCGCAGGAACAGTGGGAGAATTATGAAGAGGAGGACTTTGACTGGGACAGTGGCAACGGCAATGCCGATGAGGAAGCGTTTTACGGCGAAGACGGCGAGTATATTGAAAATGGAGAGTACGCGGAGGACGGCAGCTACGTCGAAAATGGAGAGTACGCAGAGGACGGCAGCTATACTGACAACGGTGAGTACATAGAGGACGGCGCATACATCGACAACGGAGAGTATGCGGAGGAACCCCGGTTTTATCCCGAGGATGAAGAGAATTTTTACGAGGGTGAGATTCTGTATGAGGGCGGGAGTGAGACCCAGGACGGCGAGATCCGATATGAGGACAGTGAGATTTACAATGCCGACTACCGGGGGGATGACCTGACCGAAAAGAAGAAAAAGCACGGACAGAAGAGCGGGCTGGGACAAAAACTGAAGGAAATTCCGGTCATCGACAAGGTCATTGCCGCAACCGGTGCGGCGGTTCTGGTTCTGGCGCTGGTAACGGGGATTTTCCTGATTAATTCCAGAAGTACGGCGCATCAGGTGTCCGATTTCGCCAGCGTCGGTACGCAGCTGAGCAATATTTCGGTCATTGGCGGACAGGGATTGAATGCGGTAGCCGATGCGCTGCAGGCAAGGCTTGTAGCGGACGAAACGGATGAGATCCAGCCGGAGCCGGATGAGCAGGAGCCGGAAAAGGGATATGAGGAGATAGATTATTCCCGGCAGGTGACGGTCGAACTGAATATGACCTCTATTCAGAAGGATCTGAAGATCAAGTTCACCAATCAGAAGACGGGAAAGCTGGTTGCCAACGTGCCGTTTTCTGTGACGGTAAAGGATCCCGACGGAAAGAGCAGTATCTGGTCCGATGATGATATGGACGGCATTATCTATAAAAAGGATATTACTCCGGGAACCTATAAGATCACGATAGAAAAGCTCACGGATGAGAAATATGCGGCATATGCCCTGTCCAAGGACACAAGGTCGGTTGAGGTCAAAAAGGATATCACCTATCAGAAGGTGGATGTTGCCAACGAGGTGAAGTCCGAGTCGGAGGTTGATGCCAAGAAGGAAGATACGGCAAAGAATGATACGGTCGTGGAGTCGGCGCTGCAGGATACGGTTGCATGGGTGGAGAGCACCGCTACGGGCATGTCCTACACGGAGGTGGCAAAGAGTACGATTCCGGATCCGCTGACGATCCTGACGGTGGCACGCGGCATGGATAAGCATTTTATGCGAATGGCATTGACGAGCAGTGCAGTTACGCTGAGTTCATCGGCGGGGGCGGAAATACCCGTCGGAGGAACAACCACTCTTACAGCGGGAGCACCTGTCATCACAGGATCTGAAAAGGAGAAGGTGACGGTCGGTTCCGTGAGTGATGTGAAATGGACAAGTCTGAACGAGCAGATTGCAACCGTGAATGCAAACGGCCAGGTTACAGGTGTGACTGTCGGAGAGGTACAGATCCTGTATGCCGCAAAGGCAAACGTCACAATAGAAAAGCAGAATCCCACCGTGTCACAGGGAGATGCGGCTGCGGCGCAGCAGGCGGTCGTGGATGTCAGCGGCAGCATCATAATCAAGGTGACCGGAGAGAAGCTGGGCAAGGGAACACTTACAGCAGATAAAACGGCGGTTACAGTGCTGATTAAAAATAATGCTGTCGTGCAGACAGTGGCGCAGGGCTTTAAGGAAGGAAAGACACTCGAATACAGTGTGGTGTCCGATAAGGAGACGGTCGCAACCGCTGCTGTGGATGCCACAGGTAAGGTGACGATCACCGGTGTGGGCGCAGGTACTGCAAAAATTACGGTCAAGGCAAATTATGCAAGTCAGTCTGTGCCGGGAACAACTGTGACGGAGGAGACGGCAGCTACGCTGGTCATTGATGTCATAGTCGGCGCAAACAAGGTAATCGGGCTTGACAGGACATCTACACTGGCATATGTTGCTAACCCGCTCGAACTGAAAGCAACGATAACGGGAGCTACTACGACAAGTCCCGCCATCACTGTTGAGGCATCTGACCCGACGGTCGTGAAGGTGACGGTAGGCGCGATCAAGACAGAGAACAATGTAATCACAGCGCCGGTTGTACTGGAGCCTTTGAAAGAGGGAAGCGCGACAGTCACCGTGAAATGTCTGGAAAACGGCGAGGAGGTTATGGCGGCATGTGTCGTGACAGTAAAGCCGAATCCCAGAACGGACGTGACAACAGCGCTGAAGGACAGCAAGGGCAACCTGCTCTACGTCATGGAAAACGACAGCTATCGTCAGGCAACCTATGCCGATTACTATACGTTCAGCAAGTTCTATATCAAGGGCCAGGTTAAGTATACGGGCTGGCAGACCATTGAAGGAAGAGTGTTCTATTTTACTGCCGATGGAAATGCAGTTACGGGGGAACAGGTCATTCAGGGTGCAAAATATACCTTTGCCAGTGACGGCTCACTGGTGACCGGAAACGGAACGCTCGGCATCGATGTGTCTAAGTGGAACGGAACAATAGACTGGACGGCAGTGAAGAATTCAGGTATCAGCTATGTTATTATCCGCTGCGGCTACAGAGGTTCTTCGCAGGGAACCCTGATCGCCGATCCGAAGTTTACTACGAACATCAAGGGCGCGACAGCCGCCGGCTTGAAGGTTGGCGTTTACTTCTTCACGCAGGCAGTCGATGAGCGCGAGGCGGTGGAAGAGGCATCCATGGTGCTGGAACAGATCAAGAACTACAAGATCTCCTACCCGGTATTTCTGGATGTGGAGCCGAGCGGAGGACGCGCGGACTCCATCAGCAGCGAGACGAGAACGGCGGTCTGCAAGGCATTCTGTCAGACGATACAGGGTGCAGGCTACACGGCGGGAATCTATGCGAACAAGACGTGGCTTGAGACGAAGCTTGACCCGGGTGCATTGAGCGCATATAAGATCTGGCTGGCTCAGTATGCGTCGGCTCCCACCTATGCTGGCAGGTACGATCTCTGGCAGTACAGGGCGACCGGAAAGGTTTCCGGTATCAGCGGAAATGTGGATATGAACCTCAGCTATCTGGGATACTAAAGCTGACGCTTAAGAAAAACGCAAGAACTATTAAGAATAAATGTGTTTGGAAACCTGCGGAAAGTGTGCTATGATGGGAATGTCCTCAGACAGGGATGGAAAGGAAGAATTATCTGATGAGAACTTATCTTGTGACGGGAGGAGCCGGTTTTATCGGATCCAATTATATTCACTATATGTTCAGAAAGTACGGAGACGAAATCCGCATTATCAATGTGGATGTGCTGACCTATGCGGGAAATCTTGAGAACCTCAAGGATGTCGAGAACAGACCGAACTATGAGTTTGTCAGGGCAGACATCTGCGATAAGGAAGCAATCTCCAAAATATTTGCTGAAAATGATATTGACAGGGTGGTACACTTTGCGGCGGAGAGCCATGTGGATCGGAGCATCCGCAACCCGGAGGTCTTTGTACAGACCAATGTTCTGGGAACTGCCGTGATGCTGAACTGTGCGAAGGCAGCATGGGAGCTGCCGGACGGAAGCTTCCGGGAGGGGAAGAAATTCCTTCATGTCTCAACTGATGAGGTGTACGGTTCACTGCCGGATGACGACAATGCGTTTTTCTATGAGACGACACCCTACGATCCGCACAGCCCTTACTCGGCGAGCAAGGCAAGCTCGGATATGCTGGTGAAGGCATATATGGACACTTATCACTTCCCGGCGAACATCACGAATTGTTCCAACAATTACGGGCCTTATCAGTTCCCGGAGAAGCTGATTCCGCTTATCATCAACAATGCGCTTCACGGAAAGAAGCTTCCGGTATACGGAGACGGCAAGAACGTCCGCGACTGGCTGTTTGTCGAGGACCACGCAAAGGCGATCGATATGGTTCAGGAGAAGGGAAGGCTGTTCCAGACCTACAATATCGGCGGACATAATGAAAAACAGAATATCGAGATCATTCATATTATTCTGGACACATTACAGGAAATGCTTCCTGATACGGACCCGAGAAAGGCACACATCAACGAAGACCTGATCACCTATGTGGAGGACAGAAAGGGTCATGACAGAAGATATGCCATTGCACCGGATAAGATCAAGGCGGAGATCGGCTGGGAGCCGGAGACAATGTTTAAGGAAGGCATCCGCAAGACGATAAAATGGTTCTTTGAGCACGAGGAATGGATGAAGAATGTGACGAGTGGAGATTATCAGAAGTATTACAGTGAGATGTACGAAAAATAAAGAGGCAATCATCAAATGGGAACGATCAGCGTCGTTCCCATTCGGTGTGTAAAAAAGAAGGTTGTTGTGCAGACAGAATTGGAGGGTTTTATGAAGGGAATTATACTTGCCGGAGGCTCCGGAACCAGACTTTATCCACTGACGAAGGCAATTTCAAAGCAGATTATGCCGGTTTATGACAAACCTATGATTTATTATCCGCTTTCGACACTTATGTTGGCGGGAATCAAGGAGGTACTCATCATTTCGACGCCAAGGGATCTTCCGGTGTTTCAGGAGCTCCTCGGAGACGGCAGCCAGCTGGGAATGGAATTCTCCTATGCGGTGCAGGAGTATCCGAGGGGACTGGCGGATGCCTTTATCATCGGGGAAAAGTTTATCGGCAGCGACAGAGTGGCGCTCGTGCTGGGGGACAATATTTTCTACGGACAGAGCTTTTCCAAGGTTTTACAGCAGGTTGCGGCAAGGGAAGAGGGAGCGACCATTTTTGGCTACTATGTGCGTGACCCCAGAGAGTACGGCGTAGTCGAGTTTGATGAGAACGGCAAGGCACTTTCCATCGAAGAGAAGCCGGAGCATCCCAAGAGCAATTACGCAGTGCCGGGGCTGTATTTCTACGACAATGATGTTGCGGAGATCGCAAAGAATGTCAAGCCCTCCGCCAGAGGTGAGATTGAAATCACATCTGTGAACAACGAATATCTGAGCCGGGGCACTTTGAGGGTTGAAACTCTCGGCAGAGGCTTTGCGTGGCTCGATACAGGGAATCATGATGCGCTGCTGGATGCCTCTGACTTTGTTGCGGCATTCCAGAAGAGACAGGGACTCTATATCTCCTGCATTGAGGAGATTGCCTATAAGCGCGGGTTTATCGACAGGGAACAGCTGTTGAAGCTGGCGGAGCCTTTATTGAAGACAAACTATGGAAAATATCTGACAGAGGTAGCGAATGGACTCTAAATTACGAAGAATGGCGATCCTTTCTTCCATGGCGGTCATTCTGCTGGTTGCAGTGCTTGTGCTGTATCTGAACAGGGGCCAGAGCCCCTCCTCCGCAGTGCATCCGCAGGAGAGCACTGTGGCAGAGGAGACGGAGAGCACAGAAGAGAGACAGGACGGACAGATTGGCAATGATCTTTCTGCGTTCCTTAGGGACAATACCTTCTTTGATCAGGAGGTCAATCCGATCTTGGAGGCTGCCCAAAACGAGACACCGAGCCTGTCGCTGGTGGTGACCTCGGTCGAAAAGGATCTGCGTGTACAGATCGTAGATCAGTCCGGACAGCCCGTTGCGGGGGAGAGCTTCTATGTGAAGCTCGACGGCATCGGAGAGTACAAGGATCTGGATAAGGACGGCGTGGTGTATATCGGTGATCTGGCAGCCGGGGAGTATTATGTGGGGCTGCTTCCTGTTTCGGGTTATCGCGTGCCTGAGAATGAGACGCGCGTCCGGGTGAAGGATAAGGTTGAGTACGTTGCAATCGAGGATATTTCCCTGCTGATCAAGACGGAGGCGGATATTGACGCCGAGGCAGAGGATACGGAGATTGCGGACGCGCTTGAGGATGCAGATAAAACAGAGATCAAGAAGCTCCAGAATACGACAGGGAACAGCCGGGTAGGAATTGACGTTTCCAAATGGAACGGTGACATCGACTGGGATAAGGTAAAGAATGCGGGAGTGGAATTTGCCATTATCCGGGCAGGCTACCGCGGCTCCTCCACGGGAAGCCTTGTTGAAGACCCGTATTTTGCGGCAAACATGAAGGGCGCCAAGGCAAGCGGCATGCCCGTGGGCGTATATTTCTTTACGCAGGCGGTAAATGAGGTCGAGGCTGTCGAGGAGGCGTCGGCGGTATTGCAGCTGATCAGGGAATATCAGCTGGATTATCCGGTCTTTATCGACACGGAGGGCGCTGGAGGCAGCGGACGGGCGGACAATCTGGATGTGGAGACCAGAACACTGGTCTGCGAGGCTTTCTGCCGGACAATTGAAAATGCCGGTTATCATGCCGGTGTATATGCGAGCCGGAACTGGTACAATAACAGGCTGTACGCGGACAGGCTTGACAGTCAGTATTGTGTCTGGCTGGCGGAGTACCGAAGCGTACCGCTCTATCAGGGCTATTATCAGCTGTGGCAGTATACTTCAAAGGGAAAGATTGACGGGATTTCCGGCAATGTTGATATGAATATAAGCTATTATTAAAGAGTGGAAGGGATAGTACAGAGATGGGAAAGATTACGGTAGAGACCTGTGAGATAGAAGGATTAAAGATTATCACGCCCACCGTGTTCGGGGATGCAAGGGGATATTTTTTTGAGTCGTATCATTATGAGGACTACAAGGCGGCGGGAATTCCCGATGTCTTTGTGCAGGACAACCAGTCGGCGTCAAAGCGCGGTGTGCTGAGAGGACTTCACTTCCAGATCCAGCATCCGCAGGCGAAGCTTGTCAGGGTGATTAAGGGAGAGGTGTATGATGTTGCGGTAGACCTCCGTGAGGGCTCAAAAACCTATGGACAGTGGCACGGCGTTCTGCTCTCCGAGGAAAATAAGAAGCAGTTTTATGTCCCGAAGAATTTTGCCCACGGCTTTCTGGTTCTGTCAGACTATGCTGAGTTCTGCTACAAGTGTACAGACTTTTATCATCCCGGCGACGAAGGCGGCATCATTTATAACGATCCCGCAATCGGTGTGAAGTGGCCGATTCCGGAGGGGATGGAGCTGATCTTTTCAGACAGGGATACGAAATGGGGCGGACTTGACAGCCTGAAAAAGTGATGAAGGGATTTTGAAAGCATGAAAATAAGTAAAAAAGGCGGTATCGCGATCTTTTCAGTCATGGGTCTGATTCTTGCGGTAATCATCATTGTACATCAGAACCCGGGACCGGGGGCTGACCCGACGCAGGAGCTGATCAAGAAGATTATATCCTGCACGGTCATACTTGCCGCCTGTATTATCTTTGCAAAATGGTATGACAAATTTACCACTCTTCCGGTGGAACTGTTCCAGAACAGGCATCTGATATGGAAGCTGGCAAAGAATGACTTCAAGAAGAGATATGCGGGCTCTTACATGGGGGCGGTCTGGGCGATGCTCCAGCCGGTCGTGACGGTCGCCATGTATTATATCGTGTTTGACAAGATTATGGGCAACGGCGCGGGAAGAGGGAGCGGTGATATACCGTTTGTTCTTTTCCTGACGGCGGGGCTGGTTCCGTGGTTCTATTTCAGCGAGGCGTTAAACAACGGCACAAATGCCATGCTGGAATACAATTACCTTGTCAAAAAGGTTGTATTTAAGATCAGTATCCTGCCGATCATCAAGATCATCGCAGCAACCTTCATCCATGTTTTTTTTGTGTGCATTCTTCTGGTGGTTGCCGCTATTTACGGCTATTATCCGACGATCTATACGATACAGATCGTTTATTACAGCGCCTGCCTTTTCATATTTGTGCTGGCACTGTGCTATACGACCTGCTCGGTCGTGGTATTTTTCAGGGATCTGTCCCAGATTATCAATATTGCGTTGCAGATAGGCATGTGGGCTACACCGATCCTGTGGGATATTAACGGTCTGGACTCCAAATGGGTGTTCATTCTGAAGCTGAATCCACTGGTTTACATTGTCAATGGTTACAGAAGCGCGATCTGCGAGAGGGAATGGTTCTTTCAGGATTTCTTCTCGACGATGTATTTCTGGATCGTGACAGTTGTGTTATTCGGTATCGGCGCGGCAATATTTAAGAGGCTGAAGGTACATTTCGCGGATGTTTTGTAGACGCTGCAATATAGATTGAGAGAGTAGAGCGGGAAAGAGAATGGAAAAGGAAATTCAGATCAATGTGCAAGAGGTTGACGTTCCGGCAATCGAGGTGAAGGACGTCGTAAAAATCTATAAGCTCTATGACAAGCCGAGGGATCGCGTGAAAGAAGCGTTCGGCTTCGGGAAAAAGCAGAACCATAAGCTGCACTATGCCCTGAACGGCGTGAACATGAACATATACAAGGGGGAGACGGTCGGTATCATCGGGACGAACGGCTCGGGAAAGTCCACCATTCTGAAGATTATCACCGGCGTACTGACCCCTACCTCGGGAGAGGTGCGGGTAGATGGACGCATTTCCGCACTGCTGGAGCTCGGCGCCGGATTTAATCAGGAATACAATGGCATTGAAAACGTGTATCTCAACGGTACGATGATGGGCTTTTCCGAGAAGGAGATCGACCAGAAGCTGCCGGACATTCTTGAGTTTGCGGACATCGGAGACTATGTTTATCAGCCGGTCAAGACCTATTCCAGCGGTATGTTTGTCAGGCTTGCCTTTGCCGTGGCAATTAATATCGAGCCGGAAATTCTCATTGTGGATGAGGCATTGTCGGTGGGAGATGTCTTCTTTCAGGCGAAGTGCTATCATAAATTTGAGGAGTTTAAGAAGATGGGTAAGACCATCGTCTTTGTCAGCCATGACCTCAGCAGTATCAGCAAGTACTGTGACAGGGTATTTCTGCTGAATCAGGGGAATCTCCTTGGGGAAGGCTCTCCGAAGGAGATGATCGATGTCTACAAGCGTGTGCTGGTCGGTCAGTACGAAATGCCGGACAAACAGGAGAATCAGGATCTCCTGCAGGATCCGGAGCTCAGAAGGGCTGCGGGCGGGGCGGCGGACAAAGAGACGGCGCAGGGCATGAACCCGGAGACGCTGGAGTACGGAACGAAACAGGCAAAAATTACGGAATGTTATGTGACGGATGACAGAGGGATACGCACGACGGCGGTCATCAAGGGAAGCGAATTTACGCTGCATATGCGGGTGGAATTCAGCGATCATATTCCGGCGCCGATCTTTGCGTTCTCCATTAAAAATGTGATGGGAACCGAGATCACGGGAACGAATTCCATGATTGAAAAGGCGTTTCTCGAGAGCGCTGAGGCCGGACAGGTGAAGGACATCACCTTTACCCAGAAGATGGATCTTCAGGGCGGGGAATACCTGTTGTCTCTGGGGGTTACAGGCTATAACGGAGACACCTTTGAGGTGTATCACAGACTTTATGACGCAATGAATATTACGGTGGTTTCCGACAAAAATACAGTAGGCTACTATGACATGAATTCTGTAGTAACGGTGAGGGATGCGGATGTTGGATGAGATTGGAAAGGTAAAACTGGATTACAGTAAATACCCGGGAGAAGACTTTTACTGCGACGGTACGGTAGAGGATGAAATGCTGGACATTGTGAAGAATTATTCACCGGTCGAGTATGCAAAGGTTATAGAGGAGCGCAGGAGCTGGCCGATCCTTTATCATCTGTCTGCGCTGCGGGAAAATATCGTGGACTGGATTCCGATGAAGAAAACGGACAAGGTTCTCGAGGTCGGAAGTGGCTGTGGGGCGATCACCGGGACATTGGCGCGGAAGGCGGGAAGCGTGACCTGCGTGGATCTGTCGAAGAAGCGCAGTCTCATCAATGCCTACAGGCACAGCGAATGTGACAATGTTACAATTCATGTGGGAAATTTTAAGGACATTGAGCCGGAGCTGCCGAAGGATTATGACTACATCTGCCTGATCGGTGTATTTGAATACGGACAGGGTTATATCGGTGGACAGACACCTTATCAGGATTTCCTCAACATTCTTCTGCCACATCTGGCGAAGGGCGGCAGACTTATCATTGCGATTGAAAATAAATATGGCTTGAAGTATTTTGCGGGCTGTAAGGAGGATCATCTGGGCACATGGTTCTCGGGGATTGAAAACTATGTGGATGGCGGTGGCGTCAGAACGTTCAGCCGGAGAGGGCTGGAAAGGATATTCCGAAGCTGTGGCGTACAGGAATACCATTTCTACTATCCCTATCCTGATTATAAATTCATGACAGCGCTATACAGTGATGCTTATCTCCCGGGCAAGGGGGAACTGACAAACAATCTCAGGAACTTTGACAGGGACAGGATGCTGCTGTTTGACGAGAAGAATGCGTTCGACGGTATCGCCGAGGACGGTCTGTTCCCTGTCTTTTCAAACTCATATATCGCGGTCATCGGAGCGGATTTTGATGTGAAATATGTGAAGTATTCCAATGACAGGGCACCGGAGTATGCGATCAAGACAGAGATCGGCAGAAATGCATCCGGTGAGATCAGTGTCCGGAAATATCCGATGTGCTCTGCTGCAAAGGAGCATATCCGGGGGATGGCGGCGGCATATGATAAATTATCCGAGAGATTTCGGGGTGGGATGCTGGAGATCAACCGCTGCGAACTGACGGATAATGAAGCGGAGTGTTTTGCGGGCTTTGAGTTCGTACAGGGGACGCCGCTGTCTGAGCTGATGGACAGATGCCTCGACCGCGGCGATACAGAAGGATTTTTAAAGCTTTTCAGAGAATATGTAAAAAGAATCAGCTACCACAGTGAATATCCGGTGGCGGATTTTGACCTGATTTTTGCCAATATCCTTGTGCCGAAGCCTGCGCAGTGGGATAAGGAAAAGTGGACATTGATCGATTATGAATGGACCTTCGGCAAGACGATAGATACGAAGGAACTTGCTTTTCGGGCGATCTATTGTTATCTGATGGAGGATGATAAGAGAAATAAACTAAATCTGGATTTAATTTTAGAGGAACTCGGAATTACGGAAGAGGACGCGGAGAATTACCGTGAGCAGGAGAAAAACTTCCAGAATTTTGTCACCGGGAAGCATATGGCAATGACGCAGATCCACGATCTGATCGGCTGCCGGGTGATGGTTCCGCAGAAGTGGATTGAAAAATATGCGGATTCGGGAAATGTGAACCGTGTGCAGATCTATGAGGACAGAGGAAACGGCTACAGTGAGGAGGAGTCCTATTTTGTCAGGGATGCCTATCAGGGGGAGAACCTGATAGAACTGGAGCTCAAGGTCAGCGGGGATGTGCGGCAGCTTCGCATTGATCCCGCATTTGACAGCTGTGTCGTAAGAATACAGGAGATGACCTTTAACGGAGAAGCAGTGCCGTTTGACCGGAGAAAGGTACTGATCGTGAATGGAAGAATCGCAAAGCCGGCTACCTTGATTTTTCCGACAGTGGACCCGAACATCAATGTGATTCTGAGCGAACTGGACAGAAAGCCGGAAAATACGCTGTATGCCAGAATGGAGATCGTGCGCGTCCCGGTCACAATGACGCAGGAGATGGCGAATGCAGTAAAGAGAATCATCTGATTTCTGACGGTTTTGGATGGAGAACAGTATGGAAGAGACAGGAAGCAGGGGCGGCGGTGCAAACAAGCTGCTCCGTCAATGGAACAGGCTGAGAAACTGCGGAGATCTGCGCGGTGTGATCAGGAAGCTGGACTACAAGAGGCGGGAACGCAAGGCGATGAAGCAGTTCGGAACCGACAGCTTCCCCGATGAACGGCGCGCAGCAGCGGAGAGAGAAACCGTATTTCCCCATATGGTGAAGATCAGTATTCTGGTGCCGCTCTGGAACAATGAGAGAGAGTTTCAGATCGCAATGCTTGATTCGGTGCTGAACCAGACCTATCAGAACTGGGAGCTTTGTCTGGCGGACGGCTCCGACGAGGCGCACAGCTATATCGGGGACATCTGCCGGGAATATGCCGGGAGGGCTGGCGGAAGGATTGTTTACCGGCATCTGGATGTGAACGGCGGTATTGCCGCAAACACGAATGCCTGCCTCGAACTGGCATCCGGGGAATACATCGGATTGCTGGATCAGGATGATATTCTGCATCCAAGCGTGCTGTTTGAGTATGTGAAGGCGATCAATGAGCAGCGGGCGGATTATCTCTACTGTGATGAGACGACCTTTAAGGGTAGCAATATCAATCATATGCTGATTGTACATTTTAAGCCGGACTATGCGCCGGACAATCTCAGAGCAAATAATTACATCTGTCATTTTAGCGTGTTTAAGAGGACATTGCTGGAGGGAGAGGCGTTTTTCAGACCGGAGTACGACGGCAGCCAGGATCATGATATGATTCTTCGGCTCACAGACCGAGCGGAGAAGGTCGTACATGTGCCGAAGGTGCTGTACTACTGGCGTAACCACGCGGGAAGTGTTGCGTCCGGAATTGAGGCAAAGCCCCATGCAATTGACGCTGCAAGAAGAGCGGTCGCATGGAATCTGGAGAAGCACGGGCTGGAGCACTTTGAGATCGAGAGCACAAGAGCATTTGAGACCATTTTCAGAATCCGCTATGAGATCCTCGGGATGCCTAAAATATCGATTGTTATTATAAACGCCGGAACGTCGGAGGAGCTACAGCGCTGTAGGGCTTCGGTGACAGAAATGTCATCCTATGGAAATTATGAGATTATCATCGGGGATGAGGGGCTGGCGGCAGCTTCCTACCCGGGACAGATGAACCTCGGCGCGCAGCGTGCGGAGGGAGATTACCTTTTGTTCCTCGACAGCAGATCAGAGGTCATTACGGCGGACTGGATGGAGGAGCTGTTAATGTATGCGCAGAGGGAGGATGTAGGGGCTGTGGGGGCAAAGCTCTATCACCCGGATGAAACGATCTGCCATGCAGGACTTGTCCTTGGCCTCGGAACCGGGCATACTGTAGGGAACATCTTTGCCGGTCAACACCGCCGAAGTCTCGGATATATGGGAAGATTGTGCTATGCGCAGGACATATCAGCGGTGAGTGGCGCATGCCTTATGGTGAAGAGAGAGTGCTTCACGGAGGCAGGGGACTTTGACGAGAGCTTTGCCCATTCTCTGTATGATGCGGACTTCTGCCTGAGACTGCGGGAGAAGGGGCTTCTCAATATTTTTACACCTTTTGCCGAACTGTATATTCGCGGCGCGGAATATGGCGTGGAAGCTACAGATACGAACGGAAAGGAGCAGTATGCCGGAGAGGCGGCGCGGTTCCGGGAGAGATGGGCGGAGGCGCTGGCGGAAGGCGACCCGTACTATAATTTGAACTTCTCACTTGACAGGAACGATTGTTCACTAAAGATTACACAGTAAAGGGGCTGTAGGATGCTTTTTAATTCCATTATTTTCATAACTGTATTTCTTCCCATAGCTCTTTTGGGCTGGTTTTTATTACAGAGGCTGGAAAATCCAATTTATGCCAAGCTATTTATAGTAGGCATGTCCTTCTGGTTTTACGGCTACTATAATTTGATCTATCTGTGGATATTGCTGGCAAGTATCTTCTTTAACTTTGTGTTCAGTATTCTGATGGAGCATACGGGGAAGCCCGGGATGCGCAAGCTCCTGTTGGCGGTGGGGCTTCTGGGAAATATCGGTATGCTCTTTTATTTTAAATACTTTAATTTTTTTGTTGACAACTGTAATTATTTGCTACATACAGACATTCATTTGGAAAAAATTGCACTCCCCCTGGGAATCAGTTTTTTCACTTTCCAGCAGATATCCTTTGTGGTGGAGCGTTATCGGGGGACGGCTCCGCATTACACGTTGCCCGACTACATGTTTTTTGTAAGCTTTTTTCCCCAGCTGATTGCCGGGCCGATTGTGCTTCACAGTGAACTGATTCCACAGCTGCAGGAGAGAAAGAACCGTCGCCCTTCGGCGGATCAGTTTTTTGACGGCTTTGCGCTGTTCATTCTGGGACTGGCCAAGAAGGTGCTGCTTGCGGACTCGCTGGCTGTGCTGGTGAATGCGGAATACAATAATATAGCGGCGCTGGACAGTCCGTCAGCGTGGATTGTGATCTGTTTCTATATGCTGGAGCTGTACTTTGACTTTAGCGGCTATTGTGATATGGCGCGCGGTATCGGAAAGCTTTTTGGCTTCCGGCTGCCTGAGAATTTTAATTCGCCGTTTAAGGCGGTTTCTGTCAAAGACTTCTGGCGCAGATGGCATATGACGCTTTCCCGTTTCCTTGCGGATTATATCTATATCCCGCTGGGAGGAAACCGCAGGGGGAAGGCAAGGCAGTGTCTGAATCTGTTTGTCGTTTTTCTGGTCAGCGGATTATGGCACGGCGCAAACTGGACATTTGTTGTCTGGGGATTGATGCATGGGCTGGCGGAAATTTTCGAGACGCTGTTTCCAAAACTGCGGTTTAAGTGGGAATGGATGAACAGGCTCATCACAGTTGTTTTTGTTACGCTTTCGTTCTCTGTTTTCAGAAGCACTTCCCTGTCGGAGGCGGCTCTGTTGTGGAAGCGGCTTTTTGCGGGAGGAAACAAGGGCTTCTTCATTGCAATGTGCAATACACTGAGATTTCCGGAGAACTATGCGGTCATAAAGTTTCTGGAAATGTATTTACCACAGCTGCTGAATGCTTTTTTTGTCATGACCTTCTGCCTGCTTGCCGGGATCGGAATCGGGCTGCTTCAGGGACGAAAGGCGGAGGAGTGGATACAGGACAGAGGCACAAGCCGATTGGGATTGTTCTGCATGGCGACACTGTTTACATGGGTGTTTCTCTCTCTCTCCCAGGTCAGCGTTTTTTTGTATTTCAATTTTTAAGCAGGAGACGGCAGGATGAGCGGAAAGAAAAAGGCATTTATCAATTTAATAATCATCATTGCTGTGGAGTTTTTCCTCGTTGCCGGGGTGGCGTGGTTTTTTGACCCGTTTTATCAGTATCACGAGCCCTTCTTCGGCATGGAGGCGGTGCTAAATGACCGGGACAATCAGATGCCGGGCACAATACGCAATTTTCAGTATGACACTCTGCTTGTCGGATCCTCGGTAGCTGAAAATTTCGATACGGATTATCTGGATAACCGGTACGGGTGTAAAGCTCTGAAGGTGATCCGGGCATCCGGTTCGGCGGCAGATCTGCTCTATTATGTGGAGATGGCAGAGGGCGAAAGAGAGCTTCGGGACATTTTCTGGTGTCTGGATATTTTTGCCCTGAATGTGTCTGCGGAGGTGACGCTCTACGGGGATGATATTCCAAGGTATCTTCACACGAAAACGGTGCTGGATGACCTGCCGTATGTGTTCAACAAGGAGGTTCTGTTTGAAAAGATTCCCGCAGCGGTCGTCAGCTCGATAAAGGGGATTAACACAGGAGGACAGGCATATAACTGGGCCGCAGATAAAGATTTCAGTGCAGCCGGGGCAATGCGTTTTTATGATCGCCCGACCGATCTGGAAGGGGATGTGGTTCAGGCGGACATTACAGAGGAATACGCAGACACGGTCAGAAAAAATGTGGAACTGCTTTCGGAGCAGATTTCTGCGCATCCTGAGATTCAGTACCACTTTATGATTCCGCCGTATTCCATGCTCTGGTGGGACTGCGCATGGGTGAACGGACAGGAGGAGGAGCGGTTTTATGTGTTGGAGCAGGTGATCCCGGTGCTGCTCTCCTTTGACAATGTGGAGGTCTTTTACTTTCAGGGACACGAAGAGATCATCTGTAATCTGGACAACTATATGGACATGATCCATTATTCGCCGGAGATCAACCAATGGATGCTGGAAAGCATGCTGGCGGGGGCGGACAGACTGGATGAAGAAAACTGGGAGAGCGCAATCAGGAGCATGCGGGAACTGGCTGCCCGGATACATAATGAGAAAATCTATAGATATTATTAACTGTAAACGGTGGTATTTTTTTCAAGTTTATGATAAAATAGATGCGATCAAGCCGTGACAGGCAGAAATGAGGTAGAGTGAAATGAGTTATATGGACGAATTTAACTTCTGGTTAGAGGACGACTATTTTGATCAGGACACAAAGAATGAACTGCTGGCGATTCGCAATAATCCGGCAGAGATCGAGGACAGATTTTATAAGGAACTGGAATTTGGAACGGGAGGCTTACGCGGTGTGATCGGCGCGGGAACCAACCGCATGAACATTTATACCGTCCGCAAGGCGACGCAGGGACTTGCAAACTTTATTCTGAAGCAGGGAACGCAGGCGAAGGGCGTAGCCATCGCATACGACTCCAGAAGAATGTCTCCCGAGTTCGCAGATGTTGCCGGACTGTGCCTGGCTGCTAACGGCATCAAGGCATACGTATTTGACTCACTCAGACCGACTCCTGAGCTTTCCTTTGCGCTCCGCACGCTGGGCTGCACGGCAGGTATTGTCGTTACGGCAAGCCATAACCCGCCCGAGTACAACGGCTATAAGGTATACTGGGAGGACGGCGCACAGGTGACAGCGCCCAAGGATACCCAGATTATCGACGAAGTCAAGGCAATCAAGGATTTCCATACATGTAAGACCATGGATAAGGATGCGGCGATCAAGGCTGACCTCTATCAGGTGATCGGCAAGGAAATCGACGACAAGTACATGGCAGAGCTGAAAAAGCAGATCATTCATCCCGATGTCATCAAGGAGATGGCTGAAGACATCAAAATCGTATATACCCCTCTCTGCGGAACCGGTAACCTTCCGGTGAGAAGAGTTCTCTCCGAGCTGGGCTTCCAGCACGTTTATGTGGTTCCCGAGCAGGAAAAGCCCGATCCGAACTTCACGACACTGGATTATCCCAATCCCGAGGATCCTAAGGCGTTTACCTATGCACTCCGCCTTGCGAAGGAGAAGGACGCGGATATTGTTCTGGCTACCGACCCCGATGCAGACCGTCTCGGCGTGTACGCAAAGGACACGAAGACCGGAGAGTATGTTTCCTTCACCGGAAATATGTCCGGTATGCTGATCGCAGAGTACATTCTGCGTGAAAAGACAGCGACAGGCACTATGCCTGAGAACCCGGCTCTTGTGACAACAATCGTTACGACGAATATGACAAAGCCCATCACGAAGGCATACAATGTAAAGCTGATCGAGGTGCTGACAGGCTTTAAGTTTATCGGTGAGCAGATCAAATTCTTTGAGCAGACAGGCAGCAACAACTATGTGTTCGGTCTGGAGGAGAGCTATGGATGTCTCGCCGGAACACATTCCAGAGACAAGGATGCCATCGTTGCTGTAATGTGTCTGTGTGAGGTTGCCGCTTACTGCAAGAAGCACGGAAAGACCCTCTGGGATATGATGCTGGATGTTTATGAGAAATATGGTTACTATAAGGAGAGCCAGTACACCATCACCATGAAGGGAATCGACGGTGCGAGACAGATCGCGGAGATCATGGATAAGCTGCGTAAGAATCCTCCTAAGGCATTCGGAACAAGAAAGGTATTGAAGTTCAGAGACTATCTGAACGACCGCATTGTAGATATGGAGAGCGGTGCAGAGACGACGACCGGTCTGCCGAAATCCAATGTATTATACTTTGAGCTGCCCGACGACGAATGGTGCTGTGCACGTCCTTCCGGCACAGAGCCTAAGATCAAGTTCTATATGGGCGTCAAGGGAAGCAGTCTTGAGGATGCAAAGGCGAGACTGGAGCAGCTGACCGAGGACTTAAAGGCAGAGCTGTAGGAGAAAAGATAAAATAAATTCCCTGCCGGATCTGTGAGGCGGTGTTGCAGCCGTCGCAGCAGATCAGGGCAGGGAATTTTGCTAAGTGGGGATAGAATGAAAAGAATCAATCGCGCGAGCATCAAGAAGACAATCTGCTATCTGAGACGAAACGGTATCAGGAAGACCTGTGCCGCTGTCAGGGAAAGACTTGACAGGAAGAGAACGGAAGAGTATGAATGGGTTCCGCCCACGGCGGAAAAGCTTCTGCTGCAGAGCCGTCAGGCGGAAGAGCATGGTTATACCGTTACCTTCAGCATTGTCGTTCCCGCATACCGCACGCCCGGGAACTGCCTGCGGGAGCTTATGGAAGCGCTGCTTGCACAGAGCTATGGAAAATGGGAGCTGGTGCTTGCAGATGCCAGCGGCGACAACAGCGTCCGAAATATCGCGGCAGAATATACCGACACGCGAATCCGCTATATCAGCCTTGGGCAGAATGCGGGAATCGCTGAGAATACGAATCAGGCGCTTGCACATGTGACGGGAGATTATGTCGGTCTTCTCGACCATGATGATGTGCTCACAGCGGATGCGCTCTATGAGATGGCGAAGCGGATCGAGGAAGGGCGGAGAGCAGGCAGAGAACCATGGATGCTCTATTCCGATGAGGATAAGTGCAACGGCGATATGACAGCCTTTTTTGAACCGAACAGGAAGGAAGATTTCAATCTGGATCTCCTGCTGAGCAATAATTACATCTGTCATTTTTTGGTTATGCGGACAGAACTGATCCAAAAGCTCGGGTTCCGAAAGAAATATGACGGGGCGCAGGATTATGATCTGGTATTGCGCGCTGCCGCGGAGCTTAAGGATCGGGAGAATGCGATTGGCCATGTCCCGCAGGTGCTTTACCACTGGCGCTGCCACAGCGGTTCGACCGCAGAAAATCCGGCGAGCAAAATGTACGCGTACAATGCCGGTGGGCAGGCGGTTCAGGCATTTGCAGATGCTATGAACTGGAAGGCGCAGGTCGCTGCCACAGAGCATCTCGGCTTCTACAGACTGTGCTATGAGGGAAGCCCGCTGCGAGTCAGTGAGGATCTCGGTGCGGTGGGCGGCAGACTGGTTTCGCACGGCCGCATCTGCGGAGGGCGGATGACGGAAGAGGGGAAGGTTTTTTACGAGGGACTGCCTGCGAGCTATAGCGGTTATCTGCACCGTGCCGTGCTGCCGCAGGATGCGCTGGCGCTCGATATACGGAATTTTGAGGTGCGGGCTTCCCTGCGGGAACTGTTCCGGGAAGTCACAGGGCTGGAATATATCATGATTCCGGGAACGGAAAAGTTCGACCCGGCAGCAATCCCGCCGCAGGAGAATCCCATAGAGCTCAGCCTCCGGCTGTGCAGGGCATTGAGGGAAAAGGGCTACAGGCTTTTATATCTGCCAGAGTATTGAGGAAAGTCAGGAGACAGAGATGACAGAAATAACAGTAGTTATTCCAAATTATAACGGACTCCGGTTTCTGGAGGAATGCCTGCAAGCCTTATATGCACAGACACCGGACACTCCGGAATATGAGGTTGTGCTGGTGGATAACGGGTCCTCGGACGGAAGCGTGGAATTTGTGAGAGAAAATTACCCGGAGGTCAGGATCGAGGCGCTTTCCGAGAACACCGGCTTCAGCTATGCGGTCAATGTCGGCATTGAAAAGGCGGCGTCGGAATATGTTATCCTTTTGAATAACGACACAAAAGTTAAAACAGAATTTATTAAATATCTGTACGAGGCGATAGAGGCAAGACCGCAGGCATTTTCGGTCAGCGCAAAAATGCTGATGTGGGATAAACCGGAGCTCATTGATGATGCAGGAGACAGATATTGTGTCTTCGGCTGGGCTTTTTCACGCGGAAAGGGGAAGCCGTCGGAGCTGTATCATACCCCGTGTGAGGTCTTCTCAGCCTGCGCCGGTGCGGCAATCTACCGCCGAAGTGTGTTCGATAAAATCGGGCTGTTCGACGTTGAGCATTTTGCCTACATGGAGGACATTGATGTCGGGTACCGCGCCCGCATCTTCGGCTACCGGAACTATTATGAGCCCCGGGCGGAGGTGATTCACTACGGCAGCGCCTCCAGCGGCTCCAGATATAATGAGTGGAAGGCGTCATTGGCATCCGCAAATAATGTTTACGTTGTCTGGAAAAATATGCCGCTCCTGCAATGGATTATCAATCTGCCGTTCCTGCTTGTCGGATTCTTTGCAAAATTTTTATTCTTCTGTAAAAAGGGTATGGGCCGGATTTATCTGCGCGGGCTTGCAAAGGGCTTTTCGCGGGCCTTCACCCCGGCGGGAAGAAAGCATAAGGTGCGCTTTCAACTGAGAAATTTAGGGCATTATTTTGCGATTCAGGGGCAGCTCTACCTGAATGTATTTCGATTTCTTAAGAAAATTTAAGAATTAGCTTCATAATTTCATAAGTTGTTTTCCGTATAATCATTTCAGTAGTAGTATAAATCGGAATCGGATGGCGGTAAAGCGTTGTCTGGTGTCGGCTGCGGGGCAATTTATGATAAAGGACAATCAGAAAGTATTCAACCGATTAATGGTAATGATTGATGCGGTCATAGTAGCCGCATCATTTATGCTTGCGTATTTCTTTAAATTCTATGTCCTGAATGACGGTCCGGGCCCCGGAGTCTTGCCGGCTACGGACTATCTGCGGCTTCTCCTCTTCATTGTTCCGATCTATATGTTTATTTATTATTTTTGCGGTGCCTATGCGCCGAAGCGCACGGTACGCCGCAGATTTGAGATCTTTGACATTATCAAGGCGAATACGATCGGCATCATTGCGTTAATTATTCTTTTATTCATGATCCTCAGGGAATTCTATGTGTCCCGGTCGGTGATGGCGTTTTTTTATGTGTTCAACATATTGATTACCTCCTGCTTTCGGATTGCATTGAGAAAAGGTCTCAGGACGATCCGAAAGAAGGGATATAACCTGAAGCATATCCTTCTTGTCGGGTATTCGAGGGCGGCTGAGGAATATATTGACCGGCTTGCGGACAATCCGCAGTGGGGCTATGTGGCAATGGGAATCCTTGACAACAATATTCCGGCTGGCACGATGTACAAGGGAGTAAAGGTTCTTGGAACACTCGGAAATCTGGATATTATTCTCCCCGAGAATAAACTGGATGAGATCGCCATTACACTTCCGCTTCAGGATTATGACAATCTGGAATCTATTGTCAGCGTCTGCGAAAAATCGGGTGTGCATACAAAATTTATCCCGGATTACAACAGCCTTTTCCCGAGCAGACCCTACACGGAGGATCTGATGGGACTGCCGGTGATTAACATCCGGTATGTACCGCTGTCAAATACGGGAAATATGATTATCAAGCGGGCGATGGATATTGTCGGCTCACTGGCCGGAATTATTATCACATCCCCGATCATGCTGATTTCCGCTATACTGGTGAAAATTTCCAGTCCCGGACCAATTATTTTCAGGCAGGAGCGTGTCGGGCTTCATAATAAACCGTTCCGGATGTACAAATTCCGCAGCATGGAGCTGCAGCAGCCGGGCGAGGAGAAGAAGGCATGGACAGTGCGGAATGATCCCAGAGTGACCAAGGTGGGAAAATTCCTGCGGAAGACAAGTATTGATGAACTGCCGCAGCTTTTCAATATATTGAAGGGCGATATGAGCCTTGTGGGGCCGAGACCGGAGCGGCCGCTGTTTGTGGAGAAGTTCAAGGAAGAGATTCCCCGGTATATGGTGAAGCATCAGGTTCGACCGGGTCTCACCGGCTGGGCACAGGTGAACGGTCTTCGCGGAGATACCTCCATCAGAAAGCGGATCGAATATGACATTTATTATATCGAGAACTGGACGGTATGGTTTGATATAAAGATTATTTTTATGACGTTTTTTACCGGATTTATCAATAAGAATGCTTACTAATAAGGAGAAGGTGTTATGGCAACAAATCAGAGACGTACAAACGGAACAGGTGGCGCGGCAAGAAGCGGAAGTGCCAATTCGGCGAGAGCAAGAGCGGCGTTGCAGAAGCGCAAGAAAAAGCGCCGGATCATTATTTTTGCAATTGAGATCGTGATCATTCTGATCATGCTGGGAGTACTTTATGTGGTTATGAACGTTTCTAATGAAGGACCGAAGTTTACGGTGATTGACCCGTCAGAAGTGGTTCCCTCTGAGATCCAGCAGGCGAAGGACGAAGGCGAGAGTGCCATGCTGGGATACATGAACATCGCCCTGTTCGGTGTGGATGCAACGAATGAGAAGCAGATCGAGAAGAACAGCCGAACAGATACCATTATGATTGCCAGCATTAACATGGACACCGGGGATATCAAGCTGGTCAGCGTATACCGTGACACCTATCTGAATATCGGCACCGATACCTATACCAAATGTAATGCAGCTTATGCCAAGGGCGGACCGCAGCAGGCGATCAAGATGCTGAACATGAACCTTGATCTGGATATTGAAAACTTTGTAACGGTTGGCTACAATGCCCTGATGGATGTCATCGATGGGCTTGGCGGCATCTATGTCGAAGTAAAGGAGAATGAAATCGTACACCTGAATAACTACCAGAGAAGTATTGTGGCTCAGTGGAAATATGGCGTGAAGCTGGATGATTATACAGTCAGCGAGAAGGATTTTGAGGTAGTAAAGTCGTCAGATTATACACCCGTGACGGAAGCGGGCTACCAGCTTCTGAACGGACTTCAGGCGACAGCATACTGCCGTATCCGTTATGTCGGAAACGACTATAAGCGTACCGAAAGACAGCGCACGGTTCTCAAGGCGATTCAGGATCAGGCGAAGAAGGCGGATCTTAAGTCCCTGACAGATGTTTTCAACAAGGTTGTAAAGCAGGTCTACACAAGTCTGGATCAGAAGGATATGCTGGAGCTGCTCGGCAAGATCGCTGATTACCGAATTGCCGAAGAGGCCGGCTTCCCGCAGCTGGAGCAGCTGACAACGGGAAATATCGGGGCGAGCGGAAACTGTATTGTACCGCAGGATCTGGTATCGAATGTAGAGTGGCTGCATCAGTTCCTGTTTGAAGATGAGGAATATCAGGTTACCTCCACGGTGGTAGAGTGCAGCGAGAAGATCAAAAAGGATACCGCACAGTATCTTGGACAATAGTAAAAGAGCTTAAAGGGAAGCTTGAATGCTTCCCTTTTTCTTGTAAAAGTAATGCTCTTCGGCTATAATGGAAAAGTGCGCAGATCGCGGACAGTGACAGGGAGGCAGAAGTTGAAGATTGATGTGATAATTCCCGTGTATAAGCCGGGGAGGGAACTGTTTGAGCTGTTGGACAGACTGAAGAAGCAGACAGAACCTGTTCAGAAGGTCATACTGATGAATACCGAGGAAAAATATTTTGAACAGCTGGTGTACGGGACGGATTTCACCAGAAACTACCCCAATGTTGAGGTTCATCATCTCTCAAAGCTGGAGTTTGACCACGGCGGAACCAGACACAGGGGTGTGCAATATTCCGATGCGGAGGTTTTTGTCACCATGACACAGGATGCCATGCCCGCGGACAGGTATCTGATCGAGAGGTTGACGGAAAACCTGCACGGAAGTGTGGCAGTGGCATATGCCCGCCAGCTCCCGGCTGTCGGCTGCCGTGAGGCAGAGAGGATTTCAAGGTTCTTTAATTATCCTGCGACATCCTGTATCAAGACGGCGGATGACATCGGCACGCTCGGAATCAAGACCTTTTTCTGCTCGAATGTCTGCGCAGCTTATCGCAGGGACATTTATGAGGAATTGGGAGGCTTTATACGCCATACCATATTTAATGAGGATATGATCTACGCGGCGGGTGCGGTCAGAGCAGGATATGGGATCGCCTATGAGGCGGATGCGCGCGTGATACATTCCCATAACTACACAAATATGCAGCAGCTGAGACGCAACTTTGACCTCGGGGTCTCACAGGCAGATCACCCGGAGGTCTTTGCGGGCGTGCCATCCGAGGCGGAGGGGAGAAAGCTGGTGCAGGTGACCTATCAGTCTTTAAAGGCGAAAAAGAAGCTGTATCTTTTTCCCGGCTTCTGTGTACAATGCGGCTTTAAGTATGCGGGCTATCTTATGGGCAAACATTATAAGAAACTGCCAAAGAAATGGGTAATGAAAATTACAATGAACAGAGAATACTGGAAATAAGAGCCTGCGAAGCAAGGATTGCAGGTTACGGAAAGGCATGGTGATCAATATGTGTGGAATAGTAGGCTATATCGGAAGCAGACAGGCGGCACCCATCATTCTGGACGGACTGTCAAAGCTGGAGTACAGAGGATATGACTCGGCGGGCATGGCAGTGTTTGACGGCGCAAAGATTCTGACAGAGAAGGCGATCGGCAGACTTAAGGTGCTCGAGAATCTGACAAAGGGCGGAGAGACAATGCCGGGAACCTCCGGTATCGGACATACCAGATGGGCGACGCACGGCGCACCGAGCAATCTGAATGCGCACCCTCACACCAATGCCGCGGGTACGATTGCGGTGGTGCATAACGGAATCATTGAAAATTATATGACGCTCAAGAAGATGCTGCTTGAGAAGGGCTACCAGTTCGCATCGGAGACGGACACAGAGGTGCTGGCTCACCTGCTGGACTACTATTATAAGGGAAATCCGTTGCAGGCGATCACAAAGGTGCTTCACCGTGTGGAAGGCTCCTATGCGCTGGGCATCCTGTTTGCCGACCAGCCGGAGGAAATCTATGCGGCCAGAAAGGACAGTCCGCTCATTGTCGGCAGCAATGACGAGGGCTCATTTATCGCATCGGATGTTCCGGCAATCCTGAAATATACCCGGAAGGTATATTATATGGAAAATCAGGAGGTTGCGGCTCTGCGCAGAGACGGGCTGCGTTTCTTCTCCGTGGATGAGGAAGAAGTGGTGAAGGAACCGGTCATGATTGACTGGGATGCCGAAGCGGCGGAGAAGGCGGGCTATGAGCACTTCATGCTCAAGGAAATCTACGAGCAGCCGAAGACCATTACCGACACGATTTCTCCGAGGATTAAGGACAACGATCTTGTGATTGAAGAACTGAACATGACGGATGAGGAACTGAGGGCAGTGAAGAAGATACACATCGTTGCATGCGGTTCCGCTTATCACACCGGTGTCACCGGAAAATATGTCTTCGAGGGATTGGCGAGGATTCCGGTCGAGGTGGATGTGGCGAGTGAGTTCCGATACCGTGACCCTATCCTCGAGGAAGGCGGCATGGTCATCGTGATCAGCCAGTCCGGGGAGACCGCAGATACGCTGGCGGCGCTCAGAGAGGCAAAGGCGAGAGGCTTTAAGGTGCTTGCAATCGTCAATGTTGTCGGAAGCTCCATTGCGAGAGAGGCGGATGCCTGTATGTATACATGGGCGGGACCGGAGATTGCCGTGGCGACGACAAAGGCCTATAGTGCACAGCTGGTTTCCCTCTATATGCTTGCAATGAAGATGGCGAAGGCGCGCGGAAGCATTGACGATGTGCGTTTCGGTGAGCTGCTGACAGATCTGCAACGTCTGCCGGATCAGATTGAGCTGCTTCTGGGACAGAAGGAGAAGATCCAGCATTTTGCGAACAGATACCTTGGCGCACGCGATATTTTCTTCATCGGAAGAGGCATCGACTACGCGATTTCACTGGAAGGCTCCCTGAAGCTAAAGGAAATTTCCTATATTCATTCGGAGGCATATGCAGCCGGTGAACTGAAGCACGGAACCATCTCCCTGATCGAGGAGGGAACGCTGGTGGTGGCGCTCGCTACCCAGCCTGCGCTGTTCCAGAAGACGGTCAGCAACATTGTCGAGGTAAAGGCGCGCGGCGCGTTCGTTATGGCAGTGACAAACGAGGGCAATAAGGAGATCGAAAGAGTTTCCGATTATGTGCTCTACATCCCGGAGACGAATTCGTATTTTACAAATTCTCTGGCGATTGTTCCGTTGCAGCTGTTTGCGTACTATGTGGCTGTCGGCAGGGGATGCGACGTGGATAAGCCGAGAAATCTTGCAAAGTCGGTTACGGTAGAATAGAGATTTTTGATTTCATAAATGCTTCATAATCGAAACACAATTCCGTCACAAATGCCGGATATACTAAGGTACATAAAGATACAGAGAAACAATGAACAACAAAATGTTTCCAGATAGAAAAGAGGTAACTGTTATGTACGAAAATGAAATCTATTCCGAAAAGAACGGAGCGTCCCAGCAGGGAGACAGCTCGGTAAACAGTGGTTCCACCGGCAACAACACAGCGAACACCTACTTTGACTACACAGCCTACTCGGCGGAGGAGCTGAAGAAGCAGACGGGAAGCTATGACAGGAATGCCGCCAAAGCGGCAAAGAAGGCAGCGAAGGCAGCCAGAAAGGCGCAGAAGGCATCGGGGCATACCGCGATGAGCACACCTAAGAAATTCGTGCTGAGCGTCAGCCTCGGGCTTTGCTTCGGACTCTTTGCCGGACTTGGCTTCTATGCAGTCCACTTTGGCGCAGGACAGTTGACAAAGACTGACAACGCCGCAGTTTCCGCCACGGAGCTGCCGGGAAATGTCGTGACGCTTCCGAGTGAGAACAACACGACGACAAGCCACGTTACCTATGTACAGGATGATATTTCCGACATGGTAGAAGAGGTGATGCCGTCCATGGTATCCATCGTAAATAACTATACCAGCACAGGCATGAACCTCTGGGGTCAGACCTACAGCCAGCCGGGTGTGGCGAGCGGCTCAGGTATCATTATCGGCGAGACGGACGATGAGCTTCTGATTGCGACCAACAACCATGTGGTTGAGAACGCCGACAGCCTCGAGATTACCTTTATTGACGAGTCAACGGCGGAGGCAGTTGTAAAGGGAACAGATGCGGACATGGATCTTGCGGTGGTCGCAGTTCCGATTTCCAGCCTTACCGAGGATACCCTGAATGCAATCACGGTTGCAAAGATGGGTGACAGCGATAGCTTAAAGCTCGGCGAGCCCGTTGTGGCAATCGGCAATGCACTCGGCTACGGACAGTCCGTAACCAATGGTATCATCAGCGCCCTGAACAGAGAAATGACGACCGAGGACGGCTCCACAGGCACTTATATCCAGACCAATGCGGCAATTAACCACGGCAACTCCGGCGGCGCACTGCTGAACATCAACGGCGAGGTCATCGGTATCAACGCGGCAAAGATTGACGGCAGCACAGTCGAGGGCATGGGTTATGCAATCCCTATCAATGCGGCAAGCCCCATCATTTCCGAGCTGATGCAGCGCCAGACCAGAACGGAGAAGGTTGCCGAGGATGAGATCGGTTACATGGGCATCACGATGCAGGCAGTCACAGATGAAATTGCAAATGCTTACGGTATGCCGAAGGGTGTCTTTGTCAGAGAGGTTGCAGAGGGCAGCGCGGCTGAGGCAGCAGGCATCAGAAAGGGCGACATCATCGTGAAGTTTGACGGCAAGCGGATCAGCAGTTCTTCCGATCTGCAGAGTACCTTGCAGTATTTCAGAGCAGGTGAGACAGCAACTGTCACCATCAAGCGTGCCGAGAACGGTGAGTACACAGCCTACGATCTCGAGATCACATTAGGTCAGAGACCCACATCAACGAAATAAGTAACAGCGGGATGAATCCTATTCCGGATATGCCGAGCAGGTGTATCCGGAATTTTATTGCTTGTCTATCAGAACTATGATATTCTGAGAAAGCAGAGAAAACAGGATATCTATGGAGGACACTGGGATGACATGGCTGAAAGAACAAATGATCAGGTACAGAGTGAAGGGCACCTGCCTGCTGATGGCCTTGATCGCTGTTTATGGAATTGATTACCTTGGAAAAGTCAAGGGGCATTTCCGTCCATATTACAGTGTGACAAACTTCTTCCTGTTGGTTGGAATTTATCTGCTGCTGCAAAGAACCTTTAAGGCGCTGGCTGAACTTGAGGCAGGCAAAAAGAGGCGCAAGAGAATACTTTATTCGGCAATACTGAGTTTCCTTTTTGCAGTCTCGGTGATTATGGGCTACCAGTTACAGAATTTCGAAATGACAGAGGCAGGTTTTAAGGGCAAGACATTGATTCTTGTACGGGCTGTAGCGCTCGGCATTTCGGTATTTCCCTTTGGAAATATGTTTTTTTCATGGATTGAAGGGGAAGGAAAGCCTGTCCGTACAGGGAGAGGAAAGGAATGGAAAACGGGGGTATTGTTCTGCGCTTCCGCCATATTGATCTTTGCATGTCTTGTTCCGGTATGGCTTGCCTATTACCCCATCATTATGTCTTACGATTTCCATAGACAGGTCAATGAGGCATATAAGGGCTTCATATGGTTTTATCCGTACCAGCCTATTGCCCATACATGGATGATCTGGCTTTTTATGCAGCTTGGAAGTATGCTGGGCTCCTATCAGACAGGCATGGCATGTATGGCAGTTTTTCAGATGCTACTGTTTGCGGTGGTCGCTGCCTATGGAACGGTTATAGTCTACCGTCTCACCAGACGGAAGGCTGCGGCGGTTGTGACGGCACTATTTCTTGCAGTGTTTCCGTATAATTCCGTCCTGATGGTTTGTACAACCAAGGATGCGATTTTTTCCATACTCTTTATGCTGTTCTTTCTGATGCTGATAGAGCATAACCGGTTCAGCGAGGGAAGAAAAAAGTATGTCATGGAAATCCTTATGATTTTGGAAGGAAGCCTGATGATGCAGTTCCGAAGCAATGCAATTTATGCGGTTGCCTTGTTTATGGTGGTGGCATTTTTGCTTTCGGCGAGAAAAGAGAAATTGCGTATGCTGTTATTCGGTGTACTGTTGATCCTCGGGGCAAAGGGGACGCAGTATGCAATTCGTGCTGCCATAGGTACTGAACTCGAGGCACCAAGCGTGGAAGCCTACAGCGTTCCTATTCAGCAGTTTGCAAGGGTCGGGTATTATCACGGCTCGGAGCTGGCAGAGACGGAACCGGAAACTGCAGCGCTGATTAACAGGTATGTTCCATGGGAATATTGGAGTGACTATAATCCGCCTATTTCCGACACGGTTAAGGTGAACGTAGACGGTAAAAATTTTTCGGAGCATAAGCTTCAATTTTTGAAGGATTGGCTGTGGGTTGGAGGAAAGTTCCCAAATGAATTTCTGGATGCCTTTTTGGAGCTGACGCGTGGATACTGGTTTTGGGATGACTATTCCTGGGCGGAATGTCTGGGATATGGTGAGGACTCGGAATTTGGGGTTTTGTATACCTATACCTCTTCAGAGATAGCGGGGTATGGCAGCATTGAGCAGGATTCCAAATTTCCATGGCTGCAGCAGCAGCTCCATAAAATAGTAAATGCGAACTGCTTTTATGACTGGCCGGTTATTTCGATAGTGTTCAGAAGCAGCTTCTATACATGGGCTCTTTTCCTTGTCCTGATAAGTTTACTTTACAAGAGGCAGAAGGAGGCATTTATTCTGGCAATGTTCCCGGCTATTTACATTTTTTCGATGTTTTTTGGGCCGGTGGTACAAATCAGGTATCTTTTGCCGATTATGGTTACATTGCCGATGGTTGTGGCAATCTTTTTTGATAAAAATTTTAAAGAAAGTTAGAAAAAGTTAATTTGTATACAGCTGCTTTTTCGAGTATACTGATAACAGATTTACAAATACACACATGGGTATACTGGAATGGAGGAACTATGTCAGATTTATATAAAGAAAATGATGAAGAAAAGGAAAATGACTTCAAAGAGACGGATATGACCGAGGGGCACGCGGATGCCTCACGCACGCAGAACGCGGGCAAGAGCGATAACAGTGAGTACGAGGATGTGTGCTTTATCTGCCGCAGACCGGAGAGCAAGGCGGGAAAGATGTTCAAGCTCCCGAACAATATCTGTATCTGCGACGACTGTATGCATAAGACAATGGATGCGGTCAGCCAGTTCGACTATCAGGGTATGCTGAACAATCCCCAGCTCCAGAGGGAGATGGACGAATTTTCCAGACAGGGCGGCTTCCCGAATATCAGCTTTGTCAACCTTGCCGATCTGCAGGGCGACGGTGGGATTCCCAACAAGCAGAAGCTCAAGAAGAAAAAGCCCAAGGACAGCGCAGAGCCGGTTCTGAACATCCGTGACATACCCGCACCGCATAAAATCAAGGCGAGTCTGGATGAGTATGTGGTCGGGCAGGAATATGCCAAGAAGGTAATCTCTGTCGCGGTCTACAACCATTACAAGCGCGTGGCGACGAATACCATGGACAATATCGAGATCGAGAAGTCCAATATGCTGATGATCGGGCCTACCGGCTGCGGTAAGACCTATCTGGTAAAAACGCTTGCGCGACTGCTGGATGTGCCGCTTGCGATCGCTGACGCCACCTCACTGACGGAGGCGGGCTACATCGGAGATGACATCGAGTCGGTCGTTTCCAAGCTGCTTGCCGCCGCAGACAATGACGTCGAGAAGGCGGAGCGCGGCATCATCTTTATCGATGAGATCGACAAGATTGCCAAGAAGAAAAACACAAATACCAGAGATGTCAGCGGCGAGAGCGTTCAACAGGGGATGCTTAAGCTCTTGGAGGGAGCAGAGGTGGAGGTGCCTGTCGGCGCGAACAGTAAGAATGCCATGGTGCCGCTTGCAACCGTGAATACCAGAAATATCCTGTTCATCTGCGGAGGTGCGTTCCCGGAGCTGGAGGACATTATTAAGGAAAGACTTACCAAGACGGCGTCGATCGGCTTTAATTCCGAGCTCAAGGATAAGTATGACAACGACAAGAATATCCTTTCCAAGGTAACGGTTGAGGACATCAGAAAATTCGGTATGATACCGGAGTTCATCGGACGACTGCCGATCATCTTCACACTGGAAGGACTTTCCAAGGAGATGATGGTAAAGATCCTGAAGGAGCCGAAGAACGCGATCCTCAAGCAGTACCAGAAGCTGCTTGAGCTGGACGAGGTAAAGCTCGAATTTACCGATGAGGCACTCGAGGCGATTGCTGAAAAGGCGATGAAGAGAGACACCGGCGCGAGAGCGCTGCGTTCCATCATAGAGGAATTTATGTTGGATATTATGTATGAGATTCCGAAGGATGACAATATCGGGCGTGTCACCATCACAAGAGAATATATAGAAGGAACCGGCGGACCCGTGATCGATATTCGCGGGAACCAGCTGCTGGAGAGTTCGGAGGGAAAGCTCCCGGATAATGCTTAAGAGGACAAAGGTGTGTTGCGTGCGGCAGCACACCTTTTTACATTGGAAAAACGCCGTAAAGGGCGCAAAATCGACACTTGTTGACAGCAAAAAGAAAAAGTATTATAGTTTAAAAGATTGAAAATGGGAAAAAGGTAATGATCGGGATAAAGAAATGAAAGAAACAGAAAAAAAGAAACGTACCAAAATCATAGTACTTGTGATTGTGCTCGTTCTGCTGGTTCTGGGAGGCGGAATTGCCGGTTTCATTTACTGGTATGCCGATACGCTTGTCTACAGGAGTTGTACAGTGGAGGCGGGTGTGGAGGTCAGTGTGGCTGACTTCCTGCGCAGAGCTGATGAAAACGCCTTTTTCACACCGGAGAGCGATGAGATCGACACTGCAGTGCCGGGGGACTATCATCTGTTCATCAAAAGCGGCTTTTTCACCGAGGAAGCAGTGCTCCATGTACAGGACACTATTCCGCCGACCGGAACAGCCGTGCCACAGGAGCTGGAATGGGAGGAGACCTGTACGGTAGAGGACTGCGTGACGGACATTGCGGATGCGACGGCAGTGACCGTGCAGTTTGCGGAGGAGCCGGACTTCACACAGGACGGCACCCAGCAGGTGACGATCCTGCTGACGGATCTCGGCGGAAATGTGACAAGGCTCCAGACGGAGATCTACATCACACCGCCCGACACGGAGCCGCCGGTAATTACAGGAGCAGAGGACATTTACTATACAATGGGAGACACCGTCTCTTACCGGAAGAACGTCACGGTGACGGACAACAGCGGGGAAGTTCCCAACCTGCAGATCGACACCTCGCAGGTAAAGCTGGACGCAGAGGGCATTTATCCGGTGACATATTCGGCGAAGGATTCCTCCGGCAATGAGACCTCTGTGACGGTCAACATTTATGTGAGCCCGAAGTCCTACAGTATCGAGGAGGTCTACCAGTACGCAGACGCTGTGCTGGCAAAGATTTTCACTGAGGATATGACACCGTATGACAAGCTGTGGCAGATTTATACCTATGTGCAGCGAAATGTCGCCTACATCAACCATTCCGAGAAAAACAGCTGGGTGCAGGCTGCCTATGAGGGACTGGTGAAGAAGAAGGGCGACTGCTATGTCTTCGCCAGCACGACAAAGGTGCTGCTCGACCGTGCCGGGATCACGAACATGGACATTGCAAAAATTCCCGCAAGAACCCAGCATTTCTGGAATCTTGTGGATATAGGGGACGGCTGGTATCATCTGGATACCACGCCCAGAAAGGATCATCCGACGATCTTTTACTGGGATGATGCGACCCTCATGGCATATTCCGCAAAGCACAACAATTCGCACAATTATGACCATGACGCTTATCCGCAGGTGAACTAGGATGAAGAGCAGAAGCACTGCCGAGGCTAAGCGCCGGGGCAGTATGGAGGTATCAATGAAGAAGCTGGGTGTGATAGGCGGACTTGGCCCGATGGCGACAGCCTATTTTCTGGAGTTGCTTACACAGATGAGTCAGGCGGAGACAGATCAGGAGCATATGGAAATACTCCTGCACAGCAAGCCGTCCATTCCTGACCGTACAAAATATATACTGGGGCTGAGCAAGGAAAGCCCGCTGCCCGACATGGCGGCGATTGGCAGGGAACTGCGGGAAGCCGGGGCGGCGGAGATTGCCATTCCCTGCATTACGGCGCATTATTTTCACAACGAACTGGAGGAGCAGATCGGGATTCCGGTGCTCCATGCCATCAAGGAGACGGCGCTCTACCTGAAGGCGGAGGGTGTCGGCACGGTCGGCATTCTGGCGACGGACGGAACCGTGCAGAGCGGACTGTTCCAGAGAGAATTTGAGACTTACGGCATCACGGCGCTGACACCGACGGCGGAAAATCAGGCGCTCATCATGGATATCATCTACAGACAGGTCAAGACCGGAAAGAAGGGAAACCCTGAGCAGCTGGAGCAGGTGGCGCAAAGCCTCCGGGACAGAGGGGCAGAGGTAAATCTGCTGGGCTGTACCGAGCTTTCTCTGTTAAAGCGGGATTTCACTCTGCCGGCGGGGTATCTGGACGTGATGGAGGTGCTGGCGAGCAGGGCAGTGAAGGACTGCGGCGTGTTCCGGGAGGAATACGGGAGACTGATCACAGTATAGAATAGATAAGCCAGGTAAGCATGGGATGCGCACAGAGCGGCGCGGAAACGGAGAGACGATGCAGAATAACGTGTTGGACTATATGGAGGAAACCGTAAAGCGGGTTCCCGATAAGACGGCATTCTCAAATGGTGTGGATGCACTGACCTTCCGGGAGGTGTATGACCAGAGCAATGCGGTCGGAAGCTGGCTCCACAGGGAAGGCTTCTATAAAGAGCCGGTGGTAGTGTTCATGGATAAGCACCCGAAGGAGATCACAGCCTTCTTCGGCGTAATCCGGGGCGGCTGCTTCTATGTGCCGATCGATGAGGAGATGCCGCAGGTGCGCATTGAACTGATCCTTGGGAACCTGCAGCCCAGACTGATTATCTGTGACGACAGGACGAAAAAGGCAGCGGAACAATTTACCTTTTCGGGACGCATTGTGTGCTACGATGAGATCAGTGGCACGCCGGTGGACGAGGCGGCGCTGGCAAAGATCCATGAGACGACGCTCGACACCGACCCGATTTATGTAGTATTTACCTCCGGCTCCACGGGTGTGCCGAAGGGTGTGGTGGCGTGCCACCGCTCGGTGCTCGATTACATTGCGCAGCTTTCCGATGTGCTTGAATTTAATGAAAACACAGTCTTCGGAAACCAGACGCCGTTATACTTCGATGCCTGTCTCAAGGAACTGTACCCGACACTGAAATTCGGCGCGACGACCTACCTCATTCCGAGAGAGCTGTTCATGATGCCGGTCAAGCTGGTCGAATTTCTGAACCAATATAAGATCAATACGATCTGCTGGGTGGTTTCTGCCCTGACGATGATCTCTGCCTTTAACACCTTCAAGACGATCGTGCCGGAGTATCTGGAAAATATAGCTTTCGGAAGCGAGGTCTTCCCGATTAAGCAGTACCGGAGATGGAAGGAGGTACTGCCGAATGCGAGGTTCACGAATCTTTACGGACCGACAGAGGGCACGGGCATGTGCTGCTATTATAAGCTCGAGAGGGAATTTGAACTGGATGAGGTCATACCGATCGGCCGCCCGTTCTTCAACACGGAGATCCTGCTGTTAAATGAGAAGAACGAGAGAGCGGCGGAGGGAGAGACGGGAGAAATCTGTATCAGAGGGACCTCTCTCACGCTCGGCTACTATAATAATTTTGAGAAGACAAACGAGGTCTTCGTACAGAACCCGTTGAACAAGGCATACCCGGAGCTGATTTACCGCACGGGCGATCTCGGACATTACAATGAGCGCGGCGAGCTGGTCTTCGTGTCGAGAAAGGATTACCAGATCAAGCACATGGGACACCGGATCGAGCTCGGGGAGATCGAGGCGAACGTCAATCTGCTTGACGAAGTAAAGATTGCGGGCTGCATCTATGACGGCGAAAAGGGCAAGATCGTTCTCTATTATGTGGGCGATATTGAGGAGAAGGAGCTGACGGCGGCACTGAAGGAGAAGCTGCCGAGGTATATGCTGCCGAACTTTGTCAGAAGGCTGGAGCAGATGCCCTTCACTGCCAACGGAAAAATAGACAGAGTAACATTAAAGAAAAAATATATGGATGGCGCGAATGCCTGAGCAGGAGCGCAGAAATGGAGAAAAACATGGACAAATTGCTGGAAATCTTACAGGAACTGCACCCCGATGTGGATTTTGAGACAGAGGAGCATCTGGTAGACAATAAGATACTGGATTCCTTTGACATCATCACGATCATTTCCGAGATCGCGGATGAATTTGACGTCACGATCTCCGCGGAGCATATCATTCCGCAGAACTTTAATTCTGCGAAGGCGCTGTATGCATTGATTGAGAAGCTGGAAGACGAGGAATAAACTGAGGAGACGATATGCTTTTTACGTCATATGAATTTTTGATCTTTCTTGCCGTCCTGTTTCTGGCTTATTATCTTGTGCCGAAAAGCTGGCAGTGGAAGCTTTTGCTCGCCGCCAGCTATCTCTTTTATTTCATCGCCGGGCCGGATTACTGCATCTATATTCTGGTAACGACGGTCAGCACATGGCTTGTCGGCAGGAAAATTGAGGCGGTGCGGCAGGAGCAGGAGAGCTACCTGAAGCAGCATAAGCAGGAGATGGACAGGGAGGCGAGAAAGGGCTACAAGGCTTCCATGAAGAAGAAAACATGGCACTGGCTTCTGCTGTGCCTGATCTTTAATCTCGGAATCCTTGCCGTTCTGAAATACACAAACTTTACGATTGCGAACATCAATGCGCTGCTTCACGCATTTGGAAGCGGGCAGCAGCTTTCGCTTGTCAATCTCGTTCTGCCCATGGGTATTTCCTTCTATACCTTTCAGGCGATGGGGTACATTATCGACGTTTACCGGGGAACGGTCACGGCGGAGAAGAATTTCTTCCGCTTTGCACTGTTCGTCTCGTTCTTTCCCCAGCTTGTGCAGGGGCCGATCAGCCGCTTCGGCGATCTTCAGAAAAGCCTTTTTGCGGAGCATTCCTTTGACGGCAGGAACGTCAGCTTTGGTCTGCAGCGGATTCTCTGGGGCTTCTTTAAGAAGCTGGTGATCGCGGACAGGATTCTTGTCGCAGTGAATGCCATCATCAGAAATCCCGACGAATACAGCGCGGCATATGCTTTTGTCGGTATGCTGTTCTATGCGCTGGAGCTGTATGCGAATTTCACCGGCGGGATCGACATC
>OIZA01000091.1_pt1 | contig 55175 bp, 50 predicted proteins | sample 1588381 | NCBI WGS metagenome assembly OIZA01 (sample SAMN03283277) | human gut metagenome | biome: human-associated habitat; material: feces | host: Homo sapiens | place: Peru | collected 2012 | reverse complement strand
CGATACGGCACGGCTCGCACCCGAGCGCTGCCGCCGCAAGCTCCACCGTTGCGCTCGACGCTTCAAGCTCGCGCACACGATCGGCTATGCCGAGCGATGAAAAATACTTCTTTACTCTTTCGATTGACACGTGTTACGCCCCGATCACTTCAAAAATCCGCTTATTATCTGCTCTTCGGCTTCCTTTTCGGTAAGGCCGAGCGTCATGAGCTTCATGAGCTGCTCGCCGGCGATTTTGCCTATCGCTGCCTCGTGGATCAGCGTTGCGTCAACGTTGTTCGCATTGATGCGAGGCTCCGCCGTGACCGACGCTGCATCCATGATGATCGCGTCGCACTCGGTGTGTCCGTTGCACTTGTTATTGCCGTTGACCTCCGAGATATAGTGCTGATGAGAGGAATCCTTCGCGACAGAACGCGATATCACGTGTGCCGAGGAGTTCACGCCGTCAAGGTTCACCTTGAAATCAGTCGTCGCGGACTGACGTCCGTGCGTCATGATCTTCTCCGAGATCGTGAGGATCGCGCCGTCAGCAAGGGTAGCCTCCGTTGAACGGTAGGTCGAATCGATCCCGCGGATCTGCACGGTGTTCATCTCGAGCGACGAGCCTTCATCCATATAGACGATGGTCTTGGGGTTCATGATACGCTCGCCGGTACCCTCTCCCTCGCCGTAGTGCTTCTCGATGTAGACCACGTGGGCACCCTTCTCGATATGGAACGTGTGGACGCCGTCGTGGGAGGATCGCGCATCTCCGGTATTGTGGATACCGCATCCGGCGACGATAACAACGTCCGCGCCCTCTCCGACGTAAAAATCGTTGTACACGAGGTCGTCAAGCCCCGTTTTCGAGATGATGACCGGGATATGGACGCTCTCGTTCTTCGTACCCGGCTTTATTATAATATCGATTCCGGGATTATCGGTTTTTGTCACGATGTCGATATGCTCAGTTGTATTTCTGCCCGCTTTCTCGCCGTTGGCACGGATATTGTACGCGCCCTCCGGCACGCCGTGGATATCCGCGATCTTCTCAAGCAGACTCTTTTCTATCTGATCCATAGTTACCTCTAATCGATCTTATCTTTAAGAATACTGCACACGGAACCGCCTCCGAACAGGGTCGGCAGCACCTCGTCCTTCGTGCCTGTGCGCACGATCTCGCCGTCGGAGATAACGACGATGCGGTCGGCAATATTCAGGATACGCTCTTGGTGAGATATAATGATTATCGAGCCGCGCACCTTCTCGCGCATATTCTCGAACACCTTTATAAGGCTGTTGAAGCTCCAGAGATCAATGCCCGCCTCCGGCTCATCGAAAACGGATATCTCGGTGCCGCGCGCGAGTATCGTTGCGATCTCGATGCGCTTAAGCTCGCCGCCGGAAAGAGTTGCGTTTATCTCGCGGTTGATATAATCCCTTGCGCACAGTCCCACCTCGGAGAGATAGGTGCACGCCTCCGTAACGCCGATATCGCGCCGCGCCGCGATCTTAATGAGGTCAGCGACGGTGATCCCCTTGAATCTGACCGGCTGCTGGAACGCGTAGCCGATTCCCGCATTCGCGCGGTCTGTGATCGACATATCGGTGATATCCCGATCGTCGATATAGATTCTGCCGGATGTCGGCTTATATATACCGGAAATGATCTTTGCGAGGGTCGATTTGCCGCCGCCGTTCGGACCGGTTATAACCGTGAACGGATCGGCAAACTCAAGGCTGACGTTGCGGAGGATGTCCTTTTCTCCCCCGTCGGTGTCAACCGAGAATGATACATTTTCAAGTCTGAGCATAAGCCTGCCCTTTCTTTTTATTCTTCTTCCTCTGCCACAACGGCAATGCCAAGCTCTGCAAGAGCCGCAGGATCTGCCTTTGACGGGCATTTTGACATAAGTTCGGATGCGTTCTGCACCTTCGGGAACGCGATAACGTCGCGGATGTCCTCAAGTCCGAGCAGCAGCGCCACCAGTCTGTCAAGACCGAATGCAAGACCGCCGTGCGGGGGAACGCCGTACTTGAACGCCTCAAGCAGGAATCCGAACTTCTCCTCGGCAGACGCATCGTCGATGCCGAGCACGGAGAACATCTTCTTCTGCATTTCGGTTGTGTGGATACGGATCGATCCGCCGCCGAGCTCCGTGCCGTTCAGCACGATATCGTATGCTCTCGCGCGGACAGCGCCGGGATCGGTGTCGATCTTCGCCATATCCTCCTCCATCGGCATGGTGAAGGGATGATGCATCGCATAGAAACGACCGTCCTCCTCGCTGTACTCAAGCAGCGGGAACTCGGTGATCCACAGGAAGTTGAACTTCGAGCGGTCGATGAGATTCATGCGGCGTGCGACCTCGCAGCGGAGTGCTCCGAGAGACGCAAACACGACCGAATTCTTTGCGGCAACAACAAGCATGAGGTCGCCGGCGCCGGTTCCAGTGCGCTCGCAGATCGCAGCGATCTCGTCCTCGGTGAGGAATTTCGCGAACGATGATGAAACGGTGCCGTCAGCTGCGTGCTTATACCACGCAAGTCCCTTTGCGCCGTAAGTCTTAACGTACTCAACAAGGGAGTCGATCTCCTTGCGAGGCATCGACGCGCCGCCGGGAACACTGATCGCACGGACGCTGCCGCCCTCTGCAACCGCAGAGGAGAACACGGAGAATCCGGTCTTTCCGGCGATATCGGAGATATCGCACAGCTCAAGTCCGAATCTCGTATCGGGCTTATCGGAGCCGTAGCGGCGCATAGCCTCGGCGTATGTCATACGTGCAAACGGGATCTCAAGCGGCTGTTTCATGAAGTTGTCGAACAGATACTTGAGGAATCCCTCGTTGAGAGAGATGATGTCCTCCTCATCGACAAACGAAAGCTCAAGGTCGATCTGGGTAAACTCGGGCTGTCTGTCGGCACGCAGGTCCTCGTCGCGGAAGCAGCGTGCGATCTGAATATAGCGGTCGAATCCGGAGTACATCAGTATCTGCTTGTAAAGCTGAGGGGACTGCGGAAGTGCATAAAACTTGCCGTTGTGTACGCGGCTCGGCACGAGGTAGTCACGCGCACCCTCGGGGGTAGGTCCGATCAGGCAGGGCGTCTCGATGTCGATAAAGCCGTGATCCGCAAAGTAGTCGCGCGCAAGCTTGACTATCTTCGAGCGGGCGATGATGTTGTTCTGCATATCCGGACGGCGCAGGTCGAGATAACGGTGCGCAAGTCTGAGCTCGCTCTTGACATCGCTTCCCTCGACGATCGCAAAAGGCGGGGTATTTGCCTCGCAGAGGATCTTCATGAAATCAACGGCGATCTCAATCTCACCGGTAGGCATATTGCGGTTGACCGCGCCCTCACCTCTCGAACGAACCTCGCCTGCGGCGGAGATCACGTACTCCGAGCGGGCGCCGAACGCGTCATTGAAGATCTTCCTGTCGGTATTATCGTCAAATGCAAGCTGGACGATACCGGTTCTGTCGCGAAGATCGATAAATATAAGGCTGCCGAGGTCGCGCTGTCTCTGAACCCAGCCGCATACCCTAACACGGCGTCCTATATCTGCGGCACTGAGAGTTCCGCAATAATCGGTTCTCTTATCTTCTTTTGCAAAGCTTTCCATTACTTAAGCCATCCTTATCTGGTTTTGTTGTTTATTTAATTGTCGATGTGACTGTCGGTTATGGTATCTGCGGCGCAGTCAAGCGAGATTTCGGTCTGCTCGCCCGTCGCCATATCCTTCAGCACGGCGCGGCCGCTCTCAAGCTCGCTTGAGCCGATTATCAGCACGCGCTTTGCGGAAAGCTTGTCCGCATACTTCATCTGCGCCTTGAGGCTTCTGCCCATTACGTCAAAATCCGCAAATATTCCGCGTGCTCTGAGCACTGCGGTGATCTTTGCGGCAGCCGCCGCTGCGTCCTCGCCCATAGAGGCGATATACACCTCGGGGCAAGCGCGCTCCGGGATCGCTGCGCCGCTCTGCTCCATCGCGAGTATAAGGCGCGTAATTCCCATTGCAAAGCCGATACCCGCCATGGGAGAGCCGCCAAGCTCTCCGACAAGGCCGTCGTAGCGTCCGCCGCCGCAGACCGTGCTCTGCGCTCCGATCCCCGGCACGATGAACTCAAACACCGTGCGCGTATAATAGTCAAGGCCGCGGACGATCATAGGATCAATGGAATACTCTATCCCTGCCGCATCAAGGTAGGTCTTGAGCGTGTCAAAGTGCTCTGCGCACTCCGGGCAGAGGTGGTCAATCGTTCTCGGTGCGCCTGCGGCGATCCTTGCGCACGACTCGTTTTTGCAGTCGAGTACGCGGAGCGGATTTTTCGCAAGGCGCTCGCGGCACGTATCGCACAGCTCGCTCTCATAGCTCTTGAAATACGACACGAGCGCTTCCCTGTAAGCCGGGCGGCACTTCGGACAGCCGATAGAATTTATGTGGAGGTGAACGTCCTTGATACCAAGCTCACGGATAAATGTGTCCGCAAGCGAGAGCATCGTGAAATCGGCGCCCGCTCCCTCGGCTCCGAACATCTCGGCTCCGAACTGGAAAAACTCACGGCTTCGCCCCGCCTGAGGCTTCTCATAGCGGAAGCAGTTTATTATATAGAAATATTTAAGCGGAAGCGGATCGGACTGGCGTCCGTTTTCGATGACCGCGCGGACGACCGATGCCGTCCCCTCGGGGCGAAGCGCGAACACACGTCCTTCCCTGTCCTCGAAGGTGTACATTTCCTTCTGCACAACATCGGTGGTCTCTCCGACGCCGCGGCGGAACAGTCCGAGATCCTCAAACGCGGGAGTACGGATCTCGCCGAAGCCGAAACGCCCCGCGACCGCTCTCGCGGTACTTTCGATATACTGCCATACATCCGTATCGGGCGCGATTATATCCATCGTGCCTCTCGGTTTTCTTATCTTCTCCATTGACAAAGCCTTTCTATCATTTTACGGCATAGTTATACAAGTTTACATTTTAGTATACCAAATTGCGACGGGATAATCAATAGCTATAATGAAGATTTATGCAAAATTACGTCCGACGGTGCAATTTTGCGGCAGAAGGCGGCGTTGACACCTCATCTTTTTCGTGATATACTCTTAATAACACTGATTTCGGGGGCAATTATTATGTTTTATCTGGGCTGCCATCTCTCCCTTACGGGAGGATATCTGAACATGGGACGCGTCGCAGCGTCGATCGGAGCAAACACGTTTCAATATTTCACGAAAAATCCGCGCGGCTCAAAGTCAAAGCCCGCCGATCCGGCTGATGTCGCCGCACTCGCCGAGTTTCTGAAGGAGAACGGCTTTGCCGCGCCTTTGGCGCACGCGCCGTACACCTACAACCCCTGCTCGGCCGACGAGCGCATCCGCGAATTCACGCGCACGTCGATGCGCGGCGAGCTTGAATTTCTCGAGTCGCTCCCCGGCTCGCTCTACAATTTTCATCCCGGCTGCCACGTCGGCGCGGGAGCCGAAGCCGGAATCGCGTCGTGTGCCGAATGCCTGAACGAGATCATGTTCGAGGGGATGCACACGACCGTGCTCATCGAGACGATGGCGGGCAAAGGCACGGAGATCGGCCGCACGTTTGAGGAGATCCGTGCGATCATCGACGGCGAGATGGATGAGTATCCGGAAGCTGCATTCTTCAATGTAGGAACCATTGATGAGGCAGTGGAGAAGGCCAAGAAGCTCATGGCACAGTAAGGAAAGGCGGTGTGCGTATGAACACCTTCAGCTTGAAGGTCATTGCCAGTGACAAAGTATTTTTTGACGGAAAATGCGGCATCATTATCGTACCGGCCTTAGACGGCGAGCAGGCCATCATGTCTCATCATGAGGATATGGTCATTGCCACGAAGGAAGGCGAGGTACGGTTCAAGGAAAAAGAAGATGATGACTGGACCAAGGCAGTAGTCGGTGTAGGCTTCGTCTACATTTCTCATAACCGTGTGAACATGCTAGTGGATACGGCGGAGCGTCCGGAGGATATCGACAGAGTCCGTGCGGAGGCAGCCCTGGAGCGTGCCAAAGAGCAGCTGCGTCAGAAACAGAGCATTCAGGAGTATCATGTATCCCAGGCATCCATGGCGAGAGCCATGCTGCGCCTGAAGGAAGCCGGAAAATACGAAATCAACTAAGATTTAAGTAAAATATTCGTAAAAAGTAACAAAATTAAGCCTGTAATGTTAGCAAATGTGTGCAATTCGGAAATTGTTATTTTTCTGTCATTGCGATAAAATCTCTTAAGAATCGTAAGGAGAATCAAGCAATGGATTATTTACAGAAAAAATCAATACGAAGTGTCGCAGTTGCCATTACAGGCTTTTTGCGTCATTCCGTAAGGAAAATAGGAATCACCAGAGAGAAGCTGCCTTCCTGTGTGGCTTTGGTGATCTGTCCGTTAGTTACTTTTTACTTATTTGAAATGTACACCCACAATCCCTTTACGACCATGCATTTCAAGACCCAGCTGTTAAACATGGCCTTTTATGTGCTGACGGCACTACTGTTGTTCGGCATTGTAAAATATGTCCGGGCGGCGCTGATGCTGCAGACGGCCTTTTTCATGGTGGCGGGGCTGGCCAATTATTATGTGCTGAATTTCCGTTCCGCACCCATCATGCCATGGGACATTTATTCCATCGGTACGGCAGCCAGTGTGGCGGGAAATTTCAGCTATGAATTGTCTGTCGGGACCATATTGGTCATCGTGGGATTCCTGGCACTGTTGATGATCGAGAGCCGTTTTCACATGAAGGCTCCGGGAAGAGTGGCCAAGAGAGCGGCACTGATCCTGCTTAGCATTGTCATGATCTATGGCTATACCGGCATGGTACAGAGCGAGAGCTTTGTGCAGAACTTCGGATTGTATGACAAGCTGTTCACCCCTACGGTCATGAATAAAAGAGATGGCAACATCGTGGCATTTCTGATGGAACTGGAATATCTGGATGTGGAGAAACCTGCGGGATACTCGGCGGACGGAACCGGCAGCAATTATGAACAGGCGGGAAAAGATTCCGCAGGGCTTACGGCAGCCGTGGAAGATCCGGAGAGCGTGAAGCGCCCGAATATCATTGTTATTATGGATGAGGCATTTTCGGATCTGGCAGTCCGGGGGGAGTTTACCACCAATGAGGATTATATGCCCTTTATTCACAGCTTGCAGCAGGGGGCCGAGAATACCAGAACCGGTTATCTGAATGTTTCCGTGCTGGGCGGGAATACTGCCAATACGGAGTTCGAATTTTTAACCGGCAGCACCATAGGTTTCCTGCCACAGGGAAGCGTGGCTTATCAGCAGTATGTACAGAAGGAGATGCCGTCCTTAGCTTCCTATCTGAAGGAACTGGATTATCATACGGTGGCGATCCATCCCTATTATGCCAGCGGCTGGGACAGAGACAGAGTCTATCCGCTGCTTGGGTTTGACGAGTTCCTGTCACAGGACGATTTCAGGAATCCGAAGAGAATCCGTAACTATATTTCCGATGAGAGCAGCTTTGCCAAGATCATCGAGCTGTACGAGAACAAGGAAGAGGGAGAGCCTCTGTTTGTCTTCAACGTAACCATGCAGAACCACAGCGGTTATGAGGAGGAGTTCCACAACTTTACCCCGGACATCACGGTGGAAGGCATTGATTCCAAGGCATTGTCCATGTACCTGTCCCTGGTAAAACAGACGGATTCCGCTCTGCAGGAACTGATCGATTATTTCTCGCAGGCCGAGGAGGATACCATGATCGTATTCTTCGGCGATCATCAGCCCACCACCTATGTGAGCAACCCGATCTTAAGAAATAATAAAGTGGATCCTGAGACTTTGACAGACGAGGAAAATCTGTTAAAATACAAAGTACCTTATGTGATCTGGAGCAACTTTGACATCGAGGAGCAGACGGACGGAGAGACCAGTGCCAATTATCTGGCTATGGATGTGCTGGAGAACAGTGATCTGCCGCTGCCGGCTTTGCAGAGCAGTCTGGCCGAAGTGCGGGAGAAATACCCGGTGATCAGCGCAGCTGGTGTGAGAGAAGCGGACGGCACTCTTACGACGGTGAAGGAATGTGGGGAAGCATTGAACGATTACCGGAGTCTGGAATATTATCTGCTGTTTGATTACGGAAGGTAAAATCATGAGAATTTGCGGAGAATATTTATATGAAGGGCAATAAAACGACAGCAACAAGTGCAGAGCGCAGGATGCAGAGAGGGATCTCTGTGCTTGCGTTCTTTGCGCCTGCACTTGTTATGCTGGTTCTTTTTATCATACGAGGCATATATCCTTTTGGTGACCGGAGCTTTCTGTTCTCCGACATGTACCATCAGTATATGCCTTTTTTAAGTGAATTTGTACACAAGATCAAAGCGGGAGAGGGGCTGTTCTATTCTTATAATGTAGGGATCGGATCAAACTTCCTGGCACTGTACGTCTATTATCTGGCGAGCCCTTTTAACTGGCTGGTATTTTTGCTGCCGGAAAGCCTGATCATGGAATTCATGAGTTACCTGGTGATCCTGCGGATCGGTCTTATGGGGCTGACCTTCAGCATTTATCTGCGGAAGGTTTTCGGCAAAGCGGATCCGGCGGTGGTTTTGTTTTCCACTGCGTATGCTCTGTCCGGCTATCTGGCTGCCTACAACTGGAATGTGATGTGGCTGGACTGCCTGATCCTGTTACCACTGATCCTGTGGGGAGCGGAGCGGCTGGTGAGAGAAGGCAAGTGGGTTCTGTATACCGTGACGCTGGGACTCTGCATTCTGACCAACTATTATATTTCCATTATGATCTGCATCTTTCTGGTGCTGTATTTTGGGATGCTGCTGGTCACGGAATACCATACCATGACGGAAGGGAAGAGCCGGAAGGCACGGATCGTATTCGGAAGGATCGGAAGATTTGCATTTGCCTCCCTGCTGGCCGGAGGGCTGGCAGCGACGTTGTTGATCCCAGAGGTTTGCGCTATCCTGCGGACGGATTTCGGCAACTCGGATTTCCCCAGTACGTTGGAGTCCTATTTTTCCGTCTTCGATATGCTGGCGAGACACTGCATGTGCGTGACCACGGAGAGAGGGCTGGAGCACTGGCCGAATATTTACTGTGGTGTGGCGGTCTTTTTGCTGGTACCCATGTATGCGCTGAATGAAAAAATATCGGTGAGGAAACGGTTCTGCAATCTGGCACTGGCGGGATTTCTGTTGTTGAGTTTTGAGACCAATGTTCTGGATTTCCTGTGGCATGGTCTGAACTATCCGGATTCCCTGCCGGCGAGACAGTCCTTTCTGTATATCTTTCTGATACTGGTGATGTGCTACGATGCTTTCCGGAATGTGGAGGCCACGACACCCAAGCAGATCCTGTACGGGTATCTGGCAGCGGTGATATTTCTGCTGGCCTGTGAGAAATTCGTGGAGAGCGAAGATTTTGACACCGGAATTGAGGTATTGACCCTTGTGTTCGTTACGATTTATGGAGTGCTCCTGTATCTGTACCGGACGAGGAAGGATGAACTGACGAGACAGGTGCTGGGGATTCTGGTGCTGGCCTGTGTGGTGGCGGAACTGAGTATCAACACCTTTAATACCAGTCTTGGAACCACGGGACGCACCGCTTATCTGGGAGACCAGGAGGATTACAAGGCACTGTATGCCCTGGCGCAGGAACAGGAGGGGGAGAATTTCTTCCGTGTGGAGAAGTTCACCCGCAAGACGAAAAATGACGGTACTCTGACGGGGTATCCCACGGCTTCGGTATTTTCCTCCACCATGAACTCCAGTGTCATGGATCTGTATAAAACCCTGGGCATGCGCCATAGCAAGGTCTATTACGGTTACGACGGAGCGACGGCTTTCGTGGCAGCACTTCTGAATGTGGATTATATGTTCGGCGAGTCAGACAAATATGCGAACGGGTTGTATGAAACGGTGGCAGACAGCGGGAATATTTATTTATATCACTGCAAATATACGCTTCCTTTCGGCTATGTGGCACCCACAGGCTGGAATGTCTCAGACGAGATCGGCACCGGGGTGAGAGTGCAGAACCAGCTGGTGGAAGATCTGGGAATTACGGACACATTGCTGGATCATGTGACCAGTGAGGCTTCCGGAGACAATGCATGTATCACCGCTGACCGGGCAGGCTATTATTACACAAGGATCAACGATACGGGAACGAAAAAAGTGGAGGTGCTGGGCGGTCCGCTGGAGACCCAGGACTACAGTGACTTAAAGGACGGATCCATCCTGTATCTGGGATATCTGCAAAAGGGGGAAAGAGTCACCCTGACCAACGGGGATGACACGGACGATACCCCGAAGGTATCCGCGGAGGCTTATGTGCTGAACGAGGAAGTACTGGCACAGGCGGTGGAACTCCTGTCCCGGGAACATCTGGAAAGTGTAGAGATGGACAGCACACATATTTCCGGAACCCTGAATCTGAGTGAGGCCGGAAGACTGATTCTGTCCGTACCTTATGAGAAGGGCTGGACGGTGTGGATCGACGGGGAAAAGACGGAGCCGGAGACTTTCGGCGATGCCCTGATGGCCTTTGATCTGGAAGCTGGAGAGCATACGATTCAGATGCATTATGTGCCGGATGGATGGAATATCGGCGTTCCGGTAAGCGCGGGAAGCGTGCTGATCCTTGTGGGATGTGTGCTGTGGCAGAGACGCGGCGGCAAGAGGAAAGAAGGAGCAAATTATGACGAAGAAGAGTATTTGTGATACCCTGCGGCGTACCTGCCTGATCCTGGCGGGATCCTTTATCATGGCAGTCAATTTGAAAAGCTTTGTCCGGGCCGGAGGCCTGATCCCCGGGGGATTTAACGGTCTGACCCGTCTGATCCAGGAGATCAGCGTGCTGCTGTGGCACTGGGAGCCTCCTTTTTCGGTGATCAACTTTATCTTAAATGCGGTTCCGGCAGTCATCAGCTTTAAATTTATCGGAAAGAAGTTTACCGGCTATTCCTGTCTGATGATCGTAGTGAGTGGCATTTTGACGGATATCGTGCCGGCCTGGCCGGTGACGGAGGACATTCTGCTGATTGCTATTTTCGGCGGACTGATCAATGCGCTGGCCATCAGCCTGTGCCTGTTCGCCAATGCCACCAGCGGAGGCACGGATTTTATCGCCATCTTTCTGTCGGAGAAGTACGGCATTGATTCCTGGAATTATATTTTCGCGGGAAATGTGGTGATCTTGGGAATCGCCGGAGCACTGTTCGGCTGGGATAAGGCGCTGTACTCCATTATTTTCCAGTATACCTCCACACAGGTGCTCCATGTGCTGTACAAGCGCTACCAGAAGCAGACGCTGATCATTGTGACCAAACGGCCGGAGGATGTCTACGAAGCTATTGCGGAGATCACTCATCACGATGCCACCCTGATCAAGGGAGAGGGCTGTTATTCCAAACAGGAATGTGATGTTTTGTATTCCGTGGTGGGACGGGACGAGGTGAACAAGGTTGTGAACACGGTGCGGGAGACGGATCCCCAGGCCTTTGTCAACATGATCCGCACGGAGAATCTGGCAGGCCGGTTCTACCAGAGACCGAATGATTGATAAATGGAAAAAAGAGCCTGAGGGTCGGCAGTTTAGCTGACACTCAGGCTTGCGTATTTTTTCGGGGAAACGCCCACGGCTTTGGTGAAGGCTTTGAAGAAATTGCTGTAGTCCGTGAAGCCGCTGCGCTCGAAGGCTTCCATAACATTGCCGTTCTCGTTCAGAACCGCTTTGGCGATACTGATGCGGCGGGCGGTGATGTATTTGTTGATGGTAGTGCCGGTGGCGGACTTGAAGATCCGGCAGATGTAGGATTCGCTTAAATAGAACTGTCCGGCCAGCTGCTCCACCGTAATGGGCTGGGAGATATTCTGGTTGATGTAAGCCAGGATATCGTCCACCTGATGGTTGTAGCGGTAGCTGCTGTCCTTGTATTCGGCAGCATCGGCAGCAGGGGCTTCTCCGATGGCGGTCTGCTCCGCACTGCGGATGAACAGGGTGTTGAGCATGACCATCAGTTCCATGAAGGCAGCGTATTCCGTGATGTCATGGGCAAAGCCCTCCGCGGAGGTAATCTTGTTGATATAATAGAGGAAACGCTTCTGCTGTTCCTTATTGAGGGAAAGCTTATGGGAAAAGGGCACAGTACGGTGGGTGAAGCAAAAGCTCAGATCCGTCTCCTTCGTGGAGATCTGCTTCATGAAATCCGGTGCCACCGACAGAACGATCCGCTCGTGGACGGAATTGTCGATCTGGGTCAGCTTGTGGCTTTCGTACTGGTTGATGATGAAGAGATCTCCCGGGGCGATGGTGTAGAAGCAGTTGTCGATGAGGAACTGCTTGCCGCCGCAGATGGAATAGTAGATCTCGTAGCAGTCATGGATGTGCATGTCCATGGCTTTTTCTTCCTTATACAGGTGGGCAATGGCAAAGGTCCCGGAGCTTTTACAGTTCTCTATGGCCGTTTTACAGGAGGTAAGTTCTTCCATTTCTTTCATCCTTTTCTCTTTTTCTTTCATTAAACACCAAAAGTTCAAAATTTGCAATGTTTAGATTAAAATATGAAAAGACTTTGAGAATCTTTTCTAGTATACTTAACTCATACAAAAGAGAAAAGCATTTACAGCCTTTCAAAATTTTTATAAAAATTAGTAAAAATGTGTTGGAAATGGTTACAATGATATGTTATAATGTAAGTGCTTTCATAAAAAGGTATCATTCAATGTCGGCGCACAGGCCGTCTGTTGAGGAAAGAGAGGCGTAAGGTGGAACTTAGAACAGCAGTATCACCAAGAGATGTGAAGCATTATACCACAGAGCGTCTGAGAGAAGAGTTTCTGATCCAGAATCTGTTCGTACCCGGCGAGATCAAGCTGGTGTACAGCCACATCGACAGAATCATTACAGGAGCAGCAGTCCCTGTAACCCCTATCACTCTGACCGCCGGAGATGAACTCCGTGCAGAGTATTTCTGCCAGAGAAGAGAACTGGGTGTGATCAATATCGGCGGAGCAGGTATGATTACCGTTGATGGCAAAGTGTACAAGGTAGGCTACAAGGAAGCCATGTACATAGGAATGGGCTCCAAGGAGATCATTTTCGCCAGCGAAGATGAGAAGCAGCCCGCTAAATTTTATCTGAATTCCGCTCCCGCACATAAGACCTATCCTACCGTGCTGATCAAGCCGGAAGGTACTCCCGAAGAGGGTGTAGTCATTGTAAAGGATGAGAATAAAGTAGAACTGGGTACTCTGGAGGATGCCAACCACAGAGTAATCTGCAAGTATATCCTTCCCGGACAGGTAGAAAGCTGTCAGCTGGAGATGGGTATGACGAAGTTAGAGCCCGGCAGCGTATGGAACACCATGCCCTGTCATACCCATGACAGACGTATGGAAGTATATCTGTATTTCGATATGCCGGAAGACGCATTTGTCATGCACTACATGGGTGAGCCCGATGAGACCCGCCACATCGTAATGCGTAACGAAGAAGCAGTGATCTCCCCCAGCTGGTCCATCCATTCCGGATGCGGTTCCAGAGCATATACCTTTATCTGGGGTATGGTCGGAGAGAATCAGGACTTCGACGACATGGACGGTGTCGACAACAGAGATCTGAAATAAGATCCTTTGGAACATGTAACTAAAATAACAGTTTTATAAAGAAAAGGAGAAAAAACAATGTCTGAATTCACTAATTTCTCACTGGAAGGTAAGGTTGCACTGGTTACCGGCGCATCTTACGGTATTGGTTTCGCTATCGCTTCCGCATACGCTGAGTGCGGTGCTACCATCTGCTTCAACGATATCAAGCAGGAGCTGGTAGACAAGGGAATCGCTGCATACGCTGAGAAAGGCATCAAGGCTCACGGCTATGTATGTGACGTTACCAACGAAGAAGCAGTTAACGCTATGGTAGCTCAGATCGAGAAGGAAGTAGGCACCATCGATATCCTGGTTAACAACGCAGGTATCATTAAGAGAATCCCCATGACCGAGATGACCGCAGAGCAGTTCCGTCAGGTAATCGACGTAGACCTGAACGCACCCTTCATCGTATCTAAGGCAGTTATCCCCGGCATGATCAAGAAGAATCATGGTAAGATCATCAACATCTGCTCCATGATGTCCGAGCTGGGTCGTGAGACCGTATCTGCATACGCAGCAGCTAAGGGCGGCTTAAAGATGCTGACCAGAAACATCTGTTCCGAGTACGGCCAGTACAACATTCAGTGTAACGGCCTTGGACCCGGTTACATCGAGACTCCTCAGACTGCTCCTCTTCGTGAGATTCAGCCCGATGGCAGCAGACATCCTTTCGACCAGTTCATCTGCGCTAAGACCCCTGCTAACAGATGGTTAAAGCCCGAAGAGCTGACCGGCCCCGCTGTATTCCTTGCTTCTGAGGCATCCAATGCAGTGAACGGACACATCCTGTATGTAGATGGCGGTATCCTTGCTTACATCGGCAAGCAGCCCCAGTAGAACCAGCGCAGGGGAAAAGCAAGCGGCTGCGTAGCAGACATTTGCTTTTCCTGCGCGGTTCACGAGCGAATATCCGACAAGCTTGCGCAGGCGGATGAAAAGCACGAAGTGCGAATTCGCGAGTGAAGGATTCTAAGGAAAATAAATTACTCACAACCGGTCAGTCGCAGAAGAATTTCGGCGGCTGACTGTTGTGGCGTTTGGAAAAGGAGTATCTCATGAAGATAGCTTTGATCAATGAAAACAGTCAGGCTGCCAAGAACGAAATGATCTGTGCTACCCTGAAAAAGGTAGTAGAGCCCATGGGTCATGAAGTATTCAACTATGGTATGTGCGGCGCAGAGGATCCCAATTCCCTGACCTATGTACAGAACGGTATTCTGGCAGCAGTTCTTTTGAACTCCGGTGCAGCGGATTTCGTTATCACCGGATGCGGAACCGGCGAAGGCGCCATGCTTGCATGCAATTCTTTCCCCAAGGTTCTGTGCGGACACATTGAGTCCCCCCTGGATGCTTACCTGTTCTCTCAGGTAAACGACGGTAACTGTGTAGCACTTCCTTTTGCTGAGAACTTTGGCTGGGGCGGTGAACTGAATTTGCAGTATACCTTTGAAAAGCTGTTCTGTGCTCCCGGTGGAGGTGGATATCCCCCTGAGAGAGTTGTTCCCGAGCAGCGCAACAAGAAGATCCTGGATCAGGTAAAAGAAGTAACCCATACCGATATGGTTACCATCCTGAAGAATCTGGATCGTGAACTGGTAAAGGGTGCTTTATCCGGTGCCAAGTTTAAAGAGTATTTCTTCGCAAACTGCAAGTGCGACAAGATCGCTGAGGCAGTGAAGGAAGTACTGGCTTAATTAATTGCAGAAACATTTTCGACAGGATCTCCTGCGAAGATTTTTCACATAACTATTAGTCTATAAGACAGAAAGGTGTTATTTATGAACGCAGTATTAGAGCAAATCAGCAAGATCGGTATTGTACCGGTTGTAAAAATTGACAACGCAGCAGATGCACTTCCTCTGGCAAAGGCACTTTGCGCAGGCGGACTTCCCTGTGCAGAGGTTACTTTCCGTACCAGCGCAGCAGCAGAAGCTATCAAGATCATGACCGACAACTTCCCCAACATGTGTGTTGGTGCAGGTACTGTTCTGAACGCAGAGCAGGTTGATGCAGCAGTAGCAGCAGGCGCTAAGTTCATCGTAAGCCCCGGCTTAAATCCCAGAACCGTTAAGTATTGTGTAGAGAAGAACATCCCCATCACTCCCGGTACTTCAAGCCCCAGCGACATCGAGCAGGCTATCGAGCTTGGTCTGGAAGTTGTTAAGTTCTTCCCCGCTGAGCAGTCCGGCGGTCTGGCTAAGATCAAGGCTATGGCAGCTCCTTATGTAAACATGAAGTTCATGCCTACCGGCGGTGTAAACGCTAAGAACCTTACTTCTTACCTTGACTTCCCCAAGATCATCGCCTGTGGTGGTTCCTGGATGGTTCCCGGCGACCTGATCAACGCTGGTGAGTGGGACAAGATCGAGCAGCTGACCAGAGAAGCAGTACAGACCATGCTGGGCTTCGAACTGGCTCACGTTGGTGTGAATGCAGAGAACGAGGAAGAGGCTGTTAAGGCTGCTAACCGTTTCGCATTCATCTTCGGTATGCCCGCTAAGGTTGGCAACAGCTCCGTATTCGCAGGTTCTGCTCTGGAAGTTATGAAGACTCCTTACCTGGGCAAGAACGGCCACATCGCTGTTAAGACCAACTACATCGAGAGAGCTGTCAACTACCTGAGCACTGTTCTGGGTGTTGAGTTCAACGAAGAGTCCGCTAAGAGAGATGCCAAGGGCAACCTGAAGGCTATCTACCTGAAAGAGGAGATCGGCGGCTTCGCTATTCATCTGGTACAGAAGTAAGATAAAAATAAGATCCCGAAGCCCGGACGGATCCGTCGACTGCATATTTCAGTCACGGACCCGCGCTCGCTTTGTACCGACCGTAGCGGTACATAAGATGCTAAAATACAGCATCTGAGTACCGACGGCTGGTAAGAGTCCGTGACTGAAACATGCAGTCGGCGTATCCTGTTTTTTGGATAGGATCAAGGCTGTGAGGATGCTATAACAAAGTTAATTAAATGTGAGAAAGGAATATACCAAAATGGCAAAAGTAATTACCATGGGTGAGATCATGCTGAGACTGTCCACCCCCAACAACGAGAAATTTATCCAGGCAGACGAGTTCGATATCAACTACGGCGGCGGTGAAGCTAACGTAGCTGTATCTCTGGCTAACTACGGTCATGACGCTGAGTTCGTTACCGCAGTTCCCGACAACGAGATCGGTGAGTGCGCAGTAGCAGCTCTGAGAAAGTACAACGTAGAGACCAAGCACATCGCAAGATGCGGTGAGAGACTGGGTATCTACTATCTGGAGAGCGGTTCTTCCATGAGACCTTCCAAGGTTGTATACGATAGAGCACATTCTTCTATCTCTACCGCAACCGAGGCAGACTTCAACTTCGATGAAATCTTCGAAGGTGCTGACTGGTTCCACTTCACCGGTATCACCCCCGCTGTATCTGACGCTGCTGCAGAGCTGACCGAGAAGGCTCTGATCGCTGCTAAGAAGCATGGCGTAAAGGTATCCGTAGACCTGAACTTCCGTAAGAAGCTGTGGAGCTCCGAGAAGGCTCAGAAGGTTATGACCAACCTGATGAAGTACGTTGATGTATGTATCGGTAACGAAGAAGATGCTGAGCTGGTACTTGGCTTCAAGCCCGGCGATACCGATGTTACCAGTGGTGAACTGGAGCTGGCTGGTTACAAGTCCATCTTCGAGCAGATGGTTGACAAGTTCAACTTCGAGTACTGCGTATCCTCTCTGCGTGTAAGCCATTCCGCATCCGATAACGGCTGGTCTGCTTGCATCTATTCCAGAGATACCAAGGAGTTCTATCACTCCAAAGAATACAGCATCCATCCCATCGTTGACCGTGTAGGCGGCGGCGACTCCTTCGCAGGCGGCGTTATCTGCGGTATGCTGGACGGCAAGAACTTCAAGGATGCTCTTGAGTATGGCGTAGCTGCATCCGCACTGAAGCACACTATCCCTGGCGACTTCAACCTGGTATCCAGAAAAGAAGTTGAGACCCTGGCTGGCGGCGACGCTTCCGGACGTGTACAGAGATAATCTTCTGGAAACAGAATAGTGTAAAGATAAAAAGGACTCACCTGCGTGGTAACATGCAGGTGAGTTTTTGCTTTTCTTTGTTTTCTTATAAAAATTCTATTGTCAGCGTAGGCTGATGTCGTCTATCGAGCTTGTCAAAAAGTCAGCGGACAAGGGATAATACAGAATGTTTGAGGTCCCGGATTGGAACCTCAAACTTTGAAAATTCAGCTTTCGCTGTATTTCTCTTCGCAGTATTTGCAGCGATAGATCTCTTTTTTCTCATCGGAGAGGACGAATACGTGGGGCAGTCCCTGCTCAATGGAAGTGATGCATCTGGGGTTGCGGCATTTGATGACGTTTTTGATCTGTTTGGGAAGTACCAGTTCCTTTTTCTCCACGATCTCACCGTTTTTGATGACGTTGACGGTGATGTTGTGGTCGATGAAGGCCAGGACATCCAGATCCAGCATATCGATGTCACATTCTACTTTCAGAATGTCTTTTTTTCCCATTTTTCCGCTGCGGGCATTTTTGATGATAGCAACGGTGCAGTCCAGTTTATCCAGCTGAAGATGTTCATAGATCGCCAGACTTTTTCCGGCTTTGATATGATCGAGGACGAAACCCTCTTCAATTTTTCCTACATTTAACATATGAATAACCATGCCTTTCTCATAACCTGCAATCGGGGATGGTTCCCCTACACAGATATAAATTTGCGTTTGAAAGAATTATTTGCCGTCGGAGTCCGATCCGGCAGGCAAAATTATGCCAGACCCAGCAAAGTCAGGATCAGGGCCATACGGACATAGACGCCGAACTGTGCCTGCTTGAAGTAAGCGGCTCTGGGATCGTCGTCGATCTCCACGGAGATCTCATTGACTCTGGGAAGGGGATGCAGTACCAGCATGTCGGGCTTGGCCAGTTCCATTTTTTCCTTGGTCAGTACATAGAAATCTTTCAGACGGACGTAATCCTCCTCGTTGAAGAAACGCTCCTTCTGCACACGGGTCATGTACAAAAGATCAAGTTCCGGCATAACATCTTCCAGACGGATGACTTCCTGAAAAGGAATGCCTTTTTCCCGGAGCATATCGGTGACATAATCGGGGATCTTTAACTCTTCGGGAGAGATGAAGATGAATTTGATTCCTTCATAACGCACCAGCGCATTGATCAGGGAGTGTACGGTACGGCCGAATTTCAGGTCACCGCACAGACCGATGGTGAAATTGTTCAGATCGCCGTGGAGGCTGCGGATGGTCTGCAGGTCGGTCAGGGTCTGGGTGGGGTGCTGATGGCCGCCGTCACCGGCATTGATCACGGGGATCAGGGATTTCTCTGCAGCTACCATGGGAGCGCCCTCCTTGGGATGACGCATAGCGCAGATGTCCGCATAGCAGGAGATGATGCGGATGGTATCGGATACACTTTCTCCCTTGGATGCGGAAGAGGAAGCAGCATCGGAGAAGCCGATGACTCTGCCGCCCAGACGGGTCATGGCGGATTCAAAGCTTAAACGTGTGCGGGTGCTGGGCTCGTAGAAGCAGGTGGCCAGGATCTTGCCGTCGCATTTGTGGGCGTATTTGGCGGGATCCTTCTCAATGTCGTCTGCCAGAGCGAACAGCTTGTCCAGTTCCTCGACAGAGAAGTCAAGTGGGTTCATCAAGTGTCTCATTTTATGGTATCCTCATTTCTGCGCCGTGTTATGGATATTAGGAATAGGAACGACACTGCCGCATCACAGCGCTCCTTACGGCAATGCAGGTGCGGGAAAGCCGCACCCTGACCAGAAAAAAGTCGAAGAGGAAAAACTCTTCGACTTTAAAATTACTGTTGATAAGATAATAGATCCGTTACGGGTTTCCGCTTGGGAGCAACGGGTGCTTCTGCGGGATAACCGATGGGGATCAGTGCGATCAGGTCCTGATTTTCAGGAATCTCAAGGAGATCAGCAGCTTCCTGCTGATCGAAAATACCCATGATCACGGTGCCAAGGCCCTGCTCGTAAGCAGCCAGGCAAAATGCTTCGCTGGCAACACCGGCATCGAACATCTGCCATGCATCGCCTCTGGCGGTAGTGAAGGAGCCGTCTCTCTCGAAACCGCTTCTGCCCTTTATCACGGTTACTGCAACGACCATGGGAGCGTTCTCCATGATCTTGCCATTACCTGGGAAGGAGGAAGTACATGCTGCCAGTTTCGCTTTCTTTTCGCCTTCCACAGCGATATAACGAACGATTTGCGTATGCTTCCAGCTGGGAGCATAAGAAGCTGTCTCTACGATCTGAGCCAGAAGCTCATGAGATACCGGCTGATCCGTATACTGACGGATACTTCTGCGGCCTGTGATACATTCTTTTGCGGTCATTGTTTATCCTCCTGTATTTTTACATTTGTAACATAATACCATTTCTCCGTAGGAGAATCAAGCAGGAAAAAGTGAAAAATATAGAAAATTTGTGTGGATATGATAGAAAGGTTTTGCATTCCCGGATAGGATATCATATAATGAGGCAAAGAGAACTATATCGATGAAGCCGGTTGTGTAAAAGACGGTTCTACTGTACGTTACAGCGGCTGTGGAATACCGGACCAGGCAATAAAAGGAGGGCATTATGTCTGTAGAATTTGTGGAAAAGAAGCGCTGGTTATTTTTGGGATTACCTTTTACTTTTACCAGGTATATGATCAAAGAGGATATGATCACTGTGGATACAGGTGTGTTCACCAAGGTAGAGAATGACTGCTATATGTACAAGGTACAGGATGTGGAGCATACGGCAAGTATCTGGGAGAGAATGGTAGGACTTGGCACCATTGTCTGTTATACCGGTGATACCACTCATCCCAAACTGTTGATCGAGCATATCCGCAATTCCAAAGCGATCAAGGAGTTTATTTTGAAGGAGTCGGAAGAAGCCAGATTGAAGCGCAGAACTGTGAACATGCTGGATATCGGTTCCGGAGAGGCCGGGGATATTGACGACGTACAGTAATAGAAGAAGCAAGTATTAATGTGTATGTATAAGAGACGGGGCCTTCCGGGGCCCTGTTTTTTCGGGAGAGGAGATTTATGGAACTTGATATGACGAAGGGCAGCCCTTCTAAGCTGATTACAAAATTTATCATTCCTATTATCATAGGTAATATTTTCCAGCAGTTATACAGCATGGTGGATACCATTATCGTGGGTCGGTTCGTAGGTGTAGATGCATTGGCGGCAGTAGGAGCCACCGGGTCGGTAAGCTTCCTGATCCTGGGATTTACCCAGGGACTGACCACCGGATTTACTGTGCTGACGGCACAACGCTTCGGAGCCGGGGACCGGGAGGGGATGCGCAAAAGTATCGGAAGCGCAGCCATCCTGTCGGTGATCGTGACAATCGTGATGACGGCAGTCAGTATGGCCAGCATGGACAGTCTGCTTCGGGTGATGAATACTCCGGAAGATATTTTCGATATGACGAAGGAATACATTATGATCATCTGTGCGGGAATTGCCTGCAATGTATTGTATAACCTGTTGTCCAGTATCCTGCGTGCCATCGGCAACAGTGTGGTGCCGTTAGTGTTGCTGGTGATCGCTTCGGTGACGAATATTGTCCTGGACTATGTACTGATCGTTTACGGTCATATGGGAGTGGGCGGTGCAGCTTATGCGACTATCATTTCTCAGGGATTATCCGGTGTACTGTGTCTGATTTATATTATTAAGAGAGTACCTACACTGCATATCCGTCCGGAGCATTGCAGACTGGAAAGTCAGTGTGTGAAAAATCAGCTGACCGTGGGAATTCCCATGGCACTGCAGTTTTCCATTACTGCTATCGGTACCATTCTGGTACAGGCAGCACTGAATCTGCTGGGTTCTACCGTGGTGGCATCTTATTCGGTGTCCTGCAAGGTGGAACAGCTGGTGACACAGCCCTTTGCTGCAATGGGGGTGACTATGGCAACTTACTGTGCACAGAACCGCGGTATCAATGATCTGGACCGTATACGGAAGGGCGTGAAAGCTGCCAATATTATGTCCGGTGTCTATGCGGTGCTTGTCTACGGACTGGTATATATAGCGCTTCCTTATATTGTACCGCTGTTCATCTCCGAACAGATTGAGATGGTATGCGGCTATGCCAGAACGTATATTACGATCTGTGGCATGTTCTTCATTCCGCTGGGAATGATATTTATCTTCCGAAATGCGCTGCAGGGCTGTGGCTTTGGCTTCATGCCCATGATGGGCGGTGTGGTGGAACTGTTGAGTCGTGGTATCGTGGCTTTTGCGGCAGCGCATCTGATGAGTTATGTGGGTGTGTGCTTTGCCAATGCCTCAGCCTGGCTGACCGCAGGTATTTTCCTCTGGATCGCTTATCATTTCCTCATGAAGAAGATGGTGCGGGAAAAAAAGGTTCATGAGGAACGGATGCTGGCAGAAGCAATGCAGTAATGCTGTAAAACGGCTCAGGGCAGGATCTTTTCAAAAAACAGTCCTGCCAGGAACCACCAGGGAGCATAGTCCAGCCGGATGATCCGGTGGATGTGGAAACGGCTTTTGCCGTAATCCCAGGGGCAGAGACCATGCTTCCACAATAGGCGCCCACTGAGATATTCCACGGTGAAGATCATTGCCATATAGAACAGCCCGCGTCCGGGACGACTGATGTGCAGGTGTGCAAATAGCCGTTTGAAGGGTGCAAGCAGGCAGGCGGAGCCGTAGATCGGGAACATCCACAGGGAAGTATTACCGGTAAGACGCAGATCTCTGCGCCGAAGGGAGTGCAGCGCTGTGAACAGGATCTCCATGCACCAGCCACACAGTCCGCACAGGAGAAAGCTCCTGCCGAAGGTTTTAAAAGAGTTTGCGATGGATTTTGTCATTTTCATGGACATAGTATATGAAATTTTCAACGTATGATACGGGAGAGATTGCTATGAACTATCAGGAAGCAATGGAATATATGGAAAAAGTGGGAACTTACGGCATCGTTCCGGGGCTGAACAGCATCCGGGAACTGTGCAGAAGACTGGGAAATCCGCAGGATGAATTAAAATTTGTGCATATTGCGGGAACCAACGGAAAAGGATCCACACTTGCCTATATTTCCAGCATCTTACAGGCTGCCGGATACCGTGTGGGAAAATATATATCACCTGTTATTATTGAATATTGTGAAAAAATCCAGATCGGAAAGCAGAAGATCACGCATAAGGATCTGTGTGAAGGACTGGAGATCATAAAAAAGCATTGTGATGCTATGGTAAGTGACGGCTTCCATCATCCGACGCCTTTTGAGATTGAGACGGCGCTGGCTTTTTGGTATTTCCGGGAAAAACAGTGTGATATCGTCGTACTGGAGACCGGTATGGGCGGCAGGGAAGATGCTACAAATCTGATCACGACCACGCAGGTGGCGGTACTGGCTTCCATCGGTATGGATCATATGAAATTCTTAGGTAACAGTCTGGAGGAGATTGCAGCACACAAGACCGGAATCTGTAAGCCGGGATGTCAGGTGGTCTCCATGCGGCAAAAAGAAGCGGCACAGAAGGTTGTGGAGCAGACGGCGGCAGAACTCGGCTGCATGCTGACCATCGCAGATGTAGCAAATGCAAAACATGTGAAATATGGACTGAAAAAGCAGACCTTCGATTATGGAAATTATAAAAAGCTGGAGATCACCCTTGCGGGGAAATTCCAGGTGGCAAATGCTGTGCTGGCGCTGGAAGCGGTGCAGGCTCTGGAAAAATGCGGTTATGAGATCAAAGAGACTGCCATTCGGAAAGGCCTGAGGGAGACTGTCTGGAACGGACGGTTGCAAATACTGGAAGAACACCCGTTATTTATAGTAGACGGTGCACATAACGAGGATGCAGCCGCAAAACTTGCGGATTCCATAGAATTCTATTTTACAAATAAAAGAATTATCTATATAATGGGAATGTTAAAGGATAAGGAAGTGGACCGCGTGATCGCACTGACAGAGAAGTATGCGGATCAGATTCTCACGGTGACACCTCCGGACAATCCCAGAGCCATGCATGCCTATGATCTGGCAACAGAGGTGGCAAAGGTACACCCCAATGTGACGGCGGTGGACAGCCTGGAAGAGGCAGTGGAGCTTAGTCACCTGCTGGCAGGACGGGATGATGTGATATTGTGCTTCGGCTCTCTCTCTTATCTGGGAAGAATCCTGAAGCTCATGGAGAAGAGACAGACAGCAGGGAATAAACGGAAAGCGAAGCGGTGAAAATGGTAGATCAGAAGAAAGTACAGGAAGCAATAAAGCTTTTACTGGAAGGAATCGGGGAAGATACCGATAGAGAAGGACTGAAGGAGACACCGGAACGGATCGGCAGGATGTATGAAGAGATCTGCGGCGGTATGGATCAGGATGCGGGAGAGCATCTGTCGAAGGTCTTCTCCGTAGACAATAACGAGATGGTACTGGAGAAGGATATTACCTTTTATTCTATGTGTGAGCATCATCTGATGCCTTTTTACGGCAAAGCTCATGTTGCGTATATCCCCGATGGCAAGGTTGTGGGTCTGAGTAAGCTTGCCAGGACTGTGGAGGTATATGCCAGAAGATTACAGATCCAGGAGCGGATGACGGCACAGATCGCCGATGATATCATGAAATATCTGGCACCTCAGGGAGTTATGGTAATGTTGGAAGCGGAGCATATGTGCATGACCATGCGCGGGATCAAAAAGCCCGGCAGTCAGACCGTTACCATGGTGACAAGGGGAGTCTTTGCGGAGAATAAGGAATTGCAGGACAGATTTTTACAGCTGGTGAACCGGTAGAGATTACGGATGCGGAAGAAAGCTGCTAAGCGACCGGGATGAAGTGATGGAGACTTCGATGGATAGAATTGATAAAATATTAAATCATGATTTGTTTTTATATCATTTAGGACGAAACAATGCGGCAGAAGCAGACAGACGCTTCTGCCGTCATGGTATGGTGCATTTTCTGGATGTAGCCAGGATCGGTACGATCATAGCGCTGGAGGAAGGGCTTAAGATCAACCGGGAATGGATCTATGCGGCGGCACTGCTCCACGATTGTGGGAAACATGAACAGTACGAGAATGGCATTCCGCATGAGCAGGCCAGTGCACGGATCGCACCGGAGATTCTGAAGGCGTGTGGATTCAACGATGAAGAAACGGATGTTATTGTAACAGCAATCTCCAGACACCGGGATCCTGAGGCGGCGAAGGAGAAGAATCTAAACGGCATCCTGTATCGGGCGGATAAGGCAAGCCGTGCCTGCTTTGCGTGCGATGCGGAGAAGGATTGCAACTGGAAAGACGGCAAGAAGAACCTGACAATTAAGTATTAATTGGTGTCGGGAACATCATAAATAATATTAAGAAACGTGGGGAGAAGACAAATGAAGATTGGCAACAGAGAGTTTCAGACGAAGGGACATACTTATGTAATGGGAATCCTGAATGTGACCCCGGATTCTTTTTCCGACGGAGGAAAGTGGAATGACAGAGACCGGGCATTGAAGCATGTGGAAGAAATGATCGCTGAGGGGATGGATATTGTGGATATCGGCGGAGAATCCACCAGACCGTGGGGTTATACCCTGCTATCCGATGAAGAGGAGATTGCCAGAGTCGTACCCATGATCGAGGCGGTGAAGGCAAATTTTGACATTCCTATTTCCCTGGACACCTACAAAAGCGGAGTGGCAGAGGCAGGAATCCGTGCGGGGGCGGATCTCATCAATGATATCTGGGGCTTGAAATATGATAACCATATGGCAGAGGTCATTGCGAAGAGCGGTCTGCCCTGCTGTCTGATGCATAACCGTAAGGAAGCGGATTATCGGGATTTCATGCAGGATGTGGCAGCGGATCTGGCGGACACGATCCATTTGGCGGAAGCGGCAGGCATCGCGGATGAGAAGATCATCTTGGACCCCGGTGTGGGCTTCGGCAAGACCTATGAGAACAATCTGGAGATCATCAACTGTCTGGAAGAACTGAATATGTTCGGTTATCCGTTGCTTTTAGGATGCAGCCGCAAATCCGTGATCGGACTGACACTGGATCTGCCGGTGACAGAGAGAGTAGAGGGGACGCTTGTGACCACCATGTTCGGTGTGCAGAAGGGATGCATGTTCGTCCGTGTGCATGATGTGAAGGAAAATGTCCGCACCATTAAAATGTGTGAGGCCATTTTAAACAGCAGCAAATGATATTTTGCGAAGAAGCGTTGGGAAAGGCGGAGTCGGCAAATGAAAAAAGGCACTTATGAGGACCAGATCCGTATCGAAGAATTGGAAGTATACGCGCATCACGGCGTATATCCGGAAGAAAATGAAAAAGGACAGCATTTTTATGTGAATGCCACGTTATATACGAATACCCGTCCGGCAGGACTGGCGGATGACTTAAGTCTCTCCACCAATTACGGAGAGGTCTGTCAGTTTATCACGGAGTTCATGCAGCAGCATACTTTTCAACTGATCGAAACGGTGGCGGAGCGGACTGCTTACGAAGTATTACAGCATTTTCCGCTGGTACAGGGACTGGATCTGGAAATCCGCAAGCCCGAGGCTCCGATCCCATTAGCTTTTGGCAGTGTATCTGTGGCGATTCACAGGGAATGGCATGAAGCCTATATTGCCGTGGGTTCCAATATGGGAGACAGCAGAGAGCATATCGCGCAGGCTTTGGGACAGCTTCAGAAGAACAAAGACATCAGAGTGGAAAAGGTGTCGGAGCTGTTGGAGACACTGCCTTATGGCGTCGTAGAGCAGGATAATTTCGTAAATGGAATGTTTGAGATCCGGACGCTGCTTGCACCGGAAGAATTATTACAGGAGCTGCACCGTATTGAGCAGATGGAAGGAAGAGAACGTAAGCTTCACTGGGGGCCACGGACACTGGATCTGGATATTATCTTCTATGATGATCTGGTGTATGCTTCCGAGGATCTGGTGATTCCGCATATAGATATGGAGAATCGTTATTTTGTACTGAAGCCTTTGAGTGAGCTGGCACCGAATTTCCGTCATCCCATTACGCATAAGACCGTAACACAGATGTTGTCGGAGCTCCCTGGGGATCTTACGGAAGGAAACGAAGCGTAAAACGGGCACAGAGACCGATGAACAGACCGGTCACCAGACCGCTTAACAGTAAAAACGGCAGATAGACCAGCACAGCGGGAACAGAAGTCAGTAAAAACGCAACACCGATCTGCCCCAGATTATGAAAAACAGCTCCGGTCATACTTGCAAGGAACAGATAATGTCCATGCAACAGCCGTTGCACAAATACCATTGCCAGCAGGCACAGGAGACCGCCGGAGAGACTGTACAGGAGACTGATGGCCTGACCGAAGAACAGGGTCGCTAAAAGAATCCGCACCAGAAGCACGAAAAAAGCATCTTTTGTGGAATATTTCCATAGAACAACAAGTGTTATTATATTGGCAAGCCCCAGCTTAACGCCGGGGATCGGAACAATGGGGGGCAGAGCACTTTCCACGGCATACAGCGCCAGCGCAATGGCAGACAGCAGGGAAAGCGTCGTCAGTTTTTTGGTAGCTAAGGGTGGTTTCATAATCATCTCCGTATCATCTCCGTGTTTTTGCAATTCATAAACGCGGTGCAGGCAAAAGGATCTTCTATCAATAGGTCACGCCGTCCGGGACGAGCGTCGTGTCATCCAAACAGGCAGCCTCTTCCCTGACCCGGATCACCAGCCGGTTAGGCAGACAGGTGATGGGAAGCAGTGAGGTGCTGATAAATCCCTGATGCACACAGATCTGATCCGGACAATTGGCAGAGATAATGGCGATGCTGCCCGGACGGACGCAGACGGTGTTCGAGGCGCCACCCTCTCCCGGAACTTCAAAGGTATATTCGTCAGTCACTGTGTCCAGACGGATGGTCTGCAATAGTTCCCCGTTCTGATAGAGGTCAGCATAGAGGGCCTGACCGTTTCCCGCAGAACTGTGGGAGACCACATAGATCCGGATACCGCAAAGGACAACTGTTAAAAGCAGAACTACGGTAAGGAGAACTGCCCGTTTTCGATCATTCATGGAAACATTCATAGGAATAAGAAGCTCCTTTCTGATGTGAACAGTATAGCAAAAGGAATGAAAAAAATGAAGAAGTATTTGAAAATGCTCCGGGCGGTGTGTGGGACAGCGCTTCTGGCAGTGATCCCGGCGCTTTTTCTGGGAGGCTGCGGTCAGAGAACGGAATGCGAAAAAAGTGTAGATACCGCTATGGGAACCGTGATCTCCCAGACGGTTTACCTGACCCGGAAAACTGCGGTTTTAACGAAAAATGAAACAGATGCAAAAATAACAGATGTTGTTTTACAAAAACTAAACGATCTGGAACAAAAGGAACTCTCCTGGAGGCTGGAAAGTACAGAAGTGGCTCGTATCAATGCGGCTGCCGGAGAGGGACCGGTATCTGTGTCCCCGGCCATGGCAGGCTGGCTGGAACGGTGCCTGCAGATTTCGGAACAGACAGGTGGTGCTTTTGATGTCAGCATCGGCCGCCTCAGCCGCCTGTGGGACATTGATACCTGGGCGGCGGCCGCGGATCCACAGGATTATGAACTGCCCGGGCAGGAGGAGATCACCCGGGCCCTTGCCACTACCGGCTGGCAGAAGATCAGGCTGGAACAGCAGACAGAAGGTGTTCCCACGGTCAGTATCCCCGCAGAAATGCAGTTAGATCTCGGGGCAGTGGGAAAAGGCGTGGCACTGGATGAGATCCGTGAAACGCTGGAGGAGCATCCGGAAGTAAGCGGGGCGGTGATCTCCGCAGGAGGCAGCATTCTGACCTACGGAAGCAAACCGGAGGGCGGAGCCTGGCAGATCGCTGTGACAGATCCATTGGCTCCTTCGGAGAGTGTGGGGATCCTGACGCTGGACGGAGGGTATTGTGTATCCACCTCGGGAGATTATGAGCGATATGTGGAGGTGGACGGCGTAAGATACCATCATATTCTGGATCCCCGGACCGGTTCCCCGGCCCGCAGCGATGTGGCGGGAGTCACCATCGTGACGACAGACGGTTTCCTGAGTGATGCCCTGTCTACCGCCTGCTTTGTGCTGGGACAGGAAGAGGGACAGAAGCTTCTGGAAAAATATGATGCGGAAGGGCTGTTCATCGATCATGAGGGAACGATCACCATGACAGAGGGCATGCAGCAATATTTCCATTTGTCGAATTCCCGGAAATAGTGTATAGTAAATGTAGTGAACCGCAGATAACAGTCGGGTTGAAACAGAAAGTGCCCACTGATATAGCAAGTGTAGAATCAATAATGGAGATTAGAATGGAAGAGAAGAACAGTTATCTATCCGCGGATCCGGAGACCATCCGGCAGATCGATGAGAAGATGCCGCCGGAAGAGGAATTGCAGGATCTGGCAGAGTTTTTTAAAGTATTTGGAGATGCCACAAGATTAAAGATCTTGTCGGTGCTGTTATGCTCCGAGATGTGCGTATACGATATTGCCACGCTGCTGGGAATGTCTCAGTCTGCCATATCCCATCAGCTGCGGGTGTTGAAGCAGATGGATCTGGTGAAGAACCGCAGAGAAGGCAAGACGATTTTTTATGCACTGGCAGACGACCATATCATCACGATCCTAAATCAGGGCCTGAACCATATTGAAGAAGGCTGAAAATAATTTAATCTGGCAAAAGAACGAAAAATAAGAGCCGCAGGCGTAATGTCTGCGGCTCTTGCTGTCTGTGAAGATTCCTTAGTTTTTCAGAGCGTCCAGTGCGGCCTGTCTGGCTCCGTCGAATCCACTGTAACCCTGGCTGCCTAAGGGAGAGTGGTACCAGGAGGAGTCATCCCCGAACGTCTGGAAGTAGACATACTGGGAAGTCATATTGATGGCGGTATAATTGCCTTCTGCAATGACCCAGGAATCGCTTCCGTCATCCCGCATGCATTTCAGACAGGCATCTTCGCCGTTCACCTGATAGTACACATAACCGTAACCTACATTAAAACAGTCGATCCGCTCGTTGGTCAGCACTTCGACCTCATTCCGGGACAGGGAGTAACGGCACAGTCTGTAATCATTTTCCACATCCATATAGTAGACATAATCCCCTGTTGCAACAGGATACCACAGATTACCGTCCCAGACAGTGGAGATATGGTCGGTTGTGGTATCCATGGCATAGAGATAATGATTGTCCTGAGTACCGTTGAAGTATATGGTACCGTTTACGGCACTGGCGGGATTGATCTCAAAGTCCGCCAGTTCCGTTTTGTCGGATTTATCGATCTTCATACGGTAAAACAGAGGTCCGTTATCGTCCGCGGTCATGATATAGAGGCTGCTTCCCACCAGCTGGGCAGAGACGATGGGGTCTCTGGTAAGTCCGGTGACATCACTGCCGTTTAATTTACAGCGGTTGAAGGAACGCACAGCCCGCAGAGCGCCGATTCCGGCATCCCCGGAGGCTCCGGTCTGGTAATAATAGAGGAATTTCCCGCCTGCCAGAATATTCTGTACGCAGGCGTTCCCCAGTTTTTTTATGTTCTGTTCGGAAGGATCCATGGAATACAGAGTCCCGCTGTCATAGACATTGGCAAAATATACCGTTCCGTCGTATTCACAGAAGTAGCCGGAATTGTTCAGGTTCCCGGCGGTGTTCCCCACAGTCTCCGGTGGATTGTCAGGGATCCGGTTCCCAACAATGGCAAAGGCACCGATGACGATTATAAACAGAATAAAAGGAATCAGAATCAACAGGGCTTTTTTATCTTTCATAAGCAATCCTTCTTTGTATGTAAAGTTTATGTAATATCTATTATTATACTGTGCTTCTTGCTTGCGAACAAGGTGAAATTGAGATAGAATGTAACTATTCAGAGCCTCACAGAGAAGGTTTGCGAATGGGGGCCTGAACAGTTACAGGGATGATAAGGAGAAAAGCATGGATTTATCACAGTTAAGACAACAGATCGACACCATTGACAGACAGATCGTGGATCTCTATGAGGAGCGCATGGATGTCTGCAGGCAGGTGGCGGAATATAAGATAGAGACCGGAAAAAAGGTATTCGACAAGCAGCGGGAACAGGAGAAGATCGCCGGGGTCAAGGCACTGACCCACAACGATTTCAACAGCCACGGTGTGGAGGAACTGTTCGAGCAGATCATGTCCATGAGCAGAAAGCTGCAGTACCAGCTGCTGGCGGCCCATGGCAGTGAAGGCAGACTGCCCTTCATCGGTGTGGACGAGCTGGAGACCGAGTGTGCCAGAGTGGTCTATCAGGGGGCGGAAGGCTCCTATTCCCAGGCGGCCATGCGGAAATTTTTCGGAGAGAACGTCAACGCGTTCCATGTGGAGTCCTTCCGGGATGCCATGAGCGCCATCGACGAAGGCAGCGCGGATTTCGCCGTGCTTCCCATTGAAAATTCCACCGCGGGCATCGTCAACGAGATCTATGATCTGCTGGTGGAATTCGAGAACTACATCGTGGGAGAGCAGGTGATCCCCATTGAACACTGTCTGTTAGCCCTGCCCGGCACGAAGATGGAAGAGATCAGAAGAGTCTATTCCCATCCCCAGTCCCTGATGCAGAGCGCCAGATACCTCTCCGAGCATGACTGGCAGCAGATCAGCATGCAGAACAATGCTTTTGCGGCACTGAAGGTGGCAAAGGACAAGGATTCTACCCAGGCGGCTATTGCCAGCGAATACGCGGGACAGACCTACGGACTGGAGATTCTGAAAAAAGGGATCAACGATTCCGACAGCAACTCCACCCGTTTCATCATTGTGACGAACCAGAAGATATTCCGCAAAAATGCCAACAAGATCAGTCTGTGTCTGGAGATTCCCCACGAGAGCGGATCTCTGTACCACATTCTGTCCCATTTTATCTACAATAATCTGAACATGACCAAGATCGAGAGCCGACCAATCCCCGACAGAAACTGGGAGTACCGTTTCTTCATTGATTTCGAGGGCAATCTTGCGGACAGCGCGGTGAAAAACGCACTGCGGGGACTCAGAGAGGAAGCCCGCAGCATGAAGATCCTGGGCAATTATTAAGCAGAGAACGCAGTCTTCTGGCGGCAATACCGGGCAGGCTGTGCAAAGACATAAGAATTAAGAAGTATAAGACAAGAAGGTTAGACATATGAGAGAAAAAGAACTGATTGTATACCGTGATTTTGAGGACGGAGAGCTGCTGTATGACATGGCGTTCCTCATGTCTCATTACGACGATGAATATTACAATACGGAAGATATGGCAGCACTGTTTTACGAGTGCATTCATGATCTGATCGATCTGGCGGGCAATTACGGCTTCCACGGGAATCTGTGGCACTGCTATCTGGCCAATCTGCTGGTGAACAACGAGAACAGCTATAGCTGCGGCTGTGAGATCCGCGGAGAGATTGCCGGTTCCATCAACGAGGCGGCGCTGCACGACATCCGCATTTTTAAGGAATTTTATGATTTTGATTTTGACCCCATGATGGAGCAGCTTCATGTGCCGGAATTTTCCATCATTGAAAATTATGCCAGCAGCATGCAGGAGAGCAAGGTCTACAACAAGCGGATCTGTGCCCGCATCTGTGAACTGGCGGAGAAATTCTGCGCCGACGGCACACCGGAGGAGATGAAGGCCACCCTGACCCAGTTCTACAAGGAATACGGTGTGGGCAAATTCGGTCTGCACAAATCCTTCCGTATCACCCATGACGAGGAAGGCGTACATATCGTTCCTATTTTAAATATTGCTCATGTGAAGCTGGATGATCTGGTGGGTTACGAGATCCCCAAGAAGAAGCTGGTGGACAACACCGAGGCTTTTGTAAGCGGGAAAAAGGCCAACAACTGCCTGCTGTTCGGCGATGCGGGAACCGGCAAATCCTCCAGCATCAAGGCCATTGCCAACGAATATTATGACAGGGGACTGCGTATCATCGAGATCTACAAGCACCAGTTCCAGGATCTGAATACCGTGATCAGCCAGATCAAGAACCGCAATTACAAATTTATCATTTATATGGACGATTTAAGCTTCGAGGAATTTGAGATCGAGTACAAATACTTAAAGGCCGTCATCGAGGGCGGACTGGAGAAAAAACCGGAAAACGTCCTGATCTATGCCACCTCCAACCGCCGTCACCTGATCCGTGAGAACTACAGCGACAAGGAGGAGGCCAGAGAGGATATGCACACCAGCGATACCGTACAGGAGAAGCTGTCATTGGTATACCGCTTCGGTGTGACCATTTACTTCGGTGCCCCCAACAAAAAGGAATTCCAGAATATCGTAAAGACCCTTGCGGAGCGTTATCATGTGGAGATGCCGGAGGAGGAGCTTCTGCTGGAAGCCAACAAATGGGAACTGTCCCACGGTGGATTGTCCGGCAGAAGCGCCCAGCAGTTCATTGATTATCTGTTAGGAAAGTGAGGAACCCTATGAGTGTGAAAACTTTCGCTGCCATTGATGTGGGCAGTTTCGAACTCACCATGAAAATATTTGATCTCTCCGGGAAAAATATCATGCGGGAGATCGACTGTATCCGCCAGCGGATCGATCTGGGCTCGGACACCTATGCCCACGGGAAGATCAGCAATGAGAAAATCGATGACCTGTGCCATACCCTGAAGGAATTCGCACAGATCATGGAATCCTACAAGGTGACCGCTTATAAGGCCTACGGCACCAGCGCCATCCGGGAGACGGAAAACACCCTGATCCTGCAGGACCAGATCGAACAGCGCACCGGCATCCGCGTGGAGACTTTAAGTAACTCCGAGCAGCGTTTCCTGGATTACAAATCCATTGCCTCCAAGGGAGATACCTTCCGCAGGATCATCGAGGAAAAGACGGCGATCCTGGACATCGGCGGCGGTAGTATCCAGATTTCCCTGTTTGACAAGGATACGCTGGTATCCACACAGAATCTGCGGTTAGGGGTGCTGCGATTACAGGAACTGCTGAATCATCTGAACGCAGGCAGCGCCCAGATGGAACGGCTGGTGGATGAACTGGCCACAGCGCAGCTGGATGATTATAAGAAACTGTATCTCAAGGACCGGGAGATCAAGAATATTATCATCGTGGATGATTACCTGTCTCCCTGGGCGGTGCGCAAGGCCCATGAGCGGGGAGAGCTAAGTGCCGTAGTGGACCGCAAGGCTTTTTCCCAGCTGATGGAAGCCCTTCGTACCAAAGAAACCACGGAACTGGCCAAACGGATGGACATTGCGGAGGAGAAGGTGCCTCTGGTGTACATCAGTGCTGTTCTCACCAGACGAATTGCAGAACTCATGGGCGCAGAACTGGTCTGGGCGCCGGGGGTAACCCTCTGCGACGGTATCGCCTACGAGTACGCGGAGCAGAACAAAATGTTCCGGGGCGAGCATGATTTTGCAGAGGACATCATCGCCTGCGCACTGAATATCAGCAAGCGCTACAACGGCAGCAGCAGGAGAGCGGATACGCTGGAACATATCACAACCACGATTTTTGACAGTATGAAAAAAGTCCATGGCATGGGGCAGAGAGAACGTCTGTATCTGCGGCTGGCCGCTATTTTGCACGACTGTGGAAAATACATCAGCCTGATCAATATCGGTGAGGCTTCCTATGATATCATCATGGCGACGGAAATGATCGGACTGTCCCATATGGAGCGGGAGATCGTGGCCAATGTGGTAAGGTTTAACCACAGCGATTTCGTCTATTACGGGCAGGCCCAGGAACGTCCCATGGGACTGGATAAGGAAAGCTACTTAACGGTTGCCAAGCTGACCGCCATCTTACGTCTGGCCAACAGTCTGGACCGCAGCCACAAGCAGAAAATGAAGGGTGTCAAAGCTTCCTTACAGGACAATGAACTGATCCTGAAAGTAGATACCCAGGAAGATATTACGCTGGAGAAGGGATTCTTCCAGACCAGCACGGAATTTTTCAAGGAAGTATACAGCATTACCCCGGTGATCCGGCAGAAAAAGAAATTTTAAGGGAGGCAGCAGGGCAAAATGGAAATCGACTTTAAAGATCCGAAATATTATACCAACCGGGAACTGAGCTGGGTACTCTTCGACCACAGAGTGTTGAACGAGGCCAGAGACAAGAGCATCCCCCTGTTCGAACGGTTGAAATTTTTAAGCATCACAGCATCGAACTTAGATGAATTTTTCATGATCCGTGTGGCATCCTTAAAGGATATGGAAAATGCGGGTTACACCAAAAAAGACATTGCGGGCATGACGCCCACAGAGCAGTTAAAGGCCCTGCATGTGGCGATCCACGAACTGGTGGATCTGCAATATTCCACCTATAACCGTTCCCTGCTTCCGCTTCTGGAGAAAAACGGGCTGCATATCATCAGAGAGCATGAGCAGCTGACGGCGGAGGAAGCAGCGTATGTGGATCAGTATTTTCAGGAGAATGTGTATCCTGTGCTGACCCCCATGGCCGTGGACTCTTCCAGACCGTTCCCTCTGATCCGCAACAAGTCTCTGAATATCGGAGCCATGGTGCGGAAGAAGAACAGCGACGAAGAACTGGAATTTGCCACCGTACAGGTGCCCAGTGTCTTAAGCCGTGTGGTGCGGATCCCGTCCAAGGGCAAAGCCTGCAAGATCATTCTGTTGGAAGAGATCATCGAGCGGAACATGGATAAGCTGTTCTTAAATTACGATATTGTCTGTGCCCATCCCTTCCGTATCATGCGAAATGCGGATCTGAGCATTGACGAGGATGAGGCGGCAGACCTGTTAAAAGAGATCGAAAAACAGTTGAAGAAGCGGCAGTGGGGCGAAGCCATCCGTCTGGAAGTGGAAAGCGGCATGGATAAGCGCCTGCTGAAAATTATTAAGAAGGAACTGAACATCGAGTCCGAGAATATTTATGAGATCGACGGACCTTTGGATCTGACCGTACTGATGAAGATCTACGGGCTGGAAGGATTCGATCATTTAAAGACACCGAAGTATGAGCCCCAGCAGTCTCCGGAGCTTCCCGCAGGCTGCAATATTTTCGAGGAGATCCGCAAGGGTGACATTCTCTTACATCATCCGTTCCAGAGCTTTACGCCGGTGGTGGATTTCATCCGTCAGGCTGCGAGAGATCCGGAAGTACTGGCCATCAAGCAGACCCTGTATCGTGTCAGCGGCAATTCCCCCATCATTGCGGCACTGGCCCAGGCAGCCGAGAACGGCAAGCAGGTCACCGTACTGGTGGAATTGAAAGCCCGTTTTGATGAGGAGAATAATATCGTCTGGGCGAGAATGCTGGAAAAGGCAGGCTGTCATGTTATCTACGGATTGGTGGGATTGAAGACCCATTCCAAGATCACACTGGTGGTCCGCAGAGAAGAGGACGGCATCCGCAGATATGTTCATCTGGGTACCGGTAACTACAACGATGCTACGGCGAAGCTGTACACGGATGTGGGAATGTTGACCTGTGCGGAGCGCATCGGCGAGGATGCCACGGCAGTCTTCAATATGCTGTCCGGTTATTCGGAGCCGCTGTTCTGGAACAAACTGGCACTGGCACCGCTGTGGCTGAAGGATAAGTTCCTGCATCTGATCGAGCGGGAGAAGAATTACGCGCTGGAAGGGAAAAATGCCCATATTATCGCGAAGATGAACTCCCTCTGTGACAAGGATATTATCCGAGCCCTGTATGAAGCCAGCGCTGCGGGCGTGAAGATCGAACTGATCGTCAGAGGTATCTGCTGTCTGAAAGTGGGGATCCCGGGGGTCAGCGAAAACATCAGTGTCCGATCCATCGTCGGTAATTTCCTGGAGCACAGCCGTATTTTCTATTTTGCCAACGACGATCATTATGAGATCTACTGCGGAAGTGCCGACTGGATGCCCCGTAACCTGGAACGCCGTGTGGAGATCCTGTTCCCGGTGGACCGTCCGGAATTGAAGGAAGAATTGTTACATATCCTAAACAGTCAGCTGAAGGATAATGTGAAGGCTTCCATTTTACAGCCCGACGGCAGCTACATGAAGCAGGACAAGAGAGGAAAGCAGCTGTTCAACTCTCAAGAGGCTTTCTGCCTGGAAGCCATTCAAAAAGCAAAGGAGGCTGCGGGAGAGTCTGCCATTGAGAGCAGAACCTTTATCCCGGAGACACATCATGAATAAGAAGATCATACTGGCATCCGCCTCCCCCAGGAGGCGGGAGCTTCTGACACAGATCGGCCTTACCTTCGAAGTCGTGGTCAGTGAGACGGAGGAAAAGATCACTTCCATCGAACCGGCGAAGGTGGTGGAAGAACTGTCGGCCCAGAAGGCGGAAGCGGTGTGGGAGAAGCTGGCCGCCGGCGCCTGTGAAGCAGAGCAGAACTGCGCAGAAAACAGGATGGCAGGCGCCATTGTGCTGGGAGCCGATACCGTGGTGGCCTGCGATGGTAAAATCCTTGGTAAGCCTGTGGACAGCGAAAATGCTGTCTGCATGCTACAGATGCTGCAGGGCAGAGCCCATGAAGTATATACGGGAGTGACCGTCCTCTATGGCGAAAGCGGAGAGAAAAAGGCACTGACTTTCCATGAGAAGACTACCGTGCATTTCTGCCCCATGACGGAAGCACAGATCCGGGAATACGTGGCCACCGGGGATCCCATGGATAAAGCGGGATCCTACGGCATTCAGGGCATCTGCGCCCGGTACATCCGCGGCATCGAAGGAGATTACAATAACGTGGTAGGTCTTCCGGCGGGAAGAGTCTATCAGGAACTGCATAAGTTGGGACTGGTGTAATTATGAAGAAAGCAGCAATTTTTGACTTGGACGGAACCTTATCCGATTCCATTCTGAGCATGAAATACAGCGGAGACAAGACCATGGCGGAATTCGGCTATGGCCCTTTCTCTGTACAGGATTATAAATATTTTGTGGGGGACGGCGCCGCCAATCTGGTGAAGCGGGCGCTGATCAAGGGCGGCGATACCGGCCTGACCCATTTTGAGGCGGCCTACGCCAGATACAAAGAGATCTTTCAGGCGAACTGTATGTATCAGGTGAAGCCTTATGAGGGAATCCCGGAGCTTTTGGAAGAACTGAAAAAACGGGGCATGAAGATCGCTGTATTGTCTAACAAGCCTCACCACGCCACCGTGGATGTCATTGAGAGTTTATTTGGCAAGGGCTATTTTGATGTGGTGCAGGGACAGGTGGACGGCGTGCCCATCAAGCCCGATCCTGCCGGAGTCTTCCGGATCTTAGACCAGTTCGGTCTCACCGCAGAGGAAGTACTTTACATGGGAGACACTGCCACAGACATGAAGACCGGCAAAGCCGCCGGTGCCTTCACCGTAGGTGTCCTCTGGGGCTTCCGGGACCGCAGGGAACTGGAAGAAGGACAGGCCGATGCCATTATCGCCCATCCGCAGGAACTGTTGAATTATTGTGAATAACCGATTGACGTAAGGCTATATCCATATTATGATGAGAATAAATAAGACATTTTCGTAAGAATTTGGAGGTAATAGTATGCGTGAGTATGATGATGCGGTACTGGAATGCTTCCTGGACAAACAGCTCCAGCTTTTTCCGGAATCCGTAGCCGAGACCCTGGATGAGGCAGAAGATTTTCTGGAGGAGTGCATGGCAGTCGTGGTAGATTCCGTGGATGATGTCATTGAGTATTTCGATGAAGCAGGCATGGATATGGACGGCGCTGTGGATGATGAGATTCTGGAAGCCGATGAAGTGTTCGATATCGGAGACGGCAGATACCTGATCGTAGAAGCGTAGAACAGAAGAACCCTGTAAGCAGACAACTGGAATAAACGGAAGCCTTCCGACATATATATGTTGGAGGGCTTCTATTTTTCTCTTTCCCATTCGCAGGGAATGCGTTATAATGAACTGATAGACTTTTACAGAAAGGTATGGTAGGGAAAATGTTAGAAGGACGTAAATGTCTGGTCATCGGTTCCGGCATTAGTGGGATCGGTGCAGTGGATCTATTGGAAAAATACCATGCAGACGTAGTTCTGTATGACAGCAGTGATAAATTGACAAAGGAAGATCTGGCGGCAAAGCTTCCGGAGGGAAGCAAGGCAGTCTGCATCGCAGGAGAACTTCCGGAGGAGGTAGAACGGAGCATTCAGGCAGCAGTCTTAAGTCCCGGAGTGCCTACGGATATTCCTCTGGTGAACCGCATGAGAGACCGCGGCGTACAGATCCTGGGAGAGATCGAACTGGGATTTCTGGCGGAGCAGGGCAGAGTGATCGCCATTACCGGCACCAACGGTAAGACCACCACTACGACACTGACCGGTGAGATCATGAAGGCACATTTCGGTGCGGAGAAGACTTTTGTGGTGGGAAATATCGGTAATCCCTATACGCTGGAAGTAACAAAGACTTCCAAAGACAGTGTCACGGTGGGAGAGATCAGCTCCTTCCAGCTGGAGACCATACATACCTTCCATCCGGTGGTATCGGCGATCCTGAATATCACTCCGGATCATCTGAACAGACATCATACCATGGAAGCCTATGTGGCAGCCAAGGAAGCGGTAGCTTCCCATCAGACGAAGGGTGACATCTGTGTATTGAATTATGACAATGACTATACCAGAGATTTTGCCGGAAGATGTCCTGCCACACCGGTATTGTTCTCCTCTCGTCACGAGTTGGAAAACGGCTATTTCCTGCGGGGAGACAAGATCATTAAGAGTGTGAGCGGGGAAGAGACCGAACTGATGGATATTCATAAGGATATGAATCTGGTAGGTCTGTGCAATGTGGAAAATGTTATGGCGGCCATTGCCATTGCAGAAGGCATGCAGATCCCCATGGAAACGATCCTGACCGTGATCCGCGGTTTCCATGCAGTGGAGCATAGGATTGAGTTCGTGGCCACCAAAGGCGGCGTGGACTATTACAACGATTCCAAGGGAACCAATCCCGATGCGGCCATTCAGGGCATCAAAGCCATGAGCAAGCCCACGGTACTCATTGGCGGCGGCTATGACAAGCAGAGCGAATACGATGAGTGGATCGACAGCTTTGACGGCAAGGTAAAATGTCTGGTGCTCATCGGCCAGACCAGAGAGAAGATCGCCGAGTGCGCCAGAAAGCACGGATTTGACAAGATCCGTTTTGCAGATACCTATGAGGAGTGCCTGAAGCTGTGCACCGAACTGGCGGAGCCGGGAGATGCGGTACTGTTGTCTCCGGCCTGTGCAAGCTGGGGCATGTTCCCGAATTATGAAGTCAGAGGACAGCTTTTCAAGGAATATGTACATGGACTGGCAGAATAAGAAGTAATAATGACAGAAGTAAGGAGTAAAAGCAGGCATGGCGGAAACACGGAGAAGACGAAAAAAGAAACAACAATCCGAATACTTTTTTGACTACAGCCTGCTTTTTATTGTGCTGTTTTTATTGGGATTCGGATTGATCATGGTCTATTCGGCCAGCTCCTACGAGGCTTATGATACCTATGGCGATGCTGCTTATTATATGAAGAAACAGCTGATCGCCAACATCATCGGACTGGTGGGAATGATGATCGTTGCCAATATCCCTTATACGTTCTGGGAACGGTTTGCCACGTTTGGATATGTGGTGTCGCTGGTCCTGATCTTTCTGGTAAAGACACCGCTTGGCATCAGTTCCCATGGTGCTACCAGATGGATCGGTATTCCGCACACGGGATTTAACTTACAGCCTGCGGAAGTGGCGAAGCTGTGTATGATCCTGTTCCTGGCAAGTCTGGTATGCAAGATGGGAAAAAGCGTCCGTACCATGAAAGGCTTTTTCATTATGATGGCTGCACCGCTGCCGATTGCGGCATCCGTATATCTCATTACGGATAACTTAAGTTCCGCCATCATTATCATGGGAATCTCTGTGCTGATGGTATTCGTGGCAAGCCCGGATTACAAGAAATTTATCATCATGGGGGGCAGCGTACTGGCGGCTGCGGCAGTACTTGTATTTGCGGTAATGCAGATGGGAGATACGGCCGGCCGTTTCCGTCTGGCGAGAATCCAGGTATGGCTGAATCCGGAGAGCCAGGCACAGGATAAGGGCTTCCAGACATTACAGGCTTTGTATGCCATCGGAAGCGGTGGCATCTGGGGCAAGGGCCTGGGACAGAGTATGCAGAAATTAAGCTTCCTGCCCGAGGCCCAGAATGATATGATCTTTTCCATCATCTGTGAGGAACTGGGACTGTTCGGAGCCGTTGCCATTATCCTGATGTTCATCATGCTGTTGTGGCGCATGATGGTCATTGCCAACAACGCACCGGATCTGTTCGGTGCCATGCTGGTGGTAGGCGTGATGGGACACATTGCAATTCAGGCAATCTTAAATATTGCCGTGGTGACCAACTCCATTCCCAATACCGGAATCTCCCTGCCCTTTATCAGTTACGGCGGTTCTTCGGCACTGTTTCTGCTGGCGGAGATCGGACTGGTTCTAAGTGTGGCCCGGAGGATCCAGTTAAAAGAACTGTAAGCAATAACCGCATGGAAGACATGGTACGAAACAGCGTATCCCTACATAAGATATAAGTATCATAAAAACGGGGATGGTGCTGTATGAAGGGAATCCGGATACAGGGGGGCATGCCGCTGCAGGGAAAAGTACGCATACAGGGATCGAAAAATGCGGCACTTCCGATCCTGGCGGCAACGCTTCTTACCAATGAAGTATCCTATATTCAGAACTGCCCGCGCATTGCGGATGTACATCGTTTTGTCTATCTGCTCCGGGAACTGGGATGTCTCGTGCACTGGCAGGAGAATGGGATTCGGGTACAGCCGGGAGGAGAGCGGGGGCTTCCCTGCGGACGGACACAGGAACGACGGATGCAGGGAGAAGCCATTACCGGAATGCGTTCTTCGCTGTGTCTGCTGGGAGCTCTGCTGGGCAGATGCGGCCATGTGACCATGGAACATCCGGGAGGCTGTGTCATCGGAGAGCGCCCCATTGATCTGCATATCAGGGCATTACAGCAGATGGGAGTGGAATTCCAGGAAGAGAACGGACTTCTGTCTGCACGGGTGAAGGATGAAACGATGCATGGTGCAGAGATCACACTGGATTTTCCCAGTGTGGGGGCCACGGAAAATATTCTGCTGGCGGCGGCAGGTGCGGTGGGAGATACCGTGATCATCGGAGCTGCCAGAGAACCGGAAGTGGAGGCTCTTTGTGAATTCCTCATGGCATGCGGTGCCGTGATCGAGGGAGCCGGAAGCCCCAGGCTTTTGATCCGGGGAGGCAGACCGCTCCACGGAAGCAGCTTCCGGGTTCCGGCAGACCGGATCGTGGCGGGAACTTATCTGTTCGCCTGCGTGGCCTGTGGCGGCAGTGCGCTGCTGACGGAGGCACCCTGGGAACAGATGGAGGCGGTGACACTGGCAGTGGAGAAAATGGGAGCCCAGTGTATGGTCTCGAAGGAGGGGCTGTTCGTGCAATCCTCCGGCAGACCGCAGGCAGTGAGCCGGATACAGACCGGACCGCATCCGGGGTTCCCCACGGATCTGCAATCTATGGCCATGGCGGTTCTGGCGAAGGCGGAAGGCGTAAGCTGTATCGAAGAGAATATTTTCGAGAACCGCTTCCGTATCGTGGAGCCGTTAAACGGCATGGGAGCGAAGATCGTTTTAAAGGACGGAAGACATGCCGTGATCCACGGGGTGGAGTATTTGCGGGGAAGCCGGATGGAAGCCTGTGAACTTCGGGGCGGAGCAGCGCTGGTTGTGGCGGGGCTGGCCGCGGAGGGTGAGAGCTTCGTGACGGGACAGCACTTTATAGAACGCGGGTATGAGAATATCTGCAGAGATTTCAGAGAATTAGGAGCACGGATCATCAGTGTATAGAGACCGAAGCAAAATCATCAGAAGAATAGTGATCATAAGCATCCTGCTGCTGGCACTGGGCGGGGGTGCGGTGGCATTGCACTCTGTGTATACGGTTCGTACCGTGTATGTGGAGGGAAATGTACATTATAGTGAAGATGAGATCAAAGAAATCGTCATGGCGGGACCTCTGGGAGACAATTCCCTGTATCTTTCCTTAAAATACAGAGACAGAGGCATACAGGATATTCCCTTTGTGGATGTGATGAACGTGTCCATTCTGGCTCCCGATACCATCAAGATCACGGTGTATGAAAAGGCGCTGGCAGGATATGTAAAATATCTGGATACGTATATGTATTTTGATAAAGACGGCTATGTGGTGGAAAGTTCCGGGATCCGTACCCAGGGAGTACCGCAGATCACGGGACTTTCCTTCGATCATATCGTGCTGGGGGAACAGCTGCCGGTGGAGGATCCCCAGGTGTTTGCCAGAATCATGGATCTGACGAAGCTGTTGAACAAGTATTCTCTGGCAGCGGACAAGATCTATCTGCACTCTTCCGGAGACATTACCATTTACTTCGGACAGATCAAGGTGGCTATGGGCAGTGACAACAGCCATCTGGAGGACAAGCTGCAGCTGTTACCGGGATTTTTGGAGAAGCTGGAAGGTAAGAGCGGAACCCTGCAAATGGAAACCTACGAGGAAGGAAAGGGTAAATTTACCTTCAAGCCGGACGCGTGAAACATTTGTGAAACATTTTGAAAAAATAGGTTGCTAAATTTGTAAAATGATTATATGATAGTCTATGTGAAGTTGAAAAAGGTTAAAAGGAGGAACTAACCTTGCTGGAGATTAAGACGAATGACGCGGATGTAGCTGCCAAGATCATTGTAGTCGGTGTAGGCGGCGCGGGTAACAACGCTGTAAATAGAATGGTAGATGAGAAGATTGACGGAGTGGATTTCATCGGTGTGAATACAGATAAGCAGGCATTACAGCTCTGCAAAGCTCCGAAACTGTTACAGATCGGTGAGAAGCTGACCAAGGGCCTTGGTGCGGGAGCCAAGCCGGAGATCGGCGAGAAGGCAGCCGAGGAGAGTGCGGAAGAGATCTCCGCAGCTCTGAAGGGTGCAGACATGGTATTTGTCACCTGTGGTATGGGCGGCGGTACCGGAACCGGAGCGGCTCCGGTAGTGGCCAAGCTTGCGAAGGATATGGGCATCTTAACCGTCGGTGTGGTGACGAAGCCTTTCCGTTTCGAGGCAAAGGCCCGTATGGTCAATGCATTAAACGGTATCGAACGTATCAAGGAGCACGTGGATACTCTGATCGTGATCCCCAATGACAAGCTTCTGGAGATCGTGGACAGACGTACCACCATGCCCGAAGCTTTGAAGAAGGCAGATGAAGTGCTGCAGCAGGCTGTACAGGGAATCACTGACCTGATCAATGTTCCCGCAGTCATCAATCTGGACTTTGCGGATGTACAGACCGTTATGAAGGATAAGGGTATCGCTCACATCGGTATCGGTGAAGGCAAAGGCGATGACAAGGCAATGGAAGCTGTCAAGATGGCAGTGGAGAGCCCTCTGTTAGAGACCACGATTTCCGGTGCTACCCATGTGATCATCAATATTTCCGGTGATATTACTCTGGCGGATGCTTCCGATGCGGCAAGCTATGTACAGGAACTGGCAGGCGACGATGTCAATATTATCTTCGGTGCCATGTATGATGAGTCCAAGTCCGACAGCTGTACCATTACGGTGATCGCTACCGGTCTGGAAGACAAGGTAAATAACGGAGTACAGAACCGTCTGGGCGGAGGCGCTGCTTTCAGACAGCCGGCATCCCATATGACTCCGACTTCTTTGAAGGGAATGAATCTGCAGCCCACCGTGCCTGCAACACCCGCAGGACAGGGAGGACAGGCTCCGAGACCCGTACAGCCCGTACCCGGTATTCATAAGCCCACAGACATCAGAAGCTCCGTAGAGGAGAAATCTCTGAAGATTCCTGATTTCTTACAGAGAAAATAATACTTAGAAGCATTCAGAACAAGAACATAAAAGAGCCACAGCACAGCGATGTGTTGTGGCTTGTTTTCGTTGGATATAAAGAATGTCATACGGACGGGAGGCTTCAGATGTTTCAGATGCGTCCGGGCAGAGGGAAAGCTCCACGGAAAAGGCGGTCAGTGCTTCGCAGTCTTTTTTCTGTGCCGGGAAACGATTTTCTCCCCCAGGACGAAGAAGGCCCCGATGGCACAGGGCAGAAGCATAGTATCAAAGCGATAGAGTACCACGGCAGACATAGCCTTGCCTTCCGGCAGGAGACGACGGAACAGCAGAACGAATACCGCTTCCACAGAGCCGATTCCGGCGGGGGTGGGGATCACTCCGGCGAGAGACTGGCTTAAGGCTGTCAGGGAAAAGCATTGCAGAGCCGTAAAGGGAAGGTCTCCTGCAGCGGCAGAACCGCCGAAGACGAACCATGGGAGTACATACCAGGCAGTAAATTTCAACAGATTACACAGGAACATATTCTGATTGTCTCTCTTTTTCCGGGAAATGGAAAGAAACAGATGGGAAGAAACGTAGCCATTTTGCCGAGCAAGTTTATCTTTTTTTTAGAATAAGGTTAGAGAATATCCATTGATTGTGCGGTGAAAAATGGCTATGATTGATTTATTAACACAGAAATGGACAATAATACAGGAAACGAAGGAATAAGAAAGGGAAAACGTATGCAGGAAGTAAAACAACCCAACAAGAAACCGTTCATATTCTACTATATGATCGCCCTGCTCGTGATCATCCTGATCAACAGCCTGCTGGTACCGCAGATCGCACAGCGGGCGGTGAAGGAAGTGGATTACAACACTTTTATGCAGATGACCTATGACAAGCAGATCGATGAGGTACAGATCCAGGACAATCAGATCGTATTCACGGCTAAGGATGACAAGACCATCTACAAGACCGGTCTGATGGACGATCCGGACAGAACCCAGAGACTGTATGACAGCGGTGCAAGATTCTCCAGTGAGATCGTGGAAGAGGCATCACCGATCTTAAGCTTTCTGATCAGCTGGCTGCTTCCTCTGATCATCATCATCGGCTTCGGACAGCTGATGTACCGGCAGATGGCAAAAAAGGCCGGCGGTGATTCCATGATGTTCGGTATGGGAGGCATGGGCAAGAGCAATGCGAAAGTCTATGTGAAGTCTTCCAACGGCATCAAGTTCACGGATGTGGCCGGAGAGGATGAAGCGAAGGAAAACCTGACGGAGATCGTGGAATATCTGCATGATCCCGATAAATACAAGGAGATCGGTGCTTCCATGCCGAAGGGCATCCTGTTAGTAGGCCCTCCCGGAACCGGTAAGACGATGCTGGCCAAGGCGGTAGCCGGAGAAGCCAATGTTCCCTTCTTCTCCATGTCCGGTTCCGAATTCGTGGAAATGTTCGTAGGTATGGGTGCCTCCAAGGTCAGAGACCTGTTCAAGCAGGCGAAGGAAAAGGCTCCCTGTATCGTGTTCATCGATGAGATCGATGCCATCGGTAAAAAGCGTGACGGACAGATCGGCGGCAACGATGAGAGAGAGCAGACCTTGAACCAGCTGTTGACCGAGATGGATGGTTTTGAAGGCAATAACGGTGTCATCATTCTGGCGGCTACCAACCGTCCGGAGAGCCTGGATCCTGCGCTGTTACGTCCCGGTCGTTTTGACAGACGTGTTCCTGTAGAACTTCCCGATCTGAAGGGAAGAGAAGAGATCTTAAAGGTACATGCCCGCAAGATCAAGGTGGCGGACAATGTAGACTTCAATAAGATTGCCCGTATGGCCTCCGGCGCTTCCGGCGCAGAGCTGGCCAATATCGTCAACGAGGCAGCGCTCCGGGCCGTCAGAGACGGACGGAAATTCGCTACCCAGGCGGATCTGGAAGAGAGTATCGAAGTCGTTATCGCCGGTTACCAGAAAAAGAACGCCATCCTTACGGATAAGGAGAAACGGATCGTATCCTACCATGAGATCGGCCATGCACTGGTGGCAGCGAAGCAGTCCAATTCCGCACCGGTACAGAAGATCACCATTGTACCCCGTACCTCCGGCGCACTGGGCTATACCATGCAGGTGGAGGAAGGCAATCATTATCTCATGACCAAGGAAGAGATGGAGAACAAGATTGCCACTCTGACCGGCGGACGGGCAGCGGAAGAGATCGTCTTCGGATCTGTGACCACCGGAGCTTCCAACGATATTGAGCAGGCCACGAAGCTGGCCAGAGGCATGATCACCCGCTACGGTATGAGCAAGGATTTTGACATGGTAGCCATGGAGACCGTGACGAACCAGTATCTGGGAGGAGATTCCTCTCTGACCTGTTCCATGGAGACCCAGACTTCCATTGATAAGGAAGTGGTGGAACTGGTGAAGCGCCAGCATGAGAAGGCAGGACAGATCTTGTTGGAGAATCGTGCAAAACTGGATGAACTGGCCCAGTATTTATATGAAAAAGAGACCATTACCGGAGAGGAGTTCATGAATATATTGAATTCCTGATAAAAGTTTCCGGAGAAGACGGAATCGGCAGTCGTGCTGGTTCCGTTTTTGCGTTAAGGAAATCTTAAACAAAAGGTAAAGGCATCTTAACCCGTGCCTGCTGTTATCTTAAAAAAGAAACCGCTATACTTTTCCTGTAAGAAAAAGTTGTGGAACGACACAGCAGAATGGGAGAAAAGGATGCAAAACAGAAACTACGTTAATAACAATAACATGCAAAAAGGAATCGCACTGGCGACCTGTATGGCAATCGTCATGGGAATGTGCACCGGCTGCGGGAATAAGGATGATCTGAAAATTACGGCATCTCCGGAAGAAGCACAGAAGGGACGCTATGTGGAAACGGAACTTTCACTGCCGGAAGAATGGAAGGACAGGAATATCAGCCAGATCTTCCGCTCAGGAGATGAACTGCATTTTCTTGTGACAGGAGGATCCGAAGGGCAGGTTTCTCTGGAGGAATGGAAGCTTGGGGAAGGAGATGTCCTGACAGAAGTGACGAAAGACTGGCTGAAGGTTCTTCCCGAAGGAAAGGAACTGGAAAGCAGCGACAGTTTTACGCTGTTGCAGGATGCGGAAGGAAATCAGTATCTGTACGGCAACTGTTACCGGGATGAGGAGACATCTTCCGCACATTTGTGGAAGGAAGCGGACGGCAGTGCGCTGGATATTACCCCTGAGAAGTGGCAGGAGCCTATGGATATGGATGGATACCGGTTCTACGATACACCGCAGTCTGTGACACTGACAGAGGATGGTCTGCTGGTGGGACTTTCTTATTTTTCTCTGGATGTTGTGCTGGCACAGGACGGAAGTCTGGTGAGCAGTCAGGAGAGTGACAGCCTGACCGACAGCGGATATTTATCGGATAACAAGTGGGTCAGCGCTGTGGGAGATACCCTGTATCTGGCACAGGCAGATGAACAGGGTTCCGTGAACGGACTGTTGCAGATGCAGCTGGATGGAAACAATGGGGCAAAATCGAAGGAAGTGCTTCCGTTTTCCCAGGACAGCTACAGTTCTGCTTATTTCAGTGTGCTGGAGGACGGTACGGCCTATGCGGCGGATGCAGACGGATTTTTCCGCTGTGATGCCGGAGATACCAACTGGCAGAAACTGTTAGAAGGGATCGATACCGTTTTTTCCTTGTCGGATCAGTGGTGCCGGGATATAGTGGCACTGTCGGACGGCAGTGTGTATGGCTGGTTTGGAAGTGAGAGCGGAGATAAAGTAATGATTTATCGTTATGACCCCGATGCGGTGACGGAGGTTACCGAAGAACTGACACTGTATACGGTGGAGGAGAGTTTCTTTTTACAGCAGGCAGCCGTGCAGTACCACAAGCAGCATCCGGAGGTGCTGATCCATGTGGACGCGGCAATTTCCATGATGGACAAGTACAGTGAAAATGCGGATTATCAGCAGATCTATCAGGATCTGAACACTTCCCTGACCTCCGGCAAGGGACCGGATCTCATGGTGATGGATCATCTGAAACTGGATACCTATGCTTCCAAGGGGTTATTGCTGGATCTGCAGGAGGTATTGCAGCCGATGGAAGAGGACGGAACCCTGCTTTCCAATATTACTACGGCCTATGAAGAGGAAAATGGGGAAAGATTCGCGGTACCGTTACAGTTCAGCCTGTTGCTGGCCGTCGGCCGGGATATGCAGCCGGAGGAGATGAACAGCATGGATGCGATTGCAAAGGCGGTATCCGGGAAGACGGAGAGTTATCTGGGAGACCGTACCTGTGGCGAACTGGTGGAAGAGTTCTATCCGTTGATCGTGGATGCTATTTTACAGAATCGTCAGGTGGATCGCGATACCCTGCGCCCCTGGCTGGAAAACTTAAAGACCATCGGAGACAACTGCGGTATCCTTCCTTCCAGAAAAGAAGGCCGGGCGGCGAATATCTGGGATCTGGGATCAAATGTAAAGCTGGTGTTCCAGGAGACCGACGGATTTAATCAGGCTATGACTCCTTATGCTGTGGCGGAGCTTTTGAATGCCAATGTGGTATCTATGGAAAATGCATTTTATCCGAAGATGGTCATTGGTATCAACAGCCGGAGTGAACATGTGGAGACCGCAAAAGATTTCCTGCGGTTCGCCCTGTCCGAAGAGGTACAGAGTGTGGACACCTATGAAGGATTCCCGGTCAATGCGAAAGCGCTGGAAAATCAGGCAGCAGCCGAACGGAGCAATGCCGAAGCCTACACCACCTATGACATCGATGGCAGCAGCGTGGAATTTGCCATTAAAAGCTACTCTGAGGAGACAGCAAATCATCTGATGGATCTGTGCAAGGCAGCAACCCTGTGCCTCAAGGAAGACACCCAGATCGAGACCTCCCTGACCGAAAGTTTACAGGCATACCTCCAGGGCCAGGCCACCGTGGAAGAAGCCATGGATGCCGTGGAAGGAAGCTTGAAGATGTATCTGGCGGAGTAATAAATATAGTTATTGCAGACAAAGAACTTCTATGCTAAAGTGAATTAAGCATAGAAGTTTTTTGCGTACAATTTCTCATATCGAGTGACTGGCATTCGACAGTCGATTTTCCAAAGGAAAGTAACTTGTAAACATAGGATAAAGCCGCTATAATTTTAAGTACAGGAAAGGCGGTGGAGAGGATGGAAGAATTGAATAATCAGGAAACTATCAAAATTTGTGTGGAAGAATTTTCACGGCTACAGGAGTGGATGCAATTAGCGCAAAAAGATACGGCAGTTTATAATTCCATGAAAATCCGGTACCGTGACTTGAAAGTGATTTTGACAGCATTAGGAGTAAATGTAACAGAACTGGATGTTATAAAGGAATAAACTATGCAGATGATTCACGCAGTCCTTTGAACGGCTGATAAAAGCAGCACTGGAGGAAGCCTGTTCATAGTGTAACCTGATTGTAACTTCAAAACCGGACACTGACAAAAAATAAGAAGCCTTGATTTTCAAGGCTTCTTAAAAAATAAAAATGCGGAAGATGGGACTTGAACCCACACGGTATTGCTACCACAAGATCCTTAGTCTTGCTCGTCTGCCAATTCCGACACTTCCGCATAGCGATACAAAATAATTATTATCTCGCATCACGCAAGAATGATAATATCATCTTCCCACGGCAATGTCAACATGATTTTGAAATTTGTAGGAATTTTTTGTACACTTAAAACAGTTTGGAATGATAAAGAGCTTATACACAGTAAATGTTAACTAAAGAAATAATTATGGTATCAGAATAGCACGGACAGAAAATAATGGCGACCTCTTTTTGCTTTTTCTTTTACCAAATAACCATATTTCTGTTATAATAAATAATAAGATTTATATTATAACCGCCACCGGCAAAATACAAACGAAAAGGAACAACAATTATGGAATCAAGAGTGGAAAAGGCAGCAGAGAGAAAAATGTGTGGTTACAACTGTGCGCAGGCCGTTGCGTGCACGTATTGTGATCTGGCGGGGATCGATGAGGAGACGGCGAAGAATCTTACTCAGGGATTTGCGGTAGGAATCGGCGGCAGTATGGAGGCTACCTGCGGAGCTATCATCGGAGCAGTCAATATACTGGGACTGATCAATAAAAATCCGCAAAAGACCATGCAAGAGTCCAGACGGATAATTCAGAACTTCAAAGAGCAGAACGGAACTGTGATCTGCAAGGAATTAAAAGGCATCACCGATGGCATTATAAAAAGAGAGTGCATCGACTGCGTCAGGGACGCAGCGGCTTTACTGGAAGCGGAATTGCCGGATATGACGGAAGGCTACGTGCCGCCAAAGCCGGTAGTACAGTAGAGGTGTGACAGTATGAGTACGAAGGAAACGGCAGCGGATAGAACTAAATACCGGCTGGCGGAAGCAGCGAAAAAATGTATGGCAGCCTCAGGCACCGATGCCATGACAGTGACGCAGATCGTGCAGACCTGCGGTGTGACCAGACAGACTTTTTACCGGAATTTTCAGGACAAATATGATCTGATCAACTGGTATTTCGATAAGCTGCTGTTGGAGTCTTTTGCACAGATGGGAGATGGACTGACGGTATACGAGGGATTGACCCGGAAATTCGAATTCATCCAGAAGGAAAGGGTCTTTTTCGCCGGAGCATTTCGCTCGGATGACCGCAATTCTTTGAAAGAGCATGACTATGAGTTGATACTGGATTTCTATACGCAGCTGATAAAGCGTAAGACCGGCAGACAGCCCGAAGAAAATATTTTATTTCCCTTGCGGCTCTATTGCCGGGGGTCTATTGATATGACTGTGGAATGGATCTTTGCACCGAAGGGAGTGTCGCCGGAACAGATGGCAGCCTTGCTGGTCAGTGCACTTCCGGCACCGGTGAGCGAACTGTTTCAACAATTAGGCGTATTACGCTAGTGAAAAAATTACCAAAGTAATTTGTGAAAAATTACTAAAAGAAATGTACATATTGTGAACTTTCTGTAAAAAGTGACAGTCGGGGAAAACTGTCACTTTTTTTCTGCATGTCTTGCAGTTAGAATAAAATTATCATTAAGATTTGTTCTCAATTCGAAAGGAGATTAAGTATCATGGCAAACAGAATTATGCTCAACCAGACATCTTATCATGGTGCCGGAGCAATCGCAGAAATCGTAAACGAAGCAAAGGCTCATGCTTTTCAGAAAGCATTCGTATGTTCCGATCCGGATCTGATCAAGTTCGGTGTGACCGGCAAGGTAACCGATCTGCTTGACAAAGAAGGCCTTGCTTATGAGATTTATTCTGATATTAAGGCTAACCCTACGATTGATAATGTGAAGAACGGCGTGGCTGCTTTCAAGGCATCCGGTGCAGACTATATCATCGCCATCGGCGGCGGTTCCTCCATGGATACCTCCAAAGCCATCGGTATCATCATTGCCAACCCTGAATTCGAAGATGTACGCAGTCTTGAGGGCGTAGCACCTACCAAAAAGCCCTGCGTACCCATCATTGCAGTGCCCACCACAGCAGGAACCGCAGCAGAAGTTACTATCAACTACGTTATCACCGATGTGGAGCGCAAGCGCAAATTCGTCTGCGTAGATCCTCATGACATGCCCATCATCGCCGTGGTAGATCCCGAGATGATGTCCTCCATGCCGAAAGGTCTGACCGCTTCTACCGGTATGGATGCACTGACCCATGCCATCGAAGGTTACACCACCAAGGCAGCATGGGAGATGACCGATATGTTCCATCTGAAAGCCATCGAGATCATTTCCAGATCCCTGCGCGGCGCGGTAGCCAATACCAAAGAAGGCCGTGAAGGCATGGCTCTGGGCCAGTACATTGCCGGTATGGGATTCTCCAACGTAGGCCTTGGCATCGCTCATTCCATGGCACATACTCTGGGTGCGGTATATGATACTCCTCACGGTGTTGCCTGCGCAATGATGCTGCCCATCGTTATGGAATACAATGCTGACTGCACCGGCGAAAAGTATCGTGAGATCGCCCGTGCCATGGGGGTGGAAGGCGTAGACCAGATGGATCAGGCAACCTATCGTAAGGCCGCTGTAGATGCTGTCCGCAAGCTGTCTGAGGATGTAGGTATTCCTTCCAAACTGGAAGCTCTGAAGGAAGAGGATCTTCCCTTCCTGGCAGAATCTGCACACGCAGATGCCTGCGCACCCGGTAACCCTAAGGATGCAAGCATCGAGGATCTGACCGAGCTGTTCCGGAAGTTAATGTAATCTCCATGTAAAAATAGTATTCACACGAAGCCTCCCGGGAGCAATTCCGGGAGGTTTTTTTGAACAATTTTATACAAATTATGGATTGAAAAATAAAAGTCACGGAATTATAATGATTGTCGTTCTGATGATTCTGCGTAAAAAATTCGTTCCCTCTTATTTGTTCAGCTTTGTGGTAGGCTTCTGCTTCGGCATTGCATTGTCCAACCGTTGTAAGCTGCCCATCGTTCCGACAGATCTGTTCCCCAGAGAACTGGCAGAGATCACGAAGGTGCCGTATTCCAGAATCAAGATCGGTTTTGATGTGACCTGTCTGCTGGTGACTGCCTGCATGACGTATTTCTGCCTTGGCAGAATTATGGGACTTGGCATCGGCACGGTGCTGGCGGCCTTTACCATGGGAAAAGGAATTGCCGTTGTCGGACAGTTGATCGACAGACATTTTGAATTCGTATCCGTACTTTCGGCTCATAAAGAACCGGTAATGGGAAGCACCAGATCATAGTGCTTCCCATTTTAATTTCCCTTTCATGACATCTTCCCCGAGGAAACGCATGCATTTCCCGGCGGAAGGTGCGGTGCAGGCACCACAGGTGGGGCCGCAGAGCAGGGCATTCGGCGTGGCCTTAAAATATCTGGCAATGTATTTTCTTTATCATAAGCAGCCGCTTTTTCCATGTCAAGAACAATCTTGACAAAACCTATATGAAATATATAAAATGGTGCCAGGAGAGATACAAAAAGAATAAAACAGTACAAAAGGAGATTCCTTCCGGACCGCGGCGCAAATACTGCAGGACGGCAGCCTGAATACGGAAAGCGCCCTTCTGCTCCGCACGGCGCAAACGGAGGGAAAGCCGGAATTCCTGCAGGCCTGGAATACCTCGGAATACCGACAGAACAGTATTCTTCTGGTGGAGAACAGGGAGCTGGGCAGGGATTTATCGGGACTGGTGTTCTATCCGAAGAGTCTGCTGCCGACAGATGCCTTCTTTCAGGCAGAGGAAGGAGCGCTTCGGATCCGTGAACTGTGGTGCAGTCACAGGGAAGGCCGCCTGACAGATCCCACGGAAGCGGTGCATAAGATGCTCAGAGGACTGCGGCAGTTAAGAGACGGACAAGGCGAACGGTACGGAGCTACCGTCTACGGCTTTGGTGCGGTACAATGGGTGAAATGCGATGGAGTGTCTTTCTTTTGTTAATTTTCATAGAAAATGGATTTCTAAAAATAAATGGATAAAAAAGAGCGGAGGAAACAAAAATGGAACTGGGTTTAAAGGATAAGGTAGTTGTAGTAACGGGAGCCAGCAAAGGGATCGGATTCGCCATTGCGGAAGCTTTTTTGCAGGAAGGGGCCTATGTGGTCATCTCCGGAAGAAATGAACAGGATCTGACACAGGCCACAGGCAGTCTGGGAGAGCGTTACGGTGCGGACCGGATCGCAGGCTATGCGCTGGACGGATCGGTGGAGCAGGAGATGTTGCAACTGGGAGAACTGGCAGCGCAGGAGACTGGCCGTATTGATGTCTGGGTGAACAATATCGGCACCAACCGCCCCAGATCCGGCGAAATTTATACCGACGCAGAACTGGATTACCTGATCGGGATCCTCTTCAAATCCGCAGTCTTCGGGAGCCAGACCGCCTATCTGCATATGAAGGAACAGGGTGGCAGCATCGTCAACATCGCCTCTCTGGCAGCCAGAAGTGCTACCTGTGGACGCTCCACCATATACGGGGCTTTGAAATCCGGTATCATCGGCCTGACGAACACGACGGCAGGAGAATACGCCGCTTACGGGATCCGTGTCAACGCGGTAATGCCCGGATATACGAAGACACCCCTGATCGCCTCCACATTTACGAAAGAAGCCATTGATTCCCTGATGCAGAACAATCTGATGCGGCGGATGGCGGAGCCGGAGGAGATCGCAAAGCCGGTGGTATTCCTGGCTTCGGATGCAGCCAGTTACATCACGGGAGCGTCGCTTGAAATCTCCGGTGGCCATGATCGGGTATTGAACCCGCAATATTCCTATGATAAAAGAAATTCTGAGGAAAAATAAGTTGTAGAAAAATCGAAAAAGATATTGACAAATTCGGCACTGAATAGTATAGTGACAAACATAAACATACAAACCCTATCGGAACAGTAGGAAAACGAGGAGGACAACGTTATGAAGAAGAAATTATGCAGCATCCTGTTAGCATCCGTATTGACTGTGGGATTACTGTCAGGATGTGGAAGCACTTCTGATAATAGCGCAGCCACAGCAGGCAATACCGCACAGGAGAGCCAGGGCACCGCAGATACCGCAAAAGAGAAGACCCCTTTGAGAATCCTTGGATTCAACAGTGTCATTGGTCATATCGATTCCGTGATCGCCTATACCGGCGG
>OIZA01000088.1_pt1 | contig 55478 bp, 53 predicted proteins | sample 1588381 | NCBI WGS metagenome assembly OIZA01 (sample SAMN03283277) | human gut metagenome | biome: human-associated habitat; material: feces | host: Homo sapiens | place: Peru | collected 2012 | reverse complement strand
GCTCCGGGAGTTCGTCCGGTTTAGAAAAACATTTATTTCACTAACTTTCCAGTTATTATATGCAATCAAGATTACACGATCACAATCGGCGTCCGATATTCATTCACCATTTCTTTCTGATTCTTCAAGGCCAGGTTCCCCAGATAAATCTGATTCCGGAGGATATCCAGATCCAGCATCCGCAGAGCTTCACCGGAAAGTGTCTGTCTGGCGTCGGCCAGGCTGGTGACGAGAGGAATGGAACTGTTCTTCTTGATCTCGGTAAGAAGTGGTGCCGCATCCTTACGGAAGCCCAGCACTCTGGCGTAGGAAATATAATCCTCGGCCCGGCAGGTCTCGAATTCTTCCTTGGTCATGTTCAGCAAAATATGAAGCAGACATCTGCTGATGCGGGTGTAAGTCATATCCTTGCTCTTGAGCAGATCGCAGAAAGAAGTGTAACCCGCGAAGGAAGGCAGGGTATTGCGGATCCGGTCAGACAGATCCGAAGAGATATCCTGATATTTGTCATAGCCTGTGGAGTATTCCGTCAGCAGCTTGTATTGCAGTGCCGCGGAAAAATCATCTGCGAACAGCGGCTTTTGTTCCGACAGGAAACTGCATAACAGTTCGTAGGCATTTTCCGGCATCTGGGCAGCCAGATAGGAGAGATCATGTCCGGCGGCTACAGACTGGCGGATGGCAAGGGCGGAACACTGGTTGGTCCCCAGACGCTTGTCATGATAATCCGCACCCACCCGGGGAGTCGTAAAAGGAACGATCTTACTGTCCCGGGACATCAGTGCCTTCAGATATTCGATTCCCAGTATATTATTAGGAGAGGACAGCACATCCTTGTCATCGCTTAAGGCAGGAGCGTATTGCAATAATGCCCAGGTTCTGGCGATGGGGAAGGACATGCCCTTACGCATATTGCAGCGCAGGGATTCCACATAAGGTTCCGGTTCTGTGTAGAAAATCTCGGCGATCCGGGACAGCACATCGATCTTGCCGCATTCACTGCCGAAGCACAGATTCGTGATCACTCCCAGCTTGTCGAACAGAGCGACAGCTCCTTTTGCAAAAAATTCCGCACTGGAAGCAGCGTAACAGGTGGGAAGCTCCAGTACCAGATCCGCGCCGTTCTCCAGAGCCATTTTCGCCCGGGTGAACTTATCTAAAAGGGCAGGAGCCCCCCGCTGCATAAAATTTCCGCTCATGACAATGATCGTATAATCTGCACCGGTGGCTTCTCTGGCATGCTGTAGCTGGTATGCATGGCCGTTATGGAAGGGATTATATTCTGCGACAATACCATTGACCTTCATAATGTGGCTCCTTTCGTGAAAAGAAATATACGGTAAAACGAATATAAAAACAACCTGGGAATGTGAAAAAAATAACACACGCTGAAAGCGTTTACATGTGCATGGTTATCAGCATATTTTGTAATAAAAAATTAAAGGTTGTATCTGAAAATATACAATTTTGCGAACATTATGCCCTTGTGTACTCCAGATGTATTTAGTATAATATAAATACATCGGTTTGTTAAGATAAAACCAAAACTTTACAGAAGTTATTTGGGAGGAAGCGGGTATCCCCCGCCGGAAAGGAGAATGGATATGTCATACATTGACATGATTAAAGAGAGAGCAAGACTCGACAAAAAGACTATTGTATTACCGGAATCTAATGATAAGAGAACATTACTGGCTGCTGCCCGTATCGTGGAAGAGGGCATCGCAGACATCATTATGATCGGTGATGAAGAGAAGATCATGGATGGTGCAGGCTGGCTGGAAGTTGACCTGTCCAAAGTTAAGGTAGTTAACCCTAAAACAACTCCCAAGTTGGATGACTATGTGAATTTATTATATGAGACCAGAAAAGCAAAGGGAATGACCCCCGAGAAGGCAAGAGAGATCCTGCTGAACGATTACCTGACCTTCGGTATCGTAATGGTGAAGGCTAATGATGCAGACGGTATGGTAGCCGGCGCATGCCACTCTACCGCAGATACCTTAAGACCCGCTCTGCAGATTCTGAAGACTGCACCCGGCGTTAAGCTGGTATCCGCATTCTTCGTTATGGATACCGTATTCAAGGATCAGGGTGAGAACGGAACCTTCCTGTTCGCTGACTGTGGTCTGAACCAGGATCCTACTCCCGAAGAACTGGCTGCTATCGCAGATACTTCTTCCAGAAGCTTCAAGTCCCTGATCGGACCCAAGCCCGTGATCGCCATGCTGAGCCATTCCACCAAGGGAAGTGCTAAGCACGCTCTGGTTGACAAAGTAGTAGAAGCTACCCGTATCGCCCATGAGGAGTATCCTCATCTGACTCTGGACGGCGAACTGCAGCTGGATGCAGCTCTGGTTCCCAGCGTTGCCAAGTCCAAGGCTCCCGGAAGCCCTGTAAACGGACATGCCAATGTCCTGATCTTCCCCAATCTGGATGCAGGTAACATCGGTTACAAGCTGGTACAGAGACTGGGCGGTGCAGAAGCTTACGGTCCTATGTTACAGGGTATCGCAAAGCCTGTTAACGATCTGTCCAGAGGATGTTCCTGGCAGGATATCGTCGGTGTCGTAGCACTGACCGCTGTACAGGCACAACTGGTATAATCACTGAAATGAACATACACGTGTGCGGGATATCTGTCCCGCACCGTATTCATGTATTACCCTTACCGGGTGACAGGAAACCATAGATCCTCAGAGTAATGGATTTAGAAGAAAGGAATTAGACCATGAATATTTTAGTTATTAACTGCGGAAGTTCTTCCCTGAAGTTCCAGCTTATCGATTCCGAGACCGAGAAATGCATCGCAAAGGGCCTTTGCGAGAGAATCGGTATCGAAGGAAGCCAGATCACCTATACCCCCGACGGTGGTGAGAAAGAGCAGACCGTAACTCCCATGCCGGATCATACCGAAGCAATCCGTCTGGTACTGGAAGCACTGACCAATGAAAAGACCGGTGTGGTAAAGAGCCTGGATGAGATCGGCGCCGTAGGACATCGTATCGTACACGGTGGTGAGAAGTTCGCAGCTTCTACCATCATCACCGATGAAGTTATGAAAGCCATCGAAGAGTGCAACGACCTGGCTCCTTTACATAACCCTGCCAACCTGATCGGTATCAATGCCTGCAAGAAGCTGATGCCCACCACTCCCATGGTAGCTGTATTCGATACCGCATTCCATCAGACCATGCCTGAGGAAGCTTATATGTATGGCCTGCCTTATGAGTATTATGAGAAATACAAGATCAGACGTTACGGCTTCCACGGAACCAGTCATTCTTATGTATCCAAGAAGGCTGCTGAGGTTCTGGGTAAGAAGTACGAAGATCTGAAGATCATCGTTTGCCACCTGGGTAATGGTGCCAGCGTATCTGCAGTTAAGAACGGCAAGTGCGTAGACACTTCCATGGGTCTGACCCCGCTGGAAGGTCTGATCATGGGAACCCGTTCCGGTGATATCGATCCCGCCATCATGGAGTTCATCGCTCACAAAGAGGGCAAGAACATCGACGAGATCATGACCGTTCTGAACAAGAAGTCCGGCGTATATGGCCTGTCCAACAACCTGTCTTCCGATTTCCGTGATCTGGAAGCTGGTTACAACAACGGCGATGCTCACTGCATCCGTACCATGAACACCTACTGCTACCGTGTAGCAAAATACATCGGTTCTTATGTGGCAGCCATGAACGGTGTAGATGTGATCTGTTTTACCGCAGGCATCGGTGAGAACGCACCTCTGGTTCGTTCCCTGGTATGCGAGCATCTGGGCTATCTGGGAGTAACCGTCGATGAGGAAGCCAACCACAAGCGCGGCGAGGAGATCGCTATTTCCACTCCCGACAGCAAGACCACGGTTATGGTAATTCCTACGAATGAGGAACTTGCTATTGCCAGAGAGACTGTAAGTTTGGTAAAATAGGTTCGACGGAACCTTAAGAATGAGAACACCCATCAGCCGGAGGATCCGATTGGTGGGTGTTTTGCGTATGCAAATCGGCCAGGATAAATTCCGGTCGATTTCTGGTAACGAATGAACAGAGGGAGAAAATTATGAAAAAAAATGTGATCGTAGGACAGTCCGGAGGCCCCACGGCGGTGATCAATGCCAGCCTTGCGGGTGTTTATAAGACAGCAAAGGATATGGGAGCAGATACCATATACGGTATGCGCTACGGTATTCAGGGACTGCTGGAGAAAAAGATCGTGGATCTGGGGGAAAAGATCCGCAATGATATGGACGTGGAGCTTTTGAAGAGAACACCGGCGTCCTTCCTGGGATCCTGCCGCTATAAGCTGCCGGAGATCAGCGAAGACAAAGCTATTTACGAGAAAATATTTGATATACTGGAAGAACTGGAGATCATGGCATTTTTCTATATCGGCGGCAATGACTCCATGGATACCATCAAAAAGCTTTCTGATTATGCACAGACCATTGACAGCCCGATCCGGTTTATCGGTGTGCCTAAGACCATTGATAATGACCTGGAGGGTACGGATCATACCCCAGGTTACGGCAGCGCAGCTAAATATATCGCTACGGTCACCAAGGAACTGGTGCGTGACGGTCTGATCTATGAGATGCAGAGCGTGACTGTCATCGAGATCATGGGCAGAAATGCAGGATGGCTCACCGGAGCGGCAGTACTTGCCAAGAGTGAAGACTGTGAAGGCCCGGATCTTATCTATCTGCCGGAGGTTCCCTTCGATGTGGACAATTTCCTGGCAAAGGTGAAGAAACTGGTCAGCGAGAAACAGTCTATTGTCATCGCAGTATCGGAAGGAATCAAGACTGCAGACGGGAAATATGTCTGTGAACTTTCTGCACCCTCCGATAAGACGGATTCCTTTGGCCATGTACAGTTAAGCGGTACCGGAAAATATCTGTCGGATCTGATCATTGAGAAGCTGGGCTGCAAGTCCAGAGCCATCGAACTGTCGACCTTACAGCGCTGTGCCGGACACCTGACTTCCCGCGTGGATATCACCGAGGCATATCAGGTAGGCGGAACTGCGGTAAAGGCTGCTTTTGAAGGCAAGACCGGTCAGATGGTGATCTTAAAGAGAGTGTCCCAGGATCCCTATATCTGTACTACGGATCTCTACGATGTGCATAAAGTAGCCAATCTGGAGAAAAAGGTGCCCCGTTCCTGGATCACGGAAGAGGGCGATTATGTGACGGCGGATATGAGGAATTATATTGAGCCGCTGATCCAGGCGGAACTGACCCCCATCATGATCACGGGACAGCCCAGACACATTATTATCGATGATCTGTAAGAGAGAATGAAATAACGAATCAAATAACAAATCGAATAACGATACAAAGGAGATGGGAAGATGCCGGAACACAGAAAGAGAAGAACCATACTTAGGATAGTGTGCATTGTATTTTTTGTGGTTTTGTCTGTGCAGCTTCCCACCTTTTCTGTTTCCGTGAATGCAGCGGGGGAAAACGGAGCACTGGTGGCGGAAGAATATGACCGGTATCAGCAGCGTTTCGAAAAAATAGAAGAGATCGGGGATGTGGAGGAGCAGGGATTTCGTCTGCTGGAGGATCAGATCTTCGCGATGCCTCTGCAGAAGCTTCCGGAAGAAATCATCGATGCCACGGAGGACACCGGGGAGGAAGTCTGGTTCTATGCCGCTCTGGACAAAAGATACCACAGACTGGCAATTTTTATTGCGGATGCGGAGGGACAGATCCTGTTCAAGACGGATCAGCTGGAGGCAAATTACTGTTATCCCGGAGAAATACGCCAACCGGTGGAAAAACTGGCTTCGGTATCCTTCCAGGATGTGGACAATGACGGAGATACGGATATCATCCTGATCGCCCAGTGCCACAATGACCGGGGAGAGTATCAGCAGGAATCCTATAAAGTGGGTGACGTGCTGTTCCAGGAGGACGGAAGTTTTTACAGAGATTACCGGATCTCTGACAAGATCAACCGCTTTGATATGAACAAGAACCCCGGCTGTATCCTGAATTTTGTGAGGGATGGCCGTTCCACAGAGTTCCTCTATACGGCGGAGTCATTGGCGGAGCTTCTGAATCACAATTTTAATGTGATCGAAGAGCAGTCCTATACCCGCAATTTTGAAAAGCTGGGAAAATTAAAGGTGGTGCCGGGTACCTATCGGATGTCGGAATATGATGTGCTCATGATCTATCTGATCGATGAACAGGGAAATATCGTGTGGAGCTTTCAGCCCATGGAAGAGTACGACAATCTCTATGCGCTGAAAGGAATCCAGGGCAAGGATCTGGACGGCGACGGACTGAAGGATCTGGTGGTATTTGCAAAATACAGCTATGAAGGGGAAGACGGGGAACTGTTGGTGGATACGGTATGTACCATTTACTATCAGCGTACCGCGGGATTTGAAAAGGACGTAGACTTTACGGCCAATTATGAATGTACAGAGGAGGACACTCTGGAGGCACTGGTGACGAAGATCCGTGCTTACTGGGGGTGGCAGACGTAATGATAAAAATATTGATCGTGGATGATGAAAAGCCGATCTGTGATCTGATCGACCTGAACATGTCGGCAGCGGGCTATTTTTGCAAAAGCGTACAGGACGGCATGAAGGCCATTGAACTGATCGAGAAGGAAGCTTTTGATCTGATCTTACTGGATATTATGCTTCCGGGTGTGGATGGCTTCGACATTATGGAATATATCAGACCCTTGAAGATTCCGGTGATCTTCATTACTGCCAAAGGGGATGTGAAGGACCGGGTAAAAGGATTACGCCTGGGGGCGGAGGACTATCTGGTGAAGCCCTTTGATGTAGTGGAACTGCTGGCAAGAGTAGAGGTGGTCCTGCGCAGATTTCATAAGCGGGGAGCACAGCTATCTGCCGGGGATGTGGTAGTGGATCTGGAGGCCCGCATGGTGACCAAGGCGGGAGTACCTGTGGTACTTACCAACAAGGAATACGGGCTGCTGGTATTGTTTATCCAGAATAAAAACATTGCCCTGTTCAAGGAAAAACTGTACGAAAAAGTGTGGGGAGAAGAATACGACGGGGACAGCAGGACGTTGGAACTGCATGTACAGCGCCTGCGCAAAAAAATGGGATGGGAGAACCAGCTGGTAGCGGTATATAAGGTGGGCTATCGACTGGAGATCGCATAACATCGGACAGATCCGTGGAGGAAAGACAGAAGGAGAAAAGAATGAAATTTTCCTGGAAAATTCTGTTGTGCACCATGCTGATCATGGCAGCAGCATGCGGAGCGAGCGGTTATTTTTTTGTAAATTATGTGTTTGAGACTTCTCTGGAGAGGGAGACCAGACAGGCGCTGGACGAAAGCAGCATTTTAAGCTTTGCATTTGAGACGGCTGCGCTGAATATTCCTTCGAAATACGATGTGCTCCCGGACGGAACCGTGGAACAGATCGGTGCGTATCTGGAGAACAGTGGACAGCACGGAAGCAGACTGTTGCGGATCAGCGACGGGAGCGGAAAGGTGCTGTATGCCAGTGAGGGATTTACCGGGGATACCGCTCTGTGGGAGGAACAGGGAGAAAATACACGGGTGTACCGGGTGCTGCAGCAGGGAGACCTCTACTATATCCAGACGCAGACCAGGATCAATATCTCTGACCGGCTGTTACGACTGGAGACCATGAAGGATGTGACTGCCGTATATACGGAGAGGACGGCAGGATTTCGGATGTATCGTCAGGTGACGGTGATCGTACTGTTGTGCAGTGGCGCGATCATGACATTGATCGCCTGCTGGCTGACCAGACCCATAAGGCTTCTGACACAGGCTACCGGCAAGATGGCGGAGGGAGAATACAGCTATCGCGCGGAGCAGATCAGTCATGACGAAATGGGACAGCTGACGGCGGATTTCAATCACATGGCAGAGACTCTGGAACAGAATATCAAGAATCTGGAGAACGAGGTCCGGGCCAGAGAGGATTTTATCGCTGCGTTTTCCCATGAACTGAAAACACCGCTGACTGCTATTATCGGTTATGCGGATATGCTGCGTTCCCGCAAACTGGACGAGGAGAAGCATTTTCTCTGTGCCAATTATATTTATACCGAGGGAAAACGGCTGGAGACCATGGCACTGCGGCTGTTAGATATCATCGTGACCAGACGGGAAGAGATCGAACGGAAGAATACGAATGTCTCCGGGATTTTTTCGTATCTGCAGGAGATTTACGGAGAGAAGGAGAATCCGGAAGGCAGCAGGGTGAAGGTCGATATCCGGTGGGAAAAGGGCGAACTTTACGCGGAGGAGAATCTGTTAAAGACCGTTTTGATCAATCTGACCGACAATGCCATCAAAGCCTCCGAGGCAGGACAGACAGTGGAGATCACGGGAAGCCGCCGGGAGAATGGTTACTATTTTCAGGTGAGGGATGAAGGAATCGGTATTCCCGAAGAAGAATGTCATAAGATCACGGAAGCTTTTTACATGGTGGATAAATCCAGATCCAGAGCCAACAACGGAGCGGGACTGGGGCTGGCACTGTGTACTTCGATTCTGGAACTGCACCACAGCAGGCTGGAGATCGAAAGCACTCTGGGAGAGGGAAGCTGTATGAGCTTCCTGATTCCGGATGAGGGGGTGAAGTCGGATGAATAAATGGAAAAATTATATCATAGGCTTTGCCGTGGCAGTAGTGGTCATTCTGGCGGCATTATGGGGACCGGAATGGATCGCGGACAGATGGGACGCAAAGCTTTTGAACAGCATTAAGACAGAGGAGGCGGAGAGTGCGGAAGGGTACCGTTACCGTATGAGCAGCAATCAGAAGCTTTATCTGCTGGGGAGGTGCCTGAGCAGCCAGTCATTGCCGGAGAGTGAACTGCGGTCATTGACCAGAGTGGACGATGAAACGGGAAACTATGGGGAAATGACAGGGACCTATGCTTTTGTGGAGAACCGCCAGCAGCCGGGAGAGGGACAGATTCAAGAGGAAGCGGTCTATGAGGCCTGCAACCGGGAGATTGAAGTTCTGAAGGAGAGGGGGATTCTTCCGCAGGAAGTAAAGGAAGTGTCGGAGGAAGCTTATGAAGCGGTGATCTGCTCCGCCATTGATGTACTGGAACCGAGGAACAATCTGGCGGTGTGGAAGATCAGTCTGTCCACGGATGTGCGGAATGCAGATAAGAGCAATCGATTTCTGGATATCTATCTGGATGCGGATACCGGCAAAATCTATGAGTTCTATGTCCGCACCGGACAGGAATGGGATTCTGTCGATCCGGAAAATATGATCGCCCAGTATGCGGACTATCTGGAACTGACCGGACTACAGAACTACGAGGATCCGAATCCTCTGCTGGAGACCACCCCTTATTTTGAAAAATTTACGTTCCCGGGGGAAGAAGACGGCAGTACGACAGTGACGATTGGATATTATGAAGGGATCCGGGAACTGTTCCTGAAAGTAGGAAAATAAAATACGCAAAGAATTTTTTCAAAAAAGATTAAAATCACTACTTGACGTTACTACACTAAAGCGGTAGTATAAATAAAAATTAAATACAGCGGTAAGAAACCATTGATGTGGAGATAAAAACAGTTCGTGCACTTACAGAGAGACCGGAGGCTGAGAAAGGTTGGAACGCAGGTTGTTAAATGGACCACGGAGGGCGCAGTCAAAGAGGACATGGAAAACTATGAGACCTCAAGTATTCTGCGACGTAAGGACATACGTCAGTTGTCGGGGATATGATAGTATCCTGTAAGAGCACAAGTAATTGTGAAGCAAGGTGGCACCGCGGGAAATGTATATGACCCGTCCTTGACAGAAGAAGATTCTGTCATGGGCGGTTTTTTTGTACTCTTTCATAGCCCCAATGAGCAAAAAGTAAGTTCCGAAGGAACGTTTTTGCGAATGGGGCTCTGAAAGATTACAACAGTTTGATTAAGGAGGAGTACCGGAATGAAGATCACACCCACATTGGAAGAATGTAAAAACATAGCAGCAGAGGGAAGCTACGGCGTGATTCCCATAAGCACGGAGCTGTATGCGGATATGACCACACCCATCGAAGTGCTGCGGATCTTAAAAAAGGTCAGCGGTCATGTCTATCTGCTGGAAAGTGCGGAGGCAGATAAACGTTGGGGACGATATTCCTTCTTGGGTTACGATCCGTTGTTGGAGATCACCTGCTACAACGGGAAGACCACAGTGAAGTCGGAACTGACCAGCCGGACGGATTCCGGAGATGTCAGACAGATCATCCGGGATGTCATGGAGGAGAACAAGAGCCCCAAGCTTCCGGGACTTCCTTCCTTTACCGGAGGGCTGGTAGGATATTTTTCCTACGACTACATCAAATACAGTGAACCGACCCTGCGGCTGGATGCGAAGGATGAGGAAGGCTTCCAGGATGTGAACCTGATGCTGTTCCACAAGGTCATCGCTTTTGACAACTACAGACAGAAGCTGATTCTGATGCTGAATATCAAGACCGATGATCTGGAGATCAATTACCACCGGGCAGAGCGGGAACTGAACAATATGAAGGAGCTTCTGTTAAACGGAGAAAAAGCAGAACACATTCCCTGTAAGCTTAAGACGGATTTTCAGCCGCTTTTTAATGAAGCAGCCTACTGCAATATGGTGGAGAAAGCCAAACATTATATCAGAGAGGGAGATATCTTCCAGGTGGTATTATCCAATCGTCTGGAGGCAGAGATGGAAGGAAGCCTCTTAGATGCCTACCGGGTGCTTCGGACGACGAATCCTTCCCCTTACATGTTCTACTTCTCCGGCAGCGACGGTGAGATCGTGGGAGCCAGCCCGGAGACACTGGTGAAACTGGAAGATGGCGTGTTACATACCTTCCCTCTGGCGGGAACGAGACCCAGAGGAGCCACCGAGGAAGCGGACAAAGCGCTGGAAGCGGAACTTCTGGCAGACGAAAAAGAACGTTCCGAACACAATATGTTGGTGGATCTGGGACGAAACGACATTGGCAAGATCAGCCGGATCGGCACAGTGGAAGTGGAGAAATATATGTCCATTGAGCGTTATTCCCACGTCATGCACATCGGATCCACAGTGCGGGGCGTGATCAGAGAGGATGCGGATGCACTGGATGCGGTGGATGCCATCCTTCCCGCAGGAACTCTGTCGGGAGCACCGAAGCTTCGTGCCTGCGAGATCATCAATGAGCTGGAAGACAATAAGAGAGGAATCTACGGTGGGGCTATCGGTTACATTTCCTTTACCGGGAATCTGGATACCTGTATCGCCATAAGACTTGCCTTTTCCAAGAACGGAAAAGTATTCGTCAGATCCGGCGCCGGTATCGTGGCGGACAGCGTACCGGAGAAGGAATACAGAGAATGTATCCAGAAAGCGGCAGCCGTACGACAGGCTCTTCAGAAAGCACAGGAGGGAATGGAAGCATGATATTACTGATCGACAATTATGACAGCTTTTCCTACAACGTATATCAGCTGGTGGGAAGCGTGAATCCGGATATCCGGGTGATCCGAAATGATGAGTGCAGTGTGGAAGAGATCCGGGCCATGAATCCTTCCCATATTATATTATCCCCGGGCCCCGGCAGACCGGACAAAGCCGGTGTCTGTGAAGACGTGATCCGGGCACTGGGCGGCAAGATCCCGATCCTGGGAATCTGTCTGGGACATCAGGCCATCTGTGAGGTGGCAGGGGCTACCGTAACTTATGCATCCCACCTGATGCACGGCAAACAGTCTCTGGCAACACTGGATACAGACAGCGTATTATTCCGGGGCATGAAAAAGGTCATCACGGTAGCAAGATATCATTCCCTGGTGGCAGATCCCCAGACGATTCCCATAGAATTGAAAGTAACCGCAGTTACCGAAGACGGAGAAGTCATGGCGGTAGAACAGACGGAGAAACAGATCTACGGAGTACAGTTCCATCCGGAATCCGTACTGACACCGGACGGAAGACAGATCATCGTTAATTTTTTACAGACCCAGAAAGGAGCAGGCAAGAATATGATCAAGGAAGCAGTTGCAAAATTAGTGAAGAATGAGGACATCGGATACGATATGGCAAAAACCGTTATGGATGAGATCATGAGCGGGGAAGCCAGCGATATTTTAAAGAGTGCTTATTTAACCTCTCTGAGCCAGAAGGGCGAGACCATCGAAGAGATTACCGGTTCCGCAGAAGAGATGCGGAAGTTCGGCAGAAAGCTTGGGGCAGATGTGGAAGCCCTGGAGATCGTGGGAACCGGTGGTGACGGCTCCAATTCCTTTAATATTTCCACCACGGCATCCATCGTGATCTCTGCCGCAGGCGTACCGGTAGCCAAGCACGGCAACCGTGCCGCCAGCTCCAAATCCGGTGCGGCAGACTGTCTGGAAGCACTGGGTGTTAATATCACCATAGAGCCGGAACAGAGTAAGAAGCTGTTAGAGGAGATCGGCATCTGCTTCCTGTTTGCACAGAAATATCATACCGCTATGAAGTATGTAGGACCCATCCGTAAGGAACTGGGCATCCGTACCATTTTCAATATCTTAGGACCGTTAGCAAACCCTGCAGGACCGGTATACCAGATCATGGGTGTGTACGATGAAAGCCTGCTGCCTTCCATGGCAAAGGTATTGTCGAATCTGGGTGTAAAGAGAGGCATGGTAGTCTACGGACAGGACAGACTGGATGAGATTTCCGCCAGCGCACCTACCGCAGTCTGCGAGATCGACAACGGCACCTTCAAAAATTATGTGATCACACCGGAAGATTTTGGATTAGAGAGATGTACGAAAGAAGATCTGGTGGGCGGAACTCCCCAGGAGAACGCAGAGATCACCAGAGCTATCTTAAACGGTGAAAAGGGATCCAAGCGCAATGCGGTACTGCTGAATGCGGCAGCAGCCCTGTATGTGGCAGGCAAGGCAGACAGTATGGCAGACGGCGTGAAGCTGGCAGAGAAGATTATCGACACCGGCCTTGCAAAGGCACAGTTAGAGCGTTTCATTAAGTTAAGCAATGAAGTATAAGCAGGAGGCAGGAAAATGATACTGGATACCATAGCAGCTTCCACTTTAGAGCGGGTGGCAGTAGCAAAAGAAGCGCTGCCTCTTGCGGAGCAGATCGCCAGGGCAAGAGATCTGGACAGCAACACGGGATTTCCCTTTGAACAGGCACTGGCGAAGTCTGGAATGAGCTTTATCTGTGAGGTGAAAAAAGCATCTCCCTCCAAGGGACTGATTGCGGCGGAATTCCCCTATGTGCAGATTGCAAAGGAATACGAAGCGGCAGGAGCGGATGCTATCTCGGTACTGACGGAACCGGCGTATTTTCAGGGAAAGAACGAATACCTGACCGAGATCCGGCAGGCGGTGAAGATTCCACTGCTTCGGAAGGATTTCACGGTAGATGAATACATGATCTATGAGGCGAAAAATATCGGAGCGGACGCGGTACTTCTGATCTGTGCCATCCTGTCTCCCATGCAGTTATCAGAATATGCCGGGATCGCGAGGGAACTTGGCTTGTCTGCACTGGTGGAAGCCCATGACGAGAGCGAAGTGGAGATGGCGTTGCAGGCCGGAGCAAAGATCATCGGTGTCAATAACCGGAATCTGAAAGACTTTACAGTGGATATCGATAACTCCGTACGGCTGCGGGAACTGGTGCCGGAGAATATCCTCTTTGTATCCGAGAGCGGCATGAAGACGAGACAGGACATCGAACGATTGGAGCAGAACGGTACCAATGCCGTCCTGATCGGAGAGACCCTGATGCGCAGTGCAGATAAAAAAACGGCTTTGCAGGAACTTCGCGGCCAGTGTGAAAAATAAATTTTTCACACGCAACTTTGTGCCGAAGGCCCAAAGCTTGCAGGTTTATAGAAAGGTTAAAGATTTTATGAAAGTAAAAATGTGTGGTCTCTACCGACCGGAGGACATTGCCTATGCCAATGAGGTACAGCCGGATTATGTGGGATTTGTATTTTACCCGAAAAGCCACCGGGCGGTCACCAAGGAGCAGGCAGCGGAATACCGTAAGAGACTTTTGCCGGGAATCCGTACGGTCGGGGTATTCGTGAATGAGGATCCGGAAGTCATTATAGAATTGTTGGAAAAAGGCATTCTGGATGTGGCACAGCTCCATGGGGATGAGACGGAAGAGGATATCCAGTACCTGCAGGCGGTCTGCGGCAAACCGGTGATCAAGGCCGTCAAAGTAAGAGACCGGTACGACGTGGAAGCCTGGCTGGACAGCAGCGCAGACTATCTGTTATTCGACAACGGAATGGGAACGGGACAGGCTTTTGACTGGGGCGTTCTTGGCGGGATCGACAGAGAATTTTTTCTGGCGGGCGGATTGCAGCCGGAGAATCTGACGGAGGCCATGGAAACGGTCAGACCCTATGCGGTGGATATCAGCTCCGGTATCGAGAGTGACCGGAAGAAGGATCCGGAGAAGATGCGACGGATCATGGAACTGGTAGAACAGTACCGGAAAAATACAGTTTGAAAATAGACAAATCAAAGAGCAGAAATATAGAAAAGAGGAGAAACACATGAGCAAAGGACGTTACGGAATCCACGGAGGACAATATATCTCCGAGACATTGATGAATGAACTGATCCATCTGGAGGAGTGCTACGAGCATTATAAGAAGGATCCGGAATTCAATGCGGAATTGAACAAACTGCTGAATGAATACGCGGGACGCCCCTCTCTGCTGTACTATGCGGAGAAGATGACGAAGGACCTGGGCGGCGCGAAGATCTATCTCAAGAGAGAGGATCTGAACCACACCGGTTCCCACAAGATCAATAATGCACTGGGACAGGCACTGCTGGCCAAGAAGATGGGCAAGACCCGTCTGATCGCAGAGACCGGTGCCGGACAGCACGGTGTGGCGACTGCAACGGCAGCAGCATTCTTAGGGATGGAATGTGAGATCTTCATGGGAAAAGAGGATACCGACAGACAGGCATTGAACGTCTATCGTATGGAACTTCTGGGAGCCAGGGTACATCCTGTGACTTCCGGCACCATGACCTTAAAGGATGCCGTCAATGAGACCATGAGAGAATGGTCCAACCGTGTGGCGGACACCCATTATGTACTGGGATCCGTTATGGGCCCCCATCCCTTCCCTATGATCGTAAGAGATTTTCAGAGTGTCATCAGTGAAGAGGCAAAAGAACAGATCCTGAAAGCAGAAGGAAAGCTTCCGGCAGCTGTGGTGGCCTGCGTGGGCGGCGGCAGCAATGCCATGGGTGCATTTTATAACTTTATTGAGGACAAGGACGTGGAACTCATCGGCTGTGAGGCAGCAGGCAAGGGTGTGGATACGGCACTGACCGCCGCTACCATTGCTACCGGATCCCTGGGAATCTTCCACGGCATGAAATCTTATTTCTGCCAGGACGAATACGGCCAGATCGCTCCCGTATATTCCATTTCCGCAGGACTGGATTATCCCGGCATCGGACCGGAGCATGCTTATCTGCATGACATCGGCAGAGCACAGTATGTGCCCATCACGGATGACGAGGCCGTGGATGCTTTTGAATATCTGGCAAGAACCGAGGGCATTATCTGCGCCATCGAGAGTGCCCATGCAGTAGCACAGGTGCGCAAGATCGCGAAGAATTACAGCCCGGATCAGAGCATTATCGTATGCCTGTCCGGCAGAGGAGACAAGGATGTGGCTGCCATCGCAAGATACCGCGGCGTGGATATTCATGACTGATGGGCCTGCAGCGATTTGTCATAGAATCAGATAAGAAGAAATGGAGACAGATACAATGAGTAAATTGGAAAAAGTATTTGATACACCGAATAAAAAAGCATTCATAGGCTTCCTCACCGCAGGAGACCCGGATGCGGACAGCACGGTAAAATTCATTCTGGAGATGGAGAAAGCCGGAGCGGATCTCATAGAGATCGGTATTCCCTTTTCCGATCCCACAGCGGAAGGTGTGGTGATCCAGGAGGCCAATATCCGTTCCCTTGGCAATGGCATGACTACGGACGGTGTGTTCGACATCGTGAAAAGAGTGCGGGAGCAGTCAGAGATCCCGCTGGCATTTATGACCTATGTGAATCCGGTATTTCATTACGGATACGAGAAATTTTTCACCAAGTGTGAGGAACTGGGCATCAGCGCCATTATCATTCCCGATGTACCTTATGAAGAGAAGGCAGAGGTGGAGGCTCCCGCCAAAGCCCATGGCGTGAAGGTAATCTCCATGATCGCACCCACCTCCGAAAGCCGCATCCGCCAGATCGCATCGGAGGCGGAAGGCTTTATCTATGTGGTAAGCTCCATGGGTGTCACCGGTGTGCGCAGCGAGATCAAGACCGATCTGCCCGCTATTGTGGAGAGTATCCGTGCTGTGACCGATGTTCCCTGTGCCATCGGCTTCGGCATCAGCACCCCCGAGCAGGCGAAAGCCATGGCGGCTATCTCCGACGGAGCCATCGTGGGAAGCGCCATCGTGAAGATCATCGCAAAGTACGGCAGGGATGCAGCACCGTATATCGGTGAGTATGTGAAGAGCATGAAAGAAGCTGTAGCGGAAGCTTAAAAACAATATGATATTAAAAGCCGGAGTAGTCGAAAAGACTGCTCCGGTTTTTTACACCCGAAAATAATAAAGGGGCGGGGAAATGTGAAAATGTGAAAATTCCTGAGAATTCCACAAAATCTTGTTGACAAACGGGTGCACCATATGTATAATAAATCAGTGTGTGAATCAACACATCGTAGGAGACTTGTGTTTTCTACGCAACATATTGCATAGGAGTCGCTATGTTAGTAAGTTTATCTGATGTATTAACATCCGAAGGCAAGGTAGAAACTGTTGCCATTCCGCTTGAGATGACAAGCTTTAAGAGCCGTCAGGGAGAATTCCCCATTACGGAGAAGACACCCATTCAATTTACTTTTACCAACATCGGTGTGAACAAGGCAAAAGTAACCGGCACGGCAGAGCTTACCTTTGACACGAAATGTGACAGGTGCCTTACTGAAGTACCTACAGCAATGAAGCTTAAGTTTGACAGAATCGTTTATTCTCCGGAAGCGGAAGTAAGTGAGGAAGAAGATACAGAGCAGAGCTTTATGGATGGATGGCAGCTGGATGTAGAGGCTTTTGTGTACGATGAAATTCTGGTGAATTGGCCGGCAAAGATCCTGTGTAAGAAAGACTGCAAGGGTATCTGCCCTGTATGTGGTCAGAACAGGAATCTGAAGGAATGTGGTTGCGATACTTTCGTACCGGATCCTCGTATGGCAGCAATCCAAGATATCTTCAACGCGAATAAGGAGGTGTAACGATGTCTATTTGTCCTAAGAATAAATCTTCCAAAGGTAGAAGAGATAAGAGAAGAGCAAACTGGAAAATGAGCGCTCCTACATTGGTAAAGTGCAGCAAATGTGGTGCACTGATGATGCCTCACAGAGTTTGCAAGGCTTGCGGTTCTTACAATAAGAAGCAGGTCGTAAGCGTTGATTAATTGATAAATCAATGAAGCAAAATTTAGTGAAAAGAAAAGAGGAGATTCCGAAAGGAATCTCCTTTTGCATTCACAAAAAAATCACTTGCTTTTTACATACGCCTTTAGTATAGTAAGAATGAATCTGCCATCATCAAACTGTTTGGTGACAAACACGGAGCGGTTTGATGATGAGCGGATGAACACAAAACAGGTAAAGGAACGACGAAATGGCAGAATATGTAAATGTTGCTGTAGATGCGATGGGCGGAGACAATGCTCCCGCAGAGATCGTAAAGGGCGCTGTAGAAGCTGTCAATGCGGACAAACGTGTCAAAGTATTCCTGGTAGGTAAGGAGCCTGTGATTCGGGAAGAATTAAAGGCATATACCTATGACGCAGAGCAGCTGGAAGTCGTACATGCCGAAGAGGTCATCGAGACCGCAGAACCTCCGGTTATGGCGATCCGTCGCAAGAAGGATTCTTCCATTGTCAAAGCCATGTACATGGTGAAGAACGGTGAATGCGATGCTTTCGTATCCGCGGGAAGTACCGGTGCGGTACTGGTAGGCGGACAGGTGATCGTAGGCCGTATCCGCGGCGTGGAGAGACCCCCTTTAGCTCCCCTGATCCCTACGGAGAACGGTGTCAGTCTTTTGCTGGACTGTGGTGCCAATGTGGACGCAAGACCTTCCATGTTAGTACAGTTTGCCAAGATGGGCAGTGTCTATATGGAAAGCGTTATGGGTGTGAAGAATCCGAAAGTCGGTATCGTGAATATCGGTGCCGAGGAAGAGAAGGGCAATGCGCTGGTTAAGGAGACTTTCCCTCTTCTCAAAAATTGTCCTGAGATCAATTTTATCGGAAGCGTAGAAGCCAGAGATATTCCTGCAGGTGTGGCAGATGTCATCGTCTGTGAAGCATTTGTCGGCAATGTGGTACTTAAGATGTACGAGGGTGTCAGCTCTGCACTGTTACATCAGGTAAAGCAGGGAATGATGTCCACTTTGCGCAGTAAGATTGGTGCCCTGTTGGTGAAGCCGGCGTTAAAGAAGACGCTGAAAAGCTTCGACACTTCTCAATACGGAGGTGCTCCGCTACTGGGCTTAAACGGTCTGGTAGTAAAGACCCACGGAAGCAGCAAGGCTGTGGAAGTGAAGAACTCCATCCTGCAATGCATTGCATTTAAGGAAGAGAAGATCAACGAAAAGATCAAAGAGCAGATCAGCCCGGAAGATAAGGCTGCAGGAAATAATTAAATTACAAAAATATTTGGAAAGAAGGAACTGTTATGGAATTCGAAAAGTTAAAGAAAATCATTGCTGAGGTATTAAACGTAGATCCCGACGAGATCACGATGGACACCACATTCCAGGATGACCTGGGTGCAGACTCTCTGGATGTTTACCAGATCATCATGGGAATCGAGGAGGAGTTCGATATCGAGATCCCTGCTGAGACCGCAGAACAGGTTACTACTGTGGAAGAAGCAGTAGAGATGATCAAGAACGCAGTCAACTAGTAAAGCTACGAGCCATGCAAAGATAGAACAGGAACTGTGACCGAGAGCTTGCTCACAAGGCACTGTTCCTGTTTTTGAGTTTATGCGGTGGCATATTTTTGTGAGGACAGGAAAATGTTGGATGGTTATACAATGGACGTGCTGGAGCAGCGCATCGGTTATTGCTTTCGCAACAAAGCATTGCTGAAACAGGCGCTGACCCACAGTTCTTATACCAATGAACAAAAGATCAACAAGACAAAAAATTATGAACGAATCGAATTTTTAGGGGACGCTGTGCTGGAACTGGTATCCAGTGACTTCTTGTTCAGGGAGCATCCGGAGGTACCGGAGGGCGAACTGACCAAGATGCGCGCTTCCATGGTGTGTGAACCCTCACTGGCTTTCTGTGCAAGAGACCTGGAACTGGGGCAGTTCATGCTCCTTGGCAAAGGGGAGGAGAACACCGGCGGCAGACGCAGAGACAGCATTACCTCTGACGGTATGGAGGCCATGATCGGCGCTATTTATCTGGACGGTGGCATGCAGCCTGCCAAAGCATTTATCGACCGCTTCATTCTGTCGGATCTGGAGGACAAGCGTCTGTTTTACGACAGCAAGAGTAATCTCCAGGAATTGATCCAGGGAAAGTTAAAAAAAGAGTTCGAATACCGTCTGTTAGAAGAGAGCGGACCGGAACATGACAAGACCTTCGTGGTAGAGATCGACATGGAGGGAGAATGCCTTGGCCGTGGGCAGGGAAGAACAAAAAAAGCGGCAGAACAGCAGGCGGCTTACGAGGCGCTTCTGCTATTGAGGGATAGAGGATATGTATTTAAAAAGTATTGAGATCCACGGGTTCAAATCATTTGCCAATAAGATCGTATTTCAGTTCCACAACGGAATCACCGGTATCGTTGGACCCAACGGCAGCGGTAAGAGTAACGTTGCGGACGCGGTACGATGGGTACTGGGAGAACAGCGCATCAAGCAGCTGCGTGGTGCCAGCATGCAGGATGTTATTTTCTCGGGAACAGAGACCAGAAAACCCCTAAGCTACGCCTATGTTGCCATTACTCTGGACAACAGCGATCACCAGCTGGCGATCGACTATGACGAAGTCACGGTGGCAAGACGGATCTACCGTTCCGGAGAAAGTGAATATCTGATTAATGGTACGCCCTGCAGATTGAAGGATGTGAACGAACTGTTCTATGATACCGGTATCGGTAAGGAAGGCTATTCCATCATCGGACAGGGCCAGATCGACAAGATCTTAAGCGGTAAGCCGGAGGAACGTCGTGAACTGTTCGACGAGGCTGCCGGAATCGTGAAGTTCAAGCGCAGAAAAGCAGCAGCCCAGACGAAGCTCGAGAATGAAAAACAGAATCTGGTGCGTGTCAACGATATTTTGTCGGAGCTGGAAAAACAGGTAGGACCGCTGGAGAAGCAGTCCGAGGTGGCAAAGGTCTACCTGAAGAAAAAGGAAGAATTAAAGACTCTGGATATCAATGTTTTCCTGCTGGAGAATAAGAGACTCAGGGAACAGCTGTCTTCCATGGAAGAAAAATACAGTCTGGCCAGCACGGAACTGAACGAGACCAGCGAAAAATACGAAGGCATCAAGGAAGAATACGAGCGGATCCAACAGGAGATCGAGAGTCTGGATGCAGCCATCGAAGCCGCCAGAGAACAGCTGACGGATACCGGCCTGCTGCGAGGCAGACTGGAGGGCGAGATCAATGTCTTAAAGGAGCAGATCAATTCCGCCCACGGCAGTGAGAATCACCTGAATAATCGTAAGGCGGCCCTGGAAGAAGAGATCGCCGGCAAGGAAAAAGAAAAACAGGATATCCTAACCGATAAAAAGGATACGGATACCCAGGTACAGGAGATCGCGGAAGCTGCGGCGAAAGCCAAGGCTGATCTGGAAACCATCCAGAATAAGATAGCGGAACTTAATAATAATATTGAGGCCGGAAAAAATACCATCATCGGGGAACTGAATCAGCGGGCTACCATCAAGTCCAAAATGGGACGTTTTGATACCATGATGGAGCAGATCAATATCCGCAAGGCGGAGTTGAATTCCAGACTGCTTCGTGCCAAATCCGATGAGGCTGCCAGAGAAGAGACGGTCAAGAAGCTGGAAGAGACTTTCGAGACCGTAACCGAAGAACTGCGGCAGATGACCGAACAGGAAGCAGCCTCCGAACTGGAACTGGGCAATATCCGTGAGAATCTCACCGGACTGGATGCAAAGCTGCGGGAGACCCAGAACCGTTTCCATCAGGAACAGTCCAAGTTAGAAGCCCTGACCAACATTACCGAGCGCTATGACGGCTACGGCGGCAGCGTCAAGAAAGTCATGGAGCAGAAGGAGAAGGAAAAGGGTATCATCGGTGTCGTAGCGGACATCATTCAGGTGGAAGCCAAATACGAGACCGCCATCGAGACCGCGCTGGGCGGTAATATCCAGAACATTGTAACGGATAACGAAGAGACCGCCAAGCATATGATCGGCTTCTTAAAGCAGAACCGTCTCGGAAGAGCTACCTTCCTGCCACTGACCAGTATTACGAAGCCCCAGGAATTCAAAAATCCGGAGGCACTGAAGGAAAAGGGTGTCATCGGTATGGCGGATGAACTGGTAGGCACGGCAAAGGAATACCGCAATGTGGCAAAAGCCATGCTGGGACGTATCGTTGTGGTAGACAATGTGGACAATGCCGTGAAGATCGCAAGAAAATTCGATTACGGCATCCGTATGGTCACACTGGAGGGCGAACTTTTAGTTCCCGGCGGTGCCATCAGCGGTGGTGCTTTCAAGAACAACAGTAATCTTCTGGGAAGACGTCGTGAGATGGACGAACTGGAGAAAAAGGTGAAAAAGCTTTCCGAGGATATCAAGACCTATAGTCAGAAAATCGAAGATACCAAGGCGAAGCGCAATAAGCTGCGTATGGATCTGGAAGCTTTAAAGACCGAGATGCAGCGCAAGTCCATTGAACAGAATACCGCAAGACTGAATATCTCCCAGGCCAGAGAACGTATGGAAGAAGAGGCAGAGAGTGCACAGTCCCTGAAACTGGAAGAGCAGGAGATCGAGACCAAGATTTTCGAGATCCGTTCCGGCAAGGAATCTATTGTACAGGAACTGGCGGCCAGTGAAGAACTGGAGAAAACCACGCAGGAACAGATTCTGGGATTCCAGAAGGAACTGGAAAGCTGCAGACTGGAAGAAAGCGAAGCTTCCGCCCACGCCGGAGAATGGGAAGTAAAAGTCGAGAAGATGCGTCAGGCATTGGATTACAAGCAGGCCAATGTGGATCGTATCAACGGCGAACTGGAACGTGCCCAGGCAGAACTGAATGAGATCTTACAGGCACTGACCGAGAATGCACAGGAAGTGGAACGCAAGAAAAACAACATTCTGGAGATCGAGAAGACCATCGCGGCTTCCCATGAGAATCAGGATGCGTCTAAGAAAAAACTGGACGAGGATATTGCCAGGAAAGAAGAATTGTCTGCAAAGCAGAAGGACTTCTTCCGCAGCAGAGAAGAAATGTCCGAACGCATGAATGCATTGGACAAGGAAGTCTATCGTCTGAGCGAACAGAAGAAAAAGCTGGAGGACGGCATCGAAGGACAGATCAATTACATGTGGGATGAGTATGAGATCACCTTAAGCGATGCGGCAGGACTCCGCAACGAAGAGATGAACGATCTGCCCGCCATGAAGCGTGAGATCAGTGGTCTGAAGGATGAAATCCGGAAATTAGGAAATGTCAATGTCAATGCCATTGAGGATTACAGGAACCTGATGGAGCGTTACACCTTCATGAAGACCCAGCACGATGATCTGGTGGAAGCGGAGAAGACGCTGGAAGGCATCATCGAGGAACTGGATACCGCCATGCGCAAGCAGTTCACGGAGAAATTCGCAGAGATCAGCAGAGAGTTCGATAAAGTATTCAAGGAACTTTTCGGCGGTGGTAAGGGAACCCTGGAACTGATGGAGGATGAGGATATTCTGGAAGCAGGCATCCGCATCATCGCACAGCCCCCCGGAAAGAAGCTGCAGAACATGATGCAGCTCTCTGGTGGTGAAAAAGCATTATCCGCTATTTCACTGCTGTTTGCCATCCAGAATTTAAAGCCCTCCCCGTTCTGTCTGCTGGACGAGATTGAGGCGGCGCTGGATGATTCCAACGTAGGCCGTTTTGCAAAGTATTTACATAAGCTGACCAAGAACACCCAGTTCATCGTCATTACCCACAGACGCGGTACCATGGAACAGGTGGACAGACTGTATGGTATTACCATGCAGGAGAAGGGTGTCTCTACCTTAGTCAGTGTCAACCTCATTGATAAGGACCTGGAAGATTAGAATAGGGAGGAAATCGGATGAGTGAGGAAAAGAAAGGCTTTTTTGCCCGGTTAAAAGAAGGACTGACCAAGACCCGTGACAATATCATCCGCGGGATCGACTCCGTCTTCAACGGGTTCTCAGCCATTGATGATGATTTCTATGAAGAACTGGAAGAAATCCTCATTATGGGAGATATCGGCGTGAATGCCACCACCGCCATCGTGGAGAGACTGAAACAGCAGGTGAAGGAAAAACACATTAAGGAGCCTTCCGAATGTAAGCAGCTTCTGATCGAAAGCATCAAGGAGCAGATGCAGGTGGATGAGACCGCCTATGATTTCGAAAAGGAACAATCCGTGATCATGGTCATCGGTGTCAACGGTGTGGGCAAGACTACTTCCGTCGGCAAGCTGGCCGGTAAGCTGAAGGATGAGGGCAGGAAAGTTCTCATTGCTGCAGCGGATACCTTCCGTGCCGCAGCGGGAGATCAGCTGGCAGAGTGGGCATCCCGGGCGGATGTTCCCATGATCGGCGGGAAAGAAGGTGCGGATCCCGCCAGCGTGGTATTCGATGCCGTAAATGCGGCGAAGGCGAGAGGCGTGGATGTGCTTCTCATAGATACCGCCGGCAGACTGCATAACAAGAAGAACCTCATGGAAGAACTCCGCAAGATGAACCGCATCATCGACAAGGAATTCCCCAATGCCCACAGAGAGAACCTGATCGTTCTGGACGGTACCACCGGACAGAATGCGCTGGTACAGGCGCGGGAATTCGGCGAGGTGGCAGACCTGACGGGTATCATCCTGACGAAGATGGACGGAACGGCCAAGGGCGGTATCGCAGTGGCTATTCAGTCCGAACTGAAGGTTCCGGTAAAATATATCGGTGTGGGAGAATCCATCGAGGATCTCCAGAAATTCAATTCCGATGAATTCGTTAACGCATTGTTTGATGTGAATATGGATGACATCGGAGAACTGCATCTGCCGGAGGAAGAAGCCGGACAGACAGAAGAGGAATAAACAGGCAGACCAAAGAAAGTGTGACAGAAAGGCATGGGAAGAAAAATGCAGGAAGAAATGTTGACTTTAGAGAAATTCGAAGAAGCAAGTGAAATCGTTAAAAAAGTTACTTTAGAGACCAAGCTGGTATACAGTGATTATTTCAGTGCCCAGACCGGCAACCGTGTATACTTAAAGCCTGAAAATTTACAGTTTACCGGAGCTTACAAGTTAAGAGGCGCTTATTATAAAATGAGCACTCTGACCGATGAAGAGCGTGCCAAGGGACTGATCACCGCCTCCGCAGGCAACCATGCCCAGGGCGTGGCTTATGCGGCAAAATGCTACGGCAGCAAAGCCACCATCGTAATGCCTACCACCACACCGCTGATCAAGGTAAACCGTACCAGAGGCTACGGCGCAGAAGTGGTACTGCACGGCGATGTCTACGATGAGGCCTGTGCAAAGGCATACGAACTGGCAGAAGAGCATGGTTATACCTTTATCCATCCTTTTGATGATCTGACGGTAGCTACCGGTCAGGGTACCATCGCCATGGAGATTTTCAAGGAACTTCCTCTGGTAGATTATATTCTGGTTCCCATCGGTGGCGGCGGACTGGCAACCGGTGTTTCCACACTGGCAAAACTTCTGAACTCGAAGATCAAGGTCATCGGCGTAGAGCCTGCCGGAGCCAACTGCATGCAGGTATCCTTAAAGAACGGTAAGGTCACCACACTGCCCAAGGTCAACACCATTGCAGACGGTACCGCGGTAAAGACCCCCGGAAGCAAGATCTTCCCGTATTTACAGAAGAATTTGGATGATGTGATCACGGTAGAAGATGAAGATCTGGTAGTAGCTTTCCTGGATATGGTAGAGAACCACAAGATGATCGTGGAGAACTCCGGTCTGCTGACCGTTGCAGCTTTAAAGCAGTTAAATGTAAAGGATAAGCGTATCGTATCTATTCTCAGCGGCGGTAACATGGATGTTATTACCATGTCCTCCGTGGTACAGCAGGGACTGATCTTAAGAGACCGTATCTTCACCGTATCCGTACTGCTTCCCGACAAGCCCGGTGAACTGTGCAGAGTATCCGGCATCATTGCCGGCGTTAACGGTAATGTCATCAAGCTGGAGCACAACCAGTTCGTATCCATCAACCGGAGCGCTGCGGTGGAACTGCGGATCACTCTGGAAGCTTTCGGTACCGATCATAAGAAAGAAATCATTGCCGCTCTGGAAAAAGAGGGCTATCAGCCGAAGCTGGTAAGAGCCAATATCTAAGCATTAAGATTTGAAAAGAAGTGAATGTATCACCGATAAAAGCCGCATATTATAGATATGCGGCTTTTGTGTGGAATGGAGAGAAAGCTATGGCAAAGAAGACAGAAAAAGAACTGGAAATACAGAGACTGGACAAAAAGACACCCATACAGATGCTCTGGGATTATGTGATGATCACGGTGGCCTCTTTTGTCTATGCGGTATCCGTCAGCTTATTTTTGGACCCGAACTCCCTGGCACCCGGTGGCATCACCGGTATCGCCATTATTTTAAACCGCCTGTTCGGCATTGAGACTGGTACCTGGATGCTGCTTATCAATATCCCGATCCTGCTGATCGGCATCTGGAAATTCGGACTGCGGTTCATTCTGTCGACCATTTATTGTACGGCAATGACCTCTCTGTTTACAAACCTGTTGACCCCGGTGGGAGCGGTAACTGCGGATCCCCTGCTGGCATCTCTGTGCGGCAGTGCCCTGATGGCCGTATCCATGGGATGGGTGTTCAAGGCCGGTTCCACCACCGGCGGCACGGATATCATTATCAAGCTGCTGCGGATAAAGTTCCCGTTTCTTAAGACCGGAGCGCTGTTTTTCATGACAGATGTCGTCATTGTCATTGCATCGGCATTCGTCTTCCAGAATATTGACAAGGCACTGTATGCCGGGATCGTAGTCATTGTCACCTCTGTAGTGCTGGATGTGGTGCTGTACGGAAGAGATGAAGCAAAGCTGATCTACATTATCAGTGACCACGCGGAGAAAATTGCAGGGAGACTTCTGGAGGAACTGGACATCGGCGTGACTTATGTACAGGGCAGTGGAGCCTACAGCGGCAAGGAGAAGAGTGTCATCATGTGTGTCATGAAGAAAAACCTGTCACCCAAGGCGGAAGAGATCGTAAAGGAAGAGGATCCCCTGGCCTTTATGATCGTCACCAGTGCCACGGAGATCTTCGGAGAGGGCTACAAGAGTTATTTCAGTGAGAGACTGTAAAGCTGTCTATAAGAAGTAGCCGGCCGGATTACTGTGGCATAGAATAGTGTAAAATCATAGAGAGAACCGTAGGGGAAAATGCGGTAATGATATAGGAGCTATGTCATATGAACGATACAACATTAACAAAAGAAGAGAAACAGTATAAACGACTTACGGAGGAACCGGTGGCGCGGCTGATCCTGGAACTGGGACTGCCCACCACCATCAGTATGCTGATCACGAATCTGTATAATATGGTGGATACCTGGTTCGTCAGTCAGCTGGGTACCAGTGCCACCGGAGCAGTGGGAGTGGTGTTCGGCCTGATGGCGATCATTCAGGCCTTTGGCTTTATGTTCGGGCACGGCGCCGGAAGCAATATCAGCAGGTTGCTTGGCGCTCATGAAAAGGAGCGGGCAAAAGCTTTTTCCGCTACGGGATTCTATCTGGCGGTAGGAGCGGGGGTGCTGATAGCAGTGATTGGGATTGTGGATCTGAACGGCCTGTGCAGACTGCTTGGCAGTACAGAGACGATCCTGCCCTATGCCAGAATCTATGCTTTTTACATTTTGCTGTCAGCACCGGCCATGGCATCCAGCTGCGTGATGAACAATGTGCTCCGGTATGAGGGCTATGCGAGCCTGGCCATGGTGGGGCTGGTCTCCGGCGGTATTCTGAATATGGCGGGAGATGCCATCCTCATGTGGGGGTGCAAACTGGGCATCCGGGGAGCCGCACTGTCCACCATGATCTCCCAGTACATATCCTTCGGAATCCTGTTGTTCTTTTTCCTGCGGGGGAAGACCCAGAGCAGTCTGGCACCGAAATATTTTACCTGGGAATTTGCTGTACATAAGAATATCATTACCGCAGGATTCCCCAGCATGATGCGGCAGGGTCTGACCAGCGTGTCCACCATGGTGCTGAACGCACAGGCGGCAGTCTACGGGGATATTGCCATCGCTGCCATGAGCGTGGTGTCCCGTATTTTCAATTTCGTATTCAGTGTGGCACTGGGCATCGGTCAGGGCTTCCAGCCGGTATCTTCCTTTAATTATGGGGCGAAGAAGTACTCCCGCGTGAAGAAAGCGTTCTGGTTCACCCTGTGCGCCAGTCTGGTGACCATGGTAGTGTTCGCAAGTGCGGTATATGTGTTCCGCAGAGAACTGCTGTTGGAATTCCTTACAGATATGGATGCCTATGAGATCGCGTTTTATGCTTTGCAGATCCAGTGTCTGACGCTGCCGTTTATCCCGGTGTGCATCTGCGGCAACATGCTGTTCCAGTCCATCGGCAAGGGCGGCAGGGCTACGATCTTAGCCTCCTTCCGAAGCGGCTCCATCTACATCCCGGCGTTACTGATCCTGACCGCAATCTGGGGACTTCGGGGCATCCAGTGGTCACAGCCGGTGTCTGATATTTTATCCGCGGTTTTGTCGCTGCCGGTGGCCGTGGCGTTCTTGAAGGGGCTGCCGGAAGATAGCAGGGAAATATAATTTGTCCTGGGATTCAGGCCCGCTTTTTATCGGAGAAACCGGTGAAGAGCGGGCTTTTTTGCTGCACCAGTGGAAGAAATCACAGGCAGGATTGACAGAGGAAATCTTTTGTATTACAATACATTTAACGATTAGGTTAAATGTTAAATGAAAGGATGTGCTGCACATTTGGGAATGCAGGATGCATTGAAAGCGTTGGCGGATCCCATACGGCGTGAAATATTGAATCTTTTGAAGAACGGAAGACTTTCCGCAGGAGAGATCTGCGAACATTTTCCGGTGACAGGGGCTTCCATATCGAGGCATCTGTCGGTGCTAAAGGAGGCAGACCTGATTCGGAACAAGCGGGAAGGGAAGTTCATCTATTATGAACTGAATACTTCCGTACTGGAGGAAATCATGCTGTGGATCACAGATTTGAAGGGAGCGTCGGGGAATGAAGGAAATGATACAGAAAAATAAAGGCACACTGATTTGCACGGTGTTTGTTATGCTCGTGGGGATCCTGATTGGATATACCTGTGAGAATAGTATTTGGGTAAATGGAACCTTTTTGGTGACTTATCTGGTGGCAATGGCAGCAACTTTTTATGACAATAGGAATAGACAACAAAGTACAAAGGTCATACGGATGGTTCTGTGGATCGTGCCAGGGATGACATTGCTCTATAACGGCATTGCCAGATGGGTTGTCATGGACGTAACGAAGGAGGATCTGCTCCTGGCAGTCCTCTATGCCGGAACAGGACTGTTATTTGTCATTGTGGGCAATTATCTGCCGAAGGTGAAACCGAACCGTACCATCGGCATCCGCGTCGTATGGGCATTGCAGGATGAAGAGAACTGGCATGCCACACATCGGTTCAGTGGGAAAATATGGGTGGCAGCAGGATTGCTGTGCATGATCTGCGGACTGTTCGGTGACAGTATGGCAGCGTTACTTCTGTTTATTGCAGCTATCGCGGCAGCAGCTTTTGGCAGCATTCTGTATTCTTATCTCTATTATAAGAAGAAGCTGCGCACCGGAAAAGGGCTGGAGGTACACTACAATCAGAAAGTGGTTATTGTATATGTGATCATAATGCTCGGGTGTGTGCTGCTTACGGTATGGACACTGTATACGGGAAATATCGAGATCCGCTATGGGGAGAATGCAGTTACCGTTGAGGCGGAGGGCTGGCAGGATTACACAGTGAAATATGCCGATATTGACAGCATTACTTACGAAGAGAATATGTCCCGGAATGCTGATACGATTCGGACGAACGGGTTTGGCAACCTGAAATACTCCATGGGACATTTCCGCGATGCCATTCACGGAGACTACATTTGTTATACCTATAATGACTGTGATACTTATGTAGTCATGACAGTAGACGGAGGCTTCGTTATCATAAATGGTACAGACGATGCGCAGACGCGGGAAATCTACGATAATATCAGAGAGCGGATAGGCAAATAATATTTATACATGGAGAAAATATTTCATTTATATCATAATGCGATATTGCAGAAATGCAGTTTTATTTGTGACGTATTTGGTTGTTTAAAGTATAATTTCATGATAAGCTATTGTATATAAATTACTATTTTAGATGAGGTAAGACAGGCGGAAAAATGGTGCGGCAAGTTCAAACGTCGAGGGAAAGACGGTGTTATTTCCCGGTATGAATATGATGAAAGCCGGGAGTCCGAATTGAAGACTTTGAAATTTGATTCCTATTCCGAAGGATGGCTGGAGTTCATACTGAATTGCCGAAGTGGAAAAGATTTGACAGATTATGACCTTGTTGTGGGCGGCGCTGCCAATGATAATGTGTTTAATACCGTGGAACTCTTGATGAAAAACTGGAACAGGACATCGTATACCCTGTTAATAACTTTGCTCGCGTGCTTCTTGTAATGGGACGAAACAAGGAGGCTAAAGAATTCCTAAAGAGTGCACCGGCTAATATATCGAAAGCAATTCGTGAGAAGATTGAAATAGCACCTAACAAGGACAGTAGAAAACCATCACCAGAAGTTGTCATTGATGATAATGAAGAATCTTCGGAGCCTGTTGCAAAAGCTAACATTAAGCGCAAAGGAGAACAGTTTCAATCTGAGAAGGTGCTGGAGGATGAACTCACGATGCGAATGGAGGCAGGCATAGATGTGTTTGGCATGCCGCTAAAAATATATCGCAGGCACGGCGAATATGGACGACAGTATATATTTCCGAAAGGTCGACTCGATATTCTGGCTGAGGATTCAGAACATAACCTTTACATAATTGAGCTCAAAAAAGATAGTGGCTATGATGACGCATACAAGCAGACTGTTGAATACCTTGAATGGTTCCAGAAACATAAGGCACGCGGGAAAAGGGTGTACGGCATTATATGTCTGAATGCACCGAGCCAAGCATTGGTTGAGGCTGTGCGGAGGGATGACCGTGTAAAGCTTTATGAGTATCAGATTTCGTACACAGAGATAAAGTAAACCTTTTAAGGTTTCCTCACACAATTTAAGGATACCTGTACTTTTTAAGGATTGCCCTTTAGTGGGTTCGGAAAGGAGGCGCAGCCAGAATGAGCACAGCAACAGCAAGAGTATATCAGCCGTATTTCGCAGGCCGGTTTATGCCTTCCAAAATGCGAAAAAGCCCGCAGAATAAGGCTTTCTACGGGCTCCGAGACACATATTCGGGAAAAGCACATTGTATCAAAGATAGAGTCTTGTTAGAAATTAAGACGCAAAATTTAATACAATTTAAGGTCGCCTGACCGTAGGGGGTTCGGTCGCCTCTTAGGGTTTTCGTTTTTGAATGCGGGTGTTTCGGTCGGAGCTGTGACCGGAGCGTTTTTGTATAAAGGAGCAGTACGATTATGCCGACAATAACAAAGAAGCAGCTGGCGGATTATGAGCAGCTGTGCAAAGATAGAAATAACGGTAGGATTCTTACACCGGATGGGCTTCGTTTCATCTGTGAGGCCTACGACTACGATGCAGAAAAAATAGGAAAACATTTTCTGGAGACGCTGCCGAAGATACTTCAGAAAGAGTAATAAATCGGTAGTTGACAAAGGAGTTGAACTGATATGAAAAAGAAAATCATCATATTGCTGTCTGTTGTGATAATTCTTTTGATGGGCATTGTTGTATGGTTTAATATTCCACTCGACTTGATGGACTTAGACCCTAATGAGGTCATGGAAATAGTTGTTTTCAATGGCAATAGTGGAAACGCAACACATATTACCGACAAAGAGCAGATTCAGCATATTGTCGAAAATTTGAATGGCGTCGAAGTAAAGCGGTCAAAGCCATCTTTGGGATATATGGGATATAGTTTCAAAGTTACTATTTATTTGTCTGATGGCAACGAGGCAGGCGATTGGAATAATTTTATTATCAATTCAGATGATACAATTAGAAAAGATCCATTTTTCTATTCTGTTACAAAGGGAAATATTGATTACAGCTATATTGAAGGTATCGTAGAATAACAAAAAATCCAGTTTGATTGAGATGTTAAACGAAGAATAAATGTGAAATTGATGGAGATAAGAATGATAAAAGCTATATTTTTTGATGTGGATGGTACATTACTTTCACATAAGACCAAACAAGTTCCGCTTAGTACAAAAAGATGTTTGGCAGAGTTAAGAAAAAATGGAATAAAAGTGTTCGTTTCTACAGGAAGACATCTTGAGGAATTGAAGAAACTGCCTGTCAATGAAATTGAATTTGATGGATATATTACATTGAATGGGCAACTAATTTTAGATGCACACAGAGAATCATTATTTAGTGTTCCATTTTCTGAAAGTATCACTACTGAATTAGTGAATATTTTTAGAAAACAGGAAATACCACTTGTTTTGGTTGAGGAAAAACACATTTATATTAATGTGGTTAATGACCTTGTAGAGCAAGTTCAAGCAAATATTTCATCAGATGTTCCACCGATTTTGCCATATGATAATTTGCCGACTTATCAAGCTACAACTTATTTGAAAAGGGGAGAAGAATCTAAGATAGAATATAAATTACCAAAAGGATGTAAGCTGACAAGATGGAGTGATGGAGGAGTTGACATTGTTGCTGAAAACGGTGGCAAGGTGGAAGGCATAAAAAAGGTTTTGGAATATTACGATATTGCTCCGAGTGAAATTATGTCTTTTGGTGATGCGGAAAATGATATTGATATGATACAGTTTACGGAAATTGGTGTTGCAATGGGAAATGGAGTAGATGAAGTTAAGGCTGTTGCTGACTATGTAACAACGAGTGTTGATGACGATGGCATTGAAAAGGCATTAAAATATTACTCTATTATTTAATAATCTTATTCTAAGAAACACACACTAAAACTTCCAGTTTGACGAGGTGCGTTCATGGGAAGATATCTTAACAACAAACAGGAGGCTGCCTACCAGCAGTACCTCAAAGATACAGAAAGCGGAAGACTGCTGACCCCGGATGGGCTGCGGTTTATTTGTGAGGCGTGTGATTATGATGCAGAGAAGATTGGAAAGGTCATGCTTGAGAACCTGGCAAAGTTTCAGAGCAAGCCGGACTGACGGACTCCGCAGGTTTGCACACCCCTCTGAGGATTTGCACCCTGTGCGTGTTCATCGTTATAAAGTGTCCGAGGGGTATCGTTCACACTGTATCAATTTTGTAAGCGTAATGGAAAAAGTAAATTCAAACAAGAAAAAACGTTTGTATTTACGTTATCAGGAAGAAGAATTAGATTATCTGATTGTGTTTGAAAAGAAAAGTGAAAAGAGAGTGCAGTTGATAACAGCTTATCCAGTATTTTTTGTAAGTGCCAAGAAAGATTATGAAAAAGATTATCAGAATTACATAAAAGAGATAGAAAAAGAAACAAAATAAAAACCGGTAATCGCAATGCGAAAACCGGATTCTCCTTCTAAACGTGTTAGATGAGTTATTATTATATGTGCTGAAGAGAAAAAAGTCAATGTGAAAAGGGAAAATAGTTCTGGTAAAATAAAGAAAAGAAAGGAGGAGGATCATGACCATAGAAGAAATTCTTGCAGGAGAATCGAAGAATGTAGAGTTCAAAGAGAACCTGCCGGAGAAAAGCATCAAATATATGAAATCTGTGGTTGCCTTTGCGAATGGAACCGGAGGGAAAATCATTTTTGGAATTGCCGATAAAACCAGAGAGGTTGTTGGCTTTGACAAGGAAGATGTGTTCAAGAAAATGGATGCCATTGCCAATGCCGTATCAGACAGCTGTGAACCGGCAATTATCCCGGATATCACTTTACAGACAGTTGATGGCAAGACTGTTATTGTGGTAGAGGTTTCTGAGGGCAGACAGCGCCCATATTATATCAAAGCTCTTGGCAGAGATGGCGGTGTATATGTCCGTGTTGCCGGAACTACCCGTCTTGCTGACGAGTATATGGTCAAGGAGCTGTTGTTTGAGGGCAGTAACCGCTACTACGATCAGGCTTTGTGTACGGGACTGAATATCACGGATGACGATATTGATGCTCTTTGTAAAGCAATGAAAGAACAGGCAGTCAAGAATGCCCATAATGAGGAACAGAAAGCATCTATCAAAGATGTCGGCAGACAGCAACTGCGTTCCTGGGGCGTTTTGATTGAGCGTGATGGAAAAGATTATCCGTCTAATGCTTTTGCTATTTTGACTGGCAACGGAGGGCTTCATGTTGCAACGCAATGTGGTGTGTTCAAAGGGACAACGAAAGCAATATTTGTTGACCGCAGAGAATATACCGGTCCGCTTTGGGAGCAGATAGAGGAAGCATTTCAGTTTGTTTTGAGAAATATTCATCTGGGTGCGACCATTGTGGGAATTTATCGGCAGGATATATATGAGATTCCGCCGGATGCTATTCGTGAGTTGATTATCAATGCTATGGTACATCGTAGTTATCTGGATCATGGTACGATACAGGTGGCGGTATATGATAACCGATTAGAGATTACTTCCCCAGGAAAGCTGCCAATGGGACAAACGATGGAGCGTATGAAAGAAGGCTATTCTAAAATCAGAAATGAAGCTCTTGCGCATGCGTTTGCTTACATGAACCTGATCGAGCATTGGGGAAGCGGCATTCCAAGAATTATAGACAAAGTAAAAGCTGCCGGGCTGCGGGAGCCGGAGTTTATTGGTGGCGAAGTTGATTTGCGTATCAATATTTATCGAGGTCAGGTTGACGGCACTGTTGACCTCAATGACCTCAATAACGCCATTAAAATGCCGGATACTATTGATAAAATGCCGGATAGTGGCAAAAAAGTGCCGGATAAAACAGAAATAGTGCCAGATACGTCTGAGAAAATGCCGGATAGTGAACGGGAACAACAAATCTATAAATATGTATTGGAAAATGGCTCTATTACTACTGCTGAAACAGTAGAGATTTTAGATGTAAAACATCGTAGAGCCAGAGCTGTCTTGCTGAATATGGTTAAGGACGGTTATTTGAGAAAAGAGGGTGCGGCACGAAGCACAATTTATGTAAAAAATACGGAAGGGAGATAATGCAGGATGCGGTGCTTAAGGCATTGGGAGTAGAATGATCGAGGATATGTGAATTATGTAATCTGTTATGATGTATAGAGTGCCAGAAACATGCAGATAATAACATATAATTTATGCGAAAGGGTGGTTACAGTATGCTGAAACAGTGGATCCCGGCAGTGAAGCCGGAAAAAGAGGAACTGGAGAAACGACTGGATGCGGCGCAGGAGGAACTTGGGAGACTCCAGATGCAGATCAAGGAGCATAAGCTTCCAGTGCTGGTGTTGATTGAGGGCTGGGGGGCAGCAGGCAAGGGAAGTACCATCGGTGGGATCATTAAAAATATTGATCCGCGATTTTTCAAGGTGGCTTCCATGTCCGCACCGACGGAGGAAGAGAAACGGAAACCTTTCCTGTATCGTTATTTTGTGAAAATTCCGGAAGCCGGGAAGTTCGAGTTCCTGGATTCCGGCTGGATGGATGAGGTGACGAAGGGAAGACTTCGGGGTGAACTGTCGGATAAGCAGTACGCGGAGCGTATCGAGAGCATCAAGCGTTTTGAACGACAGCTGACAGACAACGGCTATCTGGTGCTGAAGCTCTTTTTCCAGATCGGGAAAAAAGAACAGAAAAAGCGCCTGGAGGAACTGGAAGGCAGCAAGGACACCGCATGGCGCGTGGGCGAAAACGACTGGTGGCAGAACAAGCATTATGACAAATGCGAGGAAGTCTTCGATAAATATCTCACCGATACTAATGCTTCCGTAGCGCCCTGGTACATCATAGACTCCGGAGACAAAAAGTGGGCGGAGTTACAGGTACTGGAGACCTTATGTAGTGGTATCCATGTGGTTTTGCAGAACGAGAGCCTGGCGGTCCCCATTTTGCAGAACGTATTCCCTCTGGTGAAAATGCCGAAGCTGTCCGAGGTGGAACTGGACAAGGAGATCTCCGAGGAAGAATACAAGCGGGAACTGCGCCATCTGCAAAAGAAGCTGAATGCCCTGCATTACCGCCTGTACCGTAAGAAGATCCCGGTAGTCATCGCCTACGAAGGCTGGGATGCTGCAGGCAAGGGCGGTAATATCAAGCGGATCGCCGGAGCGCTGGATCCCAGAGGGTACGAGGTGCATCCTATTGCCAGCCCGGAACCCCACGAGAAAGCGAGACATTATCTCTGGCGTTTCTGGACGAGACTGCCCAAGACCGGACACATTGCCATTTTTGACCGCACCTGGTACGGCCGTGTCATGGTGGAGCGGCTGGAGGGTTTCTGCAGTACCAACGACTGGCAGCGGGCTTACAATGAGATCAACGAGTTCGAGAAGGAACTGTCCCAGTGGGGCGCGGTAATCATCAAATTCTGGGTGCAGATCGACAAGGACACACAGCTGGAACGCTTCACAGAGCGGCAGAACACCCCGGAAAAACAGTGGAAGATCACGGACGAAGACTGGCGCAACCGGGATAAATGGGACCAGTATGAAGACGCCGTGAACGAAATGCTTCAGAAGACCAGCACAGAGTATGCATCCTGGCATATTCTGGAATCTGTGGACAAAAAGTACGCCCGGATCAAGGCACTGAAGATCGTCATTGCCGAACTGGAAAAGGCGTTGGGATAGAATTAGATTCCCAATGGAAATCAGATAAAAAGAAACTATGGCAAAAACCGTCTGCAAAGGACGGTTTTTGTTGCGTTATGATACGTTTTTGTTATAATGAAAAATAGTTATATTTTGAGACTGTACAAGGCACGAAAAATCCTTTGACTTAGGGAGACAGCGTGTACGATGACAGGACGAGAGGAGAAGTCATGGGCGAGAACCGTAAGATATATGCAGCATTATTGGGCGCAGGAACTGTAGGCAGCGGCGTGTATAAGCTGGCAGGAATGCAGGAAGAAGATATCTGCCTGAAAACAGGAGCACAGCTGGAGATCAAAAAGATCCTGGTGCGTAATCCGGGAAAAGTAAGAGAAGGAATCCCACAGGAACTGTTCACGGATAACTGGCAGGAGATTCTGGAGGACCCCGAGATCCAGATTGTCATCGAAGTCATGGGCGGCATCGAACCGGCCAGAACCTATGTGGAAGAGGCTATGAAGGCTGGAAAACAGGTGGTCACGGCGAACAAGGATCTGCTGGCAGAGTACGGGGATCCGTTGTTTGAGATCGCCACGGAGAATAAATGCGACTTACAGTTCGAGGCGGCAGTGGCAGGAGCTATCCCCATTATCCGGCCCTTACGCCAGAGCCTGGCGGGAAGCCAGCTGACGGAGATCATGGGAATCGTCAACGGTACGACGAACTATATCCTGACCAAAATGTCTGAGGAAGGCATGGGCTATCAGGAAGCTCTGGATATGGCTACCAGACTTGGGTATGCGGAAGCAGATCCCACGGCGGATGTGGAAGGCTATGATGCCGGACGTAAGATCGCCATTATGGCATCCATCGCTTTCAGCTCCCGGGTGACTTTCCCTCAGGTCTATACAGAGGGCATCACGAAGATCACCGCAGAGGACATCCAGTATGCGAAGGAGTTTGGCTATGTGATCAAACTGCTGGGCATTACGAAGCTTACGGACAAAGGAATCGAAGTCAAAGTACATCCGACCCTGATCCCGGACAGCCATCCCCTGGCCACGGTCAGAGATTCCTTTAACGCTGTGTTCGTGCATGGACAGGCCTGTGACGATGCCATGTTCATGGGACGGGGCGCCGGACAGATGCCTACCGCCAGTGCAGTGCTGGGAGACGTTATCGACGTGATGCGTAATATTATCCACGGAAGCTGCGGCAAGATCGGCAGCGACAGTCACAAGAAGCTGCCGGTGTTGGATGTGGAGGAGACAAAGAGCCGCTTCTTCCTGCGCCTGCAGGTGGAGAACCGTGCCGGTGCCCTGGCCAATATCGCCGGTGTCCTTGGCAACAACGATGTCAGCATCGCCCAGATGGTGCAGAAACGTAGCCACGACGGCATTGCCGAGATCGTGGTCATCACCGATCTTGTGACAGAAAGACACTTCAATGACGCCATCCGCATCATGGAGGGAATGTCCGTCGTAAGAGAGATTTCCGGCATTATCCGGGTCTATTAGAAAATATGAAAATGGAAAGTTAGTGAAACTTCCCATTCAAATAAAAAAGGTGTAAAAAAGGTGTAAAGAAAAAATACTTGACACCCCGGGCGTTCTATAGTATGATAGCCAAGGTGCATATCGCATGACCTATAGAAAGGCACTGGATAAGATGGACAGGATTTTGGAACAGAATCTGTTGTATGACTTCTACGGTGAACTTCTCACCGAGCATCAGCAGAGAGTGTATGAGGATGCAGTATATAATGATATGTCTCTCAGTGAGATCGCGGGAGAACAGGGCATCAGCAGACAGGGCGTCCATGATCTGATCAAGCGCTGTGACCGGATCCTGCAGGATTACGAGAGCAAGCTTCATCTGGTGGAACGCTTCATGGCGGCCAAGGAGAAGATCGGTGAGATCGAACAGCTGACTGCACAGAGTGACACGGATGCCGGGGAACGGATGGAACGCATCCGGGAATTATCCAGATCCCTTTTAAAGGAATGGTAAGGAGCAGCAAATGGCATTTGAAAGTTTAACAGACAAACTCCAAAATGTTTTTAAAAACTTAAGAAGCAAAGGCCGTCTGACGGAAGAGGATGTCAAGTCCGCACTGAAGGAAGTCAAGATGGCACTCCTGGAGGCCGATGTTAACTTCAAGGTAGTCAAGCAGTTCGTGAAGGCTGTGGAAGAACGTGCTATTGGCCAGGATGTCATGAACGGTCTGAATCCCGGACAGATGGTGATCAAGATCGTAAATGAAGAGATGATAAATCTCATGGGCAGTGAGACCACGGAGATCGCCATGCAGCCCGGCAAAGCCATTACCGTTATCATGATGGCAGGTCTTCAGGGTGCAGGTAAGACCACAGCAACTGCCAAAATCGCCGGTAAGTTGAAGCTCAAGGGCAAGAAGCCCCTGCTGGTAGCCTGCGATATCTACCGTCCCGCAGCCATTGAACAGTTACAGATCAATGGTAAGAAGCAGGAAGTCGATGTGTTCTCCATGGGAACGGATCACAAGCCTGCAGAGATCGCACAGAATGCCATCGCATATGCGGAGAAGAATGGTCACAATGTAGTGATTCTGGATACTGCCGGACGACTTCATGTGGATGAGGATATGATGGCAGAACTGCAGGAGATCAAGAAGACCGTCACAGTGCATCAGACCCTTTTGGTAGTCGATGCCATGACCGGTCAGGATGCCGTAAATGTGGCAAAAGAATTCGATGAAAAGGTAGGCGTCGACGGTGTGATCCTGTCCAAGATGGACGGCGATACCAGAGGCGGTGCGGCACTTTCCATTAAGGCAGTCACCGGTAAACCGATCCTCTTCGTAAGTATGGGCGAGAAGCTGTCTGATTTAGAGCAGTTTTACCCTGACCGTATGGCCAGCCGTATCTTAGGCATGGGCGATGTATTATCCCTGATCGATAAGGCACAGGCCAACATCGATATCGATGAAGAGAAGAGCCGTGATATGGCCGGGCGCATGAAGAAAGGGAAATTCGACTTCGAAGATTACCTGGAGAGCATGAAGCAGATGCGGAACATGGGCGGCCTGTCCAGTATTCTGGGAATGCTTCCCGGAATGGGCATCAAGGCATCGGACCTGGAAGGGGCCATTGATGAGACTCAGATGAAGCGCACGGAAGCCATCGTATTATCCATGACAAAGGAGGAGCGCCGGAATCCCAAGATCCTGACCCCTCAGAGAAAGCACCGTATTGCCAAAGGTGCCGGCGTGGATATCGCAACGGTGAACCGGTTTATCAAACAGTTCGAACAGACCCAGAAGATGATGAAGCAGTTTAGCGGCGGCAAAAAAGGCCGTGGCGGCATGGGCGGTATGTTCGGCGGCGGAAAATTCCCCGGTATGGGCGGCAGATTTTTCTAGCACGGTTATTTAACTTAAGTCCGATATGAACAATCAGTTCTTATCATATAAATTATTTTATTTTTAATTAATGGAGGAAAAAGAAATGGCAGTAAAGATCAGATTAAGAAGAATGGGACAGAAGAAGGCTCCTTTTTACAGAATTATCGTAGCAGATTCCCGTTCTCCCAGAGACGGTAGATTCATCGAGGAGATCGGTACCTACGATCCTTCCACCGATCCTTCCACCTTCAAGATCAACGAAGAGCTGGCTAAGAAGTGGTTACAGAACGGTGCTCAGCCTACCGAGCAGGTTGCTAAGCTTTTCAAGGTTGCAGGAATCGAGAAATAAGTTCTAAATATCTATTCATCGGAGGTGGATTATGAAGGAACTAGTAGAAGTAGTTGCAAAGGCACTCGTTGATAATCCGGATGAAGTAGTTGTAACTGAGAAGACCGAAGGAAAAAATATCGTCCTTGAACTTCATGTAGCTGCGTCCGATATGGGTAAGGTGATCGGTAAGCAGGGACGTATTGCAAAAGCAATCCGCTCCGTTGTGAAAGCAGCATCATCCAAAGACAACACAAGAGTGGACGTTGAGATCGTTTAATTTCGAATTGAGAGATCCCTGACGTTGAGCGGAGAAACATACAGGTGTGTGTTTCTCCGTTTTTTGGCTAAAAGCCGGAATGGAGTAAGACTATATGGAAGATCTGTTACAGGTCGGCATTATCACTTCCACCCATGGGGTGCGAGGGGAAGTAAAGGTATATCCTACCACGGATGATCCCAGAAGATTCCGCAGACTGAAGGAAGTTGTTCTGGATACCGGCAGAGAAAAAATGGATCTGGAAATCGAGGGTGTCAAGTTCTTTAAACAGTTTGTCATACTGAAATTTAAAGGACTGGACAACATTAATGATATAGAGAAATACCGTCAAAAAAGTCTGTATGTGACCCGCAAAAATGCGGTGCGCCTGCAAAGAGACGAGTACTTCATCGCCGATCTGATCGGACTGAAGGTACAGGATGAGGAAGGCAAGGAATTAGGCACGGTAAAAGATGTGATCGAAACCGGAGCCAATGATGTTTACGAGGTGGAAATGGCAGACGGCAAGAGCCTGCTGTTACCGGCCATCAAACAGTGTATCCTGAACGTAGACGTGGAAAACGGACTGATGCAGGTACATGTACTGGAAGGACTGCTTGACTTATGATGAAGTTTCGTATTCTGACCCTGTTCCCGGAGATGGTACAGCAGGGACTGGCAACCAGTATCCTGGGGCGGGCAGCTGAGAAAGATCTGATCTCCATTGATGCGGTGAACATCCGGGACTACACACAGGATAAGCACGGAAAAGTGGATGATTACACCTATGGCGGCGGCGCCGGAATGCTGATGCAGGCACAGCCGGTGTATGATGCCTACCGGGCGGTGGCCGGAGACAGGAAGGTGCGTTGTGTCTATCTGACCCCACAGGGAACGCCCTTTACCCAGAAAAAGGCAAAGGAACTGTCCGGAGAAGAGGAACTGGTGCTGCTCTGCGGACATTATGAAGGGATCGATGAGAGAGTTCTGGAAGAAATCGTGACCGACTATGTTTCCATCGGAGATTATGTCCTTACAGGCGGAGAACTGGCAGCGATGGTGGTAGTGGATGCGGTGGCGAGACTGGTGCCAGGAGTACTCAATAACGACGAGTCTGCCGAGACGGAGAGCTTCCATAATGATCTGCTGGAATATCCCCAGTATTCCCGCCCTGAGGAATGGCACGGGAAGAAAGTACCGGAGGTGCTTTTGTCGGGCAACCATAAAAAGATCAATGACTGGCGTCTGGAACAGTCCGAGAGACGGACGGAAGAACGCCGCCCGGACCTCTATGCAAAATATCAGGAAAAACAGCGGGTGATCAAAAAACTTTCTTCGAAGAAACGTATCTTCATTCATATGATGGAGACACTGGCCAGGGGATGGGGAGAAGTCCTCTATGCAGAAGGAAAAAATGTACTGATCTATCTGCCGGAGATCGGCAATGCCATGCTGAATGCGGAGGATGAGGAACATCTGGAAAAAATGCTTCCTCTGATTCCGACAGGAGTCAGGGAACACAGTATGGTGACTGTGACGGACCGGTGGAATGACCGGATCAGTGAGGCTTTGGGGTATCATGGCAGAATGCTGTGTTCCCAGGCCTGCTATACCAGAGGAGAACCGCTTCCGGTGAAGCATAAGGATATCCGGCAGCTGACAGAGGCACAGATCCCTTATGTGGCGGAACATTATTATCTTGGCTCTGAGGAATATGTTCGGGAGAGAATCGGCGCGGGAGTTGTGTTCGGTATTTATATCGAGGAAAAGCTCTGCGGATTTATCGGCAGTCACGATGACGGCAGTATGGGAATGCTGTATGTGGAAGATGCGTACCGCAGACAGGGGCTGGCCGCATCGCTGGAAGGCTATCTGATCAACCGGCAGAGAGAACAGGGCTTTGTTCCCTATGCGCACATTGTGGAGGGAAATGAAGCTTCTATCCGCCTGCAGGAGGGACTTGGACTGAATCTGTCGGAACCCGTGATCTGGTGGCTTTACAGATAAAAAAAGCTTGCTTTTTATGCGGGCGTATGGTAAAATCTGAATGTTGTGAAAACGAGATGGTCCTCTGCTACCAGTAAGGGTATTAAGAACATCCATTTTATGAAGGAGGCTCATTATGAGTAACATTATCAAAGAGATCGAAGCAGAACAGTTAAAAGCAACCGTTGATCAGTTTGAAGTCGGCGATACCGTTAAGGTATACGGCAAGATCAAAGAGGGTAACCGTGAGAGAATCCAGGTATTCGAAGGTGTTGTACTGAAGAGACAGGGCGGCAGCAACAGAGAGACTTTCACTGTTAGAAAGACTTCCAACGGTATCGGCGTAGAGAAGACTTGGCCTTTACACTCTCCCAACGTAGAGAAGATCGAAGTTGTAAGAAAAGGTAAAGTAAGACGTGCTAAGCTGAATTACTTAAGAGATCGTGTTGGTAAGAAGGCAAAGGTTAAGGAATTAGTTAAATAATTACATTGACCGGGAGGGCAGCTGTTTCGGACAGCTGCCCTTTAGATTTATTTGAAAAAGAAATACGGATATGGTACACTGTGACTTGTAATATACTATGCGAGATAGGACAGAACATTGAGAAATAAAGGACTGAGTTTTTACAAAAAAAAGAAAAAGATCAGCCGGGAACTGCTTCGGGAGATTTTCAGCTGGATCTTTGGAATCGCCCTGTCTGTTTTTCTGGCTGCGGTGGTAGTGATTTTTCTGGGCAAATCCACCAGAGTCGTGGGCATGTCCATGGAACCGACGCTGGAGAACGGACAGCAGATATTTATCGACCGTTTCCTGTATGTGTTATCTTCCCCCAAGGCGGGAGATGTTGTGGCATTTCTGCCCAACGGCAATGAGAATTCCCATTATTATGTCAAGCGCGTCGTCGCAGGACCGGGAGATAAGGTAAGGATCGCGGACGGAGCATTGTATGTCAACGGCCAGGAAAGCAAATGGGTGACGGAACGGATCCTGGATCCCGGCATTGCAGAGAATGAGATCATACTGGGGAACAAAGAGTATTTTTGCATCGGAGATAATCCCAATAACAGTGAAGACAGCAGATCGGCCAACATCGGACCGGTGGAGGAAGGCGACATGATAGGAAAGGCCTGGTTCCACTTAAGTTCCGGAACGGACGGCATCGGTTTTATCAAATAGAGAAGACAGTAGGAGAACAGACAATGAATTATCAGTGGTATCCCGGTCATATGACCAAAGCAAGGCGTATGATGCAGGAAAATATCAAGCTGATCGATCTGGTCATCGAACTTGTGGATGCCAGAATTCCCATCAGCAGCAGAAACCCGGATATTGATGAACTGGGAAAGGGTAAATCCCGCATTATTTTACTGAATAAATCGGATCTGGCAGATCCGGTATGGAATAAAAAATGGGTCGAATATTTTGCAGGACAGGGAATGGGAGTATTGGAGATCAATTCCCGCACCGGTATGGGCATCAAATCGATCCAGGGACTGGTACAGGAAGTATGTAAGGAGAAGATCGAACGAGACAGAAAACGCGGCATCGTAAACCGTCCGGTACGCGCTATGGTAGTGGGAATCCCCAATGTGGGGAAATCCACGTTTATCAATTCTTTTGCGGGAAAAGCCTGTGCGAAGACAGGAAATAAACCCGGTGTCACCAAGGGAAAACAGTGGATCCGTCTGAACAAGGGACTGGAACTGTTAGATACCCCTGGCATCCTCTGGCCCAAATTTGAAGACCAGCAGGTGGGAATGCGACTGGCATTTATTGGCTCCATGAACGATGAGATTCTGATCCCGGACGAACTGGCCTGCGATCTGATCGGGAAGATCAGAGAACTATATCCGAAGGCTTTGCAGGAGCGCTATGAGGCGGATCCGGCGGGCAAACCCATAGAAATACTGGAGGCGGTGGCAGAAAGCCGCAAATGCTATGCCAAAGGAGAACAGCTGGATCTTACAAAAGCATCGGGAATTCTGATCGATGATTTCCGGAGCGGCAAACTGGGACGAATGACACTGGAGAGGATATAGACAGATGAACAGAGTAATGAAGGAATTATTAAGCACGGCAATCTATCTGCTTTGCGTACTGGGAGCCGTATGGCTGGTGATCACTTTTGTGGGACAGCGTACGGAAGTGGAAGGTGCTTCCATGGAGCAGACACTGCATAACGGAGATAATCTGATCGTAGATAAATTGAGTTACCGTTTCCATGATCCGGAACGATTTGACATTATCGTGTTCCCGTTCCAGTATCAGGACAATACTTATTATATCAAGCGTATTATCGGACTGCCGGGAGAGACCGTACAGATCAAGGAGGACGGCAGCATCTACATCAACGGGGAGAAACTGGAAGAATCCTACGGAATGGAAGTCATAAAGCCGGAGACTATCGGCAGGGCAGCTGATCCCATCGTACTGGGAGAGGATGAATATTTTGTCATGGGTGACAACCGTAACAACTCCAGTGACAGCCGCACGGATATGGTAGGTAATATTAAGCGGGAGAATATTATCGGAAAAGCCTGGCTGCGTATCTGGCCATTGGAAAGTTTTGGCATCTTACAACATCAATAACCATGAAATGGGGATGAACCTATGGAAAGTGCAGCAAAGATCAAGGAAATATTACAGGCAGCTTCAATGGAAAAGCTGCCTGAATTTATAGCGGAATATGAGAATGATCCCAGAAGCGGCGTACAGAAACTGGTAGCTTCTGCGCGGAAAAAGATCGAGGTGCTGGAAAAAGAACGGCAGCGGATCGAAAATCTGAAAAAATACGAAAGAGAATATGCGCAGTATGCCTATATCTGCGGAATCGACGAGGTGGGAAGAGGACCGTTAGCCGGTCCCGTGGTGGCCGGAGCGGTCATTCTACCCAAAGATTGTGATATTTTATACATTAATGATTCCAAACAATTATCCGAAAAAAAGAGAGAAGAGCTGTATGATGTGATCACGAAGGAAGCGGTAGCCTGGGCGGTGGGATATGCGTCCCCGGAACGGATCGACGAGATCAATATTTTGCAGGCAACCTATGAGGCTATGCGGGAAGCTATCGGCAAGCTGGATCCGGCACCGGATCTGCTGTTAAATGATGCCGTGACGATCCCCGGTGTGGAGATACGGCAGGTACCGATCATCAAGGGAGACGCCAAGAGTATCTCCATCGGTGCGGCAAGCATTGTTGCCAAGGTGACAAGGGACCGGCTGATGGAGCAGTATGCCGATGTGTTCCCGGAATATGATTTTGCATCCAATAAGGGATATGGCAGTGCGGCGCATATTGCGGCACTGAAGGAATACGGGCCGACACCGATCCACAGACACAGCTTTATCAAAAATTTCGGTTTTTAAGGCACTTTAGTGTGCCGGGAGAGAAAATATGAAGCTGACAGGATGGTTCTCACAGGATAAAATAGCGGATAACAGCAGGGTACGGACTCCGAATAATGCGAATACCGAACAGGTAAACCGTCAGATCCGCAGCTTGGTTCCGGGGCAGGCCCTCAGAGGAGAGGTGGTCTCCAGAGAGGGCAATAATGCACAGATCCGTCTGCTGCAGGATGTTCTGATCGATGCCAGGGTAGATGCGGATATCCGGCTGGAACTTGGGCAGAATATTACCTTTCAAGTGAAAAATAACGGGCAGACATTGAATTTAAGTCCGCTGTTTACCAATATGGCAACAGAAGGAACGGTGCTGAAAGCATTGGATATGGCATCACTGCCGGTGAATGAGAACACGATAGCCATGACCAAGCAGCTGATGGATGCGGGACTTCCCATTGACAAAAATACTCTGCAGCAGATCTGGCATGAGAGCAATGCGTTTCCGGATGCGGAGATCCTGGATCTTGTGAATCTTCACAGACTGGAACTACCGGTCACGGAGGAAAATATTTCGCAGATGGCATCCTACCGCAATCTGACACATCGGCTGACAGAGGGTATCGCCGATACAGCCCAGAATCTGACGAATCTGTTACAGGGTCTGGTGGAGAACGGGGATATAGAACAGGCTGCCACGATCTACAGCCAGATTCTGGATCTGCTGACTTCAGAAGATGTGGATGGAGAGACAGTAACGGGACAACAGCAGACGCAGGAAGCAGCACAGAATCTGGAAACGGCAGAGGTCATAGAAGAAAATGGACAGGCGGCAACGCAGCCTTCCGTGGAGAACCCAGAAGAAACAGCAGTTCCAACGCAGAAGACGATCATAGAAGAACAGCCGGAGGATCCCCGGGGTATCCTACAGAAGGGAAATGACAGATCCGGTACGGAGAAGACACAGCAGACGCAGGAAGCACCGCAACTGCAGAATTTGCAGAAATTGTTAAAACAGGGGCTGGATACGAAGGATACAACTTTGTTGCACAGTATTTTGCAGAATTCCAGAGTGACGGAACTGCCGGGAAAACTTTTGCTGGATCGTTGGAGCATCAGCCCGGAGGATGTAGAATCTCCGGAGAAGGTGGAAGAACTCTATCAGAAGCTGGGAAAGCAGCTTAAGGGACTTTCTACTGCCCTGGAGGAGAATGGACAGAGCAGTTCAGGCGCTTATCAGAATGTGACAAACTTAAGTCAGAATGTAGATTTTCTGCAACAGATCAACCAGACTTATGCCTACATCCAGTTGCCGTTACATTTACGACAGGGAGAACATAAGACCGGAGAATTGTTTGTATATACGAATAAGAAAAATCTTGCCAGAAGGGATGGGCAGGTCAGTGCTCTGTTGCATCTGGATATGGAGCATCTGGGGCCGCTGGATGTGTATGTGGCTCTGAAGGATACCAAGGTCAGTACCAAATTCTATGTGCAGAATGATGCGATCCTGGATTATCTGGAAGCCAATATGGATGTTCTGACAGAGCGGCTACAGAAAAGAGGCTATGACTGCAAATGCGAGACAACACTACGGACCGAATTGCAACAGACAGCCCAGGCCATGGCACCGCTTCTCAAGACAGAAGGCAGCGTTCCGGTAGCGCAGTATGCTTTTGATGTGAGAACATAAACTCACCCATAGAAAGTCCGAGCAACTGCTTGCAGGTGAATCGGACTTTCTATGAGGGGAGTAAACAAACATGAGTATGTAGGACGAAAGTCCGGAATACGAATGCTTGTTACGATTTCGAGAGTGCGGAGCACGGTAGAGGACAACAAAATGGATGACGAGAAAAAGAAAGTAAAACAGGCCATAGCACTGGAATATGATCCCTCGGATGAGGCACCCAGAGTAGTAGCCAGCGGCAAGGGAATCCTGGCGGAGAAGATCATAGAGAAAGCCCAGGAGAGCAGTGTGCCGATCCACCGGGATGACAAGCTGGCGGATACGCTGTCCCGTCTGGACATCGGCGAGATGATCCCGCCGGAACTGTATGAAGTCGTGGCGGAGATCCTGGTATTTGTGGATGCTGTGGATCATCGCATGGTAAAAGAAAGCGTGGCAAACGGGGGAAAACGTAAGGCGTGAATACCAGACAGACGGGGAATGTGTATGAACAGATGGCCGCAGATTACCTGGAGAAACAGGGAATGCGGATTCTGGAGCGGAATTTCCGCAGAGGCAGGAACGGAGAGATCGACATCATCGGCAGGGATGGGAAATATCTTGTCTTTGTGGAAGTGAAATACCGTTCCGGAGACGAAAAGGGAAATGCAGCGGAGGCTGTGACAACGGCAAAGCAGAGAACTATCTGCAGGGTGGCGGATTATTACCGCTATCTGCACCACTATGGGGAGGATACCTGGGTACGCTATGACGTGGTAGCCATCCAGGGAGGGCAGACCCACTGGATCCGGAATGCTTTTCCCCACCATTACAGTGCAAGGAGCTAGAACATGTATCCATTGATCAGAACAGGGAACGAAGACACAGGCATTATAGAGCAAAGACAACGGGGAACTCTGGAATATCTGGTGTTCCCGAAGCTGGAAGAGACCGGCGTGGCAGTGCATCTGTTCACCACCCGGACCGGAGGCGTCAGCAGCGGTACTTATTCCACCATGAACTTAAGCTTTTCCAGAGGAGATGATCCGGAATGTGTCAGGGAAAATTACAGACGGATCGGTGAGGTGCTGGGAGTGGATCCGGATCATATGGTGGCATCGAAACAGACCCATACCACGAACATTCATCTGGTAACACCGGAAGATCTGGGAAATGGAATCGTCAGACCTTCTGCGTATGACGATATTGACGGACTGGCTACGGACAGACCGGGGATCGCACTGGTGACCTTTTTCGCGGACTGCGTGCCCCTGTATTTTGTGGATCCGGTGCATAAGGCTATCGGACTGGCTCATTCCGGCTGGCGGGGAACCGTGGCACGGATGGGAGCCTGTATGGTACAATTCATGCAGGAGCAGTTTCGCAGTCGTCCGGAAGATCTGGTGGCGGCCATCGGCCCTTCCATCTGTGTGGACTGTTATGAAGTGAGCGAAGAAGTAGCGGAACAATTCCGGGTGGGATTTCCTGAGGAGGTTCTGCGGCAGGGCAAGGCACCGGGGAAATACCAGCTGGATCTGTGGAAGGCCAATCAGAGCATTTTGTTACAGGCCGGGATTCTGCCGGAGCATATCGCGGTGACAAATGTCTGTACCTGTCACAACCCGGAGTACCTGTTTTCTCACCGGGCAAGTCACGGACAGAGGGGGAATCTGGCGGCATTTCTAATGCTGAAAGAGTCCTGAATGCCTGACGGGAATTAAGAAAATTTAAGAAAAAACATGAAAATACTTAAAATTATTATGGTTAAATAGAAATAATGAAACAAAAATGATGGGGAACCGCGCGGCAACGCAGAAATGAGGGAAGTATGGCAAATATTTTAGTATGTGATGATGACAGAGAGATCGTGGATGCCATCGAGATCTACTTAAGTCAGGACGGTTATAAAATATATAAAGCTTATGACGGGGAACAGGCGATCCAGATTCTGGATAAGGAGGATATTCATCTGCTGATCATGGATATCATGATGCCGAAGCTGGATGGCATCCGGGCTACTTTGAAGATCCGGGAATACAGCAGTATTCCCATTATTATCCTGTCGGCCAAATCTGAGGATACCGACAAGATCCTGGGACTGAACATCGGGGCAGATGACTATATCTGTAAGCCCTTCAATCCTCTGGAACTGGTGGCCAGAGTGAAGTCCAACCTGCGAAGATACACTTCGCTGGGAAGTCTTACCGGGGAAAATAAGGCCATCTATCAGGTGGGAGGGCTGATCCTGAACGACGACACCAAGCAGGTGACGGTGGATGACGAGCCGGTAAAGATGACACCGATCGAATACAATATTCTGTTGCTGCTGATGAAGAATCAGGGCCGGGTATTTTCCATCAACCAGATCTATGAAAGTATCTGGAATGAGGACGCCATCGGAGCGGACAATACCGTGGCGGTACACATCCGGCACATTCGTGAAAAAATAGAGATCAATCCCAAAGAGCCCCGGTATTTAAAGGTGGTATGGGGCGTAGGCTATAAAATCGACAAGGAGCAGGCATGAGAAGACCTACACTGAAACGGCTGATGTTGGGGCTGGTACAGCAGACAGCAGCCTTATTTCTGCTGGTCGCCATCGCAGCGGTTTTATTTAATTCCTATCTTGCGGTGGATACGGCAGACGGAACAAAAGTATACGAATTGTCACCGTTAGATGCAGAAACCGAATTTGAAGATTCCGTGATCTTTCACGATCTTTTTCAAAGCTCGGTATCGGATATCATACAGCTGATGGTGATCAAGGGACAGATGGAGACCAACGGTATCTTTGATCCCTATAAACATATCAATATTACGGAGTTCACTGCGGGAAAGACGGGCAGTGCAGACTGTCCGGTGACGGCCGTCTATGAACTGGAGGATCTGATCAAATGGGGAAAATACGGAGTGGAATACACCGACCGTATTATGAGCATGTCAGATTTTGTCAATTATTTCGGCTCGGTGGATGCGGAATCCAACTTCTGGCTGGATGCGGACGGACAGCTTGCCTATGCTCCCGGCGGGGAACAGACGGAAGAACAGAAAGAAGCCGTGGCACGGGCCATTGAAGCCATACCGGAGAGTCAGAGAACGGAGCGGCTGGAGGATCTGGCCTTTACCTATATCGTTAAGGAGAGTGTTCTGGATATCCGGGTATCCAGAGAAGACGACGGTACCCTGACGGTATATCTTCCCATGATCGTATGCAGATATGCCACCGTAAACGGGGAGAAACAGCTGACAGCTTGTGTGGATAACTGGGTGGAATATACGGCACTGCAGAACAATCTGGCCCTGGCCATCAATACCCTGTCGGCAAACTACGAGCAGTACCAGAACTGCAATGATCTTTACGAGGAGAATGCCGGCAACCTGAAATATGCGGTCCGGATGATGACAAGGGACGGCCTGACGAAAACCTATACCAACGTATCACAGATCCGGAACAGTTCCGATAATGACCTCACCGATTATTTTTCAGAGTACAGAAGATATCTGATCTATTATCCGGACAGTCTGGAATTTACCGGTAATACCGGAATCACGGAGGAACAAATCTACCAGTATCTGAAGGATTATGACTATGCGCATCCGGATATGACTCATATCTGGATCGCTGTGGATACGGATTATCCGGTGGAGGGAGATGCCTTTTACAATGCCAATGTGGTGTTCCAGCGGATCGTTCCGAATATCTGGTATCTGATCGGAGGCGGGATCCTTCTGTCGGTACTGTGGCTGTTAGTGGGAATCTATCTTACCGTAACCGCCGGTGTGACCTATGATGAAGAAGGGGAGCCGGTACTGTATCTGAACGGCATCGACCATATCTGGATAGAGTTCATGTTCCTGCTTTTCGTGGTATTTGTCTACGGCGGCAGGATCGGCTACGACTATCTGATGAACGTGGCCAATAAGGTATATCTGAGCCATTCCGAAATACAGGGACGGGAGATCACCAGACTGACGGCATACGGTACCTTTGCCCTTTACGGATTCTGTACCAGCATGGGATTTAATGTCTTCTGGTACAGCCTGATCCGCAGGATCAAATCCCACAATATGTGGAGTGACAGTTTCCTGCACTGGATCGTCGCCAGCTTTGGCAAGGCGGTACATTTCGTGGTATCCCACAGAAATTCCGCCATCAGTTCCTTGATTCCCTATAATCTGTTCCTGCTGGCCAATCTGGCGGGAATCTTCGGAGCCTACCTGCTGCGGAACAAGGGGGCATGGTGGGTGTTTCCGGCATTGGCGGCGATCGTGCTGGATGGCATTGTAGGTGTATTGCGCTTCAAACAGAAGGCAGAACAGATCGACATCGTAGAAGGGATCCGCAGGATCCGTGACGGAGAGGTGGATTATAAGCTGGATGTGGAAGCTCTCCACGGGGACAACCGGGAGATGGCGGATGCGGTCAATAATATCGGAGAAGGTATCCGCAAGGCGGTAAGTACCAGCATGAAGGACGAACAGATGAAGTCGGATCTGATCACCAATGTCTCCCATGATATCAAGACCCCGCTGACCTCTATCATCAATTACGTGGATCTGCTGAAACGACTGAAGATCACGGAGGAGCCGGCGAAAAGCTATATTGCCGTACTGGACAGCAAATCCCAGAGACTGAAACAGCTTACGGATGACCTGGTGGAGGCTTCGAAGATCTCCTCGGGTAACATTGTCCTGAACCTGGAAAAACTGAATTTCACCGAACTGCTGAATCAGGCGGTGGGAGAGTTCTCCGACAGAATGGAAGAGAAAAAGTTACAGGTGATCTTTGACGGAAATGATGTGGCGGGCATGATCTATGCGGACAGCCGCAGAATGTGGAGAATTATTGAGAACCTGTTCCAGAATATATGTAAGTACGCGCTGGAAGGAACCCGTGTCTATCTGGAGATGAAAGTGGAGAATGGCAGAGTGACCGCTTCCCTGAAAAATATTTCCGACCGGCCCATGAATCTGAAAGGGGAAGAACTGTCGGAAAGATTTATCAGAGGAGATGCGTCCCGTACTACGGAAGGAAGCGGCCTGGGCCTGTATATTGCCAAGAATCTCACCAAGGCGCAGCATGGAGAATTCCAGATCCAGCTGGACGGAGATCTGTTCAAGATCATTCTGGATTTCCCGGAGTATCGGGAACCGGAGGCGGTGCAGGAACCGGAGCAGAAGACATTGCCCAAAGAAGTGTAGAAGAGAGGACAAAGACAATAAAAACGCAGAAACCGTAACGGCTTCTGCGTTTTGCATGCTGAAAAGATCGGTCAGAAGTTAGAAATGAAACTCGTTCATATCCTTGCGGTTGTTGTAGGCTTCTACAATACCGTGGATCTTCTCGGTGGTGGCCATGACATTGGACAGAGAAGCGTCATGGTTCATAAAGTCGATCAGGGAAGCGATGAACTTACTCATATCAGCCTCTATAAAATAAGGTCTGGTGTAGATCTCAGGAGGCAGATAAGTCAGGTTCGTGGTAATGACCTTATCGAAATCACCATGCTCATATGCGGCATCGAAATTCTTCAGTCCGTCAGTGAACAGACCGAAAGTACAGCAGATATACACACGTCTGGCTTTCATGGCCTTTAACTGCTTGGCGGTGTCCAACATGCTTCCGCCGGAGGAGATCATGTCGTCAATGATGATGATATCTTTGCCCTCGATGTTATCACCTAAGAATTCGTGAGCGACGATGGGGTTCTTGCCGTTAACGATGGTGGAGTAGTCACGTCTCTTGTAGAACATACCGGTATCGACACCCAGAACGCTTGCAAAGTAGATGGCACGGTCCAGAGCACCTTCATCCGGGCTGATGACTAACAGGTGATCCTTGTCCACGATCATATCGTCCTCGGAATTTAACAGGGATTTGATGAACTGGTAAGGGGTGGTAAAATTATCAAATCCGTTCAGGGGAGTGGAGTTCTGTACCCGGGGATCATGGGCATCGAAGGTGATAAAGTTGTCGATTCCCATGTCTCTCAGTTCTTCCAGTGCATAAGCACAATCCAGAGACTCTCTGCCGCTGCGGCGATGCTGCCTGCCCTCATAGAGGAAGGGCATGATAACGTTGATACGTCTGGCCTTGCCGTTGCAGGCTGCGATGACGCGCTTCAGATCCTGATAGTGGTCATCGGGGGACATGTGGTTGGTATAGCCGTTCATGTTGTAAGTAATACTATGATTGCATACATCGGTGAGAATGAACAGATCCTTACCACGGATGGTCTCGCTGATCTGTGCCTTGGCCTCACCGCTTCCGAAACGGGGCACATCCACATCTACGAGATAATTGCTCTCGATATAGCCGTGAAAGGCAGGATCGTTTTTCACTTTGTCATTATGGATACTCTTACGGAATTCTACCATGTAATCGTTGATGCGGCGTCCCATTTTTTCTGCGGAAGGCAGAGCGATGATCTTTAAGGGAGCCACGGGCATGGCATTTTCCAGTTCGTGTAAATTAGGCATGATGTCCCTCCTGGACGAGATAGTAATTATTCTTTCAATTTTGTAGAAATTTGTCAAAGCGACAATTAATTTATATCATTATGCTAGTGACACGTCAAGGAATTTCTTGTACAATGGATAGAAGAAAGCTAGTCAGGTGAAACAGAATGAAGAAAAAAGAACATATTGTAAAAACAGTAAAACCGGGAAGCATTGCAGAAGAACTGGAGATCACTCCCGGGGATAAAGTGCTGGCCATAGATAACACCGAGATCGAAGACATTTTTGATTATCAGTTTCTGACCCAGGATACCTACATTGAGATGCTGGTGGAAAAGCCGGATGGAGAACAGTGGCTGTTGGAGATCGATAAGGAATTTGACGAGGATCTGGGAATCGAATTTGAGAACGGTCTGATGGATGAATATAGACATTGCCATAACAAATGCATTTTCTGCTTTATCGATCAGATGCCGAAGGGGATGCGGGACACTCTGTATTTTAAGGATGACGATTCCAGACTGTCCTTTTTACAGGGGAATTACGTGACACTGACCAATATGTCGGACCACGATATTGACCGGATCTGCAGATACCATCTGTCTCCCATCAATATTTCGTTTCAGACCATGAATCCGGAACTTCGCTGCAAGATGCTGAACAACCGTTTCGCGGGAGATGCCCTGAAAAAGGTGGATATCCTGAATGAAGCGGGAATCCGGATGAACGGACAGATCGTGCTCTGCAAGGGTGTGAACGACGGGAAAGAACTGGAATACAGTATTCAGAAGCTGATGGAGTATCTGCCGAATGTGGAGAGCGTCTCTGTAGTGCCGGTGGGTTTATCCAGGTATCGTGAGGGCCTATATCCGTTAGAGCCTTTTACGGCCCAGGATGCCTGCGAAGTCATTGATCTGATCGAGAAATACCAGAAGATCTGTATGGAAAAATACGGGACTCATTTTATCCAGGCCAGCGATGAGTGGTATATCCTGGCGGGCAGAGAAGTGCCGGAAGAGGAGCGCTACGACGGATATCTGCAGCTGGAGAACGGCGTGGGCATGATCCGCCTGCTGCTGGATGAATTCCACGACGGACTTGAGAGACGCAGAGCAGAGAAAGCATCGGGTAAAAAGCCGTCCTGGGAAGGCACCAGAGAGATCTCCCTGGCTACGGGAAGGCTTGCGTTTCCTTATTTAAAGAAGATGGCGGAAGAACTCATGGCGGAATATGCGGGACTCCAGATCCATGTCTATGAGATCATCAACGAGTTTTTCGGAGAACTGATCACGGTATCCGGACTGCTGACAGGACAGGATATCGTAAAGCAGCTAAAGGACAAAAATCTGGGAGAAGCGCTGTACCTTCCACGGAATGTGCTCAGAAGCGGAGCGGATCTGTTCCTGGATGATTATACGCTGGCGGATGTCGAGGGGGCTTTACAAGTGCCCGTGAATATTGTAAAATCAAGCGGATATGATCTTGTGGATGCTTTGCTTGGAGAAGAGGCATCCGAATAATTTGCGGAATAAGAAATGGAATGGAATAAGAAACGGAGGAAATTATGGCAAAAAGAAAAACCAAGCCCATCGTTGCGGTGGTGGGACGTCCGAATGTCGGTAAGTCCACTCTGTTCAATGCACTGGCTGGCGAAAATATATCTATTGTAAAAGATACGCCCGGTATTACCAGAGACCGTATCTATGCGGATATCCACTGGCTGGATATGACCTTCACCCTGATCGACACCGGCGGTATCGAGCCCGACAGCAAGGATGTGATCCTGTCCCAGATGCGGGAACAGGCGGAGATCGCCATGGAGACGGCGGACGTGATCATTTTCCTGGTAGATG
>OIZA01000087.1_pt1 | contig 55890 bp, 68 predicted proteins | sample 1588381 | NCBI WGS metagenome assembly OIZA01 (sample SAMN03283277) | human gut metagenome | biome: human-associated habitat; material: feces | host: Homo sapiens | place: Peru | collected 2012 | reverse complement strand
AGTACAAGCAGGAATTTATTGAGTTCATGGTGGATTGCTTGTAAAATTCTCAAATATGCTGGTATTCCTTGTGTTTATGCGGTTTGTGAGATTTTGGTTACTTACTGGAAGTTATCGTAACTTATCGTCATTTGGTATAGTTTGATAGAAAAATGGCACAGAAAATGGAACAGTAAATCATAAAGAAAAGCATAGATATAAACTAAATAATTAGGACATCTAAATAAGTCCATATACTTGTATTTATATGAGTATGTGGGCTTATTTTAGTGCCTTAATGTATAAAGACACAAATTACTATTAAGAGTCTTAGAAAACCTTTGTATGAGGCGTATAGAGCGTCAGAGAGGTATTTATAAGATCAATTAAAGAAATGCATATTTCATCAGAAATTGGATAGGAGGAATTGAATGTTTGGAACAGTAACAAAGTATTTTAATGACAAGGGCTATGGATTTATTCGTGGAGAGGATGGTAGATCATACTTCGTTCATAATTCAAAATTACAAGGTGAACATATTGAACGAGGTTATTATGTTTTCTTTAGACCGTTTACAAGCGATAGAAGTGATTATAATGCAAGTGATGTGACTGTAATAGAAGCACCAGAGAGGCGCAGACAGCATGGCAAGAGTAATAAATAATATGGATGAACTGGCTATTGCATTACAACCGACAATGCAGAAAATGGTTGATAGAATGGCTGATAGAGTATATGAGACTTTAAATTTCTTTTTGCAAAATTATTACGATTTATATAATCCAATCTATTACCGCAGACAGTATGACTTTTTAAGGTCAGGATTAACGGTTGATGCAAGAATTATCAGAGGTAAGGTGGTAGCATCGGTTTATATTGATGTAGATTATATGAGCAATTACTATGGTGTAACTGGTCAACAGGTTGCAACATGGGCGAATGAAGGTTTACACGGTGGAAAGAATCTGGCGTTAAAGACACCTCATGTATGGGATGAAACGATGAAAAATACTGTAGATAATGGAGCATTGGTAAGAGATGCAGTTGCTTATTTGAGAAGCAAGGGATTTACAGTCACAGTATAAAAGGGGGATGGAATGAAGTTACTTAAGCAGGATGTAATAAACAGATTAGCGGAAAAGACAGGTTTATATAAGAAGGATGTAATAGCTGTTCTTGATTCATTTAATGAATTAATTTATGAGGAGATAGATGCAAATAATTCAATTATTATTGCTAATCTTTTTAAAATTGAGCCAATAACTGTTGATGCAAGACAGAGATATAGCCCATTTGTAGATTGTAAATATTATATCGGAGAAGGGCATAAAAATGTGAAAGTTACAATTAGCCCAACCCTTGCAGATAGTATAAGAAAAACGGATTCTGATAATTTAACAGGGAATACAAAACATGAATAAAATACCAGATTGTAGCAAATGTGAACGTTGTAAAAGTATGGAATATTTATTTGATGATTATTACTGTTGCGAAGAAAATAAACCGACACGGGTATATGGATTGCTTGGCGCATATAGATTACCAGAAACCATTCCTATGTGGTGTCCTAAGAAAACAAGAGAGGATTGAGATTATGACAAAATTAAATATCAACATCAAAGTGAAAGAGTTTGAGGAACTGGCACCGGCTATTGAGAGTGTGAAAAAACTGGATTTAGACAAAATTTCTGGTTGCAACCCACAAGTAACGGTAGAACTTGAAACATAAAATAGAAGGAGACAAAGGATTATGACAAAAGAACTAAGCATTGAAAACATCAAAACGGAACTAATTAACAAGATTTCTAATAACGCTGAAATTTTAGAGTATTTCACAAATTATCTACGTGCAAAAGATAGAGAAAATTATCTGAAAGAATATGGAACAAAGTTTATAAGGGATAATTACTTTTACCCTTATGATATGTCAACATCTGCATATGGTGATTTTATAGCCGTTGAAGTTAATGAAGAGGAAAGTACTGGTTTTGATGGCGTAAAAACGTGTGTAAAAATGTATTATAGAGTCAATATTATAGTTGCGCTTAAAGATGGTAAAGCACTTGATAAAATATCCGTTTTACTTGGAAAGATTGCTACAGAGCTGTATCCAGATCGATTTAGTTATAAAAATACCGTATATGATATTGAGTATTCGTACGCAAGAGCAATACAGTTTACAATCGGATAATCGGCAGATATACACCGAGGATAAATAAATGTATGGATATTTCTTAGCGGACGAGAAGTAAAAGAAAGTCTGCATCGGATGAAAGATGGACACCTGCTGCCTCATCTGAACATCCGGTTGATCAAAAGGAGGACTATGTTAAATGATAACAAAGAAACAAAAATATGTAAGAAATGCGGGAGGGAACTTCCACTAGATAGATACCAATTTTATAAAAGTACTGGTTATAGAAGAATTATTTGTAAGGACTGTTGGAACAAAGATATGCGAGAAAACAGATTGCAAAAGCGGATTACAACCGGATTAGAACAATATAGTAAAGAAAAATCTATGAAAATACAAAGACGTTTTAAGAAGCCATATTTATTTCAAAAGCTGGATAAGACGGAATCCGGTATCAAAAATATTGCAAGGGATGAAGTATTTGTACGTTTACTGGATTATAAATCTGCATGGGTATCAAATTATGGTAGAGTAATTCAGAAATTAGAAGATGGAACATATCAGCTTGCAAAGGGTGTATATACAAGAGCCACGAAGGAATTGACCTATACACTTGACAAGAATGTTTATTTCAAGTCTAAGAAAAGATGGGGATATAGGAAAGAAAAGGTGACTGCCAGTGACCTTGTAATTCAGATGTTCGTTGTCAATTATGACATGAAAAATAATACTGCGGTTTGGCATAAAAACAATGACATAAAGGATAATTACTACAAGCATTTATTCCCAGTTACGGATAAACAGTACAATGAGATTTTGAGAATACATGAACAGGACGGAGCAATCGTAGATAAGCAGATTATAGAGATTGTTAATGATGTGGAGTTTAAACCGGATGATTGGAAACCATGGCACAATAAAAGGACTTATGAGAGTGTCGGCTATTTGGGCGTGGATACTTCAAATATTGATTATGAATCTGATTCATTTATCAAGTGGAAAAATATGATTCAGCGTTGTTATAATGATAATGTGCATAAATTAAAGCCTTATTACATGGGCAAGGATGTATGTGTCGAATGGCAGAACTACGGAAATTTCAAGATATGGTATGATGCACATTATACTCCTGGAACGAAAGTTGATTTAGACAAAGATCTGCTTTGTAAGAAAAGCAATATGTACAGTCCAGAAACTTGTGTGTTGATGTCACATTTCTTGAATACAGTATTTGAAGATAGGGGAATTGAAAGCAATATAAAACAGAATGATAATGGTACATATTCGGTATCAATGAGTATTCTTAGTAAACGTATTGATTTGGGATCATTCGATTCAGAGGATAAAGCGCAGGAGGGATACATAGAAGGTAAGATCGCCTATATTCGTGAACTTGCGGATAAGAGTAAGAATAAAGTACCTGATTGTGTATATGAAGCAATGATGAGCTGGAAGATTTAAATTACAGACTAATATAGGGCATATTGGGGTAGAAAATATCTGATGTGCCCTTTTTTTACGTTATCGTATACCTTATCGGAGCGGTCTTTTTCGAAACAGTGAAAAGTTCAATTTTTGCCTAAAATACAGTGCTTTTTGACATTTTCAAGGTGAACTGGGAATCTCGATAAAAGCGGAAAAATACCAATATTTGAAAATAAAAGTGACATCGAGGAAATGCTTGATTTTCCTGGGAAAAATGAGGTTTTATGTCAAAAAATCGGAAAATGAAAAAATATACTGAAATGCCTGTAAAATAAGGAAAAAGTGGAGTTTTTTGGTGAAAACATTTTATCGCAAATAATAGGTTGATTTTATATAATAACACATGATATTTAATTGCAATAATCTAAAAGGTGTAATAAGTATACACTTTTTAAATGCAGAAAGTGTATCTTCTTTATGGCAATCCTTATATATGGTAGTTTAGTGACTAGACTTATAACGAATCATTACTCACCTAGTTGTGTCACATTGTCACAACTTCACACAGATAAGTTGTCCCACAAACAGATAAAGCTGGTTCTGAATGCTTGCGAGGATTTTAGACCATCATGGACTAATAAAGCATCCCTACTTTCTTAGTTTATCTACTAATTGTGAAATCAATCCCACGTCTTCATCATCAAGACCAGTAACATCAATATTCCGCTTATCTGCAATTCCCAAGAGATAATCAGTAGACACATGGAACATTCGTGCCAGCTTTATGAGCGTGTCATAAGTAGGATACCTGTTGCCGGATTCATAAGATGATACAGCACTGATGGCTAAACCGATTCGATCAGCTACTTGTTTCTGCGTTAAATTCTTTTCGATTCTGAGAGAACGTAATTTTTCACCCATGTTCACCATCTGTATCACCTGCTTTCACTAATAGTGTATCAATAAGTATTTCCATATAGGTGAAAAGAATTACACACATATAGAAAATAATGGTTGTAAACACGATGATACAGAAGTATAATTTTGATAAGAAACAATAAATTTTTTTGTGTTGGGAGGAAAACGTATGGATACGCAAAGAGAAATAGTCTGTCCAAAGTGTGGAGAAAAATTACCAAAAGATTCTGTATTTTGTGTAAAATGTGGAGCCAAAATAGAAGAGGTACAGAAGGATTTAACGACAGATAGCAATAAAGAAAGTTTTGTGCGGAAGAATAGAAAATCTATAATAGTATGTATTGGAGTAGTGCTGATAATTGTTCTATTAGGTTTTATTATAAACGCTGTACAAGCGTCTAGTTTAAAGAAAGAATTAATGCGTGATTGGGAAGACATAGAAGGCGATAACGGTTCGTATATTTTGTGCATTTTGGATTTTTCGGATGATGAAATAGAATACAAATTAGAAACAGGATATGCCTTTTTGAACACTACAGTTGCAACATATAAGTATAAGGTCATTAGTGGTAATAAAATTAAGGTCAATAGATTTGGGGATGAATGGGAAACATTTACAGTTGAGTTTACTGATGATAAAGCAAGAATGACGGTATCACCAGCATTAACAAGTGTAGATGATAAAGAGCAGTGGTATAACTTTGATTGAGGAGGAGCAATATGTACTGTAGAAAGTGCGGAAATGAAATACCGGATGATAGCGTATTCTGTTTAAAATGTGGAACAAAAGTAGAAAAACCAGAGCAAGAAATCGTAGTGAAAAATGAGCAAGATGATATTAAAAAGGATTTAAATACATCAGAAAAAATCGAGCAGACAAGCCAGGAGACAAATACTCCGGAACTAAGTAGAAAAGTTATATATGGAATTACAGCGGCAGTTATTGTGATAATAATTTTTATTATTTACGCTTCACTAGCAGATGCAGCAAAAAAATGTTCTTTAAGCAGTTGTGATAATCCCAAAGCAGAAGGAAGTGAATACTGTGAAGATCATACCTGTGGCATTAGTGGATGTACTAACTCAAAATCGAGAATGGATAAATATTGCTATGAACATGAAAAGGAATTGAAATGTTCCGTTGATAACTGCGACAATGATAAAGTAGATGGCGGAGAATACTGTTATATGCATACTTGCGAAAAAGCAGGATGCTACAATAAGAAATATTCAGATACTAATTATTGCATAGATCATCAAATTGATATGCGAGAGAGATTGGCGATTGATTCATTTCATTTTACTATAAACTCAGCAGGTGGAATCGAATTTAGCTTTAGAGCAAATAATGAGACAAAAAAAGAAATTAAGTATGTTAGATTTAATGTTCAATTAAGTAATGCAGTTGGAGATTCCGTAAAAGAAGAAATAACAAATAAAACATATATCCCAGTTGAAATTGTCGGGCCAGTAAAACCGGATAGATATGTGACTATGTATGACGAAGTAATTGGATATTGCGATACTTGCTCAAGATTGGATATAGATGATATTACAATAATATATACTGATGGAACGGAAGAGACTGGGCATTTTGGCTACTACTGCGATAAATGATAATTGCTTTCTAAAAGGGCTGCTTTAAATAAGGTAGTCCTTTTTTTGTTATCTACACTTAATACATCATTATCGTGCGTAATTTTGAATTGAATGTATAGAATAAAACGAATAGAATGTAATTGCGATAAGCGGTATCACATAACTGATTTTCAGTAGGAGGTGTGCTTATGTATGATGGTGGAAATCCATTCCCTCATGACGGGGAACATGGTGGAAGCTGCTCAGGCTATGGATGTGATTGTGATGAAAAAAATTATGGCTATCATGGTGGCGGTTCATCAGGTGGCGGATCAGGTGCTGGAGTAATCTTTTTGATTGCTGTTGCCATAGCTTCTGCAGTAGGCGTTTTTAATCAACTATTGGGAGTAATAATACTGGTTGTTGTAGGATTTATTTTACTTGTGAATAGATGATAGATTAAAATATGTATGATTCACCCAAGGAGGTGAATATACCATTGGAGGCATATAAAATGACTGTAAAGTATGATAAACTTTTTGCAAAATTAAAAGCAGAAAAAATCACGCAAAAAGATTTTAAAGAAAATGCAAATATAAATAGTAATACATTAATGCGCTTTAGAAGAAACGAGTCTGTTACTATTGAAATTATTTGTAATATTTGCGATTATTTTCACTGTATGCCTGATGAAATAATGGAATTTATCCCCGAACCAGATTATCCAGAAGAGATAAAGGCTAAACAGCAGGCAAAAGCAGAAATTGAATCTCAAATTGCCGAATTACAAAAGCAACTAAAGGAAATATAGCAAAATTTAATAAGGGGAAAAGGGGATATAATGAAAATATATCATATATTAGGGGATGAACGGTATCTTGTGCATGGAAGAAATTTTCCTAAATATACAGTAGTATTAGTTCTTAATAATGGAACAGAATTATATTGTGACAATTTCCGATACACCAAGGACGGGAAGATGGAAATTTTATGTTATATTCCAGTTTCGCAAAAATGGGGAAAATTCTATGCTAAAAATCAGTATACAGATATGATAGAAAAATATCGAAAGGAGCACCCTGAAAAAAGGAAACATCGACATAGTGGATATAGATTGCATCGTAATAAAAATAAAAGTTGTTCGAGAGGTAAAAATCGTAAGGCTCATAAAATTCCCTCGAGTATAATGTGGGCAGCACAGCATCCGTTTCAAGGCGGTGGATTTACACCAAGGTAGGGAGTATTTATAGGTACTTTATTTCCACAGTTTAATTATACCCCCGGTATCCTGGCAGAATCAGAAAATATCGGAGAGGTAAAAATTTTAAGTCAATGTAAAGAACAACCAACTACAGGACGGTGGAGAAAAATAGATCATTTTTTAAGTTTTTTATACCCCGATATCCATATCCTACCAAACTGGTATGGAATGACCATGATAAAATATATCAATAAAATCATATAAAAAATAAGGGTGTAACTTTATCGGCTACACCCTTTTACTATGTACTTCGATATTCTGTTTATTATGCTTTATTCAAAATATATTCAACTGCTTTTTCTGCCTTGCTTGAAGCTGATACAATAAACTTGTTGTCATTTCTTAAAACTCTTAACCAACTTTGTATATATGCGGTTGAATTTCTGAAGCTTTTCTTTGTTTCAATCCCTATTATGTTCATAAGGTTAGCACTTCCAATTTCTGCTACAAGTTCTTCTTTGCTGTATTCCTCAGAACCAAAAGCCACAAGCTTATTTTTTCTTTCTTCTGCTCTGTTGCATCTGTTTTCTTTCATTGTGCTATGTACTGATTCATGAAAAGCGGTACTATAATATTCTTCTGACTGTTTGAACTGTTCAAACAATGGCAACTGTATCATGTCACGCATAGGACTATAAAAAGCCTTATTCCCTTTTATATGTTCAACTGTTATGTGCTCTTTGTTCCAGTAGTCTGTTAAAATCTTTTCAGCTTTTTCTATTGGTTCTATGTCGTGTAGCTCTTCTTTTTTTAATGGTTCTACTCCATCCACTTGTGAAATATGAAACACATTTATATATTTTAATAAGGGTATATTTTTAATGATTTTTGTTCCGTCCGCTTGTATTTCTTCAATAGGATATATTTTCCAAAATACAATTATTTCTGATTTCTCGCCTTTGCGGATGTGACCGCCTAACTCTTGCCACTGCTTGAAGGTTGCATACTCACACGATTTAGAAAGAAGCATTTGATTTAATATAGAATAAGGTTTTTTACTTATTCTATTGTATGCTCCATCTCTTACACCAGTCCACGGCTTTTCCCACGGAATAACACCATTTTCTAACTGTTCTATTATCCTATCTGTTACCATTTCATATACGTTTTTACTCATATAAAAAACCTCCTTAAAAAATTGATATTGTTTTGTTGTTAATATAAATATACACCTATAATCGTGTATCTGTCAACACGAATATTCGTGCATTTTTGCACAAAAATCCTCTTTCATATTTGTGCACTTTTTTAAGTGTATGCACGAATAAAAGTGTTGACACTACACGAATATGGGTGTATAGTGTAATCAAGGTCAAGGACAACAGACCTACAACAAAACATTTCATCATTTAGGAGGTAGTCATTATGTGCATGACAAAAAAAGAATTAGAAGCAAAGGTTGAGGAAATCAGAAAGTACAAAGCAATGATTGAAGAAGCAAGCAACATTGAAAAAGCTCTTGAAGCAGAAGTTATTTCTTATATGAATGAAAACAACCTCACGGAAGAAATCACTGACACAGCAAAAATCACCTATAAGGAGCAGACAAGATCCACACTGGATAAGAAAAAACTTGAGGCGGATTTAGGAAGTTTGGAAGAGTACACCAATACAACAATCTACAATGTTTTAAGAATCAAGTAACAATCATCTGTACTGGATAAGGGCAAGGGTGGAGCAATCCACCCAAACCCTAAAGAATAGGAGCGGTTCATATATGAGTAATCTAACACATTTATTTTCAGTCGGTCAAAAAGTCCGTTGCAAGATGGACGGAACATTTTACAAGGGTACAGTTACAGAGATCTATGAAGACCACATTATTATTGATATTCCAGAGGTATCTAATCACTGTTGGTTTGAAACTGGCTTTAATATCGGGGATGTTTACCCAGAATACAACTTTTAGGAGGTTTCAGAATATGCAGACACAGACAGTCAATTTTGCAGTAGTTACTAAGAAGGGCACAGTTCAGAGCATCGGAAGAAGTACAATTTATCAGCCGAAACCCAGCTTTAAAGGCGGTTCTATCCAGTGGTATGAGAATAAGAAAAAATCGGACAAGTAACACAAAAGACAGTGACGGTTAAGCCGTGGGAGGTTCAGTCCTCCGCTTGTCTATCGGTAGCAATACCAGTATATAAAACAAGGAAGAAGGTGAAATAATGACAAGTGCAGATTTAACAGTATTAGAGCCATATTGTAAAAATAATATGCGACTACTGAAAAATATATCAAGGTCAATCTTTTTGAGATTCAATGAACCATTGACAGAAGCGGACTATGATGACTTTTACAGTATTGCAAATATTACATTATGGCAATGTTACAACTCTTATAACTCTGATATGGGAATCAGTTTTGATGTGTTTCTTCGTGGATGTATAAAAAGGAGATTCAAAACAGAGTTAAGAGACAGACACAGAGAAAAGAGAGTAATTAACCAATTTACTACCTCATTAGATACACCTAGTATAGGCAAAAGCGGGGAGGAAGAGTGCAGTCTACTGGATGTTTTGGCATCTGACTTTGACACATTCGAGGAAGCAACAAAAAACAACAACGAACAATTTCAAGACAAAGTACAACAGTACATTTCAAAACTTTCAAACCAACAGATTAATATATTGAATCTTTTGATTGATGGGTACAAACCCAAAGACATAAGGCAGATTTTAGAAATTTCATCAACTGAATATGCCGAAAATATGAAGATTATGAGAAGTTTTGAAAACGTAAAGATTTTATTTTAGGAGGTAATCACTATGAAGAACATTAGAAAGCAGACATACACATTAGAGCAGTATTTAAAGGATATGAAGGCAGAGAAAATCAGAACAGATCAGGAATGTCAGAGATTATCAGGTCAATGGAATCCCAATATGGAAAATGAACTGATAGCATCAGTGCTAACAGATGATTATATACCGCCCATTATTTTAGGGGAAGAAACTATATCAAACGGAATTACAAGGCAATGGATTATTGATGGATTGCAGAGAAGTAGTACATTATCATTATTCAGATATGGAAACGCAAAAATCACCAATAACCTTGATGAATATATAGTTACCTATCAGACAAAGGCAACCGACGAAAACGGAAATATAAAGCGAGACGAACATGGAGAAATTATTTGGGAGAATGTAAATTATGATATTCGTAACAAGACATACGAACAGTTACCGGAGGAGTTGAAAGAAATTTTCAATGGCTATCAGTTAGAGGTTGTAATTCATCAGAATTGCGACACAACGCAAATTTCAAAACTGGTACGCAAACTGAATAATTGCAAGCCTATGAACCAGGCACAGAAAGCCTTCACATATATTGATGCGTTTGCAAGGGAGATAAGGGAGATCGCAGAAAACAGATTTTTCAAAGATATGTACTCTTGCAACAACAAAGATAGAATTAACGGAACTTTTGAAAGAGCCATCGGAGATATGGTTATCTTATCTGAATATCCTAGTCAGTACAGAAAAGATACAAAGGTAGGTTTTAAATGGTTAAATGAAAATGCAACCATTCTTGATTTTGAAAATCTTGATGATTTACTCACAAGGTTAGTAGAATCGACAGAAATTACAAGTGAAATAAGAGAACTGTTCAATAGAAAGAATGCTTATATTTTTGTGGCAGCATTTAAGGTATTTACAGAGTTAGGAAGAGAAGATAAAGAGTTTGGGGAGTTCTTGCATTGGTTAATTGCAGACGGTAAAAATACAGAAATCAACGGAAAGACATGGATTGAACTGGATGTAGACCGTTCTACAAGGGACAGTGGAACAGTACACGGAAAACTTGATTATCTTACAGCACTTATCAATCAGTATTTCACAGAGGTTAAGAAAGTAGCATAAAGGCAAAAAGGGGAGGGCAATCCTCCCCGATATAAGAGAAATTGAGGTAAAGTAATGAATACAATATCAGATATTTTGACAGATATAGACAGAGGTTGCCTTGCTAACAACATGATTGAGGACTGCTTCACATATAGAATTGTATATTTTGTCAATGAGGGAAACAACGGAAAGAAATATTACCTGGATAGTTCATATTGGGATCTATGGAAGTCGTTGGAAAGCATTATCAGAGGGAATTTAACCGTGACAAACAATGTTGTTATAGCGGATACAACAGTTCTTAAAAGAGGGAAATGCACTTGTTTACAGAGTAAGGCATATTCATTTAGTTTGGAAGAATATTTCAGACGAATCAAGGGAGAATGCAATAGTAGTAAAAATAATCAGTATTGCAGATATGCAGGATAATGGAAACGATAGATCCACATAGAATAATATAAGGTGATGTAGATAAAATCAGCATTGGCATTGGTTAATGGCATAGTAACTTTTTCTAATGCTGATTGAAAATTAGGGAAAGGAGTGTTATAATATACACGAAAGAAAATGTATATTTCTTAAACGGAGAATGTTGATGATTAATTATAATAAATTGATGAAAAAATTGAGTGAAAAAGATATAACTACTTATGTTATACGGCAAAAGGGATTAATTCCACAGAGTACATTAACAAAATTAAAAATGTGTAGTGCGGATTCAATGGAGCAGATAGAAAAGAAACTGCAAGAGTATAAAGATAGTCACGATGGAAAAGATTTTATGTGTGACGTATCGACCAAAACTATTGAGGATATATGCCAGCTTTTGCAATGTCAACCTCAGGATCTGATTGAATGGAAAGTTGACCTAAAGCCGGAATTATCTTATGAAAACCGCTACAAAAATGCAAAGTAACCACTTAATTTGAAAGAGACATTTCATCCCGAATTTTAAAGGAGGTATGACCTATGACAGCTTTGAGAAAGAGTGCCATAATGGAACTGGAAAAGATACCGGAAGATAAGTTATCCTTTGTAATTCAGATTATGCAAGGGTTAAATGGATTATATGGTGATTCTAATAAGGAAAGGAAAGACGCTTTTTCAAGATTGGAACAGTTACGGAAAAAGGGAACTGTTACAGATGAGGCAGCAGAATTAGCTTCTTATAGGGAAGATAAATATGGTAAGTAAAATATTGATTGATACCAATGTACTGCTTGATTATCTTCTTGAAAGAGATCCATTCTTTGAGGATGCTAAAAAGGTAATTTTGTCATGCACAGAGGGAGATACGAAAGGTTGTATTGCAGCTCATTCAATCTCTAATATGTTCTTTATATTAAGAAAAGACTACACAGCTAGTGAACGAAGAGAAATATTATCCAGTCTATGTACAATCTTTGATGTAGAAGGGATAGACAAAGCAAAGTTATTAGCCGGTCTTGCAAATGAAGAATTCTCTGATTTTGAGGATTGTCTGCAAATGGAATGCGCAAAGAGTTATGGCGCAGAATATATTATAACAAGAAATGTAGCAGACTATTCTGCATCAGAGATAAAGGCAATTTTACCAAGTGAATATTTAGAACTGTAACAAGCAAAGCACCAACGGAAAGAGAAATCTTTCTGAAGGTGCTCTTTTTATGACTGCTGCCTTTTGCGAATATTGTCAACGGCCTTTTCTAATTCTATCGTCTGCCAACGCTTGCGGATGATTTGATTTTGCAATTCTGATAATCTTTTATTAGTATAGTGTTCCAACCAATTCATAAGGAAAGATGGCATATGCTTTTCTGGTATCTTTTGAATGATGGCGAATAGCAAATCCTCTAAGCGATTATAAATCTTATGTATCAAATTTTTGAAGCGGTTCGGTTTCTTAATTTCAATGTAAATGTAAATCAACTCCTTCCATATATAGTATAAAGTAAATCAGTGAAATACACAATGTATCGAACAAAAATTCGACTAATTATTTTTTCAAAATAACGGAAATTTGTTTGAGTTTTTAAAATGTTACAGCCTTCTATTTTTGAAAAACTCAAAAAAGAAACAGAGAAATATATATCATGGAAACTCAAAAAAATTTCTGAGAGGATTTGCAGATGGAAGATTTGATAAAACAATTCAAAGAAAAAATGTACCTTGACGGAAAATCAAAGCGAACTATTGAAGTATATGGAAATTCCGTAAAGGAGTATTTCAGATGGTTTATGGATAGTTACAATATGGAATGCAAAAAGCTATATCGTGAAAACATCCTGGAATATAAAAGCTATCTGAAAAATATTAAGAAATCGGAACATTCTGGGAACAATCTGGATCCCAAGACTGTCAACTCAAAGCTATCTGCCCTTATTTGTTTTAACGAACTGATAGAGCCAGACAATATTGTTGTGTCGAAAAGGGATCTGATAAAAATACAAGTTGAATTAGTTGCCCCTACCGACATAACCAAAAAGGAAGTGGAAGAGTTCAGACAGATAGTATTGCAATCTGAGGGTTGTGCAGCTAAACGGAATTATGCAATAGTAACTATTCTTGCTTATGCAGGATTGAGAATTTCAGAGTGTCTTAATATACGGAAGGCAGATATATGCTTAGAATCTAATCAATTAAAGGTTACAGATGGTAAAGGAGAGAAAGCACGAATTGTTATTATTAACAGCAAAATTGTGTCGGCAGTTCGTGAATATCAGAGGGCGGATCAAATAGAATCTGAATGGGTATTTCACAATAGCAGAGGAGAAAAATTAAACCAGACAACAATAAACAGGGTATTCAAACTGTGCTGTCCTAAAGGGTTAAATATCACCCCACATACATTGAGACACTTTTATGCTATGAATGCAGTATCAACAGGATTGTTTACTATTCCAGAGATTGCAGGACAGATGGGACATAGTAGCATAAAAACTACTATGCGATATATGAATCCTAATTTAGAAGAAGTACGAAGAAAAACGGAGTATTTATAAGGGAGAGGAGGCAAGTACAGATGAAAAGACAAGTAACGTACAAACAAGGCTACAAGATTGTTATCTGCGAAAAATTTTATGAAGTATCAGATGTAAAAAGAATTTTGCACTATGGAAAACTATCTCATACACCGACTGTGCAAGAGGTATGGAATAGAACCATAGGAATACAGTTTGCGGAAGAGAATTGTAAATTACGAAGAAATAATGCGTACAGTAGATTGAGAGGTAAAAGTATTGGAGCATAAGGAACCGAATAAGCATATTAGATTTGTCATATCATTGCTTGCGCTTTGTGGACTATTTTATTTATCCTGGAGGTGGAAGCTATAATGGAAGAAATTTTAGAAAGTCAGGCTTTTTGCAACGGTGTTGCCGTAGGAATCAATATTTATCAACAGAAGGTTGTTATGGCACAGAAAAACAATGAAGCTATCAAGATTGATGGGGAATTATATTATGTTCTGAGTGGAAAAGAACGTTTGCGAGATATGATTGATAAAGTCTGTAATTGACATATCATCGTTTTATGTTATCGAACCCATTATCGAACGATAATTTTTCGAGATAGTGAAAAGTTCAATTTTTGCCTAAAATACAGCATTTTTGGATTTTCTCAGTTAAAATGAAAATTTCGATAAAGGCGGAAAAATGTCGATATTTGAAAATAAAAGTGGCATCGAGAAAATGCTTGATTTCCCTAGTGAAAATGAGATTCCGTGTATCAAAAATTAAAAAATTGGGAAACACTCGAAATTGCTGTAGGAAGAGCAAAAAATTAGGTTTTGTATATAAAAAACTTTATCGAATATGATTTGTCAGTTTCATATAATAACACATGATATTTAATCCTGACAATGTGTAAAGTGTAATAAGTATACACCTGCTGCCTCATGGAACAAGGTGTTGCAATTACCAAAATAGGGAGGAATCAGACAATGGCAACAGATAGACAGACACCATGCTTATATTATATATGTGCAGGACAATGTACCAAAGGGAGGAAAGCGGATCACACTCATTACTGCCAGCACTGCAATAAGTATAAACCAAGAGCAAAAGTCAGACATAAAAACCAGAAGAAAGAAAAACTGGAAAAAATCAGAAAGAATGAGAGGAATTAGATTATGATAAAACAGCCACGGTATAGATTTGAAGAGTTCCGCTTACAGAGTGATAAGAACTATACAGATATAAACGATACTATTATTGGCTTCCTTGTTGATGATGATACATTGCTCCCTGATGACATTCGGAACAGATTACAAGATATTATTAACGATATGCTAGCCAATAATTTTGATGCAACACAAAAGCCATTAGCACCATCGGACTTTGAAGTAACTATAAGCATAGAGATGAATACCTACACAAATAAAGTACTGGTAAGCATGTACATATTTAATGAGGATGGATTAAACTTGCATACGGAAATAGACACGGAAACATTGCACGACTACGGAAGGATGAAAAAGTTTTTCTTCAATACTTTAAGCTATATTGTGCTGAACAGAATTGAACAGTTGCAAAAAGCAGTTGGCATAAAAGGATTATTTGCATCGTAATATAATAAAGAGAATAGTATAACAGAGGATAATAATTAAACCGATGCAGACACTCGAAAAAGCTGATAGAAAAATTCGGCAAGGTATGTTATACTCATTAGGTATTAAGGGCGTGATGAACCCTTGATATACATTTTTTGATCATAGGATTACCTATTGATTGAAATTGTTTTGTTGTTGGAAAGTCATGGTTGTAACAGGCCATGGCTTTTCTGTTTTATGGAAAGAATTGTATTTGTGGAAATTTTACAATCTGATATAATAGGTATTACATAGAAGCATAAAAATACAGCAATTATGAAAGGAGATATATGTATTACCTATAACACCTACTCAATATTTTTTTAAAAGTGGATATAGGTAATACATATAAGCGGTATATATGAGTGAAAAGAAAATATCAGATTCACAGAAAGCAGCTCAACAGAGATATGATAAGAAAGTGAAGATGTTATCTGCAAAATACACACTTTCCGAGATGGAAGAATATGAGCAATTAAAAGAATATCTGAAAAAGACTAACCAAAGCATGAATGGATTTGTGAAAGGTCTAATCAGATCATATTTTGCATCAGGACAAGGTACAATATATGAAAAGCCACTTGAGGGTAAGCTTCATAGTACAAAAACATATTATAGTTACAAAAATATAACGTTAGATGATGTACAACCATTAATAGATTATTTCGGCAAAATGCCAACACAGATATTATTGAGCAGATATGAAACAATTTTTGAGGATACCGTTATTGCTAAAAGAGAAGAGTATGAGACGAAATTACTAATATGGATAGAAGAAATTAGAAAAAGAGTTGAGCAAGGTGAATTTGAAAGCATGAAGGGTATAGAAAAATATCATAAGCTGAAAGCAGAATTGAGTGAATTGTTTAAATAAAAACAATACATAGGTATTACATAGAAACACTGTAGAAAGATTTTGAAAAAGTCTTTGTACGGTGTTTTTTGTTTGCAAAAAAAATTAAATCAAAGTGGAGAACATTATATATGAAAGCAGTTAGTGAAAGATATTTTATGAAATTTCTTATTCCGTGGAAATTTTGCAAAAAATAAATTTCAAAAAGCGAATAAGTATATAGAGGCAGAGATGCCTAAATATTTTTCCGATTGAATGACGAGAGACAAGGAGGTGTGGAAAGCAATGACAAAGTTTGATTATGAAATTCTAATGTTGCTTTGTAATCAGAATGCGGATGATCCATTAAAAGCTATGAATATTACGCAGATTTTGAAAGGAATACCGGTAGCAAAAAGAAAATCATACAGTACGACATATAGGCACTTACTGAATATGGCAAGACAAGGATATGTCGAATGTGGTCTTGTTGATGGATTGGCAAGTACTTATTACATAAGCGAATTTGGCAGCGCTTGTTGTAAATCATAGAAAGAATGGAGATGAAGGAATGTGAAGGTAATTAGTTATCTGATACTTAGCTGGCTATATAGGAATGATGCAAAAAGTAAAATCATAGCGGCTACGAGAAAAATGATACTCGATGGACTGGCAGAAGAAGGAACAAGTTATTGTGACAGAACGATCCATAACAACCTCAAACAGTTGATGCAAGACGGGTATGTAAAAAACGGAGTTACTAAAGGATGTGCTTTTACATATTACATCACAACAAAAGGCATGACATGGTTAAAAGACATGGAACAGGAAGAAACGGAGGAATAATTATGAACAAGAAAAAAATCAATTCAAGACTTAAACTTACAGGCATTGGATGTGGTCAGGCTGGAACACAGATTATTACAGAAGTAGAAAATGCAGTTAACCTTCTTGATGGAGATAAGTCAAATCTTTCCTTTATTGCAATCAATACAAGCACAGAGGATTTATCAGCGGTTTCGTTGTCGCACAAGATTCACATCAATAATTCCAAGGGTGCTGCTTGTGACAGAAATAAGAGCACAGAAGCACTAGCAGATGGAATTGATGAGATTCTGGAAGAGTTGCAGTCATACATCATCGAAGATTCTATTATATTTATTGCCTTTTCGTGTGGGGGAGGCACGGGATCAGCGATAGCACCTATCCTCGGTAACATCCTAAAAGAGATGGGATATACAGTCGGCATGATTCCCGTATTACCGGCTGATACGGAACCATTAAAGGTTAGGGATAATGCAAGATTGACATTCAATGAGATTGAAGAGATGAAGCCTGGAATGGGTAGTATCTTCATCCTTGACAATAATGCAGGTGACAAAATTACCGTAAATAAAGTATTCGCTTCTCTTTTTACTGGTATTCTTTGTATCAACAATAAGTCGCAAGATGGAAACATGGATCTGGCAGAAATCGAAGCTTGTTTGAGATGCCCTTCATTCTCAGTCATCACAAAGACCAATACGACAAAGGGAACTACCGCCAATATCATTGACATTCTGAATAAGGACAATAATATCTTTGCAAAGAGAGAAGATAAGACTGTTACGATTATGGGTATCTCAGAGGCGGTCTCTGCAAAGGACAGTAAGATAGACATTACGCAGTTACGTAAAGAGATTGGAACAGCACCTACGGAATTCCATGGTTATCTGTCTGAATCAGGCGAGAATGTAATCATCCTTAGTGGTTTGACAATGCCGTACAGTAGGGTAGATGCAATGATAGAATCTATCGAGAAAGAGGCCGTGAATGTCCAAAATTCTATGAGAGCATTAACGGAGGTACGAACTGCAAAGTCATTAGATATATTTGGACAGAAAGCAGAACCAGTTGCAACACCAACAAAAGCAAAAGGATTATCTGCATTAGAAGCATTAAAAGCAAGAAGAATCAGCAAATAAAACGGAGAACAATATAGTAGTGGGTGGCAGAAAATCCACCCACTAAACCAAAGAAAGGAAAAAAAGAATGGAAGAAAAAATTTTAAATGAGAAAATGGATCAACCGAGTTTCACGGTGGGGAATATTCATGAGAATAGACCAACATATAACAAATTGGGCGAATTGGTATGGAAAAAGCAGCCCAAAAGAGATAAAAAATATCCACAATATCCTATAGAGAAAATCGTATACAAAGATATGTTCAATGTAAGAGAAGATATTTTAGAACAGACGAGAGAATTGTTTAAAGAAACAGGCGATCTTATTCCAGTTTGTCTTAATGTAGGAACATTAGTAAATGGATATGAACAGATTTTAGTAGCTATTGAAAATGGCTTAAAATCAGTGGCATTTATTGAGGATAAACCAACTAAAGCAGAATGGAAAGCAAGGCATAGTATTAACAAGAAGCGTAGAAAACGAGAAAGAAGAAATAAGAAAAAGGCGATGCAAAAGAGAAGTAGTAAGTAACATATAAAATTATGGGGGAGGTTTAAATACCTACTCCCATATTCAAGAACAGAAAGGCTAAATTTATGAACGCAAGAATCGAAAAGGAGAACAATATATATGGAAGGAACACAGACTGTAAAAAGACTGCTCAAAGCAGACAACGGCAAGCTATCACAAGTATTGGAATATGATTCGGGAAGAAGAATAGAGATCCCTATCAATAAGGATGGTTCGATTAGATGGCTGCCTGATAAGATGAAAAATCAGTGAGGAGACAGAACATCAGAGAGACGATTTTCGATATTTTGTCGGCATAAAGAGAGAACAATATAACAGAGGTCGGTTGGTTTAATCGGTAAAGGATCTTAAGAGATACTTTCTCATTCCTACCTTATATATAGAAGAAAAGAGGCTATAACGTATGAGAACACCAACGACTTATATGAATTACTTGAAAAATAATATTATAACAATGCAGATGCTTTCAGATTGCTTGTATAGTTCCAACAAGAGGGCGAAAAACTGGCGAGATAAAGAAAAAGAGTATAGAGATCAGGGAAGATATGATCGCTACTGGTATGACAAATATCACGGTGAAGAAAGAGCTAGAGAAAAGAAGGAAGAATATTACGAGCAAAAGGAAAAAATGTTATCAATTTTGAAGCCTGTGTGCATTCATAGAGAACTTGTCGGCTATGAAAGAGAGCGCATATATGATTACGAACCTGACTACTACACCTACATTGGTGAATATGTATGGGAAAATTCCTATTATGATGAAGAGGAAGATAGAAGGGTATATTTTGGCGATATTGAGTTACCTGACCATCCGACATACCATTATTATCTTTTTTATGATATTGGAAGCAATCATACATTCCATACACCGATACAGAGTACGGAAGAATACAACTTGGAGATCAAAGATATTGGTCATTTAGAGACTACGGGATATGAAATAGCTGATTTATTATCGAATCAATTTGTCAAAAAAGTGATTGACTTGATAACTTCAAATAATTATCAGCTCATAGCATAAATAGAAGAAACAACGAAAGTGAGGAAGTAAGAATGAACAAAGGAACAGTAAAATGGTTTAATACGCTGAAAGGCTATGGATTTATTACGGATGAGAATGGGCAGGATGTGTTTGTCCACTACTCTAATATCGTATCAGAAAAAAGATTCAAAACTTTATATGAAAAACATCCGGTAGAGTTTGATGTGGTGGAAACAGAACGAGGTACACAGGCGGTAAATGTCAAAGCCGTATCTAAATCAAATCAGTAAAAATCATTCTCCGAACGGAGAATATTATACTACAGAGATCATGTTGTTGTGAGAAGATGCAGCCTACTGTTGAAGAGGACAGTTACCGTGCAATCGCCAAGGATTAAATGCACATAAAAAATCTCCTAAAGTTATTATCGGTGAGGATGCCGACTACATATTGAACGGAACAACCAGGCACATTGCTATTGACAGCGGTGTGCCTAAAATGAGTGAAAAAATGGAGGAATGAAGTATTTACAAAGGAATTAAAACGGATATGTACTTAGTCAGATCCCTAGCAATGACGAACTGGCTTTGTAACAATGGATTTAAAATTTTAAAAGTTGAAGACAGCGAAAAGGATGATAAGTTAAAGATTTTCTTTTTTGAGGATTCGCCAGAACTTCATAGCACTATGATGAAATATCAAAAGAAAGTGTGAAGTATATGGCAAACGGCAAGCAGAAAATTTGGGTATCAGACCTTATAGGGGAAGATTATAAAAGATGGCACAATGAATTTGTGATTTTGGATTGTGGTACAGCTTGTGGGAAAACATATTTTTGCATAAGAAAGTTAGGAAAATATGCAGCCATAAAGAAGAGAAGAATTTTATATCTCTGTAATAGAAGCAAGCTGAAAAATCAGACATATGGACAAGTGAAAGATCAAAAGCTACAAGCAACAATATATGTGACTACATACCAGGCTTTTCAGAAGAAAATACAGCAAGGGGATAAAATACCTCATTATGATTATATTATTGCTGATGAATGCCACTATTTTACAACAGATGCAGGATTTAATAATTATACGGATGTGGCCTATAACTATGTGATGAAGCAGAAAGAATCGGTTGTTGTATTTGTCAGTGCGACAGCAAAATCATTTTTCAAGTATCTGAGAGACACAAACAAGGTAAAAAAGAAGAACAGTTACAGATTGGATAAGGACTATTCTTATGTATCAAAATTATTTTACTATCAGAGTGAAGAACTTCCGGGAATTATTGATGATATTTTGAATGATGAAACTGACAGCAAGATAATTGTATTTTGTAATTCTGGTGACAGAATACTTGATATGAGCAAAATCTATGGAGATAAAGCAGATTACTATTGTTCCCAAAATTCAAAACAGAAACGATTAAGAGATTTGTGCGGTTGGAAAGAGGATTCCAGTGGAAAGATTATTGATGAGCCAGCTTGTATAAAAAAATATGCAGATGACCTTATAACTTTTGATAAGAGGATTCTGTTCACAACTTCCGTATTGGATAATGGTGTTGATCTGAAGGACAGGAAGATTAAACACATATTTACAGAGATTGTGGATGTGGACACTATGATACAGTCATTAGGACGAAAAAGAAGCCTTGAAAAAGATGATACTTGTTACTTCTATATCAGATTGTATCAGAAGAAAGGGTTACAAGGATTTATTAATAGAATCAATTATCACTTAGAACCTGTGCAGTTGTATAAATCTGATTATGCAGCCTTTTATAAAAAATATGGTGATGGTAAGCAGAGAGAAAAACTGAATAAAAACAAGATATTCTACAATCTGTTCAAAAAGAAAAATATCTATGGTCAGATTAAGGTCAACGAATGCAGATTCAGAAAGTACAGCCAAGACCACGATATGTATATCAGTATGAGAGATTTAGGACACAAGGGATACTTAGAAGATATTCTGGAAGAATCTCTGACCAGTAATGCAGAAGAAATGGTATGCAATGTTGAAGAAATGGATAAATTTATTCTGTTTCTGAAATCCATAGAAGGTAAGCGATTATATGTAGAAGACCAACAGTATATCAAGGAAGAATTTGAAACAATCGGATTAAAGCTGAGATATAAAGGAATCAATACTTTTAATGGTGCATTGGAAGATAATTACAAAAACTTGTATAAAAGCAGATTTTACAGTACAGATATAAATGGTAAATCTTATGTTGACAAGAGAAGAGTACTTGATAATGGCTTACTAAATCCAAACAGAGATAAAAGATACTGGATATTAGAAGATAGATCTGCGATTGGAAATTCGAGCTGACAAGACAATGAGGAAAACTGTGGGGGCAAATCCACAATTATGTATATAATGTCATTTTTGTGAATCTGACCCCAAGGATAAAATGGTTTACTCAATCAGTAAAAGAAAAATCCAAGAACAGGCAAATAATAAAAAGGAAGAATCCAATCAGCAATTTTATGGTAATAGATATACTGGAAAAGTAGACTGTTCTCCAAATGGAGAAGAGTCTAAAAAAGATAAATACCATACTGACAAAGAACTTGCAAAAATGGCAGGTGTTGGAACTGGTACTATTGCTAGATATAACCGTGTAATGAATTCTAAGGCAACATAATAAATTTAGCACTTTTTTGGTGCTAAAATTTTTCAAAAACCCAGTAAAATCAATGGTTTTGAGGGTGTGACCGTTAAAAGAAAAAAGGTAATAAATAAAATGAGATAATTTTCGCTTGGTTGGACTGACATATTGCAAGCCGCTAGGCGAAGCAATGTGACAGGACACACCAAGCGAAAAAGGCGGCAAGATAAGATGACTGACTAACAGGGTGTGGGATGCTCCCACTAATATATAGAGTCGTAGACAGTCTGGCAATCGCTGCAAGCAGCTCATACCAACGTGTCCGCACAGCGTCCACGTTTAAAGCTTGGCAGATGTATCAAAGAACTTGAGAGAATTTATGGAATTGAAAAAGGTAATAATCAGTTTAGCTTGCCGAATTCTTCGGTGTCCTCTCAATCCGATCTTGCAGCGCAAATGGGTATATCAGTAGATACTCTTCAGAATTATAAGATGCTTGCTGAACTTATAGAAGCAATGGTTCATTCGAAAAAGGTGTATATAAATACTTATTACACTTTTGGTCGTGCCGGTCGAACTACGGTTCCGAAAAACATAGTAATATTACAATAAATCAGATGTCAAATTTCAACGAAAACACATCGGATGTAATCTTTATAGGCTAACAAATTCTAGCCGAAATCGTCTGAAATTCTCTTATGTATTATAAGGATAATTTTGTCATAAATGTACTTTGACAATTGAATATTGACGGTTGGAGAGAATTCACCAAGGCTTGAAAACGTAGACATATAAAATTTAGCTAAAATTATTACCTTGTATATGATATAGTAAAATAAAAAATGGAGTTGGAAAGGAAAAAATATGAAGAATCAAGAGATTGCAATGTTTAATTTAGCAAATGCCTATAAAAATTCGTATAATATAATATCTAATTTAGCAAATGCTAAACTTCCAGTCCAAGGAAACATAGCGCAAGCACAAGCTTTATGCAATATACCAGCAACAACTTTGGCTGCTTTTTCATGCGAGTTGTTTATGAAAAGTATGTTATATACAGAGGATGCTAACGTAATAAAATTACATGATTTGTCTAAATTATTTAAAAAACTGAAACCTGAAGCACAGAAACAAATACAAGAAAATACTTGTTTAAAATATGAAGCTTTATTGAATCAACAAATAGATTTTTATAAAGAGTTAGATGTTTGTGCGAATTTGTTTGTAACGAGTCGATATTGCTATGAGCAAGGAGTAAGTGTTAATATGATATTCGTAGGATGTATTCTTCAAGCATTGTTCGAGTATGCAAATACTGTTATATGATAATTTTTTACCAACCGTCTAATTCGATGGTTGGTATTTTCTTGCTCAAAATTAGGAAGTAAATGGAGAATATTATATATAGAAGAAGCGAAGGGAGATCTTTTAATGGCAAAAAATAATAATATGTGTTATATGTGCGGAAAAAATGAAAATGACGTAAGGAAGCTGATTAGAGGTAAATATGGTTACATTTGTGATAGCTGTATTAGTAGCATTGCAAGTGATCTGCTCAATGATGAAGAGGACAAAAATATTACAAATAATATGCAGCTGGCTACACCTTCACAGATTAAAGCTCATTTGGATCAGTATGTTATCGGCCAGGATGAAGCAAAAAGAACATTGGCAGTTGCAGTCTACAATCATTATAAGAGATTGAAACAGAATAAAAAATCTGATATTGAAATCCAGAAGTCCAATATTCTTATGATTGGTTCTACTGGAAGTGGTAAGACATATCTTGCACAGAGCTTGGCAAAATTCTTAGGTGTTCCGTTTGCCATTGCGGATGCAACAACACTGACTGAGGCTGGTTATGTGGGCGATGATGTAGAAACTATGTTGCGTACACTCCTGCAGAACGCTGATTATGACATTCAGGCAGCGCAAAGAGGAATCATCTATATTGATGAGATAGATAAAATTTCCCGTAAAGGCGAAAATATGTCAATCACAAGGGATGTATATGGCGAGGGAGTACAACAGGCATTACTTAAAATCATTGAGGGTACTATTTCAGAAGTACCGGTTACAGGTGGTAGAAAACACCCACAAGCTGAAACAGTGAAGATTGATACATCCAATATTTTGTTCATCTGTGGAGGTGCTTTTGATGGCATTGAAAAGATGATCGGTGAGGAAGAGACACATAATACAATCGGTTTTGGCTCAATGGTTACTGATAAAAGGGAATCAGTTGTCGACTTATCAAAGATTGAGCAGCATGATCTTGTAAAGTATGGACTTATGCCAGAGCTGATAGGTAGACTTCCTATTATTACAGCACTCAATCCGTTATCGGAGGACGATTTAGTTCGTATTCTTACAGAACCAAAGAACGCTATCACAAAGCAGTACCAGAAATTGCTATCTATGGATGGTGTGAATCTGGAATTTGAGGATGAAGCATTAAAAAAGATTGCAGAGTTGGCTATTAAAAAGAAAACTGGTGCGAGAGGTCTTAGAAGTATCATCGAATCCGCTATGCAAAAGGTCATGTTTGATGTTCCAGATATGTCAAGTGCAAAGAAGGTTGTTGTAACTGCTGATTGTGTAGAAGGAAAAGCGGATGCATTGGTATATGGAGCAAGGAATAAGAAGATAGCATAACTTTTTCTCCATTTGGAGAAGAGTCTAAATGTTATTGATATAGGTTGTGGCAAATTTGCCATAACTGAAAATGGTAACGGAAGGAGAATATATATTATGGTTGTTAATTTTGCAGATACTAAAAAGAAGAAGCTTAATACATCAAAGATAAAAGAACTTACATTGAAAATGTCGGATATAATCGGTGATGCTGAACTTACTGAAATGGAAGATGGAGATATTTTAATGGATTCAGTTTCAGAAGCAAAAGTTAAAGAGATAGAAGGATTGATACATCTGGAATATCTGAAAGCTGGTTATAAAATAGATGAGATTATGAGTAATAAATTTACAGTTAAAACAGGAAATAAGGATACAGCCGAACTAAACAGGCTTACAAGGGTAATTGCTTTACATGATATATGGAACAGACAGTATCACAATACAGTTAGTAGTTTGTTACAAAAGCACAAGAGCATAGATGATTGGTCGCAGGATGAATTGATGAAAATTGCTCTATGCGGTGTAAAATATATCAAATATGTTGCAGATATTGAACGGGAAAATCAGAAATTAGATCAGAACTACAATACGCCATTCTCTGTAAAGGAAGCAGGTTTTAATCTTGTGGTTGCCTTATTTGGTATTATTGGGCGTATCAAGCTGAATAATCTGATTAAGATATTCCCGATAGACAAAACCTATGATGGAGATAAATGGGGGTGTAAGGATTATTTCTATACAATGGATGTTCTGAAGGAGAAAGGTCTTGACAATGCAGTTGGATGTGATGGAGTATTTGATCTCATGTGGGATTATGAGAACAGAGATTTGAGAGAGTTTACAGTATTCTACATGAGTTGTATGAGTGCCGTGTACAAACAACAGACTGGTGTTAGCTTTGCAGAAAAATTCTGCGAAGATAATGGAATCGATACATACACGATGGAAAGAGAGAATGGTTTATTGATTGATAATCAGAGTGGCGAAATCGCAAAAATGAGCAATAAACCATCATTTATGCAGATTGTGAAGTGATTTTCAATTTTTAAGAAATAGGACATTCGATTTTTGCTGTACCTACAGGAAAAAATTTTTTGAAAAACCGGATGAAACTGTCATTTCAATGATATAGTATTTCATAGGTCGTTACATGAGTTTTCCATGCTTGTGTAATGACTTTTCATGCGTTATTCACGCAACTATCCATAATGATTCATATAACAACAGAATAATCAAAAAAGTTTCTTCCTCAGTGGAGAATATATTAAGTAGAAGGTGCATTTATTCGTAGAGAGTTCAAACATCTCCATTGATAAAGCACATTCTGTAACAGGCATAATAAAAAGTAATTAGTACGATTGGAGAAATTTTATGAAACAAAAAGAAGAAGGATTTGTGCCAGTTCAATACAAGATATTGAAACTGAGTTCAAAGTTGATAACATCGGCTCATAAGAAGCGATTAAAAAAAGAAAAGGGTAGTGGAGAGATAGAATATTTTAATATTGCAGAAATTCCGTTGGACAAATGGCTCACTACTACTCATGGCGATAGTGGTCTTGTCAGTATCGGTGATAATATTCTTTTTCAGAAGATCAGAGAGATTGTAAGTCCAGAATTATCTATTGATGAAAATGGAGAAGAGATTACACCGAATGAACAGCAATATAGAGCGTATCTGAAATTAAAAGGTATGCGTGATGAAATTAAGAAGTTGAAAATAAAAATCAATCAAAATCCGACAGAGGGTAGAATCAAGGCTATCAATCAGAAGATAATGGATATGGAAGAGTTCCTATTCTTTCCTTATGTTATAAGTGTTGAAACAAATAAGACAAGCTATGACAAGTTTTCTCAAAAGGGATTTTTCTATGGTGGTAAAAAATATGTCAGAAGAAGTGCAAGCAGTGGAAACTTGAAACAGAATACAGTGCTATTCATTCAAGAGGATATCATTGATAAGGTGCTTCCTAAATTAAGAGTTGGCTTTCAGTTGGATATCAAGACCACAGAGGTATTAGCACCTTCTAAATTTGGAGCGTATGAGGGATTGACTACTACGGGGTGCACATTTGTCACAAAGCCTAGAGTTGTGGTTATTCCAGATTTTGAATATATAACCTTTAAGGATAAAGACAATAAAAATCATCTTGTATACTTTGTGAAGAAGAATATAGAGGACGGTTCAGACAATTTCACATATGATATTGATATAAGACCATTTTTTGAAACCAAATGGGAACAGAATGAAAATGGGGAGCCAGTTTTAGACGAAAATGGCAATTACATTCATACGGCATATCTCAATTCATTTGATGGTATGGGATTGATTACACCTGCATTTGCCGATAAATGGGCAAAAGATTTACACCTTGATTATAGACCGTCTGCTTTTAATACCCGTAGTATCGGTGTAAAGGGATTATTGGTAACCTTCCCACTTATGGAATATGCAAGGGCAAAGGGGTTTGAAACGATTGTAGATGTTCGTTACAAAGGTATGAGTGAAGACCAAGTGCAGTATATTCCGCTTGAAGATGTAGATGTTATTCTGACAGAATCACAGTGGAAGTATAAGAAACTCTATAAGTCAGATGGAATGGGATGTAATCTCGATTTATACAACAGCAACCCAGAAGCACTGTGGGGAGTTCAAAGAGTTGCACCTAGACCAGAGAATGAAAAAGATTGTGTGCGTCAGAATTACCAGCTTACAACCACAAGTAATGTCCGTACTGATGGAGATATTGAAAAGCTGATTAAACCGACAGTAGAGTATTTGAGATTACTTGCGGAAGGAAAGCCAGAACATATCTTATATATGCTTGCAAAGGATATTAAGGATTTGTCAGATCCAGATGAAGAATCGGAAGATACAGAAGATGAAATTTTGGATAATGACAATGTGGAAGATGATACGGCAGATAATGTGGAAGATGTAGAGGAAGAAGAAAAGCTGAAAACAACCACATTGAACAAAGCATTATTAAAGAATCCCGATTTGATAAAAGATAAGTATGTGGGCGGTCAGATTCAGAAAATCATTAAAAGCTATCTCAATCGTGCCAAAGCAGGAAAGTTATATCCAGACGGAAACAGCAACTATCAGTTTATGATTAGTGATCCTTATGGATTATGCCAATGGGCTTTTAATTGGTACTACTGGATAGACGAAAAAGGTGATATACCAGATTCACACAAGCATAGAGCAACACAGGTTGCAAGAGATGTTGAAGCGAATGGAATCGGTCTTATTCCACCTAATGCAGTATATAGCAAGTATTGGATGAAAAAGAGAGTTGAAAAAATTGATGCTTGCCGTTCTCCTATGACCGATATTGCCGAACATAATATTTTGGATGTTTGCAATAAAGATAACGTGTATAGGCTTGGTATCACACCAGAAATCTATGATGAAATGGAAAGATATTACAAGTATATCAATAGCGGAATTATCTATAGTCTGCATGATTTATCTACTGTAAAACACAGTGATAGTGATTTTGACAGTGACATGGTTTGCACGTTCAATTCAGAGGTTTATATCAATAATGCGTGGGATGTTTACCCTACGACTTATGAAAAAGGTGTAGATAACATGACACCGAAAAAATATTACATTACAGAAGCAACAGAATCAGATAAACAGGGATTTGGAAACAAAGTTGGTGTATATTCCAACATGAGTACAAGCCTATTTACTATGATGCCATTGTTCCCGATTGATGAAGAAAAAGCGGAAATCACGGTAGATGAAAATGGAAATAAGGTTGCAAAGCATCCAGAATATTTACACCATACCGATCCCAACTATCCAGAGTATGATTGCAGCGTAGGACAGCTTGAATTATTCAAAACCATTAAGAAGGATAGATTCCTAATCGGAGAAGAGATTGATTCTACAAAGACTGGTGTAAAACCCAGTCTGTCACAGGAATTTAAGATTGCTAATTGGAAAGAGCAAAAAGATGAAATCAGAAGATCCACGCAGAAAGAGAAAGAAAAGTATGCAGAGAAACTACAAGAGAGTAACAAGTATATTCCGAACTATTTACCATATTTTTTCATAAATGTTAAGAGCAATTACAAGGATAAGTACACAAAGTATCAGTCCAGAATGAGGGATATTTGCAAGATGTATACCTTTGAATCCATTGATACGTTTATAAAGGATGTAATGCATGGTAAGAGAGAATTAGCAACAGAGGACGAAAAATATTTCTGGAACTATTATAAGGATAATTGCCCTTTACTTCTTACAGACTGCCTTATGAATAAGATATGCTGGAAACTGGAAATCTTTGAGGAAGAACTTGATAAGACTATGAAGGAAAAATGGAAGAGTGCAGACAGTTATATCCTTATGAGTTATGCAAAGGAAGTAAAGGCCACACCATCCGAAAAGAAATTTATCAAGTCCACTTATGAAAAGTTTGTATCGGAGCTGATGAAGATTTACAGCAAAAAGAATCATAAGAGTACAGAGGAAAAGACACAGACCTTTACAGTCAGTAAATTGGATGCTTTGATATTCGACACAAGGAAAGAATTACTCACAGAATTAAAGGTTGGATTTGCTGAAATTTTTAATATGCTGGTAACTGTATTAAAGGAATATCCAAAGAGTAAATACACCAGTATCAATAATTTTATCTGGAAGGTTATGGGCGATGATATTTTAGATGTTATTCCTTATAGCAAAAAGAAAATTGATTTTGCAATACCTTCGGAAGCAAAGAAATATACAGACAATGAGCCGATAACAATTATTGGAAAAGACATTGTATTCTGGGAAGAAGATAGAAATATTGAGGAGGAAGAAGATGATTAGAAGTAACATACTATGTGCTGATTTTTCAGACGAATATAAATGTAAAAGCATAATGAAAACATTTGATTATGGCAAGGACAACCTTGCTGTAATCCATGATGTTATTGAGAATTACGATAGCTTATCAGAGGAAGAGCAGAAAAAGCAAATACTGCTGCACTTTGCACATATAAAGAGAGCCTTGAATGTTACGGATAAACAGCTATTGGATAAAATACTTAATGACAAAATCAATGTCAGAGAGTATGAATATATCCGTAAAATTCCTACATATAAGTCTCGTACAATAGAGAGGATGATAAAATATGATATTGTCAAAATGACAGGCAAGAAAGACTGGACGATTGATGATATTGAAGAGGTTTTTAAGACCAGAAAAAATGAAATCATGGAGCGACTTTGCTTATACACCAATGAAGAGTATGTTGCGGATGATAAGGAAAATAAGGATAGCAAGAGCAAAAAGATTTTCAAAAATCTATATGAAGCCGATTCTTATGATAAATATGGAAATCCTAAGAGAAGTGAAGCATTGGTAAACTTTATTCAAGAATATTTGAACGACACAAAACAGGATCGTGATTGTGAGGTATTCTTTAATGATAAGCCGATTGTGATATACAAGAGCGAGATTCAGAAGATAAAGGAAATCAGTAAGAAGTACCGCACTAATGATAAAGATGGTCGTAGGATAGTAAGATTGGCTTGTCTGTTATTGGCATGGCAGAAAGCGGATCAGAACCGATATTATAATCACAGGGATTATGCGGTGTATATCCTGGAGCGATTGCTTGAATACAATCCGATTATTGAGGTTGATGGCAGAAGTGATAGTAAAGCTATGATTCAAGACTATAAGAAGTTACATGATGATGGGTATTTTGAAAAAGTGTTGCCGAAAGTGGCGGTTCCTAGAGAGATAGAAGTAAATATGTATTATCGCATGACTTTTTGTGTTGACAGAGATAATACAGATAATGAAGAAGTAGCACTTACGATAACTGACTTCGAAAATATATGGGAGCAAATATTTGTAGCTGCATTTGGTGAGTTTGAGGTATTGGAACAGCCGAAAGAAAAGGATATTAAAAAAGGAACCATACAATCATATGATACAAGGAGCAAATCTGGGACAGTTTACATTGAAGATAAAGGGCGAGATTATCCATTCACTTCTAATGGTGAATATGGTAAGGGGCAAGAAGTAAATGTATTTATCATTGATAGTAAGAAGAATAAAGTGCAGATTCTGAAAAAGGATAAAGAACGTGTTTATATGAGATATAAAGCGGTCAAAAGGTGCTCCTCATGCGGTAAGATGTTCTACGCAAGACAGATGGGGAATGGTACTGGAAAATGTGATATGTGTAACAGGCGATAGGTCGTATCAAACTCCATGAAATCGAACGAATTTTCGCAAGTTGAAGCCCTGTAAATGGCTTAAAATAAGGGATTTCTTGAAGTAATTATTTTCACATATATATGGAAAGACATATAAATTGGATTTGAAGGTGAGTTTGACACCGACAAGTTAAGAGTGTGTTTCACGGATACATAAGTCCTCAAACAGCTTATGTATTTCAAAAAATAGTATCGTATTCAAAACAATAACAGATGACATTGGTGCACGAAAAACAATTTATATGACACCCCATAAGAGGGCAAGTAGTTCCATCGTACTAGCTACTTGCCTTTTTATTATGCCTCCAATTTTTTTATAGGCGGAAAGGAGCAATTTGTGAGTTTACAACAAGAATTAAATGATTACATTCAAAGAAATGGATTGAAAAAATCCTTTGTTGCAGACGAACTAGGTATGAATGGTTCAAAGCTTAGTAACCTCTTGCATGGGAAGCTACTTGTAACAGATGAAGTAGAGACCAGGGTAAGGAGATACTTAGACCGCAAAAAATAATTCTTCGATATTTACGCATTCTTGCGTTTATATAAATATCAATTCTATTTTTCTATGATAATTCAATCAAAAATCCATTTATGTGAAAGTGTTTATCTCAAAACGTTTTATTTTTTTGTGCAAAAAATGTTGGAAATAAAGCCATTTTGAATATGTCTGTCAAAAGAGGAATGGAATTGACAAGTTAAAAATTCAAAAAGGAGAAAAATTATGGCACAGAACAACTTTCTGATAAATCTGATTGCCGGTCTAAGTAAGACAAAAAGCAAGCAACAGATTAAGTCAGACACAAAAAGTCTTGGCGATATGTACGTCAAGCTAATTGGTAACCTTGATATGCCAAAGACAAGGAAAGCAATCAAAGCCCAGTTAAAGGGATTGAATAATCTCAAATTTAACATTACACCAAATGTAAACACAAAAGGTGTACAGTCAGCAACTAGACAGGCGGTAAATAATGCACAGAAGGTTGCAAACAACAATAAGGTTCATTTGAACTTTGACACAAGCAAGCAGCAGTTAGTGAATCAGATTAAGATATTGGGGAGAAACAACAATAAACTTTTCAATGATCGAGATATGACCGCTAAATATAATCAATTACTAAATTCTGCTAATGTGGCTAAGAGTACCGGAGAATTGAAAACTCTTAGAGGTGAGTTATCGGCATTTAAAACAGAGCTTGTAGCAACGAATAACGCAGGTATGACTTGGGGAAGTAAGTTTAAGGAATCCATTAAGAGTTACGCAAAATTCTTTAGTGGGGCAAGTATGATTTATGCACTTTCTAATCAAATTAGGAATGCAGCTACAGAAGCAAAGACATTAGATGACAGACTGGTTGATCTCCAGAAGGTAACAGATGAAATTGGAGATAGAGACGCATTATATAAATACTTTAACAGAGCCATGAGTAAGGCCAATGAGTTAAATGTAAAAGTTGATTCTTTAATTTATGCTATTACGGAGTTCAAGAAGCTAGGTTGGTCATTAAGCGATGCTGAACTTGGTGGACAATGGGCGACAATCCTAGAAAATGTAGGTGATGTTGATATTGATACCGCAATCGGTTCAATTAAGACTTCTATTGCTTCATTTGATGAGATTGGCGGTTATGGTAACGACCAGATGGATAAGAAACTTGAAGCATATACTGACCTTGTAAATGAAATGAGCAACAAGTACAGTATTGATGCAGAAGGGTTAGCGGAAGCAATTCGTATATCGGCTGGTACACTTACTCAGGCACATACTTCCATCGAACAGGCAGCGACAATGTTTGCAACAGCAAATAAATTCTATAATGATCCGAACTATTTAGGTAATACCGCAAAGATTGGCTCATTAAGACTTAGAGCTTCGCAGGATGCTGATGCAAAGCAAGAATTGGAAGAGTTAGGGGAAGACATTGACGATGTATCACAGTCTGCAAGTAAGTTACAGGAGAAGTTATTGAAATTAACTGGTGTAGATATTATGGAAGCAGATGGGAAAACTTTTAAGAGTTTCTATGATCAGCTTTATGAGATTTCACAGGTTATGGATAAACTTAGCGATACTGATCGTGCCAATGTTTTAGAGACTATCTTCGGTAAAGCAAGAGCCGCAGGTGGCGCAGCTTTATTATCCGGCATGAAAGAAAGTGCAGATGCTTATAATACTGCTATTAATAGCGCAGGCTCGGCAACAAAAGAGTATGAAACTTGGATGCAGTCAGCGGATGCAGCGTGTCAGAAATTTTCAAATACTCTTACAGAGACATATCAAAGCATCATTAACGGTAATACAGTACGTGATCTTGCTAATTTAGGTTCGGCAGTTTTGGAATTTGCCAATAATTGGGGAATTGTAGAAGGTACACTAAAAGGTGTGATTGCACTTGGTATTGGAAAGTTCCTTACAACAGGTACAATGGCACTTATTACAGCTACAAAGCAGGTAGAGCAGTATGGAAAAGCTTTACAGTTGGCAGGCAGTGTTCCGAATGGTAACTTATCTGCCAGATTCCAGGCATTAAAGAATATCGCACAGGCAACAAGTACATTAACGACAGAACAGTTGAAAAATGTATTAGCTACAAACACACTTACTCAAGCTGATCGTGTAAGAATTCTACAGATGCAAGGCATGACTAAGGAGATGGCATTACAGAAACTTGCTGAAATGAATTTAACGCAAGCGACCAATGCACAGACCGCAGCCAATACAGCAAGTACAGCGAGTACATTTTCACTCAAGGCAGCTATGACGGGACTTGGGGCAACTTTGAAAAGTGTATTTCTTAGCAATCCAGTAGGAATTGCATTAATGGCAATTAGTATTGGAGTTAGTGCAGTAACTTCCGCAGTATCTAATCATAATCAGAAGATGGAGGAAGCACGACAGAAAGCAAAAGAGTCAGCAGACACAGCAAATACGCTTGGTGATGAGATTGCCGATCTGGCAAACAAATATATCCAATTATCGGAAGCAGTAAAAACAGATGTAAGTGCTAAAGAAGATTTAATGACTACACAGACAGAGTTATTAAAAAAACTTGGACTTGAAGGAGAAAGCATTGATGATTTAATTGCAAAATATGGATCACTGTCAAATGCCATTAAACAGGCAAGCATTGATTCATTAAAAGGTCAACAGATTGATCTGGTTGCTGGTGTAAATGCAGCGAAAGAAGAATTAATGGATGTTGCGAAAGACAACTTATTTGGTACGAATAATATCATCAGTGTAACAGGAGATGAGGCAGTCAAGGCATTCAAAGAACTTGAAAAAGTCGGCGTAATTAATAGAGGCTCATATGGTACTGGTGGAGGTCAGCTAGTTTTAACTGGTGACGATACAGTAGAAGGAGCAATCGAAAATTTCAACAGACTTGAACAAGCTCTACAGGCATTAAGAGATTCAGAAGCATTTACGGCAGAAGAATTATCTGATAATCAATTATATCAAGCTATTTATGCTAGATATAGTGAGATGAAGGAATCAGTAGAAGAGTATAATTCATCTATTGATAACTTAAATGAAAATTTAGCTCAACAGACAATGTTGACAGCGTTACAAGGTAGTGAATTACCTAAGACAGAAGAAGATTTTAATATATTTAGGCAAGAGCTGGTTAATACAGCGGTAGCAAGTAAACAATTTATTGGAGACGAAAAGGAGATTACCGATGCGATTAACAATTATCTATCGACAGTTCCTGAGTTTGAAGGCTATTACAGCATTCCTCTGGAAAACGAACTTGATAAAGTAGATGAATTGTTGAATCAAGAGGACTTTTCAAAAACAGACTACATAATTTGTACCAATCAATTTATACGATTGCGTTTATTTCGATTGGGATATTTTTTTATCAAAAAAATTTATGACTACGAATACAACAGCAATAAGCTGATTTATATATAATTTTTAGGAAAGGCGGTAACTACATGAACGACAAAACTTGTGGATTCGATGAAGATTTGTGGGGATTGAATGAACAGAAATATAAAAAGTACAATGTTGCTTATAATACATCCACAGACAAGAAGATATACAATTCAAAAGAATATCACGCATGGTCTTATATGCTAAGACTTGCGTATGATAATAGCGAAGAATACATTAAAAAGCGTAAAGGTCAGAACATTACAATATGTGAGGAATGGCTTGACTTCGCGAAATTCAATGACTGGTTTGGTGAAAACTATTATACGGTTGACGATGAAACAATGGACTTATGCAGAAACATTTTAGATCAGGATAATAATGAGTTCTGCCCCGATATGTGTATATTTGTTCCCAGACGGATTACGCAGCTTATCACACCAAAGAATCTTTCAAAAAATAATTTACCTCGTGGGGTAGGATTCAGAGAGACAACAGGTACATATTATTCTACTTGCTATATGCAGATAGATGGAAAGAATACCACAAAAAGAAGGTCTGGATTTGCTACACCAGCAGAAGCATTTGCAAGCTATAAAGAAGATAAGGAACGATATATTAAAAAGGTTGCTAAAGAATATGCAACCAAAATACCACGAACCTTATACAGAGCATTGTTGAAATACGAGGTGAGGGAATGAGCGAGATAAATTATTCGTTGTGGGAAGTTCCACCAAGACCACAGAAAAAGATTCAAGGCATTGCATATAGCAGTACCTATGTTACGAAAGAGGAAAAACAATCCTTGTCATATAAGATATGGCACAATATGATAAATGCTTGTTACAGCCAGTCTGATTCTGTTAAAGAGAAGCAGAATGGTAACTTTGTTAGTTGCTGTAACAGTTGGCTTGATTATAGAAAATTTCAGAGGTGGTTCGATGGGAATTACAAAGGAATCCAAGGCATTTCCATGACAATTACAAGGTGTTTGATAAGCAATTCTAATCTTGTTTACAATCCAAACAATAGTGCGATTGTTCCCACGGAGATTAACAGTTATTTAAAGAAAGATAACAGGGATGCAGATAAGCTGAAAGGTCTTGCTGAAAAATACCATCCCTATATCACAGAAGATGTTTATGATATTTTAGCGGAGGACATTTATGGAGAAGCGTGAAATTACAACTAAGGAAGAGGAAAATAAAAAGAAGTTGGAACAGGTAAAAGCTATGCGAGAAGAGCTTGCAAAAAGTATGGGGACAAGTAATTATTTCTTTTATCTGGAATCAAATATCAAATCAAGAGCAACAAGGGGAATATAATGGCAGAAGTAAATTTATTAAGAGATATTTCCTTGCGAAGGAAAGAAATACTTGAAAAAGTATGTGATGAGAACAGGGAATATGCAGAATCCTATTTAAAGCATATCAATGTATCTGCATACGAAAGAACGACAATCAGTTCTAAAATTCAAATGTTGTTACACTATCTTGAATATATAGCAGACTATCTAAACAACAAATCCATAAAGGATATATCTGTATCTGAGATGGAAGACTATCTTTTATATCTTGGAAGTGAATGTAACTTGGAGCCAAACAGTATTGCAAAGCATATGAGTGACATTTCAGTATTCTACAAATTTCTTATCAGTAAAGGTGTGAGTACCTTTAATCCGATTTATTACATCCCAAAACCACACAAATTAAAAACGGAAGATCACAGACACTTCTTGACGGATGAACAGATTGCAACGCTAAAGGAAGAATTGGAAAAGAATGGAGATAGAACATTACAAGTCTATGCATTCTTCTCTTTGTCTACCGGTGCAAGGGTTACAGCGGTATCCTCTATTCGTTGGGAGCAGATTGATTTTGAAAAACGTTGTGTAAATCATGTCAAAGAAAAATTCTCAAACTATTGCACGTTGCACTTTAGCGAATATGTAAAGGATTTATTGCTTAAATTACGTGCCGAAAGAGATCATAACAGAATCAATGATGGCGGTTGGGTATTCTATTCTACAACCACATTTTATAAGGATAATTCAATAGAAATTCGTCATGTCACATCTGGTACATTGGATAAATGGGCGCACAAAGTAGGTGCTATGTGCGGTGTACCTGGATTAAAGCCGCATGATTTCAGATATACCTGCTGTAATCAACTTTTACAGAAGGGCGGAGATATTGCTATTACATCATTAATTTTACACCATAAGAACATAGCCACTACCTTACACCATTATTGCGATAAGAATGACGTTGAATTTATGCGCCAGTACAAGGATCAGTTTGGAATATAGGAGGCCAGCTATGCAAGCAAAGAACGGTGTAGATTGGAATAAATGGGGATTTGAAGTTTTGGGAAAATGTCCAGACTATCAAGGAATAAGGGTACGATCCGTGAGAAAAGGTAATGATAATATTTCAAATCGTGATTCTTACAAAAAATGGGATAGGCTCCTGAAAATTGATAGAGGGCAAGAGAGTGACAAAGAAGCTGTATTATGTGAAGAGTGGAAAGATTACGAAACCTTTTTAAAATGGTATAACGAAAATATTTATGAGGTTGAGGGCGAAGAAATAGGACTATCGTATAGAGTACTTGATATGAACAATCATTATATTTCTCCAGATACATACATTTTTATTCCAAAGACTATTGCGGATTTATGTTGTGGTAAAGGACACGACGCTAGGAGATCTGAAAATCATAGGCAGGCAATAGAAAAAATACAAACTGAATACAAAAATAAAATTCCCAAAGTAGTATATGACAGAATTATGCGATCAGCAGAGAAAGAAGGTGCTGAATGAGCAATCAAGTATATTATAAAGATATGAATGTAGGCAGACGGGATGTTCTTGAGACAGTAAACAAACAGAATGTCTATTATTGGCAAATCTATATTAAATATCTTTATGAGAGGTCACAGACCGAAAAACATCATAAGAATTTTGTCTATGAAGAATCAAGATACATTTCTAAATTTCTTGCCTATATTTATGAATCTATGAACGATATAGAAATTACCCAGATTACAAGAGACGATTTAGATGAATATGCTTACTTTTTGAGTAATCAGATGGGGCTATCATATCATGGTATTTGCCGTGAAATATTGTCCTTTGTGCGTTGTTATAAATATTTATTTGGTAAAGGGTTAGTTCCTGCAAGTGATGTATTGAATTATAAGATGAAGAGGAAACATGAAAAATATAATTCAAATCTTATTACAGATGAACAGATTGAAATTGCAAAGAATAAATTATCTGATAATTTAAAGCTGTATATGTTTTTTTCATTGTCAACAGGAATTCGCATTGCAGATTTACTGGTGCTCAAATGGGATCGGATTGATATAAAAGAGCGTACAGCGCACATAGATGATAAGTTTCTGTATTTTAGTGAAGAAGTGGCTGAAATGTTACAGAGAGAAAAGCAGAACAGAATTGACAGTGAATTTAATGATTATGGTTATGTATTCAGGGGACAATACGAAAATCCAAAGCCTATATCAATAGCAATGATAAGTCGCTGGTGTGGAGAAATTGGAGAGATAATCGGAGTAAATAATTTAAGGCATCTTGACTTTAGGCACACAGCTATTAAGCGATTTGTAAAAGCAAGTGGCAGTGTAGGAATGACGAGCATTATTATGGATTGCCCTAATTTAAGTATACAGGCACGATTTATGATTAACGAGGAAGCAAATAATGAATTGCTGCAAAAATACAAAGATATTTGTGAAATATAAAAATTCGGAGGAAAAAATAAATGACAAAGAAAATAGAAAAACTTATTAGAAATTATTGGAGTATCAGTAAGATTGTGGCAGTGATATTTACAATCTGCAATTACAGTATGTGGACAACCCCTTTTAGTTTTATCAAGGCCATTCTGATGCTTGTTCTTGGGTCGGTTGCTACGTTTGTCGCAATTAATGTACTTGATATGGTCGTAGGGTTTATTGTAAGAAGCTGTAAGAAAATTCATAGACATTTCTATGACAAAAAATTGTTAAAGGCATTCTGTGAACAGAAAGAAGATGAGGTATAAGAGGCAGCAGTCTCTTCAATCTGCTTACATATAAGTGAATAAAGATTAACTATAAAATATGATTAATAGGCAGAGGCATAATGCTTCTGTCTTTTTATGCTAAAAGAGGAGAGGATTATTTGAATATTGATGAAAAAGTCCTACTAAACGTTCAAGAGGTATGCGATTATTTGGGAATTGGCAAAACGAAAGCAAGAGAATTGTTGAGAGGATATAACGGTTTTGGTGTTCAGATCGGTAATCGGTGGTATGCAAATAAAAGGAAATTGGATACTTGGATTGATAACGAGACAATGTAAATTGAAATAAATAAAATAGTGAGAGGATTTGTTGGTTGAAAAAACAAGCATGAAATGATATACTAAGTCCAGTATATCTATGCTTGGCTTTTTGGTTTGCTAAACAAATCAGAAAGGGTCGATATACATATATGGGAAAATCATTAAAAGGAAAGGAATTAGGAAAGGGGATAAGCCAGCGGAAAGAAGATGGTTTATACATTGCACGTTTCACAAATAGGTTTGGCAAAAGACAAGTAATCTCTGATAAAACTTATAACGGTGTCCAGAAAAAATTACGTGAAGCAATAATGTCTGATGAAAAACAGGTTAATGTTGTCAGCACTAATATGACACTGGATGAGTGGTTTGAAAAATGGATGAATACTTGTAAAAAGAATTGCAGGAATAATACAAAAGATACTTATGCCAGACATTATAAGCGTGTTAGGAATGCGTTAGGGTGGAGAAAATTAAATAAACTAAATTTAGTTGTTATGCAGGATGCAATTAATGAGTTAAAGACTGATAATGAGAGAAAAAATAGCAAAAAAATACTTGTAGATATGCTTGAAAAAGCATTGGCAAGTGATCTCATTACCAAAAATGTTGCGAAACAGATTGTAACTGAGATAACAAAGGAAGAAAAGAAACCCAGAAGAGTGCTAACAGTTCAAGAAACAAATATTTTTCTTGAGGAAGCGAAGAATTCATTTTATTATAATCTTTTTGTTGTGGCACTTGAAACAGGTATGCGCATTGGAGAGCTTTCAGGACTTCAATGGGAAGACATTGACTATGAGAACAAAATAATTCATGTTAATCATTCTATGACATATTTTTCAAAAAATGGAAAATACACATTTGAACTTCACCTAACAAAAACGAATAAAGGTATGCGAACCATTCCTTTGACAGATGTAGCAACCAAGGCATTAAAACAGCAATATGCCATGAAACAAATGTTGTATTGTGATAAGGAACCAGTAGAAGGGTTTGAAAACTTAGTGTTTGTCACTAAAAACAATAGACCTACTACACAGTTTCTGGTCACAGAATGTATAAATGGCATATTAAAGAAAATACATACAGATTACCCTGATTTAACCTTTGAAAAAATAACACCACATTGCTTTAGACATACATTTGCTACAAGATGGCTTGAAGCACAAGTACCAATTAAAACAGTATCTGCTATACTTGGACATTCACAGTTACAATTAACAACAGACCTATATATGCACGTAACTCAGGATTCATTGTTTAAAGGACTTGAACAGTTTGAAAGTTTAAGACAAGTAGGGTAAATACAAATTGGTACAGTAGTGGTACAGTAGTCAAAAAAAAGACTAGCATAAATGTCAGAAAATGGCTTAAAATAAGGAGAAAACAATAAGATGGAAGCATATAAAAAAGAATTTATTGAATTCATGGTGGATTGTCAGGCATTGAAATTTGGCGAGTTTACATTAAAGAGCGGCAGAAAGTCTCCTTTCTTTATGAATGCAGGTGCGTATGTCACCGGTTCTCAGCTGATGAAGCTGGGCGAGAGCTATGCGAAGGCAATTCATGATAAGTACGGCGATGATTTTGATGTACTGTTTGGACCGGCCTATAAGGGAATTCCCATCAGCGTTGTCACCGCAGTGGCTTACAGCAAATTATATGGCAAAGAGGTTCGTTACTGTTCCGACCGTAAGGAAGAGAAGGATCATGGCGCAGATAAGGGAGGCTTCCTGGGAAGCACTCTGAAAGACGGTGACAGAGTCGTTATGATTGAGGATGTTACCACTTCCGGCAAGTCCATGGAGGAGACCGTTCCCAAGGTAAGAGGAGCTGCCAACGTAGAGATCGTCGGCCTGATGGTATCCCTGAACCGTATGGAAAAAGGTCTGGGCGGCAAGGTCAGCGCACTGGAAGAGATCAAGGAAAAGTACGGATTCGATGCACATGCCATCGTAACCATGCAGGATGTCATTGACCACCTGTACAACAAGCCTTACAAGGGAAAGGTATACATTGATGATACCCTGAAGAAGGCCATTGACGAATATTACGCCGTATACGGTGCTTAAGCAGACGGCTTCGGAAAGTTTCGGATAGAAGACAGGAGGATTCCATGGAAGAGAAAATCTATAAGATCATGCGTGGAGCGGGTGCTCTGAATATTGTACTGGGAGTGATCTCCCTGGTAGTCGGAATTGCGGCGGGTGTGCTGCTGATCATCAGCGGTGGCAAGCTGGTCTCCGGCAAATCACGTATTCTGTTCTGATTACAAATGAGAAGGAAAGCGCCGTCATGGCGTGAAAATTGGGCATTTCCATACAGGAAGTGCCCTTTTCGAGTTCCATGGAAGACAACAGAGTACGGAAAGGCTTGAAACAGTATGCGAAAAAAGAACTATATTTTTACCAATAAAAAACATTCGGACAAGGCGATCATGTCTACGATCCTGGGAATCATCAGTCTGGCGTCACTGGGGATTGTGACGTATCTGTCCTACCGTCAGGGCGGTGTGATGCACGGAGGATACGGTGTCACCGGAGTGCTGGCGACGATCTATTCCCTGATCGGACTGATCCTTGGCGTCCTGACACTGCGGGACAAGGATATTTACCGGTTCTTTCCCGTGCTGGGGACGATATTGAATGTAATTGCCCTTGGCGGCATCAGCTTTTTGCTGTATCTGGGGAGCCGGCTGTAAGAGATGGCATCCGGCAGCAGGAGCAGGAAAATGCACGGCAGTCATCAGAAATAAGGAGTTAACAGATCTATGGAAGAAAGAGAAATTTTACTGGAACGTCTGGAACTGGCGCTGGACCGGATCCGGGAGATCCCCGGGGAGGACTGGCAGGGGGAAGACTTACAGCCCTGGAAAGCATATTTTACAACAGTAGCGAAGGTTTTACTGCTGATCGAGGATAATAGACAGTTCCTGGAGCAGGGAAAGATGGCAGCAGCCACACTGGAAGAATTACAGCAGCGCAATCATGCCCTGTATGAAGACATTTTACCGGAAAATTATGAGAACAGCTTTGCCAATCCTACGGTGGCGGTGAAACGTCTGGGAGAGGAATTCGGAGCACTGGCAGCATTTTTGTATACAGAGATGCGCAGCCTCATCGGATTTACCTATGAGGGACGACTGGATGAACTGGTGATCCGGATGGAACTGTTTTCCGAGGTGTATGCGGCATTTGTATACGAGGAGCAGGAGAATCACAGACTGCCTTCCTATGCTTCCATCCGCGAGATCCTCTACTGGTTCGTCAGCGATTATGCGGACGTGGCAGCGGAAGCCCGGGTGCGGGAAATGGTATGCCCGGAAAATAATTTCGCTGCAGGCATTCTAAGGACGGCGGATCTGAAGGACCTGCGTTATCTCTATTCCTATGGAGAATATGTGGGAGAAAATGAACTGGCAATGGCGGAGTTTTTGAATTCCCTGCCGGAGGAGACCATCCACACCATGGCGGATACCTATACGGAAGGGTATCGCATCGGCTTTGAAGTGACCGGCAAGGATCTGTCGAAAAAGGCTACGGTGGATGTCCGTTATCAGCTGGGCTTTGAACGCATGATGCGAAGAGCCCTGGAGAATTTTGACAAAATGGGACTGCAGCCCGTGATCTACCGGGCAGCTGCCAGCATTTTATACAATCCCTCCATCTATAAGAATGGCTTCTACAGTGTCAGCCCCAACAGGCAGTACGAGTTCGACCACAAAGATGACAAGGCACTGTTCTTAGACAAAATGTATTGCAGCCGGAAGCTGGAAGTCATGCATACCGCTTTTGAAAAGTATAAGACAGAGGCAAGAGGCTATGCAGGGCCTGCCGTGGTGGAGACTTTCGGCGAGAAGAAATTCGAACCGGTGAACAAGCCGGAGGCGGTGAAACTTACGGACGAACAGAGCGCTCTTATGGTGGAACACCGTACCCAGATGGGACAACTGCAGAGACAATATATTATAGAAGAAGAGCGAAGCTTTACAATCATTGCCTTCCCGATTCCCGAGGTGGGGGACTGCTTCGAGGAACTTTTCCGGGAGACCATAAGGATCAATACCCTGGATTATAAGAAATACCAGCGGATCCAGCAGACCATCATCGATGCCCTGGATCAGGCGGATCACTGTGAGGTGAAAGGCTGCAATGGCAACCATACGGATATTAAAGTAAATCTGTGGAAACTGAAGGATCCTGCCAGAGAGACTATTTTTGAAAACTGTGTGGCGGATGTGAACATTCCCGTGGGTGAAGTATTCACTTCTCCGGTACTGGAAGGCACCAATGGCGTGTTACATGTTACAAAAGTATTCTTAAACGGACTGGAATATAAGGATCTGGAGATCACCTTCGAAAACGGTAAGATCAAAGAGTATAACTGTGCGAATTTTGCCACGGAGGAAGAAAATAAGGCATTTATTAAGGAAAATATCCTGTTCCGTCACAAGACGCTTCCGCTGGGAGAATTTGCCATCGGTACCAACACCACGGCTTATGTGGCGGCCAGACGCCTGGGCGTGGGAGCGAAGATGCCGATTCTGATCGCAGAGAAGATGGGACCGCATTTCGCCGTAGGGGATACCTGCTATTCCCACGCGGAAGATGTGAAGCTGTATAATCCCGACGGCAAGGAGATCGTGGCCAGAGACAACGAGGTGGCTGCCCTTCGCAGTGTGAACCCGTCAAAGGCTTATTTTAACTGCCATACGGATATCACCATTCCTTACGATGAACTGGCGGAGCTGACCGCAGTGAAGAAGGACGGAGGCCGGATCACGATCATTGAGAACGGCAGATTTGTCCTGTCCGGAGCGGAAGAACTGAATGAGCCTCTGCGGAATTTCGATTGAAACATAAGATTTCATAAAACCATTGCATCATTGAAAAGATTCTAGTAAACTAAAATATATATGGATAAAATCGGTGCAACCGATAAATGAGGAGGACATTATGGCAAATACAGAGAATTGCCCTAAGGTTGGCATTGTAATGGGTAGTGATTCCGATATGCCTGTGATGGCGAAGGCCGCAGACATTCTGGAAGAACTCGGCATCCCTTATGAGATGACCGTGATCAGCGCTCACAGAGAGCCGGATGTATTTTTTGAGTATGCAAAAAGTGCGGAGGAAAAAGGCTTCAAGGTGATCATTGCCGGAGCCGGTATGGCAGCACATCTGCCCGGTATGTGTGCCGCTATTTTCCCCATGCCCGTCATCGGTATTCCGATGCACACCACTTCCCTGGGAGGCAGAGATTCTCTGTATTCCATCGTACAGATGCCCTCCGGCATCCCGGTTGCCACAGTAGCCATTAACGGCGGTGCCAATGCAGGACTTCTGGCAGCCAAGATCCTGGCTACTTCCGACGCAGAACTTCTCGGAAAATTAAAAGCATACAGCACCAAATTAAAAGAACAGGTAGAAGCCAAGGATGCAAAATTGCAGGAGATCGGCTACAAGGCTTATCTGGAAGGCATGAAGAAGTAAGTTTTATAATTACAATCATATCAGAATAAAACGAAAGAGCCCCTACGGCGGAAATGAGGAGAAAATGGATTACAAGAAAGCTGGAGTAGACATCGAAGCAGGCTACAAGTCTGTAGAACTGATGAAGAAGTACGTGAAGGAGACCATGCGTCCCGAAGTAATGGGCGGTATCGGCGGTTTCTCCGGAGCATTTTCCCTGAGTGCCATCAAAGACATGGAGGATCCCGTGCTCCTGTCCGGAACCGATGGCGTAGGTACCAAGCTGAAGCTGGCATTTTTGATGGACAAGCATGATACCATCGGTATCGACTGCGTAGCCATGTGTGTAAATGACGTGGCATGTGCGGGCGGCGAACCTTTATTTTTCTTGGATTATATCGCATGCGGACGCAATATTCCCGAGAAGATCGCTACCATCGTAAAGGGCGTGGCAGAGGGCTGTAAGCAGTCCGATGCGGCACTGGTAGGCGGTGAGACCGCGGAGCATCCCGGACTGATGCCCGAGGATGAGTACGATCTGGCCGGATTTGCCGTAGGCGTGGTAGAGCGTAAGGATCTGATCACCGGCGAGAATATCAAGCCCGGTGATGTACTGGTGGGAATCGCTTCCTCCGGTGTACATTCCAACGGTTTCTCCCTGGTGAGAAAAGTATTTGATATGACAAAAGAGAGCCTGGATACTTATTATGATGAACTGGGCAAGACACTGGGGGAGGCACTGCTTGCTCCCACCAGAATCTATGTGAAGGCTATGAAGTCTGTGAAGAATGCAGGCGTTAAGGTAAAGGGCTGCAGCCATATCACCGGCGGCGGTTTCTATGAGAATATTCCCAGAATGCTTCCCGACGGTATCCGTGCGGTTGTGAAGAAGGACAGCTACGAAGTACCCGCCATCTTCCGCCTGATGCAGAAAAAGGGTGATATCGCTGACGAGATGATGTACAACACCTACAACATGGGTCTGGGCATGGTACTGGCACTGGATCCCGCAGATGTGGACAAGACTCTGGAAGCACTGAAGGCAGCAGGGGAGACCGCTTATGTGGTAGGTACCTGCGAAGCCGGTGAAAAGGGTGTGACCATATGTTAAGAGTAGTCGTACTGGTATCCGGTGGCGGCACGAATCTGCAGGCCATCATTGATGCTATTGCAGCGGGTAAGATCACCAATGCACAGATCGTGGGCGTTATCAGCAACAACAAGACGGTGAAGAGCCTGGAGAGAGCACGGAATGCCGGAATCCCGGCGGTATGCGTGTCTCCGAAGGATTACGAGAGCAGAGAAGTATTTAACGAGGCACTGCTTACAAAAGTGAAGGAATTTACTCCCGACCTGATCGTTCTGGCAGGATTCCTGGTGAAGATTCCGGAAGCTATGGTGCACGAATACAGTAATCGTATCATCAATATCCACCCGTCCCTGATCCCGTCTTTCTGCGGTGTGGGATACTATGGACTGCATGTGCATGAAAAGGCATTGGAGCGGGGCGTGAAGGTCACCGGAGCCACGGTACATTTCGTCAATGAAGGCATGGATGAAGGCCCCATCATTGCGCAGAAGGCAGTGGCAGTGGAAGATGACGATACCCCGGAGATCTTACAGAGACGTGTCATGGAGCAGGCAGAGTGGCTGCTTCTGCCCCAGGCGGTGGATGACATTGCCAACGGACGGATCTGTGTGGTGGACGGCAAAGTAAAGCATACAAAATAGGAGAGGCATAAAAATATGGGTATGAAAGTATTGATCGTAGGCGGCGGTGGCAGAGAACATGCCATTGCAACCTGTGTTGCAAAGAGTCCTAAGGTAGATAAGATCTATTGTGCTCCGGGCAATGCCGGAATCGGTCAGATCGCAGAATGTGTTCCCATCGGAGCCATGGAATTTGACAAGATTGTTGCTTTTGCGAAGGAACAGGCCATTGACCTGACTATCGTAGGCATGGACGATCCTCTGGTCGGCGGTCTGGTGGATGCACTGGAGGCAGAGGGCCTGCGTGCTTTCGGACCCCGTAAAAATGCGGCGATCCTGGAGGGCAGCAAAGCCTTTTCCAAGGATCTTATGAAAAAATATAACATTCCCACCGCAGCCTATGAGAATTTCGATAACGCGGAGGATGCCATCAAATATCTGAAGGAGCAGGCAGACTTCCCTATCGTGCTGAAGGCGGATGGCCTGGCACTGGGAAAAGGTGTACTGATCTGCAATACGCTGGAGGAAGCTCTGGCAGGCGTGGATGAGATCATGCTGGACAAGAAATTCGGTGCTGCCGGCAACCGCATGGTCATCGAAGAGTTTATGACCGGAAGAGAAGTCAGTGTGCTTTCCTTTGTGGATGGCAAGACCATCCGGATCATGACTTCCGCACAGGATCATAAGAGAGCGAAGGACGGCGATCAGGGACTGAACACCGGTGGTATGGGAACCTTTTCTCCCAGCCCGTTCTATACCGAAGAAGTGGATGCATTCTGTAAGAAATACATCTATCAGGCCACAGTGGATGCCATGGCGGCAGAGGGCAGGCCTTTCAAGGGAGTGATCTTCTTCGGACTGATGCTGACACCGAACGGCCCCAGGGTACTGGAGTACAATGCCAGATTCGGTGATCCGGAGGCACAGGTGGTACTGCCCCGCATGAAGAATGATATTATCGAGGTCATGGAGGCCTGTGTGGACGGTACTCTGGATCAGATCGACCTGCAGTTTGAGGACAATGCTGCGGTCTGCGTGGTTCTGGCCAGCGACGGCTATCCTGTATCCTATGAGAAGGGCTATGTGATAAGCGGTCTGGAGAATTTCGACGGCAAAGACGGTTATTACTGTTTCCATGCGGGAACAAAACTGACAGACAAGGGAATCGTGACGAACGGTGGCCGGGTTCTGGGAGTGACAGCCAAGGGAGCTACCCTGAAAGAGGCCCGGGCCAATGCCTATGCGGCAACGGAGTGGATCTCTTTCGAGAATAAATACATGCGTCATGACATTGGCAAAGCGATCGATGAAGCGTAAGACAAGGTCAGGATACAAAAGGAGTTGCAGATGAAAAAGACAGTACAGAGAACAAGTAAATTCAAGGCTTTCTGGGGAATGCTTGCACTGGTGCTTGTGTTGGGAGCAGGACTTTTTACCGAGGATCTGGCATTTGTCAGCCATGCGGAGAGTGCGGCCAAGGTAACGGCATCCAGCGCCAAGATCCGTAAGAGTGCGGATTCGTCCAGCGAAGTTGTCGGAAGTGCTACAAAGGACAAGACCATTTCCATTAAGAGCCAGACCACGGGTGCAGACGGTTATACCTGGTATGAGGTATATGTGGATGCCAACACCCTGGGATATATCCGCTCCGATCTGGTAAGCATTACCGACGGATCGACCCCGCCGTCTTCTTCTAATACAACGAGCAGTACAACGACTCCGGCACCGGCTGTCAATGAGACCCCGGTGGAAGTTACCGCGGTGGAACCGCTGAGTGCTACCGTAACGGGCGGACAGTCCGTGCGTGTGCGCAGCAATGCTTCTACCACCAGCCAGATCGTGACCACAGCAGAGAACGGAACGGCACTGACCGTTACCGGACAGGCGACCGGCACGGATGGCAATACCTGGTATCAGGTGACTTTCCTGTCCAACAATACCGAAGTGACCGGATTTATCCGCTCCGACTATGTGGCATTGTCCGGTGAATTACAGGTGCCTTCCGATACACAGCCTGCAGAACAGCCCACAGAGGAACAGCCGGCCGAGGATTCCCAGACGACTTCCAAGGACTGGGATACCCAGCTGCAGGGAGATTCCTGGTATCTGTTGGATATGGTAGGACAGAAGCAGTACAAGATCGACGATCTGTTCAGCTCCATTGACCAGATCACAGAGATCAATGCCCAGTACGAGACCAATCAGAAGACCATCAGCAGCCAGAAGATTGTGATCATTATTCTGGTGATCCTTCTGGTGGTTCTGGCAGCAGCCATTACACTGCTTATTTTCAAGATCAAAGATATGATGGATGCCGCTGACTTCTCCGAAGCGGAGGAAGAAGTGGCCCGCAGAAGAGTAGATCGTCCCCAGACCGGAAGAGGTCAGGGCACAAGACCTGCCCCTCAGGGTGGCAGAGCCCAGGGCGGACAGAAAGTGATGCATGAAGTAGGCGCGGAGAGAAGACCCGCCGGCAAGCCGGCACCCCAGGGAGGCAGACCGGCACCCAAGGGAGGCAGACCGGCACCCCAAGGAGGCAGACCGGCACCCCAGGGACAGAGACCTGCAGCGCCTCAGGCAGGACAGAATGCAAGAACGGTAAAGCCTGGTGAGGGAAGACCCACACCCCAAGGCCAGAGACCTGCAGCACAGGGGCAGAGACCCGCAGCACCCCAGAACAGCAGACCGGCGGCACAGGGAGCAAGACCCACAGTACCCCAGACTGGAAGACCGGCTCCTCAGGTAGACAGACCGGCAAAACCGGCACAGAATGACGGCGGTCAGCAGGATCCCGGCTGGAAGTCCAAGAACTTCATGTCAGACGATGACGAGTTCGAATTCGAATTCCTGAACTGGGACGGCGACGAAGAACAATAACAAAAGATCATAAAAGGAAACGGTATCTTACGCAAGTGGGATGCCGCTTCCTTTTTAAAATTTTGATAAACTTTCCCGGTCTGCGGTTGACAGTACCGCTTCCACTGTTATAATAGACGTATAACAATCAGTGACAGTGGGAAGGGAGTGATTTTGATGATAATAGAGATAGATTTCAACAGTGATGAAGCGCTCTATATGCAACTGCGCAATCAGATCATCATGGGAATTGCCACGTCACAATTTCATGAGGGAGATTCCCTGCCGAGTGTCCGGCAGCTGGCAGATACCATCGGGATCAATATGCATACTGTAAATAAGGCCTATACAGTGCTGAAGCAGGAAGGCTATGTCAAGGTCGACAGACGAAAAGGCGCCGTGATCGCGCTGGATGTGGACCGGATGCGTGCGGTGGATGAATTACGGAGGGAACTGCAGGTAATACTGGCTAAGAGCAGCTGTAAAAATATTTCCAGGCAGGAAGTACATGAATTGATTGATGAAATTTATGAAGAATATGGAGGACTGAATTGATGCAGTCACAGTTTACGGATAAAGCGCAGAACGCGCTTGCCCAGGCAGGCAGATGTGCCAGAAGCCTGAAACAGGGCTATATCGGAACCGAACACATTCTGGTGGGACTTTTGAAGGAAGACACCGGTGTAGCTGCCAAAGTATTGAAGGATAACGGCGTAGAGATGGAACAGGTCATGGAGATGATCCGGGATCTGATCGCTTTTGAAAATGGTGTAGCCGTGAAGGACAGGGAAGGGTATTCTCCCAGAGCTGCCCGGATCCTGGAAGAGGCCCACAGACAGGCAGCCCGTTTCGGACAGAAGCAGACCGGTACGGAGCATCTGCTGCTGGCGCTGATCAAAGAGGGCGAGAATGTTGCCGTGCGCCTGTTGAATACGCTGGGAGTCAATATACAGAAGATTTATGTAGACACCCTGATCGCCATTGGACAGGACGGCAATCTGTATAAGGAAGATCTGGGCAAAAAGGGAGACCGCAAGGCAAAACAGTCTACTCTGGAACAATACAGCAGAGACCTGACGGCACTGGCCAGAGAAGGAAAGCTGGATCCTGTCGTAGGCAGAGAGGAAGAGATCCGCAGAGTGGTGCAGATCTTAAGCCGCCGCACGAAAAACAATCCCTGTCTCGTGGGAGAACCCGGTGTGGGCAAGACCGCCGTGGTAGAGGGGCTGGCAGCCCGTATTGTGGCAGGAGACGTGCCTTTTACCGTTCAGAACAAGCGGGTACTGACGCTGGATCTGTCCGGCATGGTAGCGGGCAGCAAGTACCGCGGGGAGTTCGAGGAGCGGATCAAGAAAGTATTAAAAGAAGTGACGGAAGACGGGAATATTATTTTATTCCTGGATGAACTGCATACGATCATCGGTGCCGGAGGCGCGGAGGGGGCTATTGATGCTTCCAATATCATGAAGCCTTCTCTGGCCCGTGGAGAGATCCAGCTGATCGGCGCCACCACTATTGCGGAATACCGCAAGTATATTGAGAAGGATGCTGCGCTGGAGCGCAGATTCCAGCCGGTTACCGTGGAAGAACCCACGGAGGAAGAGGCAGTACGGATCCTGGAAGGCATCAAGGGAAAATACGAGGATCATCACCATGTGGAGATCACTTCGGAAGCCATTGAGGCTGCGGTCAGACTGTCCAGCCGCTATATCAATGACCGTAATCTGCCGGATAAGGCCATTGATCTGATCGATGAGGCTTCGGCAAGTGCGAGACTGCGTGCTTTGGATGCTCCGGACAAAGCGAAGGAGATCGCCGACCGGATCCACGAAATGGATCAGGAGATGGAGAGAGCCATCCGCATGGAAGCTTTTGACCAGATGGCAGAGATTAAGAAGCAGCAGGATGCACTGGTGAAAAAATATGACCGCCTGATGAAAAAACGGGAGAAGCAGGAAGAGGGAACCTTAATAAGCATCGGTGAGAACGAGATTGCCGAGGTGGTTGCTCAGTGGACCAAGATTCCCGTACAGAAGCTGGCGGAAAAAGAGAGCGAACGGCTGTTAAAACTGGAGAAGACCCTGCATAAGCGTGTCATCGGGCAGGAGGAAGCTGTGACCGCAGTGGCCAAGGCTATGCGAAGAGGCCGTGTGGGACTGAAAGATCCCAACCGTCCTATCGGTTCCTTCCTGTTCTTAGGACCGACCGGTGTAGGTAAGACGGAACTTTCCAAGGCATTGGCCGAGGCCATGTTCGGCTCGGAGGATGCCATGATCCGTGTTGATATGTCGGAGTATATGGAAGGCCATTCGGTCTCCAAGATGATCGGATCACCGCCCGGATATGTAGGATTTGAAGAAGGCGGTCAGCTGAGCGAGAAGGTTCGTCGCAATCCGTACTCCGTTGTTCTGTTTGATGAGATCGAGAAAGCCCATCCGGATGTGTTTAATGTACTTTTACAGGTGCTGGATGACGGTCATATCACAGATTCCAAGGGACGTAAGGTCAGCTTCAAGAATACTGTGCTGATCATGACTTCCAACGCGGGCGCACAGCGTATCGTGGATCCTAAGAATCTGGGCTTCGCCACGGAGAAGAGCGAGACAAAGGATTACGAGAAGATGAAGTCCAATGTGATGGAAGAGGTAAAGCGCAGCTTCAAGCCGGAGTTCATCAACCGTATTGATGATATTATCGTGTTCCATCAGCTGAACAATGAGAACATGAAGGAGATCGTCAATCTGCTGGCATCCAACCTGTATAAGAGATGCGAGGATCAGCTGGGGATCCATCTGACCATCACCGCAGCACTGAAGGAGCATCTGGTGTCCAAATATGCGGACAACAAGATGGGAGCAAGACCCTTAAAGCGGGCAATCCAGTCCGTGGTAGAGGACGCTCTGGCAGAGGAGATCCTACAGAAAAAGGTGGTACCGGGAGACAGGGTATCCGCCGGATTCAAGGATGGAAAAGTCGTATTTACGGTAAAAGAGAAACAGTAAAAAACATCACAAAAAAGATAAAACTTTTTGTAGAAAAACAGGGTGAGATATATTATACTGGAACTATTCGAAACCCCATTCGCAAAGAATGAAAGAGAAAGATGTATTGCGGATGCAGTTACTTTCAGGAGGACAGACAGATGGCAGTAGTGGAAGAAATACTTCGCAGTGAAGCAGACGGATCTATCAGCTTTGGTAATCATAAGCTGGCCAAGAAGGCAAAAGTGGAAGATTATGAGCATGCAGGAGATCTGCTGAAGGTTAAGACCTACAATGAGATGACAAAGCTGGAGAAGAACGGCATGTTTTTATATGAATCTGTTCCCGGAACCAGTGTACTGGAGTTCAAGGAATCTGACAACAGCGTGGAGTTCATCGTAGAAGGTGACGAGGATTCTCAGATCACCGTAGGGCTGAAGGACGATACCGAGTACGAAGTATTTATCGACGGTAAGAACGTAGGAACCATGAAGACCGGACTTGGCGGCAAGCTGAGCCTGAGCGTAGAACTGGAAGCAGCAGGTGAGGTACCTGTTAAGATCGTAGAGGCGTAAGGACGCACTGCAAAGGAGTTCAGGCACGGAGGATATTGTAGTACTTCGTGTCTGGGCTCTTTTTTAACTATTAAGGAGAGAGCATGACAAAAGGAAAGACGGCCACCGTATTTTTCTGTCAGAACTGTGGCTATGAATCCACGAAATGGCTGGGACAATGCCCCGGCTGTAGGGAGTGGAATACTTTCGTGGAAGAGACGATAGATAAAACGGAATTGAAAAATACCGGAAACGGTACGAAGAGAGACAGGAGAGAGGCAGCAGAACCCTGTGTACTGTCTGAGATCGCCATCCGGGAGGAAAATAAGACCCTTACCGGGATCAGGGAACTGGACCGGGTACTGGGAGGCGGTATTGTGCAGGGGTCACTGACACTGGTAGGCGGAGATCCCGGTATCGGTAAATCCACTTTGTTATTGCAGGTCTGTCACAACCTGTCCACGGCGGGACATAAGGTACTGTACATTTCAGGAGAGGAATCCAAGGTACAGATCAAGATGCGGGCGGATCGTCTGGGAGCGTTTTCAGAGCATATGCTGTTACTGTGCGAGACGAATCTGGATAGTATCAGCGAAGTGATCCGTAAGAGTAAGCCGGAGGTGGTGATCATCGACTCCATCCAGACCATGTACAATGAGAATGTGTCGGCGGCACCGGGAAGCGTGTCCCAGGTGCGGGAATCCACCGGGATTCTGTTACAGCTGGCAAAGGGACTGGGAATCTCGATCTTCATTGTAGGCCATGTGACCAAGGAAGGTACGGTGGCGGGTCCCAGAGTGCTGGAACATATGGTGGACACGGTACTTTATTTTGAAGGGGACAGACATGCGTCCTACCGGATCCTGCGGGGCGTGAAGAACCGTTTCGGCTCCACCAATGAGATCGGTGTTTTCGAGATGCGGGAAACGGGACTGGCGGAGGTCAAGAACCCTTCGGAATACATGCTGAACGGACGGCCGGAGAATGCCAGCGGCTCTGTGGTGGCCTGTACCATGGAGGGCACCAGACCGCTTCTGATCGAACTGCAGGCACTGGTGTGCCACAGCAATTTCGGTATCCCCAGAAGACAGACTACCGGTACAGATTTCAACCGTGTGAACCTGCTGATGGCAGTATTGGAGAAACGCTCGGGTGTGCAGCTGTCCTCCTGTGATGCTTACGTGAATATCACCGGCGGTATCAAGATCCAGGAACCGGCCATTGATCTGGGAATCGTGCTGGCGATTCTGTCCAGCTTCCGAAATAAGGCGTTGAACCCGAAAATGGTAGCCTTCGGAGAAGTGGGATTAAGCGGCGAAGTCCGTGCAGTCAGCATGGCGAAACAGCGTGTGGCAGAGGCGGAAAAGCTGGGCTTCGAGGAATGTGTGGTGCCTTATGTGTCACTGGAAGAGTGCAAAAAGGGAAGTAAGATTCGGGTCATCGGTGTCAGCTCCGTGCAGGATGCCATGGATCGATTGTTCTAAAAAATTCAGAATTTTATTATGAGGAGGACGAAATATGCCTGTAAAAATAGGAATTGATATCGGCAGCAGTACAACGAAAATCGTAGCTTTTGAAGGAGAACATATGCTTCCGCCCATGGCAGTCAAGGCAGACAGTCAGGTGGCGTCCCTCTACGGTGCTTTCGGAAGATACCTGTATGAGAACAATCTGGAACTGTCGGATGTGGAAGGCGTCTACATCACCGGCGTAGGCAGCAAATATGTGGAAAAATCGGTATACGGCTGCCCGACCTATAAAGTGGATGAATTTATAGCCACCGGAACCGGCGGCTATTACCTGACGGACAAAAAGGAAGTTATCGTCATCAGCATGGGTACCGGAAGCTTTTTCGTCAAGGTGACGGAGAACGAGATGAAGCATTTAGGCGGTGTGGGCTTAGGCGGCGGAACTATCTGCGGTCTGTCCTCGATCATACTGAATACCGGGGATATCCACGAGATCGTCCCTCTGTCCCGCAAGGGTGATGTGGCGAAGATCGACCTGCGGATTGGTGATCTGGCCAAGGAAAAGCTCCCCGGTCTGAATCTGGACGTGACCGCATCCAACTTCGGCAAGGCAGACGCCCAGTCAAAACCCGAAGACATCGCAGCCGGTATCGTACATATGGTCATCGAGAACATCTGCCAGGCCGGCATTCTGGCTTCTCTGAACACCGGCATCAAGGATTACATCCTCATCGGCGGCCTGACCAAATTCTTCGAGTGCCGCCAGATCATCGAGGACTTCAAGAGCCTGTGGGATGTGAAGATCAGCATCCCGGAGTACTCCGATTATGCTACGGCTATCGGGTCGGTGATTGCGCCGGATGCGGAGAAAGAGGAGATTTAACGGGAAAAAGAAAAGAGGGATTGATTTCTCAATCCCTCCTGGTGCATAATCTACTTCGCATCCGAGTAGAACACCCCGGCACGACTTCGATCATTTTGAACGTATCATGCCGGGGTGAAATTGTATCCAATAGTATCCAAGTGTTACCAGGACAGGAAATAAAAAAAGCCGATAAAATCGACTTTTTAAAGCAGGGGAAGAGGGGATCGAACCCCCGTTAACGGTTTTGGAGACCGCCGCACTACCGCTGTACTATTCCCCTAT
>OIZA01000086.1_pt1 | contig 55982 bp, 44 predicted proteins | sample 1588381 | NCBI WGS metagenome assembly OIZA01 (sample SAMN03283277) | human gut metagenome | biome: human-associated habitat; material: feces | host: Homo sapiens | place: Peru | collected 2012 | reverse complement strand
TACCGCTGGAATAGGTCTTCACCGGCTGGTAGACATAGTCCCCGATATCCGCAAAGCTCAAGATCTCCGGCAGTTTCGCCTCGATCTCCTTTTCAGAAAATCCCATCATGGTGCCGTTGAGGTACACATTTTCAATGCCGTTATATTCCATATTAAATCCGGCACCCAGCTCCAGCAGGGCGGAAATGCGTCCGTTTACCAGAACTCTTCCGGAAGTCGGATTCAGCACACCGGTAATGATCTTCAAAATTGTGGATTTGCCGGAGCCGTTGGTACCGATGATGCCCACCGTCTCTCCCTGATAGATCTTCATATCCACACCCTTCAGGGCATAGTGAAGCTTATGCTTCGTCTTCCTGCCAAAGCCAAAAGCTTCCTTCATCCGGTCCGAAGGCTTGTCATATAATTTGTAGATCTTCTGGACATTATCGACTTCGATGGCCAGTTTTTTCTTTTCCTGCATAAATATTTATTCCTCGCTTATCAGCGTCACGCTGTCTTTGCCATACCACATGGCCAGAGACTTGTTCGCTTCATTATTGGCATCTTCCGAGATGTCCCCCATACACAAAAACCACGGTTTGTACCGGTAGGCGGACAGATGCACATTCTTGGCAGTTCCCGACAATCTCTTCACACGCTCCAGATACTCCTGATGAAAATTATTCGCCTCTCCGGTATGCACATAGTAATACGCTCCATAGGCCGAATAATGTCCGGCCTGATTCGGAGACGCACGAAAGATCATTAAAAATGCCACTCCGATGAGTACATAAAATTCCCAGACAGCCGCTCCGCTCCAGGCAGACAGTCTCCGCACCGCTTTCTGCTCCGCCCTTTCCTGCAGCTTCTGCTGCAGCCAGCCGCACCAGTATACCTCGTTTAAAAACAATAACAACAGATAGGTGATCTTCACCGCATTCAGTGTTCTGGATAACCCCGCATGTCCCAGAGAATACAGACTGGGCGTATATCCGGTGGCATACACACAGAAGGACCAGGCAAGTACCACCCCCGGATAACGGAAACGGTAGCCGGTGCTTTTCAGCGCCTGCCAGATCACGTGGAACAGCAGGAGCATCACAGTCAATACCGCCAGTCCGGTGTACTCCGGAATATGCTTTACTGCCTCCAGAAAAGATCGCCCGATAGCTTCCAGAGGGCCGTATCCCCATCCCTCATAGCTGCGGGCCCGGACGGAATTACCAGGAGCCGCCACGTTCAGGCCGAAACCTATGATATATACCAGAGTGGCCGGTAACAGCCACAGGCCTTTTTTCCGGCGTTCCAATACTACGCTCACCAGCAAAATCGACAGGAGACTTACCAGTCCCTGCAGTGCTGTGATGAAATTGCTTCCGGCTGTGATCATTGCCAGAAGTACCGTTGCGGTAAACAGCAGCCCGGTAGACGTTCTGCCCTCTGCCCGTTCCAGACAGATGGCTACGGACAAAAACAATAATGCAAAACCATGCATTCCCACATAATGGATCCCGCCGTTATACCAGTAAAATCCGCTCTGGGCGGAATAAATAAACATAAATACCGCCGCTGTGATCACCGCCTGTATGGCCAGACTGTTCCACCGGTCCAGTTCCAGCACTTTCCGCAGAATCGTCCGGGTAAACACCATCGTTCCCGCAAACAGCAACAGCAGAATGAATACCGGTCCCAGAAAGTAGTATTGTTCTCCCCAGATTGCCGGCATCAATGTCATAAAGAAAATGGAAGAATATGTTCCCTGCCATGCATACCACTGGGTTCTGGAACAATCCAGCGCGCCGGAGATGGCAGCCCATTTCGACTGCTCCTGTTCCATGGTAGCCCTGGCAAATCTTCCGAAATTGTAATCATCATAATAAGGAACCGCATAGACCGTCAGCCGAAACAGCGGAATCAGCGTCAACAGCAGCAATCCCAGACAGCCTGCCGCCAGCAGGATCTTCCCCGGCTTCCATAACCATAATTTTATAAATTTTTCTCGAGCACTCTTCAATGACTTTCACCCTTTCTGTCCCCCACAACAGTTCAGCAATGCAGTTCCTCCCCCATAAGGATCTTCATTTTATAAAAGTTTTGCCATGCCCTCGTCAATGTTATAATACGTCTGCGAAATGTACCTTCAAACGTTTGAAAATAACGGCTCCCAATCCGAATAATACTACGGTTACGATCCAGAAATACATTGTGGAAAAGAAATCCTGGAAAAACCATTCCCTCTCATAAATAGCACTGCGGTATCCGTTGACGATATAGACCAGCGGATTCAGCTTTAAGATCGTGACCCATTTGCCGGACAAAGACTCCAGATTCCATAAAATAGGAGTCGCCCACATGCCGATCTGTAATGCAATACTGATGATCTGGGACAGATCCCGGAAAAATACTACCACCGCACAGGTCGTATAGCTTAGCGCCAGCACAAAAATGAACAGACAGAAGCTGTAGTACACGATCTGTATCGTATATATGGTGGGATAATATCCGTAGATTGCTGCCACGATCAACAACAGACACACGAAAAATACATGGATAAAGGTAGCTGCAATAATCTTGATGATGGGCAGAATACTGATCTTAAATACTACCTTTTTCACCAGATAATTATATTCCAGCAGGGCATTGGTTCCGTTGTTCAGTGCTTCGCTGAAATAGAACCAGGGTACCAGTCCCGCCGTCAGGAACAATACAAAGGGTACCTCCACGCCTTCCCGCAGCGGAGTGCTGGTATTGCCCATGATCTTGTCAAAGACAATGTAGTACATGGCCACCGTAACCACCGGCTGTGCCATGGCCCACACTGCCCCCAGATAAGATCCCGCATATCTCTTTTTGAAATCATTTTTTGCCAGCTTCCAGATCAGATGACGGTTCTGGAACAGCTCCACAGGCAGTCCGGTGAATTTATCATACCAGTGGATAAAAGCGAAGCAGGCTACCGCGATCACCACACAGGATATGATCTTCTTAGTCAGTTCCTGTGCCAGATCCGCCGCCGGTCCCGGATTCTTGTGGAATACAATAAGCACCGCCATGATCACCGCCGCTGTCACGAACAGGGCAATGCCCGTCTTCTTACTTACTTTCATGCTCTTTTTCCTTCATGTACTGCTCCAGAGTACCCCATTTGGTATCTTTCTCGGAAAGTATCAGTTCCATTCCTTCGGGAATCGGCCATTTCACACCGATGTCCGGAGTATTGTAGGTAATGCCGCCCTCATCATCGGGATGATAGAAATCGGTACATTTATAGCAGAACTCCGCATAGTCTGACAATACCAGAAATCCGTGGGCAAAATTCTTCGGAATAAAGAACTGTTTCTTATTCTCCTCGGACAGAAGCACGCCGTACCACTGGCCGAAAGTCTTAGATCCTTCCCGCAGATCCACCGCCACGTCATACACTTCTCCGCGGATCACTCTTACCAGCTTGTCCTGAGGAAAATGCTTCTGAAAATGGAGTCCCCGCAGCACCCCTTTTCTGGAAGCGGACTGGTTGTCCTGCACAAATATTTCCGGAATGCCTGCAGCCTTATAATCATTGTAATTGTAGGTCTCCATAAAATATCCTCTGGCATCTCCGAATACCGTAGGAGTAATGATCTTCAACCCTTCAATTTCACAGGTTTCTACCGTTATCTTACCCATTTTTTTCGTCCTCACTCTTTATTATTCTGATCATTCATAAGATATGTTCATATCCACTCTGCCTTCAATACCGTCCACTTTTCCCTTGGAGGTATACTGCCAGGTCTTATAATAGCCCTGATATAACGGCACACTGCGGTACTCCGCCAGCCAGATATGATAGTTCTCCAGTCTCGCCGTCTGGAGATTGTTGTTGTACCAGTTGCGGCTGGCATAGACACCTGCCGTATATCCGGCATTTTCTATGGTACGGCAGAACGCTTCGCATACCAGTGTCCTGGTCTCTGCATCCAGTCCGTCCGCCCGTCCGCTGCCGCCGGCGCCTTCGGTATCGATAAATACCGGATAAGTCAGCCGGTAATTCCGGATCAGTTCGATCACTGCGGAGGCCTCTTCCACGGCTTCTTTCTCATCCACGGCCTGGGTAAAGAAGTATACCCCTACCGGAATTCCCGCGGCTTCGGCTCCCTTCATATTCGCCACAAACATCGGATCCTCTACCAGGCTTCCCGTAACGGAACCACGGTAACCTGCACGGATAATGGCGAACTGCACGCCCGCATTCTTCACCTTATCCCAGTCGATCTCCTTGTTCCATTTCGAGACATCGATACCGACTTTCGCATTGCCCGAAGTGGTCTGCAGCTTCTGGATCTCCGTCTTGTCCGCATCTGCCAGAGCCCCTGCCACAGCACTGTCCTCGGCATCGGCATCCACTTCATCCTCCGTCTTGATCAGCAGAGAAATATCATCAATGGCCAGATACTCCACCTTATCCTTGACATGCACCCGGGTCTCACTGATGGGCACTTTGTAGCCCTCGATGGGCAGCAGTTCCACATAATAATCCCCGGAGTCCAGATCTCCGATGTAGATGACGCCGTCCTGATCCAGATCCTTATAATCTCCAAGACCGTCCAGCCGGACATAGAAGCTCTCCCCGGTTACCGGAATTCCTTCGTTGTTCACGATCTGGATCCGCAGATCCTTTTCTATGGAAGTTGCCACCAGCGATAAGCGGTTGCTGTTATCTTTTGCTGCTTCCAGTATTGGATTGACTTCCTGATCAAAAAAGGTATTGTCCTTTAAAAAGGCTTTCAGATCATTGCCGATCTGCCCGCTCTGTGTGACCGTCTCCCCTTCCGGAGTATCCGTCCCCGCAGAGGCTGCCTGCTGATCCGTACCGGCATTCTGTATCCCTGCCGACTGTCCGGAGGTCGAAGAAAGCTGCTCTCTGTTGACATATACTACCAGAAGAGCCACCAGCAGAATGACTGCCATGGAGGCCAGAATTGCCATTTTTCGCAGCTTAGAGTCCATTGGCTACCTCTACCAGATATTTTCCGTAATTGGTCTTAAGCAGCGGCTCTGCCAGTGCCAGCAGCTGTTCTCTGTCAATAAATCCGCGTTTGAAAGCGATCTCCTCGATACAGGAAATGTACAGCCCCTGTCTCTTCTGGAACGCTGCCACGAAATCTGCCGCGTCTAACAGAGCATCGTGATTGCCGGTATCCAGCCATGCAAAGCCTCTTCCCAGAGTCTCTACCTGCAGAGTTCCTCTGTTCAGATACTCGTTGTTGATGCTGGTGATCTCGATCTCTCCTCTTGCGGAGGGTTTCACATTCTTCGCGATCTCCACGACATCATTGTCATAGAAATACAGTCCCGGAACCGCATAATTGCTCTTGGGATGTTCCGGTTTCTCCTCGATGGAAAGAGCCTTGCCGGACTCGTCGAATTCCACCACACCGTACTCTCTGGGATCCCGCACATAATAGCCGAAGATGGTCGCTCCCTTTTCTCTTGCCGCCACAGTGCGCAGCACTCTGGAGAAGCTCTGTCCATAGAAAATATTGTCGCCCAGCACCAGTGCCACCCGGTCATCGCCGATAAAATCCGCGCCGATGATAAAAGCATCTGCCAGTCCGCGGGGCTTGTCCTGCACCGCATACTCCAGACGCATGCCCAACTGGCTGCCGTCTCCCAGCAGTTCCTTAAATACCGGAAGATCTCTCGGGGTGGAGATGATCAGCACCTCTCTGATATCCGCCAGCATCAGTGTTGACAGGGGATAATAAATCATTGGTTTATCGTACACCGGCATAATCTGCTTGGAGATTGCCTTGGTCAGGGGATACAGTCTGGTTCCGGAACCTCCCGCCAGTATTATTCCTTTCATTTCGTCCTCCGATCCGCCCTTTTCGGGCTTCTTTTTACTTGTTTTTTAACACACCGAATGGGAACGACGTTCATCGTTCCCATTTAAAAGGTATTCTTTACTTTTCATACATTTCATTGTAGTACTTCTGGTAGTCACCGCTGGTCACATTGTTCATCCAGTCTTCGTGCTCGAAGTACCAGGCGATGGTCTTGCGGATACCTTCCTTGAACATGGTCTCGGGGTACCAGCCGATCTCTGCCTTGATCTTATCCGGTGCAATGGCATATCTTCTGTCGTGGCCCTTACGATCCTCTACATAAGTGATCAGGTCATTATTGATATGTGCCTTGCGAGGATCGGAATCCGGAAGCATTTCCTGTAAGGTCTCGATGATGATGTGGATGATCTCGATGTTCTGCTTCTCGTTATGTCCGCCCACGTTGTAGGTCTCGAACAGTCTGCCCTGCTCCTGTACCATGTCGATAGCCTTGGCATGATCTTCTACATACAGCCAGTCACGGACGTTCCTGCCGTCACCGTAGACCGGAAGTTTCCTGCCGTGCAGAGCATTGTTGATGATCAGCGGGATCAGCTTCTCCGGGAACTGGTAAGGTCCGTAGTTGTTGGAGCAGTTGGTGATGTTTGCAGGAAAATGATAGGTATCCATATAGGCCTTTACCAGCATGTCCGAACTTGCCTTACTTGCGGAGTAAGGGCTGTGGGGATCATAGGGTGTGGTCTCATAGAAGAAAGCGTTGTCATCATCAGGAAGAGATCCGTAGACCTCATCCGTAGATACATGCAGGAATTTTTTGCCTTCCCTGAAGCTGCCATCGGGAAGCTCCCAGGCTGCCTTGGCACAGTTCAACATCACTGCGGTACCCAGCACGTTGGTCTGTACGAAGATCTCCGGATTACGGATACTTCTGTCCACATGGCTCTCTGCGGCAAAATGCACCACACGGTCAATATCGTTCTCTGCGAAGATTTTGCTGATGGCTTCCTTGTCGCAGATGTTCGCCTTTACAAAGGTGTAGTTCTCACGCTTCTCCACATCCTTCAGGTTCTCCAGATTGCCTGCATAGGTCAGTGCATCCACGTTGATGATGCGGATTTCATTATCGTATTTCTTAAACATATAATGAATGTAATTGGAACCGATGAAACCGGCTCCGCCTGTTACCAGATATGTTCTCATTGCCTCTCCGTTCTGCGCCTTGCGCAATTTTTGTTATAGATAGGGATATTTTACCATAATTTTTTCAGGATATCAACACGGGCTCTAATATCCCAGGTAGCTTAAGTTCAGGTCCACATTTCCGCTGATGCCGCTGACCTTTCCTGTGGATTTGTACTGCCACAGATCATAGCGGCCCGTATAGGTGGGGCTTGCGGCATACTGAGCCAGCCAGATCTTGTAACTGCTTAAGGCGCTGGCATCCATCTTATTTGTCAGCCAGGTCTTGTTGGCATAAATACCTGACGTATAACCCGCATTCTGGATCGTACTGCAGAAAGCCTTGCAGACTGCGGTTCTGGTGGCAGAGTCGATCTTGTCTCCTCTTCCGCCGCTGCTTTCCACATCCAGGAATACCGGATAAGAGATCTTATATCCGCTGATGCGGTCCAGTACCATGGAAGCTTCCTGCACGGCTTCCACTTCATCCACGGCCTGTGTGAAGAAATACACGCCTACTTTCAATCCGGCTGCGGTAGCTCCCTTGATGTTGGTCTTAAAGGTGGGATCTTCAATCAATGCTCCCTGAGAAGAGCCTCGATATCCCACACGGATGATCACATAGCTGACGCCGGAATTCTTCACTGCATTCCAATCGATACTGCCGTTCCATTTGGATACATCAATACCCATGGTCCCGGAACCGACAACCAGAGATCCGTCACTGGCAAAATTGTATTTTGCACCCTGGATCACCTGCTCACCTGTGACCTTATTGCCATCTGCTGTGAAGAAATACAGCTTTCCGTCCAGTGTCTGCCAGCCGGTATATTTGATGGCACCCTTGACAAAAAATTTGGATGCCGTGAAATAATCCGCATAAACCGCTTCTCTGTAGCTGTCTCCCTCTGCCACATACAGCTGCTGGCCGCTCTGGTCTTTCAGCTTCGTCACCTTGTCTTCTCTGGGATTGGTGGCCTTTACCGTTACAGTAATGTTGGCCGTCACACTTTCCGTGCCCTCCGTATATGCTACGGTTACGGTAGCGCTTCCAGCATTCACACCTGTAATGGTAATCACATTACCATTTACCGCTGCGGTTGCAATATTGTTATCCCCGGAAGCCGCACTTACGGTTCCGCTTCCGCTTACGGTGGCGGTAACGGTATCCGCAGCCTTCGGGTAAGTCGTAATTGCTGTTTTATCCAGTGTCAGAGCCAGTTTTGCCGTGACTTTCACCGGCAATTCCAAGGATGCACTGGCAGTTCCCATAGTGACTGCCACCCGGACGGTAGTGTCTCCGGCTGCAATACCTTTTACCGTGATCTTACCTGCCGCATCTACCGTTGCCGTTGCAATACCGGAATTGTCGGAAGTCACACTGTACGCAGGGGTTCCCGCGAAGTTTGCCACGCTGATCTGCACGGTTGCTTCCTTCTCCACAGCCACCGTCACAGATCCGCTGGAAAGTGCGGCCGTAGGTGCTGCGGTGGGTACCGGCGTAGGGGTCAGGGTCGGCGTAGGGGTGGGAGTCGGTACCGGGGTTGGGGTCGGGGTCGGCGTCTCCACGGGGGTCGGGGTCGGTGCCTCAGTGGGTGTCACCGTCGGGGTCTCAGTGGGTGCTGCCGTCGGAGTCTCTGCAGGCATCTCGGTCGGGTTCACCGTCGGAACTTCCGCTTCTGCCATCCGCAGGAAATTACCGCTGTACACCAGCGTCTCCGGGTTAGTGATGGTATCCTTCGACACTTCCACATAGGTATTGGCGGTGGAAGTACTTGCCACCCACTGTACCGTATCCTGTAACGTGGACTCTACTACTGTCTCATTTTTCTTGGTATCCTCTTTTGCCGCATTGATCTCAGACTCTTTTTTGATCTCGTTGGATACATCTACCTTTTTGTAGGCGATGTCTTTCTTGACTTCCACTTTCTGTGTGCCTGTGGGCAAGGTATAATCCTTATACTTTTCATCGGTCAGTGCATTCACTGCCACTGTGTAGTTACCGGGAGTGATTCCCTTCTTATAGATGATACCATCCATATCATCATCGGTCCAGGTCTCCGTCTTGCCGTTGGGGTCCGTGATCGTTACGCTGAAAGGTACATTGGATACCAGTTTGCCGGACTTTTTATTGTTGAATTTGATCTTCAGATCCTTCTGCACGGAAATCAGTTCCAGTTCCACGGTACCGCCGTTGGTATATTCCGCTTCATTATAATCCGGCTGTTCCTCCGGCTCTTCTTCCACGGCATTGGCTGCCGCGATCTTGGCCATCTGCGCATCCGCTACCGCCAGAAGTCCCTGCTCGCCGATCATGGAGATTCCGTCCAGCTGGGTTCCCACACTGACGAATTCCGATACCTGTCCGTCCACGGTACGGTCACTGGCATAGACGCTGGCCGTTACGCCCGCCAAGATCAGTACTGCTGCTCCGGTAGCCACCATGATCCGGTCCATGGTGCTCATATTCAGGAATTTTGTCAGAAGGCCTGTCTTTGTCTTTCCGCCCCGCTTTTTACGAACAGGCTCCTCGTCATCCTCATAATACATTTCATCGTCGGCTTCTTCGGTATACGCTTCCTCCTCGGCATAGTACTCCTCACCATCGGCTTCTCCGGCATCTTCTTCCTGAGCGTAATACTGCTCACTGCCGTCCTCTTCGGTATACTCTTCTTCCTCAGCATAATATTCCCCGCCGTCAGTCTCTCCGATATATTCCTCCCCGGCGGCATAATACTCTTCGCCATCGGTCTCTCCCGTGTATTCTTCCTCGTCAGCGTAATATTCCTCACCGCCGTCCTCTTCGGTGTATTCTTCCTCGGCGTAGTACTCTTCCTCCTCAGCCTCTCCGCTGTAATCTTCCTCATCCCAGTCGTAACCATCCTGCACGTCCCTCTCCCAGTTGCGGTCCGGACGCTTTGTATGGTTAAATAATCTCTTCATCTGCTCTTTCCCTTCTGCTCATAATTCTTCGGTGTAACAATTCTGTAACATTATAGCATCGTATTTTCCCCGCTTCAAGGCATTCACCCATTTCTTCAGAATTTCTTAAATCTTTCTAATATTATGGACTTTCCTTCCGTATAATAGTAAAATCAGAATAACTCTTTTTACCATTATTAAGCACCATTATGATTTACCTGAAACGGAGAGAATACATGAAACAAAATAAAAACAACCATAATACCCCGACATCCTCAATAAATGACATGCCGGATATTGAGATTGTAGATCTGGAATCCGACGATATGCAAGACACAGATTCTGGAAATTTTCAGAACACAAAAACGAATCCTGATACCTACGACGACCTTGACGACACGGATGATTTTTCTGAAGACGAAGAAGACATTTTCCCGGATGAGGAAGATGCTCCCGCCTCCGCCGGTATCCGGCGCTTCCTGAATCTTCACGTGCTGTTCGCCGTTGTTCTGGTGGCCGTGGTGGGCATCGTCGGCTACCGTGTCACCCACTGGGGACAGAGGATCAGCCAGTCCGAGATCTTCAAGGACGGACAGGGTTCCTACGATGACAGCTGGGACTCCATCCTCCCGCTGACCGACGAAAACGGCAAAATGATAATCACGGATGCCTCCAATATCGTCGTCTTCGGAAATGCTCCCTTTGCGGATGACAGAGATTCCTCAGACAATCTGGCCAACCTGATTGCCAAAGAGACCGGTGCCAACGTATATAACTGTTCTGTCAGCGGAAGTTATCTGGCTGCCCAGCAGTTTAACTACGATCCCACCGTTGCTCCCATGGATGCCTACTGCCTGTACTGGCTGGTGAATCTGGCCGCCGGAGTTCCTCTGGACGGCTATTACACCGATGCAGCGGAAGCTCTGGGAGACCGGACCCCGCCCGAGGCCGAAGAAGTCGTCAACACTTTGAAAACACTGGATTTTAACACGATCGATACCGTAGCCATCATGTACGATGCTACCGACTATCTGTGCGGCAATGCCATGTACAGCGATGATAATCCTACGGATCCCACGCAGTTCACCGGTAATCTGGAAGCCAGCATTGAAGTATTGCAGTACTACTACCCGCAGATCCGCATTATCGTAATGTCACCGACCTATGCCTATGCCGTAGATGAAAACGGTGATTATGTAAGTTCCGATATGTATATTTACAATGACCGTGACGTTCTCTCCACCTACGTCATCAAGGAATGCTACTCCGCCAACATTCACAGCGTCTCCTTCATGGATAACCTGTACGGCAGTGTGACCGAAGACAATGCCGATGAATATCTGGTCGACAATCTGCATCTGAATGTGGAGGGACGTAAGCTCATCGCCAAACGCTTTGAGTATTTCCTGAATTATTATTCCAAGGATTACGCGTCTTTAGATAACTGATCCCGCCTGACAGAACTTCTTATGTAAAACAAGACTCCCGGAAAGAACCACACAGGATTCCCTCCGGGAGTCTTTTGTCTCCGGCTATTTTGTGAAGTAATACAGATCCACCGTGGAATCTTTATAGATCACATATCCGTCCATTCTTGCAAATTCTTCGAACTGCTGATCTTCCATCCTGCCCACCAGTTCTTTATCCTCTGACAGGATCACATAGGCACAGTTTTCTCCCCGAGCCCGGGTCGTCAGTTCCAGCGTATCTATGACTTCCCGTTCCATGACGTCATAGAGGTCATTCTGCACCGTCCATTTACTTACCACAATATCACGGCCGTAGGGCATACATACCACATTGGAATACTGTCTTACATATTGCAGCAGTTCTCCGGGAAATGCCGCCATGACCTCTCTGCCGGGTACCTCGATAGCATCACAGATATCCACCACACTCTGGGGCACATGATAGGCATTTTCCGCTCTCTGGAAAAAAGGATTCCGGTAGATCAGGCCTCCGGATACCATAAATATCACTACCGCTGCCGTTATCCCCACATACTTTTTTCTTCCGGAAAGTTTTCCACAGAAACTGACCGTTCCGAACGCAATCACCGGTGTGACCGGCAACAGCCAGAGGATCCGGTAATAGATCTCTCCATCTGCCATGCTGGAGACCACCTTCGCCACCAGCGGGTTAAAAAACACCAGTAACAGCACCAATGGCACATAGAGAAACATCACCCGGATATGTTTTCTCTTCTCCGTAAGCCACAGATACAACAGACTTACCAGGAACCAGATCATGATCAGTCCGGTTCCCATATATTCCTGAAACAGCTTCAAAGCTTCCATTCTTCTCCTCCGGTCTTATCATCCCAACAACAAATACATTCCGGCATAGACAATGCAGGGAATGCAGCAGGCAAACAGTGGCAACAGGATCTTCCACCTTTTATAGCTGACCGCTCCGCAGATCCCGGCGGTCCCCACCAGCATACAGGCCAGCAGTGCACCCATGGTACTGGCCAGACAGCAGCAGGTCATTACGGCTGCAAGCAGTACCCAGAAAGCGCCAGACGTCTTCTGTTGTTCCTGCATTCTTCGAAACAATGTCAGCAGAAGGAAAAATATCATGGGAATCAGAATACTGCCCAGAGCGGCTTTTCCCTGTCTGCTTCTGGCGATCATAAAGTTCTCCACCGTATAAAAAGAATAATCCCCGAACAGCACCAGCACTTCCGTACAGATCAGGAAAGCCGGCAACGCCCATTTTTTGTCACTTCCGCTGTTTCCTGTAAACAGGATCCGTTTTCCCAGCAGGTAAAAAATACCGTAGGTCATGGAGATCAAAGCGATGGGAAGCAATGTCTTCGCCACGATCACTGTGTCGATCCCCGTCATCTGAGCCAGCCATGCGATCCAGATGGGGAAGGGAGCCAGTCCGTGCCGCACATCCAGTTCCGTGTTCATTCCCGTATAAGGGATCTTCTGATACATCTTGCCGGATTCCTCCGCCGCCGTGGAAATAGCCACATAGTAGGCATCATCTCCATCATTGTAGACCATCACCACCGCCAGCACCAGCTGTACCAGCAGTAATATGCTAAAGAGGATCCACAGCAGAAGTACGGATTTTTCCGGGCTCTCCGTACGCAGGGGCCTCAGGTTCCGCGGCTGTCGCAGACGTAAGACCGTTGCGCAGACAAGCAGCGCCAGAATATACAGGGAATACCCCAGCGTCACCATCCACAATCTGTCTTCCAGCAGGATCACCGGCACACAGATCACCTGGAATCCTGCCCATAGCAGCATCTGTCCGCTGATCCACAAAAACACCATATTTTTATAAGGTTTATCCACACTCAGAAAGCAATTACCGATCCATGCCGGTACCACCACCAGCAAAACGGCAAGCCACAGCAAACGAACTGCGATCATTTTTCATCCTCATTTCTGCATTATAGTCTCTGACAGAACACGCGAAACGTCTATTTTCCAGAGAACAGATAGATCGTATCCCCATGGGCTCCTCCGGAAAGCAATACTTCTTCCGTCGTATATCCGTATTTGTCCCACAGGATGGATATTACATTTTCCTTCTCCACACCCTGTTTCACCAACACCACTACCTGATCCAGATTCTCCACAGATCCGGTATCCTTCCGGTTCTCCAGCTCTTTCTCCGTTACCAGCAGTGTTCCGGTATACTCCATGAATTCCGGCAGATTCTCATAATAACCGACGCCGGCATAGACGCAGATACAGGGAAGGTCCGCGTATTCCTTGGCCAGAGCCGTCTGGTCGGCATAACCGGTATAGAGATATTCTCCGTCATAAGACGCCAGACGCAGTCCCTGCACCACTACAAGCAATGCCACCAGACCATATCCCACCACCGTTTCTTTCCAGTCGGCAGTCTGCGCCAGTTTCTTTCCAAGATAGCACAAAAGCAGTGCGAGTAACAGTGCTGCAAAAGGAAACAGCGGCATAATATAACGATCCACCAGATAGGGGGACATCCGGGAAGCCAGCAGGAAATATCCCACCACCGGCACAAACAGCATTAGCAGTGCATCTTTTTGGTCAGCTTCCGCTTTTTCTCCGGCCTGATGTCTCCGGATCCCTTTCCACAGAAGAAGGATCACACCGGCAGCACATCCGCCGAGAAATAACGGCCACCCTGCTGTCCGGTCTGCCAGGATCTTACCGAATGCCAGAAGTCTCGCTCCGTAACCGGTGAGTCCGGATGCCAGATTTCCGAGAGCTTCCGTACCTCTTCCGCTGGAAAAGACATCCGAAATTGCAAAGGGAAACAACACCAGACCGATGACCGCAGCGATCACCATGGACCGAATATAGCACCACAGTTCTTTTGTTCTGTGGCGGTACAGCAGAAGTGCTGCCGTTACCGCCGCAAGAAGAATACAATAAAACAGGAAAAAATACTGGGTCAGAAATCCCAATACGGTGATGGCGATCAGTCCCTTATTTTTTTTATCAAAACCGTTGGTTTTCCATTTTTCCACATGCATGGAAAACAGCGCCACACACAGGCAGGAAAGCAGACCATACATCCGGATCAGCAGTACCGTGGCCAGTGCGCCTGTACTCATTCCATAGAGAAGCACCGCCAGGATCCCCAGCTGTCTTCCCTTTCCTTCCAGATCAAAAATATCCGCCAGTTGTTTTCCCAGCCGCAGCAGAAGCCACAAAGTAATGCCCAGACAGACCAGATTGATCCCGCAGCCAAGCCAGGGGGATAGGGTCCTCTGAAAAACAGAACTCATGGTATGCAGCAGCATGAAATGTACCGGAGGATGATTGTCGTCCTTGACATTAAAATAAACAGACAGATAGTCAAAGGCATCCCTGCCCTCTACGGTGACATAGTTCCGGAACTGTTCCGCCGTGATCCAGACCGGTTCTTCATAGACATCCGCCTTATAGGACAGGAGTTTGCTGTTGCCCCGGTTCGTGAGCACATCCGTTACCGTATCCTTCAGGTTCCCAAGCGTCTCTCCAAGACTGTCTCCCTGAATCTCTTCATTCACGAATTTTGCCAGACGTCCTACCGGCTGGGTAGGTACGATCCAGGGATTGTACCGGGCATTGGCCAGTTCGAAGCTCAGAAGCTCGTCCATGTGATAGCCTTCCTTCCGGCTGACTCCCGCTCCCATCAATACCAGACACAATATAACTGCCAGCAGTTCCGGCAGAATCTTTTTCCATTTGTTCCGTCCATCCATAGGAATCTTCCCATCTCCGTCCCGTCTGCTCTCCTGTCGGGAGCACCGGTTATTTTCCGCTCTCCATCACCCGATAGAGATAGATCCGATAATAACTGTCTTCTGTCTCAAAAGCATCCGGACACACCAGTTCCAGTCCGGTCTCTTCACTGTGATCTATATAGGCTGCCGACAGCAGATAACGTCCTCCCAGCTGTCGCAGGCTTTCCGCATTGATCTCATAATCCTGAAAATAGAAACCGCCCTTTTGCACCGTATAATATCCGGGGCATTCCGCACTGAACAAATAGCAGCGGTTCCCCCAGTGGTCAAAGCTGTCTGTCAGATATTCACTCTTCTCCAGTTCCGGTGCAATGATCTCCCGGAAGCGGTGCTTGTATTCCAGGGAATAGTTATTCGAGTATCCATCCAGGCAGTAGAAGCCATGATACAATGCCGCTGCCGGGTCTATCCCCAGACTTACGATCCGGTACTCCTCAGGCTCTTCTCCACATTGTTCCCGAAGATACTCCTGCACCTGATCCAGCACATCAATGGCATAATAATTCCGAAAGCTCATAGCCGCGTAATTCCGGTTCACAACCTTTTGCAGATTCGGCTTCAGGTTGCTGGATAACAGAATTCTTCCTGCCGTTATCATGGTAAAAAGCAGAGCCGCTGCTGCCATGACCAGCGCAATCGCGCTTCCCTTACGGGCCTTTTTTTGCTTTTCCGTCGTCTGTCCGGCATCGGTCCGTCTCGCCGGAAGCTGCTCCGTAAGCACCAGCAGACTGCATCCCAGAATAAAATACCACAGGCAGGGACTCAGCCATAAGACCCGGTTTGCCTGAAAGCCTTTCAGTGCCCCCAGCCGGGACCGGACAGCGATTCCGATGCTGCTGTCCCATAACGCGGCAGCCGCCGCAAAGCCAAGAATCACCACCAGCGAAAGAACCAAAGAACCACACAACCGCTTTTCCCCGGACAAGCCGTTCTTTTCCACCGCCCGCTTTTTCAACAGCAAAGCCACTGCGGCCAGCAGCAATACCACAAGGATCCCCCCGTGATAATCCACACTGTGTTGTCCTCCCTGCAGGAAGTTCGTTACAAACTGGTCGAAAAACGATACCGGACTGAGGGTATATTCCGTCTTGTGGGAGACCACCTTCCCCTGTCCTGCAAAAATCTGGGACAACAGCGCACCGTTCTCCAGAATATAAGTAAGCAGAAGAAGTCCCCAGGCGATGACCTGTCTTCCCGAAAAATGCCTCCGAAGCAATGTCACCAGTTCCGCCAGTGCCCAGATTCCCAGCACTGCAAACCCGGATAAAACCAGAGAGGAATTGACTCCGAACAGCAGAATATAAACATAACAGGAAATCACGGAATTCTTCGACTGTCCCTTTTCTCCCAGCCGCAGTATACAATACAGAAGTAACGGCAGGCCGTACTGTGACAGACCGTATACCGGCAAAAAGGGCAGATAGGCATACATGCAGCCCACCGTCATCGCCAGAAAGCTGACCAGTCCTTTTCGCTCCCGCAAGCCGTCGGCTCCTTCCCCGGCCCACCGGATCAACAGATACATTCCCACATATCCGGTGAAACTGCCAAGGATCTGCATGCAGGCCAGTGCCAGTTCCGCCGGGAGCATACGATAGAGCAGCACACAGGCCGGTGCCGGCATGGTCAGTGCCGTTTTCGCCGCACCGTTCATGAATTCCGGCAGTACACTGCTGCCGTCCCACAAATGTCTTGCCTGCAGCAGATAGGCGATCACCTCTCCGTCCAGCTGGTCATGATACACAAATATGGAATCCTTCCCCAGTATAAAGTACGGAATTCCCATAAAAAGTACCGCCAGAATCCCCAGAAGGAACCAGACTTTTTCTGCTCTCTGTATTCCGGACTTCTTCGTCTTCTCTGTCATAGTTCCTCCTTCCCGTTTCTCTGCCGCCACATTTTTATTCTGTCTTTTCCTCCGTATCTCTGTCATTCAGGATGGTCTTATGGATCCCAAGGATCATTCCCACCAGCCACAAAGATCCCGGCAGCAATCCGTTTTTATAATCCAGACAGCCCGCATCCTGCAGGGTATACCACAGGATCATGCCTGTGGCCGTGATCGCACAAAGCCCGGCCATCTGCCAGAACAATCCCCGATTTCCGGATGTCTGGCGGCTTTCATTCTGCGTCTTCCTGTCCTTTTTCCGTACTTCCATAGTAAGGATAGTAAGGATTCCGGTAATCACCATCACTGCGATTCCCGACAGGAACCACCAGTAACTGTATTTTAACAGTACCTCCGTCAGTCTCGGATCTCCCGTCATCATAATATCCACATTTCTTCCGGAGAAGGAATCATACCCTCTGCCGTCCAACAATAACTGCAGCAGTACCGTAGGCATGCCATAACCGAGGATATCCCATACGATCTGGTGAAGATTATCGGAAGTATAAGTCTTCAAATGATACAGGGCATATTCCCGGAAGATCTTCTGTGCTTCCGCCTTTCCCAAACGATCCTCCAGCGTCTTCTGTATGCCTTCTTCCATGGTGCCTGCGTAATATCCGGCTCTCTTGATATCCGCCCATTCCAGTTGGTCGCGCAACTGCCCGGGCCATTCATCGTATTCCTCCTTGTCCCGCATATGGGTCCAGCAGAATCTCCTCATCATGGCGGCACTTACGGTATTCTCTGCTTTCCCGTAGCTGCCCGGTGTCTGCCACATTGACACCAATGTAAACAGGATTCCCGCCATCGCCGCCAGCAGCAACAGTTCCTGCCCTATTCTCTTTTTTTCGATCCTTCCGGCACGCAGCTGCCACAGATGGATCAGCCATACGGTCACAAGTGGCACCAGCCCCAGATACCGGTTCTCCACTACAAACAGGGTGCTGAGTCCCCACCAGATCCCGGCCCGGAACAATCCGTGCAGAGGTGCAGCAGCTGCCGTTTTCTCTCCACTCCGCACAGCGGCATCCTGCTGCAGGATCCGGAATAGTGCCGACAGTTCCAGTAACAGGAAGGAATATCCCAACGACCCCGGCAATACTGCCAGATGGCTCTGCATGGCACAGGGAAACGTCAGAAGTCCCAGACTTCCCCAACACAGGAATGCCCGCTTCCCGGTCACTCCGCAGGCGCGTAAAAATACGATTCCTGCCAGAAAAGCCACCAGAAGCTGTACCGTATATACAAAAAAAGTATAAGGGATAGAACTTATGGATTCTATCCCTTTTACAAGCATCAGAAAAAGAGGGTATCCGATCCCCATGTAGTCATCACACACAAGTGTCTCTGACGCTTTCAGCCATATATAACTATCGCCGAATTCCGGAAAAATTCCAAAGGATCTGACGCTCCAGCAGATTCCCAGAAGGATCTGCACGGAGACACCCAGGAACAGAAATCTGCCTGCGATCTGTGCAAGCGATCTGCCAAGTTTTTGCATGTTACTGCTCCTCTAATTCAAAAAAGTTTTTCACCAGTCCGCAGATGAAGTCCACCTGATCCAGTGTCAGCCCATAGTACATGGGAAGTCTTGCCAGACGCTCGCTTTCTTTTGTGGTGTAACGATCCTCTCCGTGGAAACGGCCGAACTTCTGTCCGGCAGGAGAAGTATGCAGCGGAATGTAATGGAATACCGTAAGCACACCGTTTTCCTTCATATAGCTGATGAATCTTGTTCTCTGTTCCAGATCTCTGGCCTTGATGTAGAACATATGGGCATTGTGTACACAGCCCTCCGGCACGGCAGGAAGCTCGATCTTCCCCGCCTCCTTTAAGGGAAGCAGCTGCTCATAATAGCGGTTCCAGCAGGCCAGTCTGGCCTCGTTGATCTCATCGGCAATCTCCAGCTGTGCATAGAGATATGCCGCATTCATATCGCTGGGAAGATAGGAGGATCCGTAATTGACCCAGGTGTATTTGTCGATCTGTCCGCGGAAGAATTTGCTGCGGTTGGTTCCCTTTTCCCGCATGATCTCCGCTTCTTCCACGTCCTTCTTATCACGGATCAGCAATGCTCCGCCCTCACCCATGCTGTAGTTCTTGGTCTCATGAAAGCTGTAGGCACCGAAGTCACCAATGGTTCCCAGTGCTTTTCCCTTATAAGATGCCATCACACCCTGAGCAGCATCCTCGACCACCTTCAGATGATGTCTCTTTGCAATATCCATAATGGTATCCATCTCGCAGGCCACACCGGCATAGTGTACCGGAACGATGGCTTTCGTCTTCTCCGTGATGGCATCCTCGATCAGCGTTTCGTCAATATTCATGGTATCCGGACGGATATCCACAAATACGGGAACCGCACCGCGAAGTACAAAAGCATCTGCGGTGGATACGAAAGTGTAGGAAGGCATGATCACTTCATCTCCGGGTTTTATGTCGCACAGAAGTGCTGCCAGCTCTGTTGCATGGGTGCAGGAAGTCGTCAGCAGGCATTTGCCGGCGCCGGTTCTCTCCTCGATCCAGGCATTACATTTCTTCGTATATTCTCCGTCTCCGCAGATCTTCTGATTTTTTACACATTCCTGAATATAATCTGCTGCTTTATCCACATAGGGCGGTACATTAAATTTAATATCGATCTCTCCCATAACGCATCCTCTTTTCTGCTGTCTTTTAGTTTTCTCTGTGTTCCCGCTTCCAGCTTCCTACTGCTGTTCCCGGCACATTCTCCGTCACATGGCTGATGATATATTTCGGTCTGCCTTTGACTTCCTCATAGATCCTTGCAATATAATGGCCGATCACACCGAGACTTAACATGATGAATCCGCCGATAATGAGGATCAGCAGGATCACTGTGGTAAAACCTTCCACCGCTGTCCCCATAAGATAACGTACTAATGTCTGGATCGCCAGAACCACACTGAACAGGATCGACACCATGCCCATGATCGTCACCAGCTGCAACGGCAGGGTGCTGAACGAGGTGGCATTGGTGATGGCATATTTCATCAGGCTCCAGAAGGACCATTTGCTCTGTCCGTATTTCCGCTCCTGCACCTCGTATTCCACGGTCTCCGTGCGGAATCCAGCCCAGAAAGTCAGTGCCCGGAAAAAGGTATTGCGTTCCGGCAGTTCCAAAAGGACCTGTACTACTTTTCTGTCCAGAAGCTTAAAATCGGAAGAGGCGTTCATATCCATCTTGATCAGTTTGCTCATGATCTTGTAAAAAAGTCCTGCGGAAAGCTTGTACCCCAGACTCTCCTTACCGCGGTCGGTCTTGATGCCCTCCACGATCTCGGCTCCCTGCTGCCATTTCTCCCACATCTGCGGGATCACCTCAGGCGGATGCTGCAGGTCACAGTCCATAACGATCACCGCATCTCCCGTAGTCAGCTCCAGTCCTGCAAAAATACCGGCTTCCTTTCCAAAGTTCCGGGAGAACTCCGCTCCCCGTATCCTCGGATTCTTCGCCGCACACTCCTGTATGCAGTCAAAAGTGCCGTCCTTCGATCCATCACTGATAAAGACCAGCTCATAATCGATCCCGTGCTGTTTCAGCAGCTCTCCCAGTACTTTTGCAGTATTGGCAATATTCTGTTCTTCGTTATATGCCGGTAAAACAATCGATAATAATGACATCTTCTAATCCCTTCCGCAGTTCTCGGTCTTGACATACAGGATGCCATCCACGACTTTCGTGGAATTGGCTCCCGGGAAAGTATCCATGTCAATATATTCCTGCGTCATATAGATTTCCCCTACGGTATCCGAATCCAGAAAATTCAGGGTCGCTCCCAGATAATTCTGCATAAAGGACTGATAATCCGCTCCCTTGTAGATCAGATAATCTCCGCTGAGACCGATCATACCGTCCGTGACTTTTCCGGTGATATCCGTAGTCGGGAACTCATCATAGCCGATGACTCCCACCAGCGCAATGGGAATTCCCTGATAATACCCGTCCGTCTGCTCGATCCGGTCTAACAGCCGCACACAGTACGCATAGGTTTTCTCATATTTTTTCTCCAGATTGGAATATCCGATATTGTCCGATAGTCCATAGTTAAATACCAGAACGACCGCTGCCAGCAGTGCCGCCCACTGGATGCCGGTATCCGCTTTTCCTTCCTTCGCGGCGCCCCGGCTCACAAATGCCAGCATCAGGATCAGATAGAGCACCCACTGATACCGCATGAGCAGATGATAGGTCAGGTTCGGTGAGATCACCAGGATCACATTGGTCAGAAGTGGAAGTCCTGCGGCCAATAGAATTATTATAACGAAAAATAACGGATTCTTCCACCATTTTCTTTGCAGCATGCCTCTTATCAGCAGATATGCCGTCAGAAGCACCAGTACCGCACAGGCCGCAAGAGAGAAAATATTGTTCACCAGCACATTCCCGTGCACCGTAAATGCCAGAAAATCCAGATACATTCCCTTAAGCGTTGCCAGAAGTCCCTGTCCGGAGCCCTGCTCCATGGAATTGATTCCCTGATAGGTGTCCAGTATCTTTCCCTGCAGTTTCAACAGGATCTGTAAGATCACATAATACAGTGCCGCACCGGCGACTCCCATACCGAGATAACGCAGTACATAAGCAGCCTTATCCCGAAACCCTTTTGTTTCCATGAAAAAGAGCAGGATCACATATACGCACAGCAGAATGGCAAAGGGCACATAGGCCTGATAGATTCCCATGCTGAATGCCAGACACACCGCACCGGCCAGCCAGCCTTTCTCATATTTTTTCGTAAAAAGCACTGCCAGAATCACAAGGAACAACGCCAGCATATAGCCATCCAGTGTAAATACATAGGCAAAAGTGGATGCCAGTGCCGGAAAAGAGACCAAAAGTCCGCTCACCGCCGTGATCACCAGCGGATCCGTCAGCTCCAGTACCTCTGTGAGCGCCGCCGCTGCCATTCCCAGCCAGAACAGGCCGATCAGACCGATGATCCAGGGAATCGTAAAATACGAAGAGAAGCCACAGGCAATGGATAAAAACCAGCGTCCCGAAGTGATCATATTCTGGTCAAAATACATGCTGCTTAAGCCGTCATGATTCGGAATGTCCGAAAGCATCACCGGCAGATGGATCAGGATTCCCAGCAAAAAAGCTGAGAAAAACGCGATTTTCCATGTACTTTTGATCTTTGCTCTGCTGTCTTGAAAAAATTCCCAGGGACTCTTCATCCGTCCGTCACTCCTTCGTGTTGTTATTCAGATAGTCCGCCAAGGTCTGAGCGATCTTCTCCCGCCCCGCCTCATTGGGATGCAGCCCGTCATCCGTATACCGGTACAGGTCATCCCAGGTTTCATGGGGGTAATAGTCATGATAGATGTCTATGACTTCCACATCCAGGGCTTCACATAACCCGATCTCCGCGTTGACATAATCTTCCAGAACACCGCCCCCCAGATCGTATTCTTCGCAGGTCAGTTCCGGCACCGTATACCAGGTATAGGGAGGTGTGATAAAAATAATGCGCAGATCCGGATAGGCTTCCCGCAATTCCTTCACAATACTGCGGATAGCCCCACAATAGGTATATTCATCATAGGGATTATAAGGATCCGCCGTGGATTCGATGGGATTGCCGGAGTGATAATCATTCAGTCCGGAACCGATGAACAGGATCTTCACCTGGTCAAAATTGATCTGTCCCAGATCCCCCAGAGTATCCTCAAAATAATCCGTGGCGGCCTCTCTGATATGCACCGTCCTCTGCACGCCGAAGTCTTTCACCACAAAGGAGCGCACCAGCCCCGCAGCAGATATGGAGTCCTTGGTGTATCCCAGCCTTCTCTCCGCATCCGCTCTGCCAAGGACCGTTCCTCCCAGTCCGCCGTTGTAGCATTTTAAGCCCGTTTTCTCCTGCAGTTTTGCCGCGATGGAAGTCTCATCCCGGCACAGGCCGTACACACTGTCCCCTAAGAATACCACATCATAGGGAATCCTCTGGTATTCACGGTCTCCCGGGAAAAACAGCAGCAAAAGCACCGCAAACAGAACCGCTGCTATGGCACTGTATAAAATTTTTCCTTTCCGGATCCCGTTTTTCTTCATAGGCTTTCTATCTTATATCCTTATATCCTTATTTTTCCGCTGCCCGCAGGATCTCTGCGATCCGGGCAGCCCCCTGTCCGTCGATCAGGGTTCTCTCCGCTTCCCAGACATTCCGGCGTAATTCTTTGCTTTCATAGGCCTGACGGCACCAGCTGCCGATGGCTTTCTTCGTTGCTGCCGCATTCCGGTGCCAGGCTCCACCATAGCCGCTGATACCGTGTTCGCCCAGCCATTCGGTCAGTCCCTCCTGATTCTCCGCATAAGAGAAACAGACAAAAGGGACTCCCAGTACTGCAAGTTCATAGATCGTTGTGCCTCCCGCGGTCACCGCCAGCTGGCAGTCTGCCATCAGCCCCGCCATATCCCGCACATCACGGTGCAGGATCACCTCACGGCGTTCCGAAGCATATTGTTCCAGCTTCTTAAGGTTGGGATTAAATCTTCCCACCACCAGATGGTAATTTACGTGTTCTCCCGACAGGCTGTGTTCACACAGTTCCCCCAGGATCTCTCCCGCGATGTTATCCTTGTCTCCACCACCGGTAGTGATCAGAAGATCCGTCACGTCCTCCGACAGAGTGTAGCGTTTTGCCGCTTCACAGAACTGCTGCCGCACCGGCACATAGGCCGCCCCAAGATATTTTTCTGTCTCTTCCCCATACAACTCCCGATACTTTTCCGGGGAGGCGAACAGGTTATAATTGATCACACCCTCCACCGGAAATGCGTGCTGCTGCATATCATCCAGCAGATATACCTTACCGAAACGGTGCAGCGCCTGCAAATAGGCGTCCGTCACCGCATAGCTGTCCACCAGAAAAACATTGTCATTTCCCTGTATCCGCTGTTCCAATACCGGAATCTCACCTTCCAGGTCGGAAGGATCCGTTCCCAGAATCATCACCGGCATATCCCAGCTCTGCAACAGTTCCGCGGAAGCCTCCTCCGCACACAGAAAGCAGAGTTCTTTCGGGGATTCTGTTCTTTTCCGTAATTCCTGTGCCACCGTAAGGCAGCGCATCAGATGCCCTGCGCCGGTGGCGGCACTGCCGTCTGCCCGAAAATAATACATTTCCGCTCCTTACTGCTGTTCTTTCTCCGTGAAATCCACCAGATCCCAGCTCATGGGCGTTCCCAGTTTTGCATCCCGGGTGATCCGCTTGCCCAGCAGTTCCTCATAATATTTGGTATGCAGACCGCAGGAGGGTCTTACGGACCGCAGATTCTCCGGAGTAAATACGTCTCCGGCCTTCATATCCTGTGCCACGAACAGGGAACGGGAATGCTCTCTGCTCTTTTTCTGCTTCGGTGTCAGGTCGTAAGTCACTCTGCCTACTGCCTTCTCGATCATGCGGATGTGATCCACCATTTCCTTAAATTCTTCCGGTTCCATGGAGAATGCGGCATCGGCTCCGCCGTCCGCTCTGCGCAGGGTCAGATGCTTCTCCACCACCTTCGCGCCCAGCGCCACTCCGGCACCGGCCACCGCACATCCCATGGTATGATCGGACAGACCCACCACACAGTCAAAGACTTCCTTCATGGAAGGGATCGTTTTCAGATTGATATCCTCGTAGGGTGCGGGATAGGCAGAAGTACATTTTAACAGGATCACATTCTCATTGCCCTCTTCCTTACAGGTCCGCAGTGCCAGTTCAATATCCGCCAGATAGGCAATACCGGTAGACATGATGATGGGCTTGCCGGTACGGGCAATCTTGCGGATAAAGGGAATATCGTTGATCTCGAAGGATGCCACCTTGTATACCGGCACATCCATCTCTTCCAGAAAATCAATACTGGTAAGATCAAAGGGAGAGGAAAAGAACACCAGTCCCATCTCTTCTGCGATCTTTTTTAACTTCGGCTGCCACTCCCAGGGAGTGTAGGCGGTCTGGTACAGCTTATGCAGCGTGGTTCCGTCCCAGATGGTTCCCTGTGTGATCTGGAAGCAGGGATCATCACAGTCCAGTGTGATGGTATCCGGGGTATAGGTCTGTATCTTAATGGCATCCGCACCGGCATCCTTTGCCGCCTGCATAATGGCTACCGCTCTGTCAAAATCCATCAGATGATTCGCAGACATCTCTGCGATAACAAAAGTAGGGGAATCCTCACTGATTTTATGATTCCCTATCATGATCTCTTTGTTCATAGTAAAGTGCCTCCTGTTTTCCTTAGGGAAATACAATATGCTCGTACTTCTTGCTGTCCCGGATCTCTTTCCAGTGTTCCGCCGTCATGCGCATAAAGGTCACATCATAGGCGGTTCCGTTCTTCACCACATGCCCCTTTTTCTCCTCCACGACTTCACAGCCGCAGATCTTATGAAGCTGGATAACTCCCTGATTCAGGGTGAAGACATCGCTGTACACCGCACGTTTCCCCAGATCCAGGAATGCATGATCGTACATGCTCATTTCCAGTGCCAGTGCTGTCTGGATACTGCGCAGCTTCTTCTCGCCCACGTAGTATGCCCAGCCCAGATCTCCGTCCGGGTTCGTCAGCCCCGTGTAGTTGATGACACCGGCCGCCATGCCGTCGATCTCAATGATCCAGTAACTCACATCCGGATCCTGCTGCACTTTCGCAAACCATTTCTTCTGTCCCTCCAGTGTCAGCTTCGGGTCGGTATTCATATAACGGGTGATATCCGGATCCATGCGCCAGCGCATGATCTGTTCCAGATCTTCCTCCGTGACTTTTCTTAATGTAACTCTCATCAGCAGCCCGCCTTTTCCAGAAGTTCCCGCATTCCTTTTAACTCAATGGCTTCCTCTAACGGAATGCTCACGCCGAGTTCTTCCTCCAGCTGTCCGATGATCATGACATGAGCCAGGGAATCCCACTGCTCCACATCCTCGATCATGGTATCCTCCGTGATGGTTCCCGCCGGAACCTTTAATATGTCTTCAATCAGTTTTATGATCTTTTCTTTCATAGGGTCATCCTCATTTCTTTTCACATTTGCCGCTGCGGGTTCCGGGCCGTTGCCTCTGCGCCGTCAGTCGTATAAGCTCTCTTTTAACCAGTAGACTCGCTCCGGCTTCTCCGCCAGTGTGATCTCATAGCAGGTGCCGCCCTCCGGTGTACTTTTTGTCCTGCGGTACCCCAGTCTCTCATACAGGGTTTCCACCGGTTTGTTTTTCGCGGTGGGGAGGTATCTGCCCCGGAGGCCGGTATATCCCTCCTCCTGCATCTGTCCCTCAATGCGGTCGATCACGGCATTTTCGATATTCCTGCCCATCACCCGGCAGCTCATGACCAGATCCGTGATCTCCGGCAGTTCTCCGGCGGTATCCACAATGGCTGCCGCCACGATCCCGTTATCCCCGAAGGTATCCGTCACCTGATACAGGAATACCCTCTTTCCGGTATCTTCCGTGATCTGCTGCAGCTGCTCTCTGGTGTAGCGTCTGGTGGTCAGGTTGAACTGGTTCGTCTTATTCAAAAGCTGTGTCAGCCGGTCCAGATGTTCCTTCGGATCCACAGGGATCAGACAGATCTCCAGCTTTTTCACATAATCTTCAAAGCTTACCGCCTGTTTCGCCATGGCATTTCTGCCGGCATTGGCCCGGTACTGTGCGGTCTTCTCCCGGTCTTCTTTTGTGATCACCGCCCGGGCAAAGTAGGTCTCGTAGATCTTCACCATGCAGGGAGCCAGTTCCTCCGGTCTCGCCGGGAAGTCCGGAACCGTCACTTCCGGCAGCATCTGCCGTACCATCTCCCGCTCCGCCTCACTGTCATCGAAGAAAACGAAGGAATCCGTTCCCAGATTCAGCTCCTCCGCCATCCTGCGGATGTTGTCCGGCTTCGGATCCCAGTTGATCTTACGCGCCGCGAAGGCTTCCGGTCGAAGCAGCATATGGGGATGGTGCTCCAAGATCTCCATGGCATCTTCCTCATTATTTTTGGATGCAATGGCTAACAGAACTCCCTGTTCCTGCATAAGCTTCAGTACCCGCTGTAAGTTTTTATAAGCCAGACCGCTGTGATCCTCCGACAACAATATCGGGGTATGATCCGCCTCTCCGGCGAGACCTCCCCACAGGGTATTATCTAAATCCAATACCAGCACCTTTTTCGGGGTGCGTTCTTCCAGTTCCGCCTGCCGTAATATTTTCTCTGCCAGAAGGGACTGGGTCTCCATGCTCAGCAATACTTTTCCCATGTACCACATTTTCAGGGAAAAAGCTTTCTCCTCCCCCTGCTGCTCTATGATCCTGCGGTAAGGGAAGATCCGCACGTTCGCATGTTTCTCCGCCAGCTTTTGCAGTTCTGCGCTCCACAGGATCTCCAGCTGCTGTTTGCGCTCCGGATCCGCCAGAACGGCCAGTTCCACCGCCCACAGACAGGCATCGGAGATATAGAAGACACCGCGCTCCGGCAGGCATCCGTCCAGCGTCTGATACCAGTTCCCGATCCGCTCCCTTGCCGTCTGCAGATCATAGTCATGCTCCAGCAGTTCCGCCAGATCCATGAGCAGAAAGGTAATGTCTGCCTGAAACGTATGATAGGAAGATGTGGGATTCAGCAGAACTCCCAGTTCATTCCCATAGCCTTCCGTCTCGTAGACTTCCGCCTGCTTCCCAAGCATCCGGATCACCATATTCATATTTACATTGGACAATACTGCCAGTCTGCCTGTTACCATAGTCTCAGATCCCTCCGGGATTATTTTTTCTCCGTCATCAGACGGTATTTCATCTCTGCGATCTTCCAGTCCGTCAGGTTATCGATATCCTGTACTTCCAGTTCCGACACGATCAGGGGCAGGATATTTCCCACCATCAGCTTCTGATTCGCGGCAAAACGGTCCGTGCGGAAGACATAGAACTGTCCCACATCATGATAATGAGGCTGTAAGTCCTGGGATCTGCTGTCCAGATATTCCGGATATTTGAATACCAGCCGCTCCTGCTCCACCACCATGGCCCGCTGCGGCGGATAGGAAAAGCTGACCACCGGGATCAGGGTATCCGCGTCACTGGCTTCCAGCTGTTCTACCGCTGCTTTCAGCTTTTCTGCCGTTACGAAGGGAGCCGTAGGATAAATACAGCATGCCACATCAAAATGCATGCCCCGCTTCTCATATTCTGCCAGTACTTCCGCCAGCACATCATTGGTGGTGGCAAAGTCTCCGGACGTGGCCTCGCTCCGGAAAAAGGGTACTTCCGCACCGTATTTTTCCGCAATCTGTGCGATCTCCGTATCATCCGTGGATACCATCACATGATCGAAAAGTCCACTGGATAGTGCTGCCTCAATGGAATATGCCAGAATCGGCTTTCCACAGAATTCTCTGATATTTTTCTTCGGGATCCGCTTGCTTCCGCCTCTGGCGGTGATAATCGCTAATCTGCTCATTTTAATAACCTCGTCTTTCTCATAACCCGTGGCCGCCCTTCAGGCTCGTAATTTCCATACAAGCTGCCGGATTCTGTAATAGAGATAGAACCGCAGATCGCTCTTTCTCTGCAGGGCGATGAGCTTCCGTTCCTCCGGTCCGGTATATTCCAGATAATATTTGTTCCTGTCGAATTCCGGAAAATGTTTTTCCGTCCCCTGCCGCAATTCCTTCACAAAAGACAGCTTCGGGTGCTTCACACCGGACAGATAGGAGAACAGCGTGATCGCATAATACAGCTCCGTAAAGCGGTATTCGATCTGCTCCCGGTATTCCGTAAGGAACCCTCTGCTCTCACATTCCGTATACAAAAGTTCCGCCGCCTTCATACGGTCGCGGCACTTCTCTTCCGTGATGTGATGGACCGTGGACACCGCATGCTGGTAATAATAATACAGCGGTTCCTCCACTCTCTCAAAACGTCGAAAGTACAGGCTCCACAAGGGGCCTGCACAGTTATCTTCGTAGAAAATATGTTCCGGAAAATCCAGATGGTTCTCCCGGATCACACTATGTTTATAGATTTTCAACACCATACTGCCGGGACGCATGAACAGTCTCTCGTGCTTTTCCTTCGTCAGATCCCCGGTCTGATCCGGCGTATTGTTGACGATGATCTTGCCGACTTCAAAGGTATGGTGATCCACCAGACTGTAATCACAGCCCACCAGATCCGCACCGGTCTCTTCGGCTTTTTGCAGAAGCTTCTCGTAGTAGTCGGGAGATACCCAGTCGTCACTGTCGATAAATCCGATCCAGTCCCCCTGCGCCATCCGCAGTCCGGCATTCTTGGCACCGCCCTGCCTTAAGTTCACAGAGTTCGGAATGACACAGACCAGTTCCGGATAGCGCTTCTGATAATCCAGCAGGATCTCCAGAGATTCGTCCGTAGAGGCATCATCCACACAGAGAATCTCATAATCGTACCGTCCCCGGATGGTCTGTCCCACCAGACTGTCCAGACAATAATTCAGTTTTCCCTCTGCCGCCATATTATAGACAGGCACGATGATGCTCAGTTTCTTACTCATAGGCTTACAGGCTTCCCCGTTCTATTTTTGCTCTGCCGTCTTCTACCCGGTAGACAATGTCACATTTTTCAATGGTCTGTAATCTGTGGGCGATAATGATCAGGGTCTTACGGCCATGCAGTCGGTTGATGGACTCCATGATGGCTGCCTCCGTATCATTATCCAGTGCGGAAGTGGCCTCATCCAGAATCAGTACCTCCGGATCATTGTACAGCGCTCTGGCGATACCGATACGCTGTCTCTGTCCTCCGGAGAGACGGATGCCCCGCTCACCGATGCCGGTCTCCAGCCCTTCCGGCAGGGTCTTTATGAATTCATCCAGCTGTGCCTCTTTCAATACTTCCCACAGTCTGTCCTCGTCAATCTTATCCTCCGGCACGCCAAAGGCCACGTTTTTGCGGATCGTATCGTCCAGCATGAAGATCATCTGAGGGATATAGCCGATATTTTTCAGCCATTTCCGGTAGTTGCCCGGTTCCTTCACATCCACGCTGTCCGCATAGATATGTCCCGTACTGGGCTCCAGCAGCCCCAGCAGGATATCCACCACCGTGCTCTTGCCCGCACCGGAAGTACCCACAATACCCACCGATGCCCCCACCGGGATCTTCAGATCCGCATGGTCGAAGATCAGACGCTCCGTATTGGGGTATGCATAAGTAATATCTTTCATCTGGATGCTTTCTTTTACATCCAGCTTCTCGTCTTCATCCGTAGCAAAGGACATATCAATATTCTGTCCGTTGATCTCATCCTGCAGATTGTCACTGACACCCATGAAGAACGGCTCAAAATAGGCGATGGAATTGATCTGGTTGTTGATACGGTTCACACAGGGCAACAATACCAGAGCCGCTGCCGCCAGGGTTCCGAACACCGTCAGCATATTTTCCGTAGGCACCCCGGTAGCTATCAGGAAAATCATGTATCCTACCATAGTGGCAACACAGGCGGTCTCGATCAGCAGCTTCGGCACCTGATTGTACAGGCTGTACCGCTGCACGGCATCCACATAGCCCTTACCGCACTTGCGGTACTCGGACACGAAATACTGCTCCTTGCCGGAGATCTTCACTTCCTTGATGCCCTGTACGGTCTGGGAGATCCATTTGAACAGGCTGCTGTAGTAGTCCTGATTGTCCTTACCGGCCTTGTACATGATGGGCTTGAGCACTCTCTTGATCAACCACATCAGAAGAAGCAGTACCACCGCCATCAGGATTGTCATGGTACCGCTGGAAATAAAGCAGTAACTGATGACAAACAGGGACACCACACTGTCGGATAACAGCTGTAACAATGCCAGGATCAGGGCATACATATTGTTGACATCCGATGTGATGCTGCGCTGTACCACGGCGGTATCCGCATTCAGATAGAATTCATAGCCGCGGCGCAGGTAATTGCGCATCATGCGCTCGGAGGTACGGAACTGGTTCGTATAGACAAAGGATAAGGTCAGCTTCTGCTGCACATAGGTAAACAGGTTCTTCACCACGAATACCAGAATCAGCAGTACCATGACAATGATCGAAAAGGTCCGGTAACTCTCCACCCCCATGATCTCATAACAGGCTTCTGCCACCCGGCTGTGCTGCACCGCTTCGGGATCAATGACAATCTGCATGACCTCCACCAGCATTCCCACACCGGCGGTCTGCAAAAAGGCGCTGATCACCATAAGAATGATCAGTCCCACCATGGTTCTCTTCTGTTTTTTGTCCAGCAGGACACGTAATTTCTTGATGATCTGTATCATTGACGGTCTCCCAACTTATATCTGTTCATTCTGTCGGTGGATCAGAGGATCCTCATAGGCATCCATAAAATCGGGACCCAGACGTACGGCTTCGTCCGCGAAAGGAAGTCCCTTCACCTCGGTAAATATGGTTACCACCTTCTGAAAACGCAGTCCCGGGAAAAAGTTCAGCATCTCCATGGGCATGGATGCATCAAACTGCGGATACTCTGCGAAAAGCTTCTGATAATCCAGCAGATCTCTGGGATGGGGCTTTAAGAAAATGGTACCCTCTTTTTCATACCTTTTAATAATATCCCGGAAGATCTGTTCTCTCACATCCAAGGCACATACCGGATCTGTAAGAATCAGGATCTTATCCCCCACCTTATTGCTCTCTTCGATCTGCCGTTCCAGTTCCTCTTTGTTCCTTACAAAGGCCTGCAGGATCAGCTGCTTGTCCTCTGCTGTCAGACGGTCTTCCAACGGCTTTCTCGGCACTTCGATATATCTGGGGCAGGGATAACGGATGGCGGAGATGTCATTGACTTCCATATCCATGCAATATTTTCCGTAACCGTTCTGGACAAAGATCAGGTTCAGATACATGGATAAAAAGGCCTTGATCTTAAAATGTCCGCGATTGTCGTAGCGCGCCGCATCAAAATTCTTCAGACAGTTCAGTCCGTCCTCCACGGCATGATACCGGATATGGTTCTGGTTCAGGTAATAGCCGATGGGGTCGGAATCACAATAGACATAGATATCCCTGTACGTCCGAAGGTCTACCGGCACGTAAGGAGCCTCCAGTCTGGCATACTCTCTGGTAAAACGGATCCGGTTCTTCAGATTCCCCAGAAAGCTTCCGGTATCCTGCCGGTATTTCGCCAGCTCCGGGAAAAAGTCTTCCCGTTTCTCATCGAATTCCAACACCTCTTCGAACAGTCCCGTGCTCTCCACCCGGGCTTTCAGGTTCTCGAAGTTATTGGACATTTTGGACAGCACTAAAGTAGCAGCCCCCGCTCTCTTCGCAGGATCTGCCTCCGCCCGTAATTTCAGTTCTTTTAAAAAAGTCACATATACATGATAGTAGGTGTGACAGATATAGATTCTGTCTTTCATCTTAATTTTCTTATTTTCCATGATTCCTTTTATTTTTCTATTCTAACATATTTTTCAAATATCGAAACAGAAACCTGTATTTTCTTAACAAAATTTAAGATTTGTATGCTATAATAAACGAATAAACGTATTCTATCCACTTACAAAGGAGAAGCTTATGAAGAAATTTTTACTGTCCCATCCTCTGTCCCGGAAATTATTTTTGGCCGTTCTGTGGATCTTCCTTTGTTGTGGTATTGTAATCATATGGAAAAAAGAGATCACTCCCAATGTCTCCATCGATTCCCTCACGGTCTCCTATCCGAAGGACACCGAAGTACTGCTGCCGGGAGATTCCATCGAAGAAGACATCTACTGGGACAAGCCAAATCTGGAATGTATCGACATCGCTTTTTCCTACGCCGAAGAAGTATCCCCGGATACGCAGGTCATGATCTCCGTGTTCCAGAATGATGTTCTGATCGCGAATGAACTTCTGAATCTGACAGCGCTGCCCAACGGCCGCTATCTCAGCTTTTATCTCGGTCAGTCCGCCTGCGCCGGGAGCACTTTCACCCTTCACGTTGAAAATATGTCAGAGGATCCGGCCGCCGTTTTCAGTCTCCTGTCTACCGATAATGAGCAGTATTACCTGAATACCGTATCCAATTACCGCTACAACGGTCAGGTGCAGAACGGCTGCCTTCTGTGCCAGATGTACTACACCTCTTCCTATTCCTATTATAAAGCCCTTGCCATGATCTCCTGGCTGTTGCTGGCCGGTATTTTTCTGACCGGAATGGTCTTACGGCTGTCTGACCGCCAGTGAATAAATGTCATTTACGGTAATGACTTCATAATCTCTGTGCATCATTTCTTCTTCGTAGGCATGTGGGATCAGATATACCCCATCTTCCACTGCATCCTGCAGATCCTGTACATACTTGAAATCGCAGAATTCTTCCGCATTTTCCCAGCCCACATCTCCGGTATATACCACGCTGTCCATAAATTCCTGCACCGGGATCTTCTCATTCCACAGGATCACAGCGAAATTAATGGTCTGGGGCTTCACAATGGTATATTCCCCGCTTTCCGAAGCTTCTCTTGCCGCCGTCATCGCCTCGTTGGCCTCGTCACCACAGAACATGGAGACCACTCTGTTATTTTCCACATAATCCTGTAAAAAGACAACGAAGGATATACAAAGTACCGCAAGGCACACGCCGGAAAACACTTTGTTCCTTAATTTTTCGCAAATTCTGTAAATGCCGTAGGCTCCGTAGAAAATAACCGGAATATGTATCAGGTTCACATGAATGATCGTAATTACCTCATTCAGTACACTCATCACTCCGGCACTCACAAGCCAGAGAAGCATGACATACTCCCAGGCTCTCTCCTGCTTCCGGTTCCGGAAGAAGCTGATCATCTGGATCAGGATTCCCAGAATACAGAACGGTGTCGTAAAATAATAATAAGCTCCCGTCTCTTCACAGGCCGTATAGCTGGTACCGTCATACTGCCGCACAAAAATTAATCTGAGCAGAGTCTTCACACCGGAAAGAATATTGGCAAGGTTTAACTCCTCTCCACGGAAAGACAACAATCTTGGAATGGAGAAGAACGCTGTCTTTACCTCCGGAAGGAATCCCAGATTCACTCCTACAAAATACAATAAGGGACACGCCATCACGAACAATATCGCCACCGCAATCCACAGATGTTTTCCGAAGGGGATCCTCTTGCGGTACACGATCAGAAACAGCACCAGGAAAAGCGGTATCACGATCCAGCTCTGGGCATAGGCATATAAGGTTGCGCCGAGGACAACGGCTGCAAAGGGAAGATAGATCGTCTTTTTCTTCACACCCAGCACCAACAGTGTCACCGCGATCAAAAGCAGGGACGGCGCCAGGTTGGATTCCAACGCAAAGCGGTTGTTCATAATATTCCAGGGATTGATTGCCACCACAAAGGAAAAGAACAGACCAAAGTTTTCATTATATAATTCTCTTCCCAGCACATAGGCCGCATAGACTCCCAGGGTGCCGAACAGAGCCTGTGGAATCCGGTATACGGTGATCGTAGCGCCGAACAGGCGAAACAACGGGATTGCCAGATACGAATACAGCACATTCATGCCGCTTCCCCAGGCCACAAAATATACCGGGAAAGCGTATCCTCTGCTGTCGATCCCGTCCTTTAACAAAGCCCAGGCATTATAGGCGCCGTAAGCTTCATCCGGAAGTATACCTCCGGGGATCTTGCCCAGTCCGACCCATCGGGTCAGTACCGCCAGCCCTAAGATCAGCAATAAAATAATGTGATTTTTATTCCATGCTTTTGATTTCATTGTAATCCTTTCTTCTCCAGAGCATAGACCCAGATTCCCCAATAAGATTTCTCAGTCTCGTAATATCCCAAAGATTCCAGCCCCATACGGGCGGCATCGGCAATCTCCGCTCCGGAGAACAGGTACTCGCAGCCCAGTTCCCGCAGGGCATCCATATCGAACTCCAGTCCCTCGTAGACCAGAGAATTTCCCTTCTGGAGGCGCATGTAATTTCCTGTGATACTGTTGAACAGGTAGCAACGGTTCCCCCACAGATCAAAGTAATTCCGTACCTCTTCGTTCTTATCCAGTTCCGCTGCGATCACTTCCCGGAATCGGTGCTTATATTCCAGCGGATAATTATTGGAATAGCCGTCTACCGTATAAAAACCGTGCATCAATGCCGGTGCCGGGCTGATTCCCAGATGTGCCACGCGGTAGGTGCTCTTGTCCCTGCCGATGGCCTCGTCGATCTCCTGCATCAGGTCCTCGGCGAACCAGCTTTCCCAGGAAATATATCCCGTAATGCCGGAGCCGTTGTTTCTCTGGTTGACATTCAGATACATGCCGGAATTTACTTTCAACAGCTGCAGCGTCGGTAACAGGCAGAGCAGGAGAATCACCAGTTTTCCCAAAAGCATTCGCCTGTGGGTGTGCGGCATCTTCGTCCGCCACAATACGGCTGCCGCCAGAGCAAGCTCCAGATACCATCCCGCCGGATACAGCCAGTACACGCGCTCGATCTGGAAATAATGCAAAAATCCCGTCATGCTGTTTTTCAGATCCACTACGATCTGTGTATGGCAGAACGCATAAAAAAAGGCAATCGCGATCAGGAAGAGGAAATTCACAAGTGCTCCCCGGTAAATCAGTTTCTCCGTTTTTTCTTTCGGACAGAAAGCCCCCAGTACCAGGAACACTACGATGGGCAGAATCAGGTATTTATGCAGGGACGGAACATGCTGGGCACTGCTCAGGAACACGCTCCTGACGGTCTCCGCAAAGGGTGTGGCCACCGATACCATTTCTTCCCGGTGGCTGACGTAACTGCCGCTGCCGAACAGGATCTCCAGGATCAATGCCCGGTTGACGATTACATAAGTAAGCAGCAGTTCCGCAAATCCGAGAAGTGTCCATTTATTTTTCCGTTTGCGGAATCCGTCGATCAACAGTGTAAGCAGCCATAATCCCAATACTACATATCCTGTATACACCAGATGACTGGTCAGACCGAACAGTAAAGTAAGCAACAGCGCCGGAACCTTCTTTTTCTGTTTCCACAAACATAAAAAGGCGTATGCCACTAACGGAATGCCGAATTCCGACAATCCGTAGACCGGATACAGCGGCAGCACACAGAAGCAGCTGCCGGCGATCACCGCCAGAATACTGCTGTCCGTGACCTCCTTCACCAGCAGATACATTCCGAAGAAAGCCAGTAGAAAACAGATCACATACTGGATCACAAATGCCACTCTGGCAGAAAACAGGCAATACAGCGGCAGGAACAATACGGCCGAAGGCTGCATACCGCTGGCATTCACACCGTTCAACATCTCCGGATATACCGCACTGCCATCGCCCAGATGCCTTGCCGGAAGCATATAATTCATGATGCTCTCGTCCAGCTGGTCGTTGATTTCAAAGACACAGCCGTCCCCCAGCAGGAAATAGGGCAGGAAAAACACAACCGCCACCAGAAGTCCCAGCCACCACAGCGGAATATTGTCTGCAAACTCTATAAAATTGCGCTTTTGTTTCCTTTTCATACTTATTTTCCTATACACCATACCAGATAGCTGATCCCCGTCGATACATCGATCCGGTCATCGAAAACCGCCGGACACTGCATTTCTTCTGTCAGCATACGGATGGCCGGATAATTCTCCCCGCTTCCGTCCTCATATACAATGAGGTAGACCGCCGCATCGGCCCCCGTATCATATTGCTGCCATTTTTCGATTGCGGAAGGACTGTTGGAAAACCAGTTGCCAAAGGTCACCGCATTGCGGGCTCCGTAAATTTCGGTCTCCAGGGCACTTCCCTTATAATAATTAAAGGAAAAACCATCCAGAAGGAATTTCTTTCCGGAATTCCCGTTACAATAATCCAGGACTTCCTTCATTCCTTCCATATACAGTTCCTGTCCTTCATTTTCCGATTTCACATAACGGTACTGCACACGCCCCGCATCTGCTCCCACCAGCAGAACGAGCAGGCAGAGAACCATACCCGTAACCGTTTTCCAGGTTTTCCGGTTCCCGTTTTCCCTCGTATAAAAATACCAGAATACCGACAACAACAGCAACGCCTCCCCCGTAAATAAGGGATAGCTGACCCGCGCCGGGAGTCTTCCCTGATAGAGCAGATAGGTCCAGAGTACCGTCCGCACCGATAAGATCCCACACATCGGAAGCAGCATGGAAAACTGTCCGGTAAGGATCATCCATATTGCAAGAAGGATCCACAACGCCACACAGGTTTTATTGATTTTCTGGAAGCTGCCGGAATTCATTTCTTCAAAAGAACTGTAAAAAGCTTCGGCAAGCGTAGTTTCTTTCCCCATTTTTTCTTTCTGGAAAGCTACCAGTTCTTCTACGCATTCCGTACTTACTTCCCACTGTAAAATATTGTAATTGCAGAATCCGTCGTATACGTTTTCCGTCACATCATAGCGGTCGAGGATCTCTTTTACCTCCGCGTAATCCGGTGTACCGTAATAATCGAATAACTGGGCTCTCGCCTCTGAGAACTGTTTAAAGTCCTTCCAGTCCGTGCTGTGATATCCGATCAGATTACCGATACCGCCCAACAGGAAGATCATCCCCCAGATCAGGATGATTTTCCCGGCTTCTTTTGCCTTTGTCAGAATCTGTTCCCGGATCTGTCCCGTCTTCCTTATCTGCAGTACCGTAAGTCCCAGCCACACGATTCCGCCAAGCGGCTGTACCATCAGCATTGCCTTATAGCGCACAAAAAATGCCAGAAGTTCCAGAAGGAAAAAGCTTATGTATGCTTTCTTTCTGTTCTCCTCCAGATTCAGCGAAAGGTATCCGGCCACCGCCAGGATCACCGCTGTGGAAGTAAACTGGATTCTTCCGATCAACGACAGACTTCCCAGAAACAAGCCGCCAAGACCGATGACCGCCAGAAGGTAGTCCTTTGCTTTTTTACACCGTGACAGGAAACTGCTTTCTATCACGAACCACGCGCCCCCATGACACAGGATCAGGCACCATCCATACCAGGATATCCCATCCGTGATCCTGTACAGCAGTGACAGCGGGAGCATCAACAGATAATTCTCATGTACGGTATGAGGATCCGGAGCCACGCTATGGGCTCCGGACAATATCTCCGCAATGATCCTGTCATCGTTGGTCTCAAAATAGATTCCCATTTTTTTGATCCAGATAAAAGCAAAAAAGAGAAGGATCGTTCCCAGTGTAATTGTATTTCGAAGTAACCTTGTCTGTCTTTTGTTCACAATACAGCCCTCTGAAAATGTGCCATTAAAAATGTACTATAATATAATCCCCTTTATCCACAATGTAACCCTCCTGCGGGTATTCCGGCAGATCCAGGGATTCTTCTTCCGCTTGTGCATAGAGACTGATATCCTCCAGTGCCACCAGCCGGTGTCCATGCATTGCAAAAAATTTCACCAGCTCCGCATCGGAATCAAAAGCATAGCGCCCCCAGTCGATTACGGACAGTGCCGGAGTCTGCGCCACCCACACGCCTTTGGAACCGCGGTTATACTTATCCAGCAGATCCGGATCGATCCGGTCCGCCAGACGTTTCATCTTAAAATAAGTGCTGCTGCCGTAGCTGACATAAGCATCCTCCACAATGCTGTAGGGGATCTCATAATTGCCGGTAAAGATCACCGGTTTGGAAGTATCGAAATCCCGCTCCAGATCCATGGCGATCTGATCCACTGTCTTCACAGCCACATCATACTTTTTCTTGTCGATATAGAACCATCTGGTCATATCCATGCACTGGTTCCACGTAATCACACACAACACCAGAAGCGTAAGCGCCCGCACCGCACCGGTGATCTTTCTTCCCGCCGTATTCTTCCCTTTTTTCGCAGAAGCTCCCGTCAGCTGCCAGATGCCATAGCAGAATAACAACACTCCATAGCCGCAGAACACCGGCAGAAATTGTGCCGAACGATATAAGGTAGCCTTACCTTCCACAAACAGCAGGGAAAATGCAGCCAGATAGGATGCGGGCAGCAACACCAGCGCCCACAGATCTCTTCCCCGGATCACCCGTACCAGTGTAACCACGGTGATCACCACCGCTGACAGGACGAAGATCCGGATCGGCAGATAGGCATAGGCAAACACTCCATACAGAACGAAGGTCCTCTTGAGGATCATTGCCAGTTCGCTGAAGGCTCCCGGCTGCAGCATCCAGCCCAGCATTTCTGTCACGGAACGCTGCACGGCCTCTCCCTGCAGATATTCCAGATGAAATGCCTTCGTCACGATCACGATCATCAGACTACGCAGCACAATGGCCAGCAGTGCAGTCACCGCACCGGCCACCAGCGTGGCAAACACATCCTTCTGCTGCCGTCCCAGAGCGATCCGCTCCGTCAGGAGAAGTAACATCAGTCCCGCCAGCCACAGGATCATAAAGGATTCATAACATCCCATGGCGATCCATAAAAAGACTGCTGCCGCTACGATCTGCGACACCGCAAGGCAGTCCATTTTCTCCCGGATGCCGGTCTTTCTCTCTATTTTCCGGCTGCTGCACTGCCACTCTCTCACCAGACACAGGCTGATGCCGCAGCACAGATAGCCGATAGCGATTCCGTTATGCAGGAAATACGTAAAGACCTCGCTGATCAGCGGACAGGAAATGAATACCGCCGCAAAAAAAGCATATCCCACCACCGGAATCTTCTCACCCAGAACCGAATAAAACAAAGCGGACCAGACGACAGCCGCCAGTACCAGCAGAACCACCGCGGCAAAATCCGTCACGAAAGGGACGAATTCCGCCAGAGACACCACTTTGTTCAATAGAAACAGCACCCAGCGCCCTACAATGGCGATCAGTCCCTCCTGAAAATAGTACAGAGAGGGTGTGTCGTCGATCCCAATGGTTGCGTTGGTCACCTTATAACCGTAGGCTCCCACTGCCACCAGCAGCAGAATTCCCATATATATGCGGTTTTCCCAAAACTTTCTGATGTAACCGGTCCATTTTTTCCTGTTCATTTCCGTTCCAAAACCTCTTATTCTGCTATCTTTTTCTCCAGACGGTAGATTACAAAATCATAGTACATATAGTGGAATTCCAACACTTCCTCATAGTCATAGGCATCTTCCATTTCATTGGGATAGCCTCCCTGGAAGCAGATATACCACAGATTGTCATAGGAATCCAGCTGACTGTAATTGCTGAGCGCATCCGTATTGACAAAAGGAAGGCTGTACAATTTATAGGCAATCGTATAATAATGCAGATCCGGATGATATACGTTCAAAAAGATTGTATGGGTATAGGGTCCGATGAAGGCATCATTTTCCGTCACCTGTTCTTCCACAAAATCCTCATAGACCTGCAGTCCGTCGCCGTACTCCAGCCGGATCTCGGAAATATATTGCAGCAGGAAGCACAATCCGGCGGTTCCAAGGATCCCTCCGATCCACCATTTTCGGTTCTTTTCCTTCACGGTCTCTGTGATCTGCGCAAAGCCCACGGCATACCAGAGCATGACAAATCCCATTCCCGGAAAGGCATAGCGTCCCATGAAGCAGTTATTGATGGTGGCTGAGATCACGCCTCCTACGATACCCGTCAGGGCAAAGGTCGCTGCTCCGATGGCCGGTGCCGCATTTTTGTGGGTCCGCACCCAGTCCACCGCCGCGAAGCTGAGTACCAGGCACAACGCCAGTCCCAACAGCACCACGATCCCGATAGGTGTCTCCACCGCCGAGAACCATTCCTTACAATAATCCATGACGGAATACAGGGTGGCCAGTTCCGATGTCGATCCGTCATCATAACGCATCCGCAGAACAAACTGTCTGATCGTCACCGCCAGCCAGGGAGAAAATACCAGTGCCACCGTAAATCCGGAGATAAAATATCCCTTCACCAGTTCCTTCCTGTGACAGATCAGAATCACCGCCAGGAACAACACATAAAATAAAAACGTCTGGATCAGGGCAAACGTATGGCAATACACGGTTCCGATGCTGGCCACGCAGAACACGATCCATTTCCTGCGGGTCGGCTCTCTGAAAATATCATAAGCTGACAGTCCTGTCAGTGTCAGGAAAAACAGCGCCACAGCATACATTCTGACATTTCCCGCCTGCACGCTGAAAATGGGCATCAGCAGGGAAAATGTCATGAAGTATACAGATATCTTCCGGTCAAACAGTTTCCCCACATAATATTTGCCCAGAAGCATATAGCCCAGCATAAAAAGCACGGACATCAGTTTCAATGCCCAGAAATGGGTTCCTCCGCCGCACAAATGATAAAACAGCTTTAACAGCACATAGTAAAACGGCGAATGGTCGTCCGTAGCCGTAATGTAGATCAGGCGCTTCCAGGGCAGGGAGACCATGGACGCCGAATACGCCTCATCATACCAGAGACTGTTGGTAATGCAGAAAGCTCCCCAGATCACCAGTGCCGCTATGGGCAGTCCGTGCCACAAAACGGTCCACATATTTTTCGCTATGAAATTGTTCTGTTTTCCGTTCTGTGTCTCCATTCTGTTTTCTTCCCATTCCACGTTTTAATATCTCTGATATAATACCATATCCGCATCCCGGCCGAGTTCTTCATACCCTTCCGTCCGGCACATTTCATCCACGATTCCGCCGCTCACCGTCGCCAGATAACGGCTCTGCAGTTCCGTCAGATGTTCCGAAACATATTGCCATTCACAGCAGCTGATGCCAAATCCTTTGGGAGTGCCATACAGGAACTGCCATTTCAGGCTCTGGCTTCCTTCCTCAGTCATGTCACCCAAAGTCCAGATCACTACGTTCTCATAGTTCGGAACCTGTTCCGTATCCAGCACCAGATTCTCCGAGAAAATCTGCTGCCAGTACTCCACCTGTTCCTGCCTCTCTTCTGTCACATAGGGGATCTGATAATCATATGGTTCCACTGCCTTGAAGCTGTACAGATACAGGAAAGCCGCTCCCAGAAGCACCGCTTTCTTGTAATATTTCGTCTCCAGCATGCTTACAATGAATATTCCCGCCGCAATAAAGGTCAGAAAATGCTTGCTGCCCTCCACCATTTTATACATCAGAAGATGCGCAAACAACATGGCGATGAGGCTCAGTGCAAAATGCACTTCGATGGTCAGCTGATTCTGTAATTCCCGCTTTCCCCTGCGCAGCTTTCTGAAATCCAGAAAGCTCTGCACCAGAAGGATCAGAAGGACTACCAGATAACCATCAAAGAAGGCTCCGGAAGCCAGACCGTTCCGCACTCCCTCGATACAATGTCTGTAGAATTCCACGCCCTTCCAGTGAAGCGTTCCGAAGAAATTCCGAAAGCCCGCACCGATTCCGTCCGTGAAAAAGGTGGTGATCCAGTCCGTGTAAAACAGCGGGGTAAAATATTCCGCCCCCAGAAAATGTTTGATCAGTGCATATACGATCCCCGTCGCGGCCACCACAAGTACCGACCCGATCCAGCCGGCCTTTTTGCTTCTGCGTATCCAGAAATAGCAGGCCAGAGCCAGGAATAACAACATGTACGGGCGCATCAGCGTCAACAGCACCGAGATCACGAACATGGCGATCAGTTTGCCTCTGCTCTCCTTTTTCAGATAACTCATGGCCAGACCGTAGAACAGGATCAGCAGGCTGAAACAGATCACTTCCGGCATGCCCGACAGCATATACCGGACAAACAGAAAATACAGGCTGAACAGTACGGTCAGTACCCCCAGTTGCTTCCATGTGGGCTTTACCAGCCATACGAACACGAACATGGTGATCGTCAGCAGGACGATATTGCAGATCACAGGAGACATCAGATTCCATCCAAAGAGCAGTCCCCACAAAATCCAGGGGAATACCAGTACCGGGCTCCATGCCGCAAAGGACAGCTGCAGGGCATGACTTTCATTAAAGCCGAAATATCCCTGGGGAAAACCATAGTTCACGATTCCTTCCACCTGCTTGAAATAGAATAACTCGTCATTCCATTCCGAAGAAGGAAGATATACCTGACCGATGCTTCTGCCTTCCGCCGCCGTCCGCACCAGACAGCAGACTACGGGAAGCAGTGCCATCAGTACTGCCTTCAGCAATGTTATATAACGTTTGTCCTGTTTCCACCAATCCACAAAGCGTTCTTTCTTCATGTGCTTTCTTATTACCCTTCTGTTTTACTGTTGTCCTCCCCCAGATGAATCTTTTCCCGGATCACATACTGAGGAGAATTATTCATGCTGATGTAAATACGGCCCACATACTCCCCGATCAGGCCCAGCATGATCATGATCATACCACCGAAAAATACCACTGCTGCCATCAGCGCGCTGAAGCCCATGGGAACATTTGGGTTCACCAGCCGCTTGATAATCGTGTAGATCCCGTAGAGGAATCCCAGTCCCGCGCAGCCCACGCCAAGCGTAGTGGCGATCCGCAGAGGCTTCACGGAAAATGCCGTAAATCCGTTAAACCACAAGCCCAACAGCTTTTTCAACGTGTAGCCGGAATTTCCTTCCTCCCGCTCTCTGTGATTCACCGGTACGTTTGTAATATTCTTGGTAGCCCGCAATACCAGTCCGATGACATAAGGGTAGGAATTCTCATAGCGGATCATATCCTCCACCACGAATCTCTTCACGGCAAAATAACTGGAAATATACAGATCTGCCGGTTTATCCAGCATCATACGGGTCATCATCTCGTTGACCTTGCTTCCCAGATTGCGGAATGCAGAATGCTGTTTGTGGGTATAACTGGCATACACGGCATCGAAGCCTTCCTCCAGCTTTCCAAGCAGCTTGTCCACTTCGTTGGCCGGTGTCTGCCCGTCGTCATCCAGGCATACCACATAGTCGCCGTCGGAATGGCGCAGGCCCGCCATCAGCGCCGCATGCTGTCCGAAATTTCTGGCAAAACCGATCCCCCTGATATTGTCATACTTGTCGCACAGTTCCCGGATGACCCCCATGGTATTGTCCGGAGAACAGTCATTTACCAGAAAAATATCATATTCATACTGTGCCGTGAGTTCCTGCATTTTCTCCCGGATCTCCGCAACCACATGGGGCAGCGTATGTTCCGAGCGATAGCAGGGGATTACAAAACTTACTTTTTTCATATTCTTGTTCTATTCCTCGTTTTTCTGATCATCTGCGGAGTTTACGGCCGCCATCCAGACAATGTCCCGATACTTTCCGTCGATACATACATCGTCTTTTAACAGTCCCTCTCTGCGAAATCCCGCTTTTTCATAACTGCGGATGGCCTGTCCATTGTCTGACAATGCCCGCAGGTACACCCTGTGCAGCTGTTCTTCATCGAAACAGTAACGAAGCATCAGTTTCGCCGCTGCCGTACCGACACCTCTGCCTCTGGCCTCTGCCTCCCCGATGAAAATACCGTATTCCGCCTTATTATGGTGCCTGTCAATATCCCGGATGTAGACCGACCCCAGTGGCTTGTCATCCGACAGATTGCAGATGATCATCTGCACCACATCCCCGGTCTCCACATGGGTCCGGATCCAGTTCTCATGGGACTGTCTGGTAAACAGTGCCTGATAGATAAAATTTTTCCGCACCGCATCACTGTTGCGCCATGCCACGATCCGGTCGGTATCGTCATAAGTCATAAACCGTAAATAGATCCCGGCTTTTTCCTCCCGGAAGTGCTGTGGGATCTCCTCCGGAGCTATCCTTTTTTCTGTCTCTGCCTGCATGCTGTCCACTCCTTATCATTTATGCCTGTTTATATGCATTGCACAGATCGATGACCCGTGCGATCTCCTCTTCCCTCATCTCGGGGAACAGAGGCAATGTCACGCAATGTGCTGCCAGATATTCCGCATTGGGGCAGTCTCCCGGCTGATATCCCAGATCTGCATAAGCTTTCTGCAAATGGCAGGGTACCGGATAATGCATATTGCACTCCACATCATTCTCTGCCATGTACCGGATAAAATCCTCATGATCCGGAACGGTGATGACAAACAGATGGAATACCGGGGTGGTGTTCTCCGGATGCTTCTGCATGGTGATCAGAGGATTGGTGATCTCCCGCAGATAGCGGTGTCCGATCTCCTGACGTCTCTTCGTCCATTCCGGCAGATATTTCAGGCTGACGCTCAGCACCGCCCCCTGCAGGCCTTCCAGACGATAATTATAGCCGATCTCATCATGATAATAACGCACATCGCAGCCCTGATTCTTCAGGCGGTCGATATGCTTATAGTACTTTTCGTCGTCACAGGTCACGCTGCCGCCTTCTCCGAATGCATAAAGGTTCTTGCCCGGATAAAAGCTGAAGCAGGCCAGATCCCCCAGCGTTCCCACGTTGCGGCCCTCGAACTGCGCGCCGTGCCCCTGGGCACAGTCCTCCACCACGAACAGGCCGTGGCGGTCTGCGATCTTACGCACCCCCGCATAGTCAAAAGGCTGTCCGTAGAGATGCACGCCGATGATTCCTTTCGTCCGCTCTGTAATCTTTGCCTCCAGTACAGAAGGATCGATCTCCCAGGTATCCGGGGTGCAGTCTGCGAATACGGGCGTAGCGCCCGTGTAGCTGACGCCCCAGGCTGTTGCAATATAAGTATTGGCAGGAACGATCACTTCATCCCCCGGGCCTACCCCCAGTGCCAGCATGGCCAGATGTAACGCCGACGTTCCGTTATTGACCCCGCTGGCATATTTGCTTCCCACATAGGCTGCAAACTCCCTGTCAAAAGCATCCGCGTATTTTCCGCCGGAAAATGCGGTCTCTTTACATACCTTTTCAATGGCCTCTCTGTAGGCATCCGCATGCGCGGCCACATCTCTTGTCAGATCGATTCTCTTAATATGTGCCATGGTATTATCCTTCTTTCTTCCGTTCCCAGTCGCTTGTGCCAGCGCCTTTGTCGGCGTCGGCCTGCATCATCACGCTTTCCATCACTCTGGGACTACCTGTCTTATATGTGCTTTTTGATATAGAACTCATGAAATAATCTGGCGATCTGTACCAGATAATTGCAGATCGTCTTGAATACCTTAACGGTAGTATTGTAATCTTCCTGCCATTCCACCGGATAATCCAGGATCTTCACGCCCCGTTTCTCCGCCCGCAGCAGGAACTCGATCATATAGAACCAGCCGTTGTCCTGACTGCATCCTTCGATCAGAGACAGGGCTGTCTGCCTGCGGACAAAGGTAAATCCGCAGATGGCATCCGTGGATTTCATCCGCAGGAACAGTTTCAACAGGATTAAAAGTCCCTGGGAGGTGATCCTGCGATACCATTTTCTTCCCTTCGTGTCGGACTCTCTGGCAAACCGGCTGCCGTTGATATATTCGATCTGGGGCTGTGTTTCGAAGAGGTGGATTGCCTCTCCCAGATGCTTAATATTGGTGGACAGATCGATATCCATATATCCCACTACATCACCGTGGCTCAATTCCACACCTCTGCGGAAGGCCGCGCCGACTCCCCGGACATTGATTCTTTCGTATCTTACCTTATGGTATTTTTTGCAAAGCATCTCTGCGATCTGCGGGGTCTCGTCTTCCGAACCGTTGTCCACGATAATGATCTCATAGTCTTCAAAATCGATCTTACGCAGATACTCCACCGTCCGGGTCACACCGCTTTCCAGACGCAGCCGCTCATTTAATACGGGAAAAATTATTGTAAACATCATTTTGTCAGTTTTTCCACTCCTTCTACCACATAACGCTGTCTCTTAAAGCTCATGTTCAGGATCACTGACAGATATTTGAAGATCAGCGTCAGCAATACCGACATCATGAAAAATCCAAAAGAGATCAAGGTCATCAGACTCATCCAGCCTTCCACCGGACGTACCGTGCTGAAAATGGAATACACGATCCATCCGAACATGATCATCATGACAGCGAACAGAATCCCGCTGATCAGCATGGAAAACTTCTCCAGTACATCCGTAAATATGATCAGGGTATCCAGTGCCAGACTGCTGCGGGTATTCCGCTCTTCCCGGTTCCGGCTTCCTCTGGCCATCTCTTTGTTGTCATAGACGATTGTCTCCGCCCGCAGCCCGCAGTTCATATACATGGCCTTACGGTAAGGAATATAGGCATTCATCTGGTTCACACGGTTCACGGCCCGGCGGGAGATGATGCGGAATCTCTCCTGACGCAGCTTGTAAGTATTGCGGCTTCCCAGATTATATACCGCATAGAAAAGTCTGGAAGTAAATGCCACGTCATGTTTCGGTGCCGCAGCCACCACATCATAGCCTTCCAATGCCTTATGATATACTTCCATGATCAGGGACGATGCAAAATCCAGTCTGCATTTATCGAATTCAAACAGGAAATCCCCCACAGCCAGATCCCGTCCGGCATTCATGGCCATTTCCACTCCCTGATAAAAGCTTAAATTGATCAGACTGACCACATGATGTGCACTGCTCTCTTCCAGAAAGCAATGGATCTGTTCTATCGTATCATCCGTGCAGCAGTCGTTGACGCAGACCACTTCGTATTTTTCAAAATTCTGTTCCATGGTTCCGCAGACCGTTTTCAAAAACTCCCGGATATTTTTCCCGTCATTATGCAAATATAACACACAGGATACGAAATTCTTCTCTTTATTCTGTATGGCTTCTTTCTCCATAATAAATTCCTTTTCTGTTTCTTTGACTTTCTTCCGGATCACTCCAGATACGGGTCCAGATCATATACCGTATTGATCTTCCCCGACAATACACTGATAAATGTGGGATCCGTGGACAATGCCCGGATCACCGTGGGACGCGAATCATCAATCTCCGAAGCCTTCAGAATGGGCTTCATGGAAAACAGGGATTTCTCATAGCTGAATGCATACTCGTCCCGCATATATTTCCGCGCCAGTGTGGACATATACTCCCAGGCGCTCTCCGGCTTTCCGGGGCAATCGTTACAGTTACCCAGAAAACCTCCCCGGCATAAATTGCCTTCCGCATCCACACAGGGAAACTGCGGGGTGGCCTCATAGCTGGTCTTATGGGGAGTAAAGGTCACCGATGTCAGGGAATGGTAACCGGTCTTGCCAAACGGCATGATGGAGAAAAAAGGTCCATCCATTACCGTAAAGCCGATATCCCGGATCCTGTCACTGGCCTTGCAGAGAATGATCTCGCACAGTTCGTACTTCAGGCCGAAATCCTGTGTTCCCACTCCTTTTACCTTCCTCAGGATCTGGTTCACCGAAGCGTAGGTGGCATTCAGAACAAAGGGTGCCCGGTAGACCTCCTGTTTTCCTTCGTGAAGGGCCGTCACCTCATAACAGTCCGCCTGTTTTACGATCTCCGTGATCTGTCGTCCGAAATGCAGCCTGATCCCCGGATATTTTGCGATCTCCTCCAGAAGATAATCCCGTAAAATATGGGCATCATACGTATATTCCTCCGTCAGGAAAGCACCGTCGCACAGTCCCGGCTGAAAATATTCTTCCACCGGAAGGGACTTGCAGGGAATTCCCGCATCCTGACAGAATTTACGGAATTCTGCCGCATCCGTCCAGGAGAAATGGCTGGAAGTCGCATAGATCTGCTGAAATTTTGTATGAATGCAGAAGGAATAATCCTCCACAAAACGCTTGAAATATCCCGCCGATTTCATGGCGGTGGACAGAGATCTGGGGTAATGATATCCCATATGCACTCTGGCCTGATTGATATAGGTAGCTCTGGTAAAGGGAGCCTGTTCGATCTCCAGTACCTCTACCTGTTGTCCTCTTTTTGCACAGTACAGGGCCGCATACAATCCATACAGACCCGCACCGATGATCAGTTTATCCATTTTCCCTCCTGCCGGTGGCAAGCGCCAGTAAAAAAGGCAGTGCCAGCATCACCGGGTACACATATCGCATCTGCACCGTGGGCCCCAGTAACATGGTTCCGTAATATCCCGCCACAATGGCAAGGGGCAGGCAGAAGCGATTCCTGTCTGCGATCACCAGCACTGCTGCCAGTGCCAGATATCCCCACAGATAGCTTCCCGGGACAAAGAAATATTTCAGCACCGGAATCTGCAGATAGCTGTTATTCTCCGCCCAGTTCTCCAGCCGTTCAAACAGCCACGGCCATTTGCTGTCCTTATAGATACCCCTTTCATTCAGGGTATTCTCTTCCCATCTGGTCTGTACATAACTTAAGCCCGCTCTGCCCTCCACACGGTTCACCTCCGCATGGGTGGTATCAAAGGGAGACAGAAAGCCTGCATTGGTAGCCAGCCCCGCATTGACCATATCCCCGGGATACTGTGTCAGCAGATGCAGATAGACCCGGATAAAATCTCCGGAGCGATAACGCACCACATAGGTGTTGGTGTGCCGTTTCACCGGATCGGCAATTCCGGGATCATAGTCCCGGTAGGCCTCATCCAAAATAAAATCATTGATCAGCGCTTTGTCCTCCGGATCCATGGTGCCATCATCCTCCGCCAGGACTCCGATGCTTCCATGATAGATCATGCAGCGGGATAACTGCTGGATCGGCATGCTCAGCATCTCCCGGCGGTCCCCCTGCTCCGCATGGGTGGCGGAAAATACCGCAGACAGCACAAAAAGCCCTACGCAGAAAGCTGCCCCACTTACCACAAGCAGTCTCCCCCAGAGCTTCCTCGCTTTTTTCCCGAAGCAGAATGTCAGGAACGCAAAAGCCAATAATACGATCATTGCATACTTGCCGTTATTGCGGAATAAGATCATTCCTACGGTTCCCAGTGCGTACAGAAGATCCCGGATCCCGGGTCGCCAGCTGTTACGGTCTTCCCACAACAGATCCATGAGACTGACCAACTGTAACAGCAAAAAGGCACTGAATACCGTATCCTTGGTCATGCTGACGCTCATGTACCAGTGAAACGGGAAAAGCATTCCCACCGCCTGTAGAAAAAGCTGCCATCCGGCCGCAATTTTCCTGCGGTGCAGTGTAAACATCCCGTAAGCCATGCTTCCCGCCAGCAAAAACATCTGCAGGGCGGTGTACACAGCCATTCCGGCATTCACACTGCCGAAAATATGACTTCCCAGCCACAGCATCCCCTGCAAAAACAGGGTGTGTACAATGGGGTGATGGTCGAAATAATAGTGCTCCATGATCTGTCCGGTCTGCACCGGCGCATCATAGGCGCAGATTCCCGGATAATAGGCCAGATATACCGGCAGCCAGGCCAGTAACAATAACAACAGACTTCCGAAAAATATCTGTACCCCGGTGCGGTTCTGCAGCCAGGCTGACAGTCTGTCGTATCCCGTCACTTTCTTTTTCCCGGTGTCTTTCGCAGTCCGGCCGGGATCCAAAAAGTGGTATAGCAGCCAGGTTCCGATTCCTCCCAGTAGGCATCCCAGCCCAACGGTCCACAGTAAAGTACTTCCCATGTAACCTGCCGTCCACAGAATGTTTCCCGCAGATGCCAATTCTTTTTCTGTTTTTGCAAAAAATACAAACAGACATCCCAGAACGCACAGCAAAACAGCGCCCTTACGTCTGGGAAACATTTTCTTATCCTGCATATTACAATCCTTTACGCACCTGATGTTCTCCGTGTACACGGTTCAGGCGATACTCAAAATCTTTCCGGTCTTTGGCGGTCATGACTTCCAGCATCATTCCCGCAAAAAGCGACTGGATCCCCGCCAACAGGATAAAGCCGCAGGCGATCAGCGTCGGGAATCTGGGTACCAGTCCGGTACTCAGATACTCCAAAAACACCGGTACAAACAGGATCACCGACACCGCAGTTAACAGAAGTGCCAGCATTCCGAAGAAGTGCAGCGGCTTGTAATTCTTGTACAGCTGCATCATCTTACGGATCACCCGGAATCCGTCGCTGTAAGTATTCAGCTTGGATTCACTGCCCTGGGGGCGGTCACGGTATTCCACCACCACGTTCTCCACCTGCATGTTATAGTTCACAGCATGGATCGTCATCTCCGTCTCGATTTCAAATCCCTTGGAGAACACCGGAAATGTCTTGACGAACTCATAACTGAATGCCCGGTAACCGGTCATGATATCTTTGATATTGGTATGAAACAGGCTGTTGATGCCCGCCCGCATCAGACTGTTGCCGAAATTGTGAAAGGGACGCTTGTTCTCTGTGAAATAGGTGGAGGAAAGCCGGTCTCCCACTACCATGTCCGCCTGATGCAGCAACACCTTGTCCACCATTTCCTGGGCGCAGTCCAGCGGGTAGGTATCGTCTCCGTCGATCATAAGATAGCACTCCGCATCGATCTCCCGAAACATTCTCCGTATTACATTGCCCTTGCCCTGGGCATATTCGTGACGGATGACCGCTCCCGCTTCCTCCGCCAGTTCCACCGTGCGGTCGGTAGAGTTATTATCATATACATAGGTCACTGCCTGCGGCAGGAATTTCTTCACATCCGCTACCACCTTGGCAATGGTCTTCTCTTCATTATAGCAGGGGATCAGCACTGCAATCTTATCCATACTTATATTCCTCTTGTCTCTTCGCGCTGTTCAGAGCCACTATGAGCGTCTGACAGCCACGCATATATAAGAACATTGTACCACGCTTATTCATTTACAGCCACTATTTTTTTATGCTATAATCCTATAGGTAAAAGCCGTTCTGAATCGTGCTTTTATCCTGTTTCGGAAAGGATATTTTTATGCAAAAACTTTATCGTCTGTCTGTATCCGTTGTAAAAATACTGATGCTGCTCCTTGCCGTTCTCCTGTTTACCGGCAGTTTTCTTACCACCTGCTACGCGGAAAATATGGAGACCCAGCAGGTCCTTCTGCGGTTTGACAATCCTCTGTGGAATCTGCTGGAGCTTGCGGGATACGGCATTTTATTCGGCTGCTGCCTGGCCCTGTTCCGCAAAAGGGGCGCACGGTTCCGCCGGAGCCTGCTTATTTTTACCCTGGGGCTGATCCTGCTCCTCGGAGGGCTGCTTATCGTATTCGGCCGCACCGTTCCCGCCGCTGACGCTTTATCCGTATACAATGCCGCTGCGGAATGGATTCTGGGAAATACCGATATTATCCACCCCACAGCTTCCTATCTGTCCTATTATCCACAGCAGATCGGACTGATGGCATTTCTGGAGGTGTTGCTCCGCCTGTGGAACCTCACCGGACTGAATGTTCCGGCCTGGCATTTTATCAAGCTGGTCTACGTATGCCTGCTGTGTATGGCCGTATTCTTCCAGTACCGGTCCTTAAAATATCTGTGGCCGGAAAGCTGGGAGCCCATCTCCTGCTGTTATCTGGTTCTTGTATGCTGCAATCTGCCCATGATCATGTACAGTTCCTTCGTCTACGGCGAGATTCCTTCCTTTGCGGCTCTTTCCGCAGGACTGTATCTGCTGTTAAAGCTATTGGCAGCCTGCATTCCGGCACACTCCGTGGATCCTTCTTCTACGGATGCCGCCGTGGCTTCCGGTGCTTCTACGGTTTTAAGCGTTGTTACCGTCGCCACCGCTCTGGGCAGCATCCTGTTCCTGACCCTGAGTGTCCTGTTACGCAAGAATTCCCTGATCCCGATCATCGCCGTGCTGTTGGTACTGCTCTTCGAAACGCTGCGTCCGGGGCGAAACGTCAAGGCGCGTATCGCTCTTTTCGCCATGACGGTCTGTCTGGCCATTACCTCTGTGGGAATCCTGCCTCTGGTGCAGAAATGCTATGAGAAAAAAGCCGGTAACAACTTAAGTTCCGGTGTCACCGCCATGTCCTATTTTGCCATGGGCACGCAGGAATCCTCCCGGGGATACGGCTGGTACAACGGCTTCAACATCGACACTTACGATGCTGCCGGTATGGATACGGCATTGGCGGATGAGATCAGCCGCCAGGCCATCGACGAGCGTATGGCTTATTTCAAAGAACACCCCGGCTATGCCCTGCATTTCTATCTTTACAAGCATCTGTCCCAATGGTCGGACGGCACCTACGCCAGCCGCCAGGCCACTCTGGCTACCTATGGCGGCCGGAGCAGTTTTTTCAAAGAAGTGTACGAAGGCTCTCTTGCCCCGGCCTATATTGAATGGGGGAATGCCTGGCAGAATGTGCTGTATCTGGGAATGCTGTTGTTCTGTATCGCTGTGGTCCGCAGACACCACCCGGGCGCTGCCTCTGTTGCTCCCGCAGTGGATGACGGCTTCCGCTATCGAGGCAGCTGTCTCTATACCTATGTGGGGCTGATCGCCGTACTGGGCGGTTTCCTGTTCCACATTCTCTGGGAAGCCAATTCCCGCTATATCTTCGTGTACAGCCTGCTGCTGATGCCGTACTGCGCCGCCGGAATCCATGATGGGCTGGTGCGTCTGGCCGCATGGCACCGCAAGAAAAATCAGAAACATCTCCCGCATTCATAGAAGCACAAACTCCCGCGAACCGAATGAAATAATGTTTCATTCGACCCACGGGAGTTCTCAATTCCTTTCTTACTGCTAATAGTACATGGCTCCCTGCAAAAATCCCCAGAAGTAATACAGGCCACACAATAAATGCCACAGATATGCCAGCCATTGTATAGCGACCAGCCCTTTTTTCTTCTTCGTATCCGCCGTCGCCGTTGCACGTAAAAGTACCAGCAATGCTCCCACAAAGGCGAAAAAGATTCCGTACATATATCCCCAGGAGAAGTTGAAATCCATCTCCCGGAAGCCCTTTTCATACAGGCAGAACGCCATGAGAAAACTCATTCCGTAAAGCTGCCAGGAAAAACGGTAACCACTGTCTTTGCGTAGCTCCTTATAATTCAGCAGAAGCACCAGTATCGGGAACCCGATGGCCAGTCCGATGGCCAGAGGAAGGTTACTGCAATATTGCAGCCACACATGTCCAAGGGTAAATCCGATGCCGCCTTCCTGTCCTTCCTGCGGAACGAACACTCCCCGGAACTGGTACAACAGATCCGCAAAAGTAGGCAGGAAGCAGATGCCCAGCCAGATCGTCGGAACGAAATTCCGAAACCGGCTGCGAAACATTCTCCATAGCATCAGAATCCCGGCCGCTCCCACCAGCACGATGGTAAAGCTGGGTTTCGTCATGGTCGCCAGCAGCAGATAGACCGCAAAGAGAAAATACTCCTTCCCATGCTCTTTCCAGGCATCCTTCTGCTCATACACCGGAAGCAGATCCGCATACTGGAAGAACGCCAGAATCGCAAAGGGGCGCGCTGCCATGTAGGTGGCATTGTGGAACGGATTTGCCGTAAATACCCCCAGATACTTGTATTTGATCCCCGGCAGATAGATTCCTGCAGGAGGATACACCATGGAGACAAAAAACAGCGACACCGCCACCGTTCCCGTGAGGATTCCGGGAAGCCAGGCCTTACCGGGCATGGCTTTTCGCAGTTCTTCTCCCACATGCCGGTCCAGCATCACTTTCAGAGCTATCATGGCCCCACTGTTCAACAGCATGGTGGCCAGTGCCATAGCCAGTTCCGCTCCGGTGGTAAGTGACCCCGTCACCAGATGGATCGCCGCTGCCAGTTTGAACAGGATCGGATAAGGGAAACTGTAACCGCTGTCCAGTCCCTGCATTTCCAGAATGTACGCCTTCATATCGGAATGATACCTTCCCGTCCCCAGCATGCACTCCACGCATTGACGGTAGAACAGCCAGAATGTGACCGCCGACGCAATCATTATCAGCAGGGCAAACACTGCGATATCTATGAAGTTTTTGCTCTTTTCCCCCGAAACACGGTTTCCTGTCGTTTTTTGCATTCTTCCACCAAATCCTGTTTTCAAATTCTATCCGCGGTAACGGATCTTATTTTAATTTTGTGTAGTATGCTACCACTTTTTTCACTGCATGGATCACATCTTCCACGTCTTCGTCTGTCAGGCCGTAGTACAGAGGAATACTCATTACTTCGTTGTAATATTTTTCCGCATTGGGGCACAGGCCCTTTTCGTAACCGAGTTTCTCATAATAGGAATGCCAGTATACCGGCAGATAATGTACCTGCGGGCAGGTATTCTCGGCATACAATGCATCAAAGAACTGCCGTCTGTCACAGTTTAAGTTTTCCAGATTCAGATGCAATACATACAGATGCCAGGTCGTATCAGACTCCGGAATCTCTTTCTGCAGGATCAGTTCCGGCATATCCGCAAAAGCCTCGTTGTAACGCTGACGGATCTGCTTTCTGCGCTCGGAAAAGAGACGCAGCTTCTTCAACTGGCTCAATAACAGGGCTGCCTGGAATTCCGTCATACGGTAATTGAAGCCCAGCTCTACCTGCTCGTTGTACCAGCGCGCGTCGGTGGGATGTACCATTTCCTCCGGATCTCTCGTGATACCGTGGGTACGCAGACGCAGCAGATGGCGGTACAGCTTCTCGTCATTGGTGGTAATGGCTCCACCTTCTCCCGCCGTCACCGTTTTCACCGGATGGAAGCTGAAGCAGGTCATATCTGCCAGACTGCCCACCGGCTGTCCTTTGTAGCTCGTTCCCATGGCATGAGCCGCGTCCTCGATGAGAAGGAGATGGTGCTCCTTACAGATCCCGCGGATCTCATCCAGTTCCACCGCCTGTCCGGTAAAGTCTACGGCTACCACAGCCTTCGTCCGGGGGGTGATCAGCCTGCGGATGGATTCCGGATCAATATTGTAAGTCTTGGGATCAATGTCTGCGAAAACCGGTTTCGCCCCGGCATACAGCACACAGTTGGAAGAAGCCGCGAAAGTGATCGAACTTACGATGACCTCGTCGCCCTCGCCAAAGCCTGCTGCCAGTGCCGCCAGATGCAGCGCCGCAGTTCCGTTGCATACCGCCACTGCATATTTTGCATGGGTGATCTCGCATATATGCTTCTCCAGATCGCTGACCTGAGGGCCGCTGGTGATCACATCCGCCGTCAGTACCTTCGTTACCGCCTCCACATCTTCCTGATCAATATATTGCCGTCCATAGAAAATCTGCTTTTCTCTTACAGGTTTTCCTCCAAAAATAGCTAATTCTTCCATAAGGATCCTCCTGTCTTATGAATCTTCCTCATATTATGTAACTATTCAGCACCCCATTCGCAAAATCGCTGCGATGCAGCTTTCCTTTTGC
>OIZA01000085.1_pt1 | contig 56376 bp, 58 predicted proteins | sample 1588381 | NCBI WGS metagenome assembly OIZA01 (sample SAMN03283277) | human gut metagenome | biome: human-associated habitat; material: feces | host: Homo sapiens | place: Peru | collected 2012 | reverse complement strand
AGCTCCTGGATCAGTACGGTCTTACCTACTCCGGCACCACCGAACAGACCGATCTTACCACCCTTCTGATAAGGGCAGAGCAGGTCTACGACCTTGATACCGGTCTCCAGCAGTTCTGTGTCCGTAGACTGTTCTGCGAAGGTCGGTGCAGCGCGGTGGATGGGCTCGTAAGATACCCCTTCCGGTACCGGCTTGTTATCAATCGGCTGACCCAGTACGTTAAATATTCTGCCCAGGGTATTCTCTCCTACCGGCACGGAGATGGGAGATCCGGTGGCGATTGCCTCCATTCCTCTCACAAGTCCGTCGGTAGTACCCATGGCAATACATCTGACAGTGTCGTCACCCAAATGCTGGGAGACTTCCACTACCAGTTCTCCTCCATCTCTGGTAGGGATGCGGATCGCGTCATTGATCTCGGGAAGTTTGCCCTCATCGAAGCGTACATCCAGTACGGCACCGATGACCTGGGTAATCCTTCCTTTATTCTCTCCTGCCATTTCTACCTCTTTCCTGCCCGACATGCGGGCATTATTACAATAGTTAAAGCGCCTCTGCGCCTGCAATGATCTCTGTAAGCTCCTGGGTAATGCTTCCCTGTCTTGCGCGGTTGTACTTCAGTGACAGATCACTGATCATATCCTCCGCATTGCTGGTGGCATTATCCATGGCCTGCATACGGGCACCGTTCTCACTGGCTGCCGCTTCCATCAATGCACCATAGATCAGACTGGATATATATTTCGGTATAATCATATCCAGTGCTTCCACATCTTCCGGCTCGAAGTTCATCAGCGCGTCCGCACCCTCTGTGGATGCACCCGCTTCTGCATCGTATTCCACGGGCAGAAGCTTCAACAGCTTCGGCTCATGGCTCACCGTGTTCTTGAAATGTGTGTATGCCAGATAGATCTCACCGATCTCTCCGGCTGCAAATGATGTCAGCAGTTTGTCCGACAGAAGCATTGCTTCGGCATATTCGGGTTCTTCAATGACCTCCGGATAGGACTCCTTCACGGTATAGCCCTTTCTCTCCAGGATCTCCCGGCCCTTATTACCGATGGCATAGACCACAATGTCTTCTGCCTTCCAGTCCTCCCGTCCGGTGATCAGTTTGGTCACATTGGAGTTGTAACCGCCTGCCAGACCTCGGTTGGAGGTGATGACAATGACCGCCTTTTTCGGGGAAGCCCCCGGAACGAGATACTTGTGTTCCAGATGGCCTACCCTGGACAGGATATTATTTACGGTATCATACATACAGTCAAAATACGTCTGAGAACGTTCTGCACCTGCTCTGGCTCTCTGAAGCTTTACCGTAGATACCAGCTTCATGGCCTTGGTGATCTGCTGTGTGCCCTGAATGCTGGTCTTACGGCGCTTGATATCACGCATTGATGCCATAGTTACCTCTCACTTCTGCCGCATTCCGCGGCCGACACACTTATTTCAGAAATTCTGCCTTGAAATCATTCAGTGCTTTTACCAGCTTCTCTTCCGTAGCATCGGAGATCACCTTTTCGTCAGCGATGGCTGCGGGGATCTCGGGATGCCTGGTATCCAGATACTCGAAGAATTCCTTCTCGAATCTGGTGATATCCTCTACAGGCACATCCAGCAGGAATCTCTTGGTTACTGCGTAGATGATGATAACCTGATACTGTACCGGCATGGGCTGGTACTGCGGCTGCTTCAGCACTTCCTTGATCCGTTCGCCCTGTGCCAGCTTCTCCTTGGTATCCGCATCCAGCTCGGAACCGAACTGTGCGAAGGAAGCCAGCTCTCTGTACTGGGCAAGCTCAGTACGGATAGGCGCTGCGATCTTCTTCATTGCCTTGATCTGTGCCGCACCTCCTACACGGGATACTGACAGACCTGCATTTACCGCGGGACGGAAACCGGAGTTGAACATCTCTGTCTCCAGATAGATCTGTCCGTCGGTAATGGAAATAACGTTGGTAGGGATGTATGCGGATACATCTCCTGCCTGGGTCTCGATGATGGGAAGTGCCGTCAGGGAACCTCCACCGTATTCGTCACTCATGCGGACTGCACGCTCTAACAGTCTGGAATGCAGATAGAATACATCACCGGGATATGCCTCACGTCCGGGCGGACGACGAAGGAGCAGGGAGAGTGTACGGTAAGCGGTAGCATGTTTGCTCAGGTCATCATACACTACCAGTACGTCTTCTCCGTTCTCCATCCACTCCTCACCGATGGCACAACCGGAATAAGGAGCGATATACTGTAAGGGAGCCAGGTCACTTGCCGTGGATACCACAACGGTGGTATATGCCATGGCACCGAACTCCTCCAGTGTTTTTACGATATTTGCTACGGTAGATGCTTTCTGACCGATAGCTACATAGATACATTTTACGTTCTGACCCTTCTGGTTAATGATCGTATCGATGGCGATAGCAGTTTTACCTGTCTGACGGTCACCGATGATCAGCTCACGCTGACCTCTTCCGATGGGAACCATGGAGTCGATTGCTTTGATACCTGTCTGGAGCGGCGTGTCTACGCTCTTACGAGTGATAACACCACTTGCCACACGCTCAATCTTACGGAATTTGTCAGTCTGTACGGGGCCTTTGCCATCAATAGGCTGTCCTAAGGAGTTCACTACTCGTCCGAGCAATGCGTCACCTACGGGAACCTCTACCACACGTCCGGTGGTCTTGACGATATCGCCCTCTTCGATATTGCTGGCACTGCCAAGCAATACGACACCGACATTATCTTCTTCCAGATTCAGCACCATGCCATATACATCGCCGGGGAACTGTAACAGCTCACCCTGCATGGCATTTTCCAGTCCATGTACACGAGCGATACCATCCGCTACCTGGATGACGGTTCCGACATCGGAGACATCCAGCTGGGAAGAATATCTTTCGATCTGTTCCTTAATGACGGAACTTATTTCTTCTGGTCTTAAATTCATGGATCTGTCGCACCTTTCTTTCAGCCGGTCATCCCAGCTGAATATTTAATAATTGTTTCTTCATATCTTCCAGTTTGGTCCGGATACTGCTGTCCACTACCCGGTCGCCTACCCGGATCACCATTCCGCCGATCAGCGTCGGATCCACACGGTAATACACGTCGAAAGACTGGTAGGAAGTCGTCTGAAGCAGTTTGTCTTTCACTTCCTGCTTCTGGGCTTCCGTCAGTTCCACGGCGGTATCCACATATGCGGTTCCCATCTTTTCAGATTCTCTGACCAGTTCGGTAAAATAAGCAAAGATTGCCTTTAATGAGCCGTATCGCTCCTTGGTCACCACGATCTTGAGAAACTCTGTCAGGTCATCACTGACTCTGCCGTGGAATACCTGTTCCACCATGGAGAGTTTTTCCTGTTTGGGGATCCCGGGGTGTTTCATCAGCTTGTCAAAATTCGGATTCTCCTCCAGGATCTTTGTAAGCTGTGCGGTCTCATTCATCAGCTGGATCGCATTTCCATGGTCGACTGCCACTTCGAAAAGGGCTTCTCCATAGACTTTGGAAACTAATTTTGCCATGTATCCTCACCCATTTCCTTCAGCGTCTCTTCGATCAGGCTGCTCTGTCTGGTGGTGTCTATGGAAGCGCCTACCAGCTTACCTGCCATGACAGATGCCACGGATACGATCTCCTGTTTGATCTCGTCGGACATTTTCTGCTTTTCCAGTCTGGCTTCTTCCTGTGCTCTTGCCAGGATTCTGGCTGCCTCTTCCTTGGCCTGTGCGACGATGCGCTCCTCGTTCTGGAGAGCACGTCTTCTGGCATCACTTAAGATGTCCTCTGCCTCCTTGTCGATGTCCTTCAGCTTCGCCTCATACTGTTCCTTCAGTTCTGCGGCCTTTTCCTGATTGGTCTTCGCCTCTTCCAATTCTCCTCTGATCTTCTCTTTACGATCATTTAAGAACTTTCTGGCCGGATTGAACAGAAAATAGCTGAGTGCCAGGAACAATACGAAGATGGCAATGATCATCAGGCAGGAGTCTGCCAGCAGCTGCCAGTCCAGGTCAAACAGTCTTGACATGGTCTCGCCTTCTGTTAATAGTATCATTTTCATCCGCATTCCTTTCGTTTAATCAGGGAAGTAAGGGCTTTACGAACAGCAGCAGCATAGCGATCAACAGACCGTACAGACCGGTGGTCTCGGCAACTGCCTGTCCCAATAACATGGTAGAAGTAATATCGGACTTTGCTCCGGGATTACGTCCTACTGCTGCAGCGGCATGTCCTGCTGCGATACCCTGTCCAATACCAGGTCCGATACCGGCGATAACTGCCAGACCTGCACCGATTGCAGAACATCCTAAGATAAAGTTTTCATTAAAATCCATAGTAAATCCTCCTATTATTGAGATTCTTATCAGAATCTTTCTAGCATAGTTTCATAGAGCTTTCGTACGCTTCTGCCCTTAAGCGTCTCCTCTTGCATTGGAAATGTAAGTCATGGTCAGCATACAGAATACATATGTCTGGATGGCTCCGGAGAACAGGTCGAAGTATACATGCAGTGCTGCAGGCCACGCCGTAGCGATCACACCTAACAGACCGTAGATCAGTGCCATCATTACCGTTCCGGACAATACATTCGCGAACAGACGCAGGGACAACGAGATGGGAACCGCGATCTCACTGATCAGGTTGATCGGCAGCCATATCGGCAGCCAGGGCGGCAGCGGGGAACACATGCCTTCCCAGATCTCCTTTGGCTTCTGATATTTAAACTGATTGTAATGGATCAGCACAAAGGTCAGAATACCGAGGGGCAATGTCACGCCATAGTCCGCTGTGGGGGGACGTAAGCCTAACAGACCGGAAATATTGCTCACCAGAATGAAGATGAAGATCGTTCCGATGTAGTTGTAGAACTTCGGTGCAGCCTTTCCCATGGGTGCATCCACCATGGCATCCAGCTTCTCGACGATCAGTTCCACCACATTCTGAAAGCCTTCCGGCACTTCTCTGGCTTTGGCCATACAACGATTGGCGGCAATGGCAAAACCAATGATAAGCAACATGACGATCAGCACACACACATGTGTGGTCGTTATCCATACCTCATGGCCGAAAAAGGAATACTTAAACACGCCATGTATCATAAAATCGATATTGTCGGCACCGGATAACAGAATTCCATGTTCCATTGTTTCACCTCCTTATTGTTTATTCTGTTGTTCCTCCTCCGCTTCTCCGGCCTTCGGCGCTTCTGCTTCTTCCGGAGTCTGCGGGACATTTTCACCTTCCGCAGTCTCCTCCGGCATCGCCTGAGGTATCGGGTCCGTTTCATGGAACAGTTTGTTGCATAATTTATGGGTAAGCGGCTGTAGAAATGCCGTTACTTTCATGGCTATCACATAGGAGAAAAAGAAGACGAACAGGTTCATCACCCCGGTCTTCATGATCACCAGCAGGAAAAAGATCACCATCACATAGCGTAAGACATATGCCCGGATGATCATCTTCGTGGCCGTCTTCTCGGGCTGGTCCAGTGCCCGGTCCAGGGAGCGGTACATGTGATACGTGGATACCAGTGCCAGCAGGGCACCGAACCACAGGCTTTTGGCATACATCACTTCATCCTTCACGATAAAGGCCCCTATGATCTGCGCCAGCACTCCCAGGAACAGGATCCCCAGATCCATCTCCAAAACGGTTCTATTTATCTTTTTTAATGTGTTTATCATCGCTGTCTTCATAAATTGTCCTGGCCATCCGGTATACATTCTGCCCTCCGGCCACAGCTCCCATACAGAAAAGCAGGATCATCCAGAAATTCGTTCCGAAATGCCGGTCCAGCCAGATCCCTGCCGCAGACATCAGGCAGATCGGCACTAACATATTGATACCGAACTGCAGGATCAGTGTGACCGCACGAAACACCTGCCTGTTGTAGGGTTTCTTTTTTCTTGACACTATGTCCTCCCGTGTTGATTACTGCTCTCAGCATTTATTTTTGTACATTTTTGAAAATATTGTCTCCCACAAGGGCAAACCTATAGTCATTATAACGAAATCTTAACACGATGTCCAGTAAAATCCCCCTGTCCAAATGGTAAAAAATCTATAAAATCCTGTCAAAAAAAGATTGACTTAAAATTCCCTCGGAAGTACTATTTGAGTAACTATCAGAGGCCTGGTCCCGCACGGTATCAGCCCGGAAAGAAGGATTTTCCAATGTCCGTTACAGAAGAACAGCTTAAGATCCGGACCGCCACCCCGGAAGATGTCAAAGCCCTGGTGGCTATTTACGCTCCCTACGTGGAGAATACCTCCATCACTTTTGAATATGTGGTTCCTTCCGTGGAAGAATTCGCCGGACGGATCCGGCGCACCCTCACCCGCTACCCCTATCTGGTGGCTGAATGTAACGGTGTCCCCGTAGGTTATGCCTATGCTTCCTCTTTCAAGGGACGTGCCGCCTATGACTGGTCCGTGGAGACTTCCATCTATGTCAGCCAGGATCTTCGAAGCAGTGGTGTCGGCAGTCTGTTATATAAAAAGCTGGAGGAGTATCTGACCGCACAGCACATCTGCAATGTCTGTGCCTGCATCACTTATCCGAATCCTCCCAGCATCGCTTTTCACGAGAAGCACGGCTATGAGACCGTAGCCCATTTCCATAATTCCGGCTACAAACAGGGAAAATGGCATGACATGATCTGGATGGAGAAGACCTTATGTCCCCACACCACACCGCCCGCACCCTTTATCCCGTTCCCGGAACTGGGAGCATTCTGAAAACACAAAGGAGAGCACCTATGAGCAACGAACTGCAGATTTACCGCAAGCGCCTGATCCCGGAGGAATGCATTCTGTTAAAGGATGACATCATCGTGGAGCAGACGGACGATTATATTCTGACCAAATGGAAGACTCTGAATCCCAAGACCACCTTTTCCCACGGCTGTTCCTGCTATTACCTCAAGGAGGGCTTCAAGATCAGTAAGTTCTACCGTCATGACGGTTCCCTGCTGTACTGGTACTGCGATATTGTGGAATATACTTCCCGGCCGGAGGACAATTCCCTGATCGTCACGGATCTGCTGGCTGACATTATCCTCTATCCCGACGGCAGAATGCATGTCGTGGATCTGGACGAGCTGGCCGAGGCTCTGGAAAAGGGGCTGATCACCCAGGCCCAGATGAGTGCCTGCCTGCGTCAGCTGAACAACCTGATCACCATTATCTACCGGGACAAATTCGACAGGTTACAGAGTCCGCTGGAGAAAAGCGGACTGTAACGTGTTTCCTTCATCAAATAAATAAGCGTGAACCTTCTTACGAATACAATTATTCACCAAAGGTTCACGCTTATTATTTTACTCTGAATAGTTTAACAGGTTTCCGATGCAGTGTCCCAGAATCGTCAGCAGCGTAATGTCCTCATCCGACCACTTCCGGTTGCGGTTGAACACATCATAGTTCACGATCACATTCGGAATTCCCTCTTTGCGGGAAATACACTGCAGGGAAGCGCCGACCTCCTGTTTCTGCATGACAGCAAAAGCAGCCGGAACCTGAGACCGGAGTTTCACCGTGTTGGACTCTACGAAGTTATCATCATCCCCGAACAGAGCAAGATATCTCTCGTCTTCGAAAAATCCTCTGCCATCCGGTTCCTCCACCATATAATTACCGTTTCTGCATACCAGGCTGGCTCCTCTGTCGGAGTAGACAGTGATTCCGTCCAGATCAAACAGACTGCGGATCTGCTGCAGCCGTTCTTCTTTTTTCACGATGGAATCCACTCCGGATACACACAGTTCCGTGATCATCTCTGTGATCACTTCCCGTTTTTTCTCCTTGGATACCGCATAGGCCATGGCCATATTCTGCATATCGTCGGATTCCAGCTTGCCGTGGAGTCTCTCTTCGTAGATGATATGGCGGTTCTTGCCTTTTTCCTTGGCAAGATAGAGGGCCTTATCGGCTTTCCGCATCAGTTTCTCGTATTCGTTTCCGTCTACCGGATATTCCGATACGCCGATGGATGCCGTCACACGGATCTTCGGGTCGAAGGCCAGGGCAAATTCCTTTGCAATGGTCTTAAGTAACGTTTTCAGCTGTTCTCTGGTCTCTACTTTTTCCAGCAGGATCACGTATTCATCGCCGCCGAAACGTCCGATGACGCCCCGCTGTCCCACCAACACCTGCATGATCTCCGCCACTCTACGGATGACCTGATCTCCGAAGATATGTCCATAGGTGTCGTTGATATGTTTGAAATCGTCAATGTCGATGATCACCAGCCATCTGGTATGATGATCCTTGCGGTTCAGCTGTTCGATGGTATATTCCGTCCATGCCCGCTTGTTCAGTAGACCGGTTCCGGCATCTCTGGCCGCAGGGGTCAGATAATAGGCTTCCTTCTCCCGATTCCGGTCCGGAGTGATGATGCCTGCCACCATATCGCGTTTCTTCGGGATCCGGGCACCCTTGACTTTCCATATCCCCTTGTCTTCCTGCCCGCTGACGAATTCCATCTCGAAGAAATCGTCCCCGTTGCGCAGGTGAGCGCAGAAAGTCCGCAGCTGATCTTCCAGTCTGGTGATATCACTGCCTTCATGCGCCTGCTCCACGTTCCGGATCAGAGCATTCATGGAGCCTTCAAACTGATTCATGGCACGCTCGTTGACATATTTATAAACCGTGATACTGTCCTGTTCGATCAGATATTCAAAAAAGTAAACATCCTCCAGCGTCATGAAATGACGGTATTTCAGAATACTCTGCTCTAGCCGCAAATTACGCATCTCAAGATCATGAATATCGGAAATCGTGATCTGGTACAGCGGCACCCCGTTCTCTGTCTGTTCGCTCTTCTCCAGACGCAGATACACATTCCGGACACTGTCCTTCAGATTGTGCAATGCCGTGATCAGTTCCAGCGGTTGGAACGGATACGTCTCCACCGCTTTCTTCAACAGTTCCCCGTCTTCCGGCAGAAGCAGATCACTTACCGGACGGAAAGAATTCTCCCCTACGAATTCATAATAAAATTCCGACGCTTTGGCCACCACCAGATCCTGCCTTACGAAGACCTTCCAGTCCATGATTCTATTCGCATAACCCTTTTGTTCTACGCTGTTAACTCTCATAGGTTTTCGCTTTCGTTTAGTAAAATACGTGTCCACCGATATTGATACCGGTCAGTCCCTCCACCGGGGTACGGAAATAGACGCAGTTGCCTACATTGGTCACCCCGGACATTGCCTCGTCCGCCGCCTGATAACAGCGGCTGGTCGCCTTATTGGCCGCCAGTGCCAGTTCCAGTCTTCCGCTGGCCACCGGTGAAAACTGCTTGCTCTGATAGATCACTCCCACCACCGTATTGGGGTAGATGGAACTTCTGACGCGGTTGATAACAACACTGGCCACCGCCAGCTGTCCGTCATAGGATTCCCCGCCTGCTTCGCAGTAGATCAGGTTTGCTAACAGGTAACGGTCTCCCTCTTCAAAAGAAATATCCGAGATATCCCGCCAGGTTGCATTGGCTGCCTTCTGGGACATGGCGATCTCTTCCGCCAGCTTTTTCCGAAGGGTCTCCAGATTCTCCTCTTTTTGTTTGATCTCTGCCTCATATTCCAGTGCTCTCTGTTCTGCTGCTGAAATATCTCCGGCATATTTTGCAATATTGTTGGATGTCTGGCTGATCAGACCGGACACCTTGCTTTTCTCGGCTTCCGCTGCCACTTTCAGCTGATCCAGCTCCGCTTTCTCCGTCTGTAGTCTGGCCTCTTCCTCTTCGATCAGCCTGCGGTTCTCCTCGAATTCCTTCAGTTTCTTCTGGTCATACGCGGCGATCCGCTCGAAAAAGTCTGCGGCATTCAGCAGTTTATCGAAGCTCTGCGCACTCAGAAGCGCGTTGATGTAGCTGGTCTCGTTCCGTTCGTACATGTCCCTTACCCGGATCACCATGCACTCGTACTGCCATGCTTCCGTCTCCTTCGCCTCTTCCAGGCTGGCCTGGGTGTCTGCGATCTCCTGCTCCTTGTCCGCGATCTGTTGTTCCAGATCCGCCAGATTGTTGCTGACTTCCGTCAACTGACCGTTCAGATTATTCAGTTGTCCCTTGAGGGAATTCTGCTCTCCCTTCAGATTCTCCAGATTATCGTTTTCCTGATTCAGCTGGTTCTGCAGATTATTTTTCTCCTGCTGTTCCTGCTGGATCTGCTGCCAGGTACTGCTGGTAGCTTCCACTTTGATGTCATCTGAAGAAAAGGCTCCTGCAAGGATCACTGCTGCCAGCAGCACAGCTGTCTTCTGTAGGCGCTTCAACCGTTTTACTCCTTTATCTGTTGCTCACTCAGACCTCGATGCGTATCATGCGGCCGGTCTTACGATACTGCACGCACTCCACTCCCGCGGCGACAAACATTCGCCTCGCCGCCCGGTTGGACGGGGTGCCCTGATACTTATCGCTGTCATATACCACCGTCCGGATCCCCGCCTGAATGATGGCTTTCGCACATTCATTGCAGGGAAAAAGGGACACATACAGCTTCGTCCCTTCCAGCGATCCGCCGCGGTAATTCAAAATAGCATTCAGTTCACTATGTGTCACAAAGGGATACTTTGTCTGGTTCCCATCCTCCGCGTTCTCCCTCTCCCAGGGAAAATCGTCATCGGAACAGCCCTTGGGAAATCCGTTGTATCCCATGGACAGGATCTTGTTGTCCGGGCTGACGATACAGGCTCCCACCTGTGTATTGGGATCCTTGGAACGCATTCCCGACAGATGGGCCACTCCCATAAAGTATTCATCCCAGCTGATATAGTCACTGCGTTTGGCACTCATGGGTGTCTCCTTTATTTGGTACCGAAAATACGGTCTCCTGCGTCTCCCAGTCCGGGAACAATATATCCGTGGTCATTCAGCTTCTGATCCATTGCTCCGATGTAGATATCTACGTCGGGATGTGCTTCCTGCATGGCCTTGACACCTTCTGGTGCTGCGATGATGCACAGCAGACGGATGCTCTTGCAGCCCTTGTCCTTCAGCAGCTGGATGGCTGCGATGGAAGAACCGCCGGTAGCCAGCATGGGATCTACTACGAATACTTCACGCTCTGCGCAGTCTGCGGGCAGCTTGCAGTAATATTCTACGGGCTTTAAGGTCTCAGGGTCACGGTACAGGCCAATATGTCCTACTTTTGCAGCGGGGATCAGGGACAGCATTCCGTCTACCATACCCAGGCCTGCGCGCAGGATAGGTACTAATGCCAGCTTCTTACCCTTTAACTGCTTTACCGTGGTCTTGCAGATGGGAGTCTCGATCTCTACTTCTTCCAGAGGCAGATCCTTCGTAGCTTCATAGCCGATCAGCATTGCGATCTCACTGATGTTCTGTCTGAAATCCTTGGTACCGGTCTCCTTTCTGCGGATGATTCCGATCTTCTGCTCGATTAAGGGATGATCCATAACTACTACTTTTGACATATTGTTGTCCTCCTGTGTTTTGGTATTTGATATAGTGGTACTTCGTTATTGTGCGTGTCTGCAGGGTGTCTTAGATCTCTTCGATCAGGCTGATTCTGCGGCTGTGTCTCTCTTCCCCGGAAAAAGGTGTGTTCAGGAAAGTCTCCACGATCTCCAGTGCCAGATTCTCACCGACGATACCTGCACCCATGGCCAGCATATTGGCATCGTTGTGCAGTCTTGTCATCTTTGCTGACAGAGGATCGGAGCAGAGAGCACAGCGGATTCCCGCTACCTTATTGGCAGAAATGCTGATGCCGATGCCGGTAGTGCAGATCACGATGCCCTTCTCACAGGTACCGTCTGCCACCGCTTTGGCTGCCGCATGTCCGAATACCGGATAATCACAGCTTGCCTTGCTGTCACATCCCATATCCTGATAAGGAATGTTCTTCTCCTCCAAATATTTCTTCACTCTTTCTTTCAGATCATATCCGCCATGATCACTTGCGATTGCTATCATTTTCTTTCTCCTCGTATGTTCTTCTAAAGTTTTACTACTTTATGTCCCGCTGCCTTCAACAGACGGTTCATGATGGCCTGTCCGAATCCATCCGTGGAAAATCCCTCGGAATAGATCTTCGTCACACCTTCATCGTCGAATTCCCGCAGGATCGTGTACAGATGTCTGGCGATGCTGTCTTCATCCTTCCGGCTGCCGACGCTTTTCACCACATCCGCCGCATAACCCGCAAGCATCTCTTCCGTTCCGATGATACCGGTCTTCTCTCCTGCCTCATGGTCCGCTGCCGCAGCACGGTTGATGTATTCTCTCACCTGCTCCGGCGTGCCTTCGACTATGGTAAGCTCTCCCTTGGGAGCATAATGTCTGTACTTCATTCCGGGGGCTTTCGGGGCCTGTCCGCTGTCCGCCCGCAGGATCGTGGTATCTGTATCCACGGTGCCCAGTACGGCGCTCAGCTTCTCCTGGGTGATGTATCCGGGACGAAGGATCTGGGGCGGCGTCACCGTCAGATCGATAATCGTGGATTCCAATCCGATTCCGACTTCTCCGCCGTCAATGATGGCATCGATCCGGCCCATCATGTCTTCCTCCACATATTTCGCCACGGTGGGGCTGGGCTTGCCGGAGGTATTGGCACTGGGTGCCGCAATATATCCGCCGCTGTACTCGATCAGCTTCTGTGCCGCCGGATGGGAAGGCATGCGGATCGCCACCGTATCCAGTCCGCCTGTAGTCTCCCGGGGTACCGCGTCGGATTTCGGCAGGATCATGGTCAGGGGTCCCGGCCAGAATGCGTCCGCTATCTTCCGGGCATCTTCCGGCACCTCGCCCGTGATCTTCTCAATATCTTCAAAACGATAGATATGAACGATCAGGGGATTGTCGGAGGGTCTGCCTTTTGCCGCGTATATTTTCTGCGAGGATGTGGGATTCAATGCATCTCCACCGAGACCGTACACTGTCTCGGTGGGAAATGCCACCAGTCCTCCCCGCTTCAGGATCTCTCCCGCAGCCCGGAGTTTTCTGTCGTCTTCTTCGCTGACAGGACCTTCTCCGGGATGAATCTTTATGATCTCAGTCTCCATATTTTACCCTTCTGTGTCCTAAATTGCATTTGGATATAGTATAGCATATACACGTTCAAATGGAAAGCGTGTTTCTTATTGCATTTCCTGTTTTTTGGTTTCCTGCTGTGCTATATATTGTAAAATTCCCTTGTGGACCGACCATGCCACTCTGTCCTGATAGGTCTCATCGCACAGTTTCTCCGCCTCCGCAGCGTTGGACAGGAAGCCACATTCCACGATCACGATGGTCCCTTTGGTCTTTTTCAGAAGATAGTAGCTGTCGTTGGGCTTGATCTGCCTGTGGTTCTCCGGATCCAGATCCTTCACCAGCTGCCTCTGGATCAGATCCGCCAGCTGTTGTCCACCCGGACTGCCATTATAATAGAAGACCTGCGCTCCATGGACATATTCCTCCGGATAGCTGTTCTGATGGATGCTGACGGTGAGTACCGGATCGGTCTGTTCTATCTTCTCGATCCGGCGCTTCATATCCTGCACCTTCTTATTAGATGCATCTGCATCATACAGCCCATCCTCCGTCTCTCGGGTCAGTACGACCCCGATCCCGTCCGCCTCCAGATATTGCTGCAATCTCTGCACGATCCGGAGATTGATATCCTTCTCCAGTGCACCGTTGATCCCGATCTTGCCGGGGTCGTCCCCGCCGTGTCCCGCATCGATCACCACGGTGCGAGCCCCCTCCCCGGCGGCATTTTCCGTTCCGCGCAACGTATTCACGGCATTTACCGTGTTCACATATTCCGCTGTTTCCCTGCCCAGCACCGCCATGGACAAAAGCAGCAGGCATACCATAACCAGCTTCCCTGTTTTCTGTTCCATCCTGTTCTCCGGTGTCTCTTATATTCTATATGATTTTATATGCTTTCTGTGTTGGAAATATCTGCCGAAATTTAAGAAAACCTTTCGTTTTATCCTATTGCATCTCCTTCACAGTTCAGCGTATAATAAAATCATGAAAATAAGTAAAAAAACTCTTTCTATAATTTTATTTGTTCTGGCGGGGATCTGTATTCTTGCCGCCGTGATTCTGTTCGTAAGAGGGCGGTTGGAAGATCAGCGGATGGAAGAGGCTTTGGACGAGCTGCGTCCGCCCCAGTCCACCGAGACCGCAGAAACCACAGAGACTGCCTCCCCCGCAGAGGGGGAACCGACGGCGACCGCCTCCGCTACTCCGAAGCCTGCGGAAGAGACCACAGTTCCCGCAGAAGAGTTCGACCGGGTACCCAATCCCTACGTCGACAGCTTTCTGGCCAATCAGGACATGGCTGCCTGGCTGCAGATTCCGGGCACCAATATCGATTATCCGGTGATGTGGACCCCGGAAGACGAGACCTATTACCTCTACCGCGCTTTTGACGGCAGTGAGAATAAGAACGGCTGTCTGCTCCTGGATGACGAGAGCTGCGTGGATCCCCTGACGACGAACCTCATCATCCACGGCCACAATATGAAATCCGGCGCCATGTTCGGCAATCTGACCGATTACGAAAATAAGGATTTCTATGAGAGCCATAAAAATATCATCCTCTACACCGAAGAGTGTCAGCGCAATTATGAAGTCATTGCCGTCTTTCGCTCCCAGGTCTACCGGAAAACAGACCAGGTATTTAAGTTCTACAAATTTTTCCAGGCGGATACCCAGGAAGAATTTGATGACTTTTATAACAATATCAAACAGTTATCCCAGTACGACACCGGCGTTACCGCAGAATTCGGAGATCATTTTCTGACGCTGTCCACCTGCGTATACCATGTAGAGCAGGGCCGGTTCGTAGTCGTCGCCAAAGAAGTGGAACCCGGCGATCACTATCTGCCCGTACAGGAATAACGCAACGACTATCAGGAGGTTTTCTTATGAAGAGACTAAAAAAATTTGTCGCACTGTTTACGCTGGCTGCTGTGTGCCTCGCCGTTCCCGGTCTGGGGAAAATGACCGTAAAAGCAGCTGAGCCCACCACTTACGTTCTCAATTATACTACCAGCAGCGGAGAATGGCGTTTCAAGCTGGCATCCAGCTGGTCCGAGGATGTTCAGGATCGTGAGCTTTACTATCTGCAACAGGATATCAAGGACGGCGACTATATCGTCATCGACAACGACGGTGACTGTAATCCGCTGAACCTGAATGTATCGGTACGTCTCGGCAACCTGACCGTCAAGGCCGCTACCAAGACCCCCGTGGTCTACGCAAAAGGTTATGACAGCGTATTTGTTCTGGACGGAACCACCGCTGCTGTCAACGGCGACGTATCCCATGCCTATGTATACGGCAGTGCCAGAGCCAACTTCAACAACAATGTGGACATTCTCGAAATGATCGGCACGTCCAACGACAAGTCCAATAATCTGCATGCTTACATTAACTGTGCAGGTACGGTAAATCATCTGATTGCCAAAGACAACCGTGATCAGAGCACTTTCTACGATGCTTACAGTTTTGCTGCCGGCAAGCTGGTCATTGAAGATGGTTCCCTGAAGACAGAAGAGCAGTATTACAGCAAGACCGCTTCCGCTGAGACTCCTGCTCCCGCTGCCACCGAACAGCCCGCACAGGCGACTGCCGCTCCTTCCCAGGCTGCTGCATCTTCCGACTATGACGATGTTCCCAAGACCGGTGAGAGTCCTGCAATGTTCTGGCTCCTTGGCGCCGCTGTGGTATGTCTGGCCGGTGGATACACCCTTCGCAGAAAAAACGTACAGTAATCCTTTGGGATCTTCTCTGAACAGCAAAGAACTCAGCCCCTCGCAAAAGCGACCGGGCTGAGTTCTTTTTATTATTGCAGGTAGGCGTTGATCAGTTCCCAGGCCGCCTGTGTTCCGTAGCCCAGTCTCCATACTGCCACACCGCCGATATTCTTCGTGGTCATCATGTTCAGCTTCACCGCAATGGACTCCGCGTCTTCCAGCCAGATCTGGTAGGTAGCGCTTCCGGAAGTCCATTCCGCATAGTTCTGGCAGGTCTCTTCATCCCACTCCGCCGTCACGCCGGTTCTGCTCATGAAATCCGCCTCATTGTTCATGGTAATGTACTCATCTGTTACGTCTGTTCCGTCTGTCTTCCACAGGATCGTGTAGAAGGGAAGGGCATTGACCACCTTGTTGGCAGGAACCTCCTGCAAGGTTCTGTCCAGACCGCTGGACACATAACTGATACTTGCCACGCTTCCGGGATCCTTGCTTCCGTGCCAGTGCTCGTCATATCCCATGATGATGACGTAGTCCGCAACCTGTCCCTGAATGTCCAGACGATAGTAATCGTTGAAGTTAAACGGTACATAATTGGCGATGGACAGCACCAGTCCCCTGTTACGGCATTCAATGGAAAGTTCTCTTATAAATTCCACATAATGAGGGCCGCAGTCGCTGCTCAGCTGCTCAAAGTCCACATTGATGCCGTCCAGTCCCAGACTGACCGCCGCATCTGCCACATTCTGTATAAAATTTTGTCTGCTGGTCGTGGAGGACAGCATGTTCAGAGTACTGATAGATGTTCCTGTTTCATTGGCGTAGTTAAAGTTGTCCACCACGCCCCATACCTGCAGGCCCATATTGTGGGCCGTGGTCACATAATTTGCTGTGCCGAAGCTGCGCATGGATCCGCTTTCGTCCGTCAGGCTGAACCAGGTCGGGGCGATGACATTCATGCCCTTCGTACCGGACACCATGGAATACAGCGTATCATTGCCGCCTACGCCGCCGATGGAATGCCATCCCAGACAGATCTTGCTGTCAGACGTAAGGGAAGTGTATTCTGGCTCCTGATAATCCGTTACCGGCGTCTCTGTCTCTTCCGTGATCTCTTCCAGACGCTTGTTCTCCACATAACCGATGACGGAATCCGCTGTCTTTACTTTGCTCCAGGTCTCCATCTGTTCCAGGATCTCCAGCGTGTCACCCTTGGCTGCCTGTGTCAGGATCGGGCTCTTCACGCCGCCACGCAGCCGGACTGCCGTATCCTTTTTCAGCTGTGCCACCTGTCTGGTTCCCCATTCGGTGTATACCTGCACATGCCTGTCAAAACATTCATAGGAATAATTGGTAAACAGCTTCACATAATCCGCCGCCACGTAGACGGTATCTCCTTCGGTAAAGCTGATCACATAACCGGTATTCTGCGTGCCTTCCTTTGTAATATAGGAAGTATCACCCAGAGTAGTACGGATCACTTCCGTCGGTGTGGCATACAGAAGCAGTCCCTCCGACAGATCCGCATAAAACACTTCGTTCATATATTTATGCACAGTTGCCAGATCAAAATAGCATACACCATCTCTGAGCAGTGCCTGTTCTTCCACCATTTCATCCTGTAGGATGATGGCACTTCTGTCAGCCTCCGACACCTGATAAAATTCATTCCAATCGGCCTCTTCCTTGCTGTAGGAATACTTGTCCAGCAGCATTTTTCCCAGTGTGCCTCCTCCGATCAGAAGGATCAGCAGGATTGCAACGACCACCGGTAATATTTTTTTCTTCATATGTGCTCCCATCCGCAGGCAATGCCTGCACCATTCTTGCCTTTGCCTTTCGTTCCGTCTTTTTCGCAGAACAGTTTTATTCTATCACACATCCTCCGTATAATACAAGGAACATTACAAACCGGATCCTACACTGGATCCTACACCGCGGAACACAGCCAGAGAGGCAATCCCGTTTGCATTTCCGCAGTGTATTCTCCTTATTGTAATTTTTGTAACTTACCCCGGGCGAGAGCTGACACCCTTTACTCCGGATCCACCTTGTCCAGCCGGACCTGACTGATTTCGCCCCGGTCTCCGAGAATATAATCCGCCATATACGGACTTTCTTCCCTGACGGCATAGGCTGCCGCCTGCGACGGGGAGACCCTTTCTCCGTCGACGTACAATTCTGTGCCGTTTTTCTGAAGCTTCCGAAAATATGTTTCGATCTTTCTTCGGGGAAGCTTCTTCCCGGGAGTCCTATCTTCCTGATTCTCCACAGGCACCTCCTGTCCGCAGCATTTTACCAAAAGGATTCGTGACACACTTTATAACTGCTGCTTTTTCCGGAATCGGTACATTATGAATATAAATGCCTCTGACAGTACTAATAATAGTAAAAACGTTGGAATTATGATTGTGAAAATTATCCGTTGAAATATTATGACCAGACACGTATATGCCTGTAAGACATCTCCATACTATATTTTACAGATCAGCGTAACCCTATCCTGCCCAAATACATTAAGCTATCTGCATCAATAAATAAAAATGGGATGAAATGGAACGATATGTTCCCTGGTAAATCAACTAGAAAAAATGAAAACTGTCAGCCTCCTCTCCGTACCGGAGTATCAGAGGCATCTATAGGTCGAATTATACACTGCGATCCAGTATTTGGCAAGATGTTTTATTAAATTTTTTTAAACTGTGAAAGGCTTCTATTGACTAAAATATAGGGAAAGTATAAGCTATATAGCATACCAATGCGAAGGCAGAAAGGAAGTGTTGTCGCATGAAAATAGAAAAAGTAAATGAAAATCAGATTCGCTGTACGCTTACCCGCGAGGATCTTGCCAGCCGCGAATTAAAAATAAGCGAACTTGCCTACGGTACGGAGAAAGCCAAGTCCCTGTTCCGTGACATGATGCAGCAGGCCAATTTTGAATTCGGATTCGAGGCAGAGGATATCCCCCTGATGATCGAAGCCATTCCCCTGAATGCCGACTGTATCGTGCTGATCATTACCAAGGTGGAGGATCCGGAAGAACTGGATACCCGTTTCTCCCGTTTTGCCCCTTCTGTTACCGAGGAACTGGAGGGTTCGACCGACGGGCCTTCCGCCGATGAGGTTCTGGATCTGTTCCGGCGCATCCAGCAGGACGAAGCTACGACCGAAGCTTCCGCCCCTGTGGATGCCGATGACAATGATGCGGTGCGTTCCCGTCTGTTCCGCATGGACTCGCTGCATCAGGTGATAAGCGCCGCCGCTGTGGTCGGGAAGCATTATCACGGTCTCAGTTCTCTGTATCATGAAGAAGGCACCGCTTATTATCTGGTGCTTACGCAGGGGGAGGAAGACCGGGATGTCTTCGACAGAGTCTGCAATGTCATCTCGGAATACGGCATTCCCAGACGTTCCACTCTGGCAGGCCGGACATTTCTGGAGGAGCACTGCTCTACCCTGATCGCAGATCACGCCTTGCAGAGTCTTGCCAATGCGTAAATGTAACGGAAATTACAACAAATCATAAAAAGGCAAAAAATAAGAGAGTTTCCGGTGAAGGAACTCTCTTATTTTTTATAAAGCGATCTTTTTGTAAATTGCATCATCTCATCACGGACTGCTGCCGATTACATTTCCTCGATCACTTTCATAAGCTCATCTACATCAATGCCATGTACCATAGCTGCCTCTTCCAGGGTCTCTCCCTGTGAAGCAGGGCATCCCAGGCAATGCATTCCTGCATCGAGGAGTACGGGAGCTACTTCAGGATTGGTACGTAAGATCTCACCAATGGTCATGTCTTTTGTTACTCCGGTCATATCGGTCTCCTTTCTGCCGTATAAGGCTTTTTTAGTATAATACTTTCCCCGAAATAAGGCAAGATTATTCTTGTACATCAGCTACAAAGCTTCCTCGTTCATAAAAGCGCTTGCTTCGCAATCGGCGCTGCTTTCGCAGCTCATCTTTTATTTCATTGAGGTGCGCTTTGTCCATAAAATATCGGGTTTCTGTCTCTGTGTGCAAGCACACTCGTCAGAAACCCGGTATTTTATGTCAGAGCTGATGTACAAAACTCTGTACATTCCCTAAAAAGGTTGACACTTACCCTTGTCAGGTAGTACACTTTTAACGTAAAGAAACAGCTTGGGATACCGGCGAAAACGGTACTCTCAGTTGATAATATTAATTGTTTTTACCAGAAGGAGGTAAATTTTCATGGCAGAAGCATGGAGAAGCTTTAAAAAAGATGGCCATTGGGATGTAGACGTCAATGTACGTAACTTCATCCAGACCAATTACACTCCGTATGATGGAGATGAGAGCTTCCTGGAAGGATCTACCGAAGCAACTGATAAGCTTTGGGGCAGACTTCAGGAGTTACAGAAGGAAGAGCGTGAGCACGACGGCGTTCTGGAGTGCGAGACCGAGGTTGTATCCGGTCTGACCGCTTATGGCCCTGGCTATATTGATGAATCTATGAAGGATCTGGAGCAGATCGTTGGTCTGCAGACAGACAAGCCCTTAAAGAGAGCATTCATGCCTTATGGTGGTATCAAGATGGCTCAGCAGGCTGCAAGCACCTATGGTTATGAAGTTAACCCTAAGTTCGACAAGATCTTCAACGAGTATCACAAGACTCACAACCAGGCAGTATTTGATGCTTACACCGATGAGATGAAGGTTGCTCGTCATACCCATATCGTTACCGGTCTTCCCGATACCTATGGTCGTGGACGTATCGTAGGCGACTACAGAAGAGTTGCTCTGTACGGTATTGATTTCCTGATCCAGAAGAAGGAAGAGGATAAGAAGAACTGTGGTACCGGCGTTATGACCGAGGAGATCATTCGTCTGAGAGAAGAGATTGCTGATCAGATCAAGGCTCTGAAGGGCATGAAGGAAATGGCTAAGATCTACGGCTACGATATTTCCGCACCCGCTACCAACGCTAAGGAAGCTATCCAGTGGTTATACTTCGGTTACCTGGCAGCTATCAAGACCCAGAACGGTGCAGCTATGTCCGTTGGACGTATCTCCACTTTCCTGGATATCTATATTGAGAGAGACCTGAAGGAAGGCACCCTGACCGAGAAAGAGGCTCAGGAGCTGATCGACCATCTGACCATGAAGTTCCGTATGGTTAAGTTTGCTCGTATTCCTTCTTACAACCAGCTGTTCTCCGGCGACCCTGTATGGGCTACTCTGGAAGTTGGTGGTATCGGAATGGACGGCCGTCATATGGTTACCAAGAACGACTATCGTTTCCTTCATACTCTGGAGAACATGGGACCCAGCCCCGAGCCGAACCTGACCGTTCTGTACTCCAGTGCTCTGCCTGACAACTTCAAGAAGTATGCAGCTAAGATCTCTGTTAATACTTCTTCCATCCAGTACGAGAACGATGACGTTATGAAGCCTATCTGGGGCGATGACTACAGCATCTGCTGCTGCGTATCCGCTACTCAGACCGGTAAGGAGATCCAGTTCTTCGGTGCTCGTGCTAACCTGGCTAAGTGCTTACTGTACGCTATCAACGGTGGTAAGGATGAGAAGCATCTGGACAAGAACGGCAAGCATATGCAGTGCGGTCCTGAAATCGCTCCTATTACTTCCGAGTACCTTGACTTCGACGAAGTTATGCATAAATATGACATCATGCTTGACTGGTGTGCATCTCTGTATGTTAACATCCTGAACCTGATCCATTACATGCATGATAAGTACTACTATGAAGCAGCTGAGATGGCTCTGATCGATACCGACGTAAGAAGAACCTTCGCAACCGGTATTGCAGGTCTGTCCCACGTAGCTGACTCCCTGTCTGCTATCAAGTATGCTAAGGTTAAGGTTATCCGTGATGATCAGGGTTGTGCTGTAGACTTCAAGATCGAAGGCGACTTCCCTAAGTACGGTAACGATGATCCCAGAGCTGATGAATTCGCTGTATGGCTGCTGAAGACCTTCATGGAGAAGATCAAGAAGAACCACACCTACAGAAATTCCGAGCCTACCACTTCCGTACTGACCATTACTTCTAACGTAGTATATGGTAAGGCTACCGGTGCTCTTCCTGACGGCAGAGCAGCTTACACTCCGTTCGCTCCCGGTGCATCACCTTCCTACGGTGCTGAGAAGAGCGGTCTGCTGGCATCCCTGAACTCTGTTGCCAAGCTGCCTTACGAGTACGCTCTGGATGGTATTTCCAATACCCAGACCATGGCTCCTTCCGCTCTTGGTCATGACCTTGACGAACAGAAGACTACTCTGGTACGTGTAATGGATGGTTACTTTGATCGTGGTGCTCATCACCTCAATGTTAACGTATTCGGTACCGAGAAGCTGTTAGATGCACAGGCACATCCTGAGAAGCCTGAGTACGCTAACTTCACCATCCGTGTATCCGGTTATGCTGTTAAGTTCATCAGCCTGACCAAGGAGCAGCAGGATGATGTTATCGCAAGAACCTGCCATAAGGCTCTGTAATCCTTACAGGTTTCTAAGATAATAGAATGTACATGGGGTCGGGCAGTATTGTCCGGCCCCTTTCAGTTAATACTATTTAAAGCACTATCACCCCTCAGCTGCCTGCATGGCAGAGAATGGAGATTATTACAATGATCAAAGGCAGAATTCACTCATTAGAATCCTTCGGCGCAGTAGACGGACCCGGAATCCGCTATCTTATCTTCCTTAAGGGATGCAATATGCGTTGTCAATATTGCCACAATGTAGATACCTGGAATCCCGACACTGACAATCTGATGACAGCAGACGAGCTGCTGGATAAGGCAGAGCGTTTCCGCAGCTACTGGGGCAAGGAAGGCGGCATCACCGTCAGCGGCGGCGAAGCCTTATTACAGATCGATTTCCTGATCGACCTTTTCCGCAAGGCTCACGAAAGAGGCATCAATACCAACCTTGATACTTCCGGACAGCCTTTTACCAGAGAAGAGCCCTTCTTCTCCAAATTCAATGAATTACTGAAATATACCGATCTCGTCATGTTGGACATCAAACATATTGATGATGAAGAGCATAAGAAACTCACCGGCCATACCAACAAGAACATTCTGGACTGCGCAAGATACCTCTCCGAGCAGGGTATCCCCATGTGGATCCGTCACGTTCTGGTGCCCGGAATCACCGACAATGACGAGTACCTGAAGAAGACAAGAGAATTTATTGATACTCTGGACACCGTCATGAAAGTCGAAGTTCTTCCCTATCATACTCTGGGTGAGTACAAATGGAAAGAACTGGGCATCCCCTATAAGCTGGAAGGCGTAGAACCTCCCACCGAAGAGCGGATCCAGAACGCCAAGAAGATCCTGGAGTTCAATAAATATAAATAAACTATTGATAAAAAATACTAAATAAGGCTTGTATTCAAGGCTCATTTATATTACAATACAAATAGTTATATTGATAAATTTGTATCAAACAAGATGATTTGATACACGCAAAATAGGAGGAAAAGATTATGGCATTTGTTATTGGTGATGCTTGTGTAGCATGTGGAGCTTGTGAGGCACAGTGCCCCGTTGGCGCTATCAGCATGGGCGACGGAAAGTTCGAAATCGATGCAGATAAGTGCATCAGCTGCGGTTCCTGCGCAGGTCAGTGCCCTGTTGGTGCTATCGCAGAGGATTAATTCCTGATTCAGAACACAACCCGGAGAAGGCATTTCAGAAGATGAAATGCCTTTTCTTTTTTTCTGCCTTACTTTCCTTCCCTGCGTTTTCTTTTCCCATGGAGTCTTTTTCTTCTTTCCGATTTTTGTCCTCTTTCTGCTGTTTCCGCAGTTGTCCTCTGGTCTTTTTCCGCAGCAGCTCGTCCATCTTCTGGTAGTATTCCTCGCTGCGCTGTTCCAGTCTGCGGTCTCTCTCTTCCTCCCGTTCCTCTCTGCTGCGGAACTGATAATCCAGTTCTTTTACCATGCTTTCCTTTAACTCCCGGCATAAATCCTGATTATTTTCCCGTACGGCCTCCCGGATCAACTGCTGCAGGATCCACTGGAGCCTCTTGGCCTTCTCTTCTCTACTCTCGCTTTGCAGCCCCTGTCCTTCCTTCTCTGCCACCGTACATATCCTCTCCTGCAGCTGTACCGGGCTCTCTTTATCCACAGGCTTATCCACGATTTCTATGGCCATACGCGGCGTCTGGGCGGCCTGTGGCTCCTTTTCCCTTTCCTCCTTTTCCTCCGGCAGCACATCCAACCGCCCGTCCTTCAATATCATTTTGATCGCTTTCAACTGTAATCCCCTTTCTTTCATGCTCTTGATCTCTTTGAAACGTTCCACATCCTCTTTGGTATAATAGCGGTGTCCCAGCTCGTTTCTTTTGATGGGCAGATGTAATTCCTCCTCCCAGTAGCGAAGCACATGGCTCTCTACCTTCACCTGTTTTGCCGCATCTGAAATCAATAAATACTCTCCCATATTCTCTCCCTTTCCTCCTGATCCTATATAATGAAAATCAAAAAGAGAACAGGCATGGGGAATCTCCCTTACTTGTTCTCTTTCGTGTTTTATGTTCTGTATTCGAAATCTGTTTAAAAATCTCTTTTTCTGTCGTTCTCCAGATTGGCGAACTTGGTGTATTCCGGCAGCCATGCCAGCTGTACGGTTCCGATAGGACCGTTTCTCTGCTTGGCGATGATGATCTCGGAAATACCCTTATCCGGTGAATCGTGGTTGTAATAATCGTCTCGGTAGATGAACATTACCACGTCGGCATCCTGCTCGATGGCTCCGGATTCACGCAGGTCAGACAGCATCGGCCGGTGATCCGGTCTCTGCTCTACGGCACGGCTCAGCTGGGACAACGCCAGCACCGGCACGGACAACTCTCTGGCTACCGCTTTCAGGGATCTGGAAATATCAGAGATCTCCTGCTGTCTGGAATCGCTGCTTCTTCCGCCGCTGCCCGACATCAGCTGTAAGTAGTCGATGATGATCATAGACAGGCCGTTTTCCTGCTTCATTCTTCTGCATTTGGAGCGGAGCTCTGCAATGCTGATACCGGGGGTGTCGTCGATCATCAGCTTGGACTTACCGATGACACCGGCGCTCTCGATCAATCGTTCCCACTCCTGGTCATTTAACTGGCCGGTACGGAGCTTCTGGGCGTCTACACTGGATTCCAGGGAAAACATACGGTTGATCAGCTGCTCCTTACTCATTTCCAGACTGAATATTGCTACCGGCAGATTCTGCTTGAACGCTACATGCTGCGCGATATTAAGCACAAACGCCGTCTTACCCATGGAAGGACGGGCGGCGATCAGCACCAGATCCGAAGGCTGCATTCCCGCGGTACGATAGTCCAGATCAATGAACCCGGTGGCAATACCTGTAACGGTTCCGTGGAGCTTGGAAGCCTTCTCGATCTTGTCCATGGCATTCATGACCACGGTCCGGATCGGCACGAATTCCTTGACATTTTTCTTCTGCACCACCTCATTGATCTTGCTCTCGGTGCTCTCCAGGATCGTATCCAGGCTTTCCTTGCCGCTGTAACAGGTATTGGCGATCTCTTCGTTGGTACGGATCAGACGCCGAAGTGTCGCCTTTTCCGCCACGATACCGGCATAATACTTGATATTAGCCGAGGTCGGTACCGATGCGATCAGATTCGTCAGGAAATCCAGTCCGCTGACCTCCGGAGGCACATCCTCCTTGGACCTCAGACGGTCCTGTAAAGTAACAAAGTCGATGGGCTTTCCCTCGTTGTTCAACTCCACGATGGTGTCAAATACCACACCGTACTGTCTGTTATAGAAATCCTCGCCGGAGATCTGCTCCGTGGCCGCCGCAATGGCCTCCGCGTCAATGAACATGGAACCGATAACGGACTGCTCTGCCTCTAAACTGTGGGGCATTATTCTTTTGATTACATTTTCATCCATTGCCGGCATGGGGTCATCTATGCCTCCGTAACTTTCACCGTCAGTTTTGCTGCCACCTGAGGATGAAGCTTCACTGTTACCTCATAGGATCCGAAGTTTTTCAGGCTCTCGGGAAGCTGGATCTTCTTCTTGTCGATCTCGATGCCATGCTGTTCCTTGCAGGCGGTTGCGATCTCCTTGGAGGATACGGAACCGAAGGTTCTGCCGCCTTCTCCTGCCTTGATCTTTACCACGACCTGTTTGGTCTCCAGTTCTGCAGCCAGTGCCTTGGCCGCATCCAGATTCTCCTGTGCCACCTTCTCTTCGTTGGCCTTGTGGAGTTTCAGATCGTTCAGATTCTTGGAGCTTGCTTCCACACCGATCTTCTTGGGTAAAATATAGTTTCTCGCATATCCTTCGCTGGCCTCAATGATATCTCCCTTTTTGCCCAGCTTCTTTTCATCCTGAAGTAAAATAATTTTCATATAATAAACCTGCCTTTCCAGAATTTCTGCATTCTTACATATTTTGTAACTATTCAGCACCCCATTCGCAAAATCGCTGCGATGCAGCTTTCCTTTTGCTCATGTGGTTACTTCGCCATATAAATTTAGCCATAATTGCTCATGCAAGCATGGCATTATGTCTAAATTTGCATGGCTCTGAATAGTTACCATATTTTTATAATTTTTCAGACGGGAATCCCTAGATCTCTCCGGATTCCAGCATGTCATCGATGGTGTGTTTCAATACCCCGATGGCCTCTACCAGTCCCACGCCTTCCATCTGGCAGGCTGCGGTATTCATATGACCGCCGCCGCCCATGCGCTCCATGATGATCTGTACATTGACTTCATCAATGGATCTGGCGCTGACATAGATTTTACCCTGATAATCGGTAAGCACAAAGCTGGCCTTGATGCCCTTGATATTCAGCAGTTCGTTGGCTGCCTGGGCACCAATGATGGTCGGGCTGGGCAGATCTTCTGCAGTACACAGGGAAATGGCAAAGAACTGCTTGTAGATTTCCGCCTGACTGACTGCATCCGCCTTGGCCTTGTATTCTGCCGCATCCTCGCGGAACAGCTTTCTCACACGGGTCACATCCGCGCCGTTTCTGCGCAGGAAGGCTGCCGCCTCGAAAGTCCGGACACCGGTCTTGGTCATAAAGTTATTGGTATCGATCATGATACCCGAATACATGCAATCCGCTTCTTCCGTGCGGATCTTGATATTATCATAGGTGTACTGCAGGATCTCGGATACCATTTCACAGGCGGAGGATGCATAGGGCTCCACATAGGATAACGTGGCATTCTCAATGGTCTCCGTCCCCTGTCTGTGATGATCCAGCACCACTACGGATTTACAGAAACGAAGCAGGTCCGGGCACTCTGTGATGGAGGGCTTGTTGACATCCACCACTACCAGAACCGTATTGCTGCCCGCCATATCAATGGCCTGCTGGCTGGTAATGATCATATCCTCGTCATATTCCGGGTTGTTCTTAAACAGTTCTACCAGAGGCTGTACCGAAGTAGTAGCCTCGTTCAATACAATGTGAGCCTTTCTGCCGAGGGTCTGGGCGATCCGGTAGATACCCACTGCGGAGCCGAAGCTGTCCACATCCGGCATCCTGTGTCCCATGACAATGACACGGTCCTTGCCGGTGATGATCTCCCGCAGGGCATGAGCTTTTACTCTGGCCTTGACACGGGTATTCTTCTCTACCTGCTGGCTCTTGCCGCCATAGTAGGTAATGCTCTCCGGAGTCTTGATAACCGCCTGATCGCCGCCGCGTCCCAGTGCCAGATCAATGGCGGTACGGGCGAACTCGTAGTTCTGTGCATAGGTCAGGCCATCCAGACCGATACCGATACTGATGGTCACCGCCATCTCGTTACCGATGTTCACGGTCTTGACTTCTTCCAGCAGATCAAAACGGTTCTCCTGCAGCTGTGCCACAGCTTTTTTCCGCATGATCACCAGATACTTGTCCTTCTCCAGCTTTTTGCTGATACCGTCCAGAGACGCAATATACTTGTTCACCTTACGGTCGATCAGGGCGATCAGCAGGGATCTGCGGACTTCCTCGACGCTCTCCAGGGCTTCCTCGTAGTTGTCCAGATAGATCATGCCTACAGTCAGGCTCTGGTCATCCACTTCCTGCAGCGCGATATGCAGAGCCGTCTCATCGAACAGATAGACAGCAATCAGGTAACCGTTGTAGCCTTCCGCATCGATCATATCGCTGTGTTCCGCCATCTCTTTCAGAGAGATCTTGCGGAACTTGGCCACATATTCGCACCCTTCATATTCCAGTTCGTACTGCGCCTCATCCACTCCGGAATCGTCCGGAAGCCTGTCCCGGGTGATCGTAGGAAACAGAGAAGTGATGGACTTGTTGTAACCCTTGGGCTGATGCACCACGTTCTCAAAGGCAATGTTCGTCCAGATCACCTTCCCGGAGTCGTCCAGTAGGGCATAGGGCAGATCCAGATCCCGCAGCAGTTTCCGCTGGATCTGGCCGTATTCCGTGGCAAAGCTGATCAATTCGTTCATGATGATCGGCTTGTTGTAGAAATACAGGGTCAGTGTAATTGCAAAATAGAAAATCGTAAATCCGAAGGTAAGCAGTCCCGCCCGGAAATCCAGCATAAATACCGCCGCATCAATAGCCAGCAACAGCAGTCCCAGATACAGGGTAAACTGGATATATGTACGGATCCTGCCTTTCAGTCTGATTCGTTTTTTCATGAAAGAACACCTCTCAATATTTGCGTTCGACAACTTCTATTATAACAAATAATAATCCGCTCCGCCACCATATTATTTTGACGAATAGACAATATTCCTCTGTCAAATTTGTGCTTTTTGTCGGCTTTTCCGGATACAGACCATCCTGTCTACTTGCACAATTCCCAGAAAGCCACGGCACTGGCTGCCGCCACGTTCAGGGAATCCACGCCATGGGCCATGGGAATGCATACGGTATCGTCACAGTCTGCGATGGTATCCGCCGCCAGTCCTTCCCCTTCCGTTCCCAGAATAATGGCCAGTTTTTCCGCCTGATGCAGCTCCTCGTCATCCGGCCGCAGGCTGTCTTCCTTTAAGGCCATGGCTACGGTATGATATCCCATGTTCCGCAGCCCTTCCATGGTGTTCTCCGGCCAGTCCGCCGTCCCCAGGATCGTCCAGGGCACCTGAAATACGGTTCCCATGCTGACTCTTGCCGCACGACGGTACAGCGGGTCACTGCAGCCCTTTGTCAACAGTACCGCATCAATCCCCAGAGCCGCCGCAGAACGGAAGATAGCACCTACATTGGTGGGGTTTACCACATTTTCCAGAACAGCGATGCGTCTGGCCTCCCGGCACAACTCCTCCATCTTCGGCAGTTCTCTTCTGCGCATGGCACAGAGCATGCCTCTCGCCAGTTTAAATCCTGAAATCTCCGACAACACTTCGTTGGATGACACATAGACCGGAAGTTCCTCCGTGACCTCTGCAATCCGTTCCAGGATTTCCCTGCCCTTCTCCGAATCCGCCTCCTTCTGTTCCATCAGAAGGGACAACGGCTCATATCCTGCCGCCAGCGCCCGCAGGATCACATTGGGGCTCTCCGCAATGAACAGGCCCGGTTCCGGCTCATAATAATGGAACAGCTGTACTTCCCTCCGCTCATTGTAGATCTCCAGCTCCGGTATATGTAAATCCGTAGTTTGTGTTATTTTCATGCCCGTTTATCTCCTAAAATACTTCTTATCCATTATAATTTAACCCGGCGTTCACGTCAAATCTCCACAAATATACAACATAAAAAGACCAGCCACAATGTGACTGGTCTCTCATTACTGTCTTAGTCTGAATTATTCAGCTACGTAAGGCATAAGTGCAACGTGACGTGCTCTCTTGATAGCAACGGTCAGTGCTCTCTGATGCTTTGCGCAAGTACCGGTAATACGACGAGGAAGGATCTTACCTCTCTCAGATACATACTTCTTCAGCTTAGCTGTATCCTTGTAATCGATTACGTTATCTTTACCACAGAATACGCAAACTTTCTTTCTTCTGCGCATGCCGCCTTTTTTTCTCATCGGAGAATCGGTCTTCTCAGTCTTATTAAAAGCCATTATTATTACCTCCTATCGGAATCTGTCAGGGCAGAGGCGGGTGTCAGCTCCGCTTGTCACTGAAACTTAGTTAAAGGGTAATTCTTCATCGATGCCGTCAGGGATGTTCATAAAGCCATCACCGGCTCCGGAAGGAGCGGGGGCATTATTGCCACCACCAAAGCCAGCGTTCTGGTATCCACCGTCATTATTGCCGGCAGATGCATTCTTGCTCTCTGCGAACTCTACGTTCTCAGCCACTACATCGGTAGTGTACACACGCTGTCCATCCTTATTGGTATAGCTGCCGGTCTGAATACGTCCTTCCACAACGAACTTTGTTCCCTTGTGGCCGTATCTCTCGATAAACTCACCGGTTCTGCCAAACGCTACACAGTTAATAAAATCAGCATCCGGCTCACCGTCACGCTTAAATCTTCTATCTACTGCAATGGAAAAACGAGCAATCGCTGTTGCGGTAGCTCCCTGAGAATATCTTACCTCAGGATCCCTTGTTAAACGTCCCATAAGAATTACTTTATTCATATTTCGCTTCTCGCTTTCTGTTTATGCCTCGTCCTGTCTAACGCATAAGTATCTGATCACGTTGTCCATGATACGAACACGGCTCTCGATCTCTGCGGGAACAGTGCTCTCAGCTTCGAATCTGATGAAGTAATAGAAAGCTTCTTTCATCTTCTGAACTTCGTAAGCAAGCTTCTTCTTGCCCCACTCGTCCACTTCTGTGATGTTGCCGCCGAATCTCTCAACCAGTGCTTTGCACTTGTCAACAACGGCTGCTCTCTCATCATCCTCGATCTTAGCGCTAACAACAACGGCTAATTCGTACTTGTTCATGTTAGTTACCTCCTTTTGGTCTCTGGCCCATATATTACATATGAGCAAGGAATAAAGTGTCTCACGAAAGAACATGATACCATATCCCCGTGCACTTTTCAAGCTTTTTCAACGATTTCTTTCACATTTTTTTCTAATAATTTTCTCGCGATCATGATCTGGTGCCCACAGCCCAGACATTTCAGCCGGAAATCCGCTCCCACCCGGAGCACTTCCCATTCTCTGCTGCCGCAGGGATGCTGTTTTTTCAGTTTTAATACATCTCCTACATTGATATCCATACTGTCTTTCCTCTTCTATCTGTCGTTCTACAAATGATTCGCCATAAAATCTTTTAACACGCCGCAGGCCTCCCGGAGCAGATTGTTAGGGAGCATCAGGGGAAAAGCCCCCGCCGAAAGTCCTTCTGCATGGGCATAGCCCTGTTTTCTCGCAATGGCCAGCGCCCGGAACATGTGAAAATTGTTGGTAATGACCACAACTCTGTCCTCCGATCGATTCAGCAGTTCTCCGCTGAAGATCAGATTCTGCGTCGTGTTCGTGGAAGCATCCTCCATAAGGATCCGTTCCGGATCGATCCCCGCCGCTTCCAGATAGCCTTTCATGCCCTCCGCTTCACTGATGGGCTCATTATATCCCTGTCCGCCCGACACGATGACTTTGGTCTCCGGGTTGGCATTCAGGTACTCTACGGCTTTATCCAGACGTTTCTGCAGTACATAGCTGGGGCCGGAAGTCTTCCACTGAGCCCCCAATATAATCACATAGTCCGCCCCCGCCTGCGCAGTGGCATGAAACTGACTGAAGATCATTCCTTCTATAATAAGAAGCAATACCATTCCTGCCACCACAAGACTCCGGAAGGTAATATGCAGCCATCGTGGAATCCTGTCATATACATTTCTGTGAGTCAGCACCCAGGCCCATGCGGCACAAAGGACACCGATCACACCCCAGGTCAGGAAAAAATAGCTGCCGAAGCCGACAAAAAGACCGATCCCCACGCAATACAGCAGACACAGCACTGCCAGAACATAGAGTACCATCGCCCCATAATGTTTCTGTCCCACGCCTCTGCCTCTGGGATCCAGATAGATCACTTTTTTACTTTTTTCTCTCGGAATCAAGCGGTCCCTCTTCATACTGCCTCCATTCTTTCCCTACGGTCTATTGTAGCATATCTCCCACGGCGGTCTCAATACCACATATTTTAGGGTTTTCTTAATTTTTTCGAAAATTTTCTTTATCCACCAACGATTGACTTAGCATGCATTGGACACTATGATGTAATTAGCAGATTACTTTAAACGAAACAAAATGGAGGACTGGCCTATGAAAAGTTTGAACGAACAGATCAGAGAATTGCAAAAGATCATCGATACCTACGATAATATCGTATTTTTTGGCGGAGCCGGTGTCTCCACCGAGAGCGGGATCCCGGACTTCCGCAGCGTGGACGGGCTGTATCATCAACAGTACGACTACCCGCCGGAGACGATTTTAAGTCACACCTTTTACCGTTCCCATCCGGAGGAGTTCTTCCGTTTTTACCGGAACAAAATGCTCTTCCCCAAGGCCCAGCCCAACGCCGCCCATAAGAAGCTGGCGGAACTGGAAGCTGCCGGGAAGGTCCGGGCTGTGATCACCCAGAACATCGACGGACTGCATCAGGCCGCCGGAAGCAGGACCGTGCTGGAACTCCACGGCTCTGTGCTTCGCAATTACTGTGAGAAATGCCACCAGTTCTATGGCATCGACGCGATCTTAAACAGCACAGGCATCCCCTGCTGTGAAAAATGCGGCGGCATTATCAAGCCGGATGTGGTTCTGTACGAAGAGGGACTGGACGAGAAGACGTTAAATGCCGCCGTCAGATACATCCACGAAGCAGATGTTCTGATCATCGGCGGCACTTCTCTGGCTGTCTATCCCGCAGCCGGGTTAATTGATTATTTTCAGGGAGACAAGCTGGTGGTCATCAACAAGAGTGCGACCCCCAGAGATAACCATGCGGATCTTCTGGTTCAGGGACCCATCGGGGAGGTATTTCATTCGATCCAGAATCCGTAGGAGATGTCCTGTTCTCCGCTGATATGATAAGGGGCTTCCACATCGGCGCCCCAGCTGTCGATTCCTCCGACGCCTCTGACGGCTCCCAGAACGGACAACACCGTTCTGCGGGCAGGAGGCAGTTCTTCCTGATGCAGGGCATTTTCCAGTTCCTGTGCCGTATAGGGCAGGCAGGAAAAGGCAAAAGGCTTTCCTTCTTCCGCCACAAATCTCAGCCTGCTTTCCTGCTTGGCCTGATCTGTATTATCTAAAGAAGTCTTTCTTGTGATCTCCACCCATTTTGTCTGCATATGCACACCGCAGTCCTGCGGTACCAGATAGGGTGTCACGGGAAGTCCCTGTACCTTATAGTTTCCCGGGATTCCTCCGGCCATACGGTCCGGATAAGTCTCCCCGGACAGTCCTTCGTAAGTATAGCCTTCCGCTGCTGTGGGCATTAAAAATCTTAAGCCGAATACCGGAAGTTCCGGCAGGCCCTGTTTTCCGGAGTAATCCACCTGTACATGGATCCGCCCGTCCGCTTCCACCAGATAGCTTACCGTGACTTCTGTCGCCGGAACGGTGGGTGTCTCGTAGGTATAGGTGATTTCAAACCGGTCGCAGGTCTCATCCCCACTGTATTGATTGTTCTCCGGTGCCGGAGGCATAGGGATCTCCTGTCCGTCCATTCTTGCCGTTACCTTTGTGCATCGCACAAAGCGATCCGCCGCAGACCACACCGCACTGCGGAAAGCGAAGCCATTGCCTCTGTCATTGTCCGTGGCCGCCCGCCAGAAAGCCGGTCTGGGAGAACGGTACAGCCACTCTTTTCCTTCTTTATATAAGGACTCCATGCCGCCCATTCCTACGGAGAAAATGTAGGCGAAATCCTGTCCCTGTATGCCGATGGTCACATCACCGATCACGATTCTGAGTGCCATAGTAGTATCTCACCTCCTGCATTGCCGGTTTTTCGCTGCGATCCGCGAAGAGGATTCCGTTGCCGGAAAATTCATAGTCACTGGGACGGTCGTCAAAATCTCCGCCGTAGCGCAGGACTCTTCGTCCCGTGACTTCGTCCTCCACCCACAGCGCCTGGTCGATATAATCCCAGATAAATCCGCCCTGATACATTTCGAAGCGGTCCAATAACTCCATATAGGACTTCATGCCACCCAGAGAATTGCCCATGTCATGCATATATTCGCATAACAGATAGGGTTTCTTCGGGTCATGCTCCAGATAATCTATGATCTCCCGCGGGTACGCATACATGCGGCTCTCCACATCCGAGATCTGACCCTCATAGGCTCTGTTGTGGAAGACACCTTCGTAATGTACCAGACGGGTATCATCCTTTTCCTTGAAAAGCTGCTGCATGGCGGCAATGTCGTCCCCGGCATAGGATTCATTTCCCAGAGACCAGAACAGGATCGAAGGATGATTCTTAAAGCATTCAAGGTTGGTTCTGGCGCGGTCCACCACGGCCTCCCGCCACTCCGGCAGGGAACCGGGTACATTCCAGGAGGGTTCCACCGCTCCCATCTTCTGCCAGGAGCCATGACTTTCCAGATTCGTCTCCGCCATCATATAAATACCGGCTTCATCACACAGGTCGTACCATTCCATACGATCCGGATAATGGCAGGTGCGGACAGCATTGATGTGATTCCGCTTGAAGCACTCAATGTCCCATTTCATGTCTTCCATGGAAATACACCGTCCGGAAGCCGCATTCCACTCATGGCGGTTCACACCGCAGATCACCAGCCGCTCGCCGTTCAGTTTCATCACCTTATCCTTAGGATCCAGCGTGAAATCCCGGAAACCGATTTTATAAGGCACCACTTCCGTTACTTCGTCCTCATTGTCTGTCAGCGTGATCTCCAGCCGGTACAGGTACGGATTCTCATGGCTCCAGGGAGTTACTTTCTCTGCCAGTTCTTCTCTCAGGTGCAGCGTCTGCTCCGTCTGGGGCTGTAAAAATTCGGTTCGCGCAAGCAACATTTTTCCCGCAGCATCCGATAGGCGGATCTGCATTTTGCCCGGGCGCTGGCCAGCGTCTTTGGCAGATACTTTTACCGTCAGATCCAGTGTGCCTTTTCCATCCTGCACAGCGTAACCGGGCTTTGCCCAGAGGTCTTCCACATGCCAGCAAGGCTTTGCATATAATTTTACACTGCGGAAGATTCCGAAGAAGCGGAAGAAATCCTGATCTTCCAGAAATGCCGCCGTACTGCGTTTATGCACTTCCACCGCCAGCAGATTGTCTTTTTCCTTAATATAAGGGGTCAGATCAAATTCCGAGGGGGTAAAACTGTCTTCCGCGTATCCCACGAAATGTCCGTTCAACCAGACATACATGGCCTGCTCCACACCTTCAAAACAGATGGCTACCCTCTTCTCCCGCAGGCCATCCGCCAGATGAAAACGCTTCCGGTAAGAGCCTACGGGATTATACTCTGCTTCACTGAAAGCGCCCTCCGCCAGACCTTTCCCCAGCGTGTAAGCCGGGCGGCGGTAAATTTTGCCCTCCCAGGGATACATGGTATTGATATAATGAATCTTGTCGTAACCGGACAGTTCGATATGGCCCGGTACCCGGATCGTTCCGAACTCTGTATCTCCGGCCTTGTCCCGGTAGAAATCCACCGGGCGGCTTGCGGCGTTCACAGAATAAGCGAACTCCCAGTTCCCGTCCAGAGACTGTACCAGAGAACTTTTATCCTCTGCCGCTTCCTCCGCATCCGCATAAATGGGGTGATCGCTGTGGGCAGGCAGCTGACCGACCCGGAATATCTGCGGATCATCCAGCCAACGGATATCTGCTTCCATGTTTTTTCCTCCTGATTCCTTCTTATTTTGTTTCTTCTGTTATTCCTTGACAGCGCCTGCCAGGATCCCTGCTGCGCGTTCGCATAGTCCATCAGGAACGTGGTAATGGTACGCAGCATAACGTTAAATACCAGAGAAACCGCCAATATTATTATAGTATTTTTAAAGCCGATCAGCAAATATTTATTGGTAAATACTTTTAATATTTTAGCGCACTGCATTGAAAAATTATGGCGTCATGTCCGCAAATGTGATAAGGTAGAAGAGTATTTTACATTTATCGTAAAGTTTTACGAATGATAGGAGATTACATTCATGTTATCCACGATTGAAGCAGTAAACAACGTTGTCAACAATTTCATCTGGGGCGTTCCCGCCATGATCTGTATCATCGGTGTCGGTTTGTACTTAAGTATCCGCACGAACTTCCTCCAGATCCGCAAGTTCCCCTACGCCATGAAAGTAACGCTGGGACGTATGATGAAGAAAAAAGAAGCTTCCGACGGTGCCCTGACACCTTTCCAGGCGGTATGTACCGCTCTCGCCGCTACGATAGGAACCGGTAATGTGGCCGGTGTGGCCGGAGCTATCGCCATCGGCGGTCCCGGTGCGGTATTCTGGATGTGGGTATCCGCATTGCTTGGCATGTGCACCAAATTCGCCGAGGTAACACTGGCAGTTCATTTCCGTGAGACCAACGCCCAGGGAGATCTGGTAGGCGGCCCTATGTATTATATTAAGAACGGACTGGATAAAAAGTGGCATTTTCTGGCATATTTCTTCGCCGCTTTCGGTGTACTGGCCGTATTCGGTACCGGTAATGCCACACAGGTCAATACCATCACCACTGCCATTGACTCCGCCCTGAGCAACTTTAATGTATTGCCCGCGGATGCCGTAAATCTTGTCAACCTGATCATCGGTATCGCCCTGGCCATCATCATCGCCCTGATCCTGATCGGTGGTATCAAGCGTATCGGCAATGTTACTTCCAAGCTGGTTCCTTTCATGGCGATCATGTATATCGTGCTGGCACTGGGTGTTATTATTTTCCATATCAAGTCTGTCCCCGCGGTATTTGCTTCTATTATAGAAGGTGCTTTCAATCCCGCCTCCGTGACCGGCGGTGTGGTAGGAAGTTTCTTCATGAGTATGAAAAAGGGTGTGTCCCGGGGTATCTTCTCTAATGAGGCCGGTCTTGGTACCGGATCCATCGCCCACGCCTGCGCCGATACAAAGAAGCCGGTAAAGCAGGGGTTCTTCGGTATTTTTGAGGTATTCGTGGACACCATCATCATCTGTACCATGACAGCTCTGGTCATTCTGTGCAGCGGCGTGCCTGTAAATTACGGCGAAGCTGCTGGTGCCGAACTGACCATCAGCGGTTTCACCGCCGTCTACGGCAACTGGGTATCCATTTTCACCGCTGTGGCCATGTGCTGTTTTGCCTTCTCCACCATCATCGGCTGGGGGCTGTACGGCACCAGATGTATCGAATTCCTCTTCGGCTCCCGCTCCAACAAGCCTTTCATGGTACTGTATTCCCTCACCGCTATCGTGGGTGCTACCATGAACCTGGGACTGATGTGGAGCATCGCGGAGACCTTCAACGGATTGATGGTTATTCCCAACCTGATCGCGGTATTCCTGCTGTCCGGCGTCGTGGTGAAGCTGACGAAGGAATATTTTGTGAAAGAGAACGGGTAATAATATAGAGGGGTTACGAACGATGAAAGTCATGCGCACCTATAAGTCTTCCCTAAGAATTTTTACTTCTTTGCTTCAATAGAAATAGCATGGTGCGCGCCATGCTATTTCTATTTTTATCGATTTAGTTTTCCGTAGTAATGGAAGTAACCTTATATCCCAGTTTCTCGACAGCCTCCCGCAGTTCCTCTTCGGGAACATCTGCGCCAAGCTTTACGATTGCTTCGCCCTTCTTAAAGTTTGCCTTGGCGTTGACCTGGGCCATGCCGTTGAGGGAGTTCTCGATGCGGTTCTGGCAGTTGACGCAGGACATTCCTTCGATCTGAAGCTTTTTCGTTGCTACGATGGTGTCTAAGTGCTTCGGCTTGATCTTCACATCTCCGCCTCCGCCGCAGCATCCGCCTTCTCCCTTGAAATGCTTCTTGGATCCCAGCACTGCTGCAACGACCACTATTATCAATACTCCACATATAATATAAGTTCCCATATGTCTCGCTCCTTTATTACCTTTTTCGGAAATAAAACCGGTGCCGGAAGCATTGTCTGTCCAGACCGTCTGCCCCTCACACCGGTTTACTTTCTACTTACTATATTACTTTCTTAACATACCTGCTCCGCACATTCACAGGGCTTGATGGTCACGTTGGTTACTTTCTGGTCTACCAGATAACCGCAGGACTTTAAGCCGGCGCGGATCACCGAGTTCCATTTTTTCGCTGACAGATGATGTACGGATCCATCATCCAGTTCAATAGTGCAGGCATTTTCCATCATACAATTTTCAGAGTAAGCTACCTTGTACATGTTCTTGCGGCTGATGGCACCGATCTCCTCCAGGAGATTGACCATGCGGTATACGGTTGCGACACCCAGCTTGTCATCCTCTTCCAACGCCCGGTAGAAGATCTCCTTACAACTGGAGCATTCATTCTGGAGAATAATATCGATCAGGCGAAGTCGCTGCTTCGTAATGCGGCAGCCCTTTTCTTTCAACTTGGTCAATATGATCTCTCGCTGCATTTTCGTGGTCTGATAGCTTACCTGTTCCTTAGTGTCCACAATGACCTCCACAGTGGCTGCAGTCGCCGCCACACTGCAGAGATTTTCCGTTTTTCTTATCCTTGACCATGCCACGCACGATCAGGCCTACGATACCGGCTAAAATCACCAGTACAACTGCTGTTCCCATAGGCTGCCTCCTTACTCTTACTTTGAAATCCTGCGGGTCCCCTTATCGAAGACCCGCAAGTAATATTACTATAATATCTTACTTATGCTGCTTTCTTGCTGTCAACCTTCAGAGTGGTGCTCTCCTTGTAAGGACGGAAGAGCAGATAGATGAAGCCAACAACGATCAGGAATGCTACAACCGTTCCGATACCAAAAGCACCGGTAGTGATCAGTTTGCCGATCTGGTTGATGCACAGGGATACCACATATGCCAGGCCACACTGATAACCAACTGCGATCCAGAACCACTTGGTGTTGTTCATCTCACGCTTGATAGCACCCATAGCTGCGAAACAAGGTGCGCACAGCAGGTTGAATGCCAGGAATGCATAGCCGCTTGCTACAGTGAAGTGAGATGCCATGTTAGCATATACGGAACCTTCGCCTGCGCTGTAGAGGATACCCATAGTACCTACGATGTTCTCCTTAGCTACCAGACCGGTGATGGATGCAACCGTTGCCTGCCAGTTACCGAAGCCCTGAGGAATGAAGATCCATGCCAGACACTGACCGATCTTGCCCAGGATACTCATATCGATTTCATCCTCAGCCAACATACGGAAGCCGTCCTCGGTGAATCCGAAGTAAGTGGTGAACCATACAACGATGGTGGACAGAAGGATGATGGTACCGGCCTTTTTGATGAAGGACCAGCCACGCTCCCACATGCTGCGCAGTACCGTACCAACGGTAGGCCAGTGGTAAGCAGGAAGCTCCATAACGAAAGGAGCGGGATCGCCCTCGAAGATCTTGGTCTTCTTCAGGATAATACCGGAGCAAATGATGGCTGCAATTCCCAGGAAATAAGCGGAAGGAGCAACCCATGCTGCGCCGCCGAAGATAGCACCTGCTACCATGGCGATGAAAGGAAGTTTTGCACCACAAGGAATAAAAGTGGTAGTCATAATGGTCATCTTACGGTCTCTGTCGTTCTCGATGGTACGGGAAGCCATGATACCGGGAACACCACATCCGGAACCGATCAGCATAGGAATGAAGGATTTACCGGACAGACCGAACTTACGGAAGATACGGTCCATGATAAATGCGATACGTGCCATGTAACCACAGGACTCCAGGAATGCCAGGAAGATGAACAGTACCAGCATCTGAGGTACGAAACCGAGTACTGCACCGACACCGGCTACAATACCGTCAAGGATCAGACCCTTCAGCCAGTCAGCACATCCGATGGCATCCAGACCGGACTCTAACAGTACGGGGATACCGGGTACCCAGATACCGTAGTCTGCGGGGTCGGGAGCTTCTCCGCCGTCTGCTGCGTATACATCAACTGCCTCTGCCAAATCTGCACCGGTGTAAGTAACATCCTCTGTTGCCAGAGTCTCTTCATCTTCCAGAGTGTAGTCTGCGGTAGCGGATGCATCAATGCCTGCTGCGAACTCCTGTACGGCTGCTACAGCTGCGGCAGGATCATAATCTTCAGACTCGCTGTCGATAACTGCAGCCAGTTCCTCACTGCCATCAGCTTCTACGAATGCATTTATCACGTTCATTGCATCGTCATAAGGCTCTGCGTCTTCTTCGTAAGCGCCGGTTCCGATGGTGAACAGATGCCAGCCATCACCGAACACGCCATCGTTGGCCCAGTCGGTAGCCCAGGTACCAACGGTAGTTACGGATACATAATATACGATGAACATAACAACTGCGAAGATCGGCAGTGCCAGCCATCTGTTGGTTACGATCTTATCGATCTTATCGGAAGTGCTCAGCTTCTGCCCTTCCTTCTTGGTGTAACACTGTTTGATAATGGAGGAGATGTATGTGTATCTCTCGTTGGTGATGATACTCTCGGTGTCATCATCCATAGCAGTCTCTAACTGCTTGATCTCTGCAGATACATCGGGAACACTCTTCATCTGTACCTGGATCTTGTCATCCTTCTCCAGCAGCTTGATAGCGAAGAATCTCTTCTGCTCCTCGGGAACATCGGTCAGCTTCTTCTCAACAGCCTCAATCACGCTCTCTACTTCGGGTGCGAACTTATGTACAGCAGCTGCTGCACTCTTCTTCTGTGCCAGTTCGATAGCTTTCTTGGTAGCGTTCTCAATGCCGGTCAGCTTCAGAGCGGAGATCTCAACAACGGGGCAGCCCAGCTTCTCAGACAGCTTTGCCACGTTGATCTTGTCGCCGTTCTTGTTCACGATATCGATCATGTTGACAGCCATGACAACGGGAATACCCAGTTCCATCAGCTGTGTGCTCAGATATAAGTTTCTCTCGATGTTGGTACCGTCTACCAGGTTCAGGATCGCATCGGGTCTCTCACCGATCAGGTAGTTACGTGCTACCACTTCCTCCAGAGTATACGGAGACAGGGAGTAAATACCGGGTAAGTCCATGATGATTACGTCATCACCGTTACCGCCGTACTGTTTCTTTAATTTACCTTCCTTCTTCTCAACGGTTACGCCGGGCCAGTTACCTACGAACTGGTTGGAACCGGTCAGAGCGTTGAAAAGTGTTGTTTTACCGCAGTTAGGGTTACCTGCAAGTGCAATCTTAATTGCCATTTTTCTACCTCTTTCCTCTAAAATCATTTAGTAACTATTCAGCCCCCATTCGCAAAACGCTCTTTCAGAGCTTCTTTTTTGCTCATGTGGTTACTTCGTCATCTAAATATCATAAAATATTCTTACGAATGCCAGCATTCGACGAATATTTGACGATATTTACCTGACTCTGAATAGTTACACATTGCGATTAGCTTTCACTAATTAGTTCTGGCTAACCTTCCTGCTAAAAAAAAGATAATTTACTCGACGCAAATCATCTCAGCGTCTGCCTTACGAAGAGACAGCTCATAGCCTCTGACAGTTACTTCCACGGGATCTCCCAAAGGAGCAACCTTTCTCACATAGATCTCAACACCTTTGGTAATGCCCATGTCCATGATACGTCTCTTGACAGGACCTTCACCATTCAGTTTGGTTACCTTTACGGTCTGACCGCAGGGAACTTCCTTCAATGTCTTCATTTTCTCCTCCTATTAGCATCTTTTTTGGTTTGACGTTTCCGTTACACCATGATTTTATTGGCCATATCCTTGCCGATGGCTACTCTTGATTCCTTAATATTAACGATCAGGTTGCCTTCGGTCTGGGACACAACTGTCACCTTACCGCCTACTACGAATCCGAGAGTCTCTAAAAACTTTCTCGTCTCCTCTTTGCCGCCGATCCTCTGGATCGTGTTCTCTTCTCCGGCGCCTACCATACTCAGGGGCATCATATCCACATCCTTCCCTTCAACAGTATTGAACTTTTTCTGATGGTTTCTCATTAGTTCTTAATGATATTCATTCTCAATTCATGGGTTAGTATATACTAACCTTGTTTTACTGTCAATATGTTTTTTTATATTTTTTTCATAGAATTTTTGTAGGAAATGGTAAATGATATATTTTCTCATTAAGTCCAAACCTTGCATTTCTCCGCCATTTCTGCTATTCTAATAATACTATCTAAAGGTGGAATGAATGGCCGAAAATGCCATGTATGGGAAGGATATGGTTACTACATGAAAATACAGGAATCCGCTGAGAATTATCTGGAAACGATCTTAGTACTGAAGAAAAAGAACGGCGTTGTCCGCTCTATTGATATTGCCAACGATCTGGGCGTGTCCAAGCCCAGCGTCAGTGTTGCCATGAAGAATCTCCGTAACGGGGAATACATTGAGATGGACAAGGAAGGCTACATTAACCTGCTGGATAAGGGACTGGAGATTGCGGAGAAAATTTATGAGCGTCACACGTTCCTCACGGACTGGCTGACCTCCATCGGTGTGGATCCCGCCGTGGCCGCTGAGGATGCCTGCCGAATCGAGCATGTGATCAGTGCAGAGACTTTTAGCGCCATGAAAAAGAATCTGAAGACCAAGTAATTTTTGTACAGAATGGGAAAATAAGACTCCCGGAGTGGCTTTCGTATCACTCCGGGAGTTTTTTGCTTTTATGAAATCTATATCAGATCTTAATGGATACCCATTTTCCCTGCCGGAAGCGGATCGAGGCAAACAGGAACCGGGAAATCTGGTCTGCCAGAACACCCATCCAGATACCGGTCATGCCAAGTCCCAGCGTAAATCCGAAGAGATAGGAAGCTGCCGTACGGATCAGAGTCACACTGATGGTGGAAGCCACTGCCGTGTAGGCGGTATCTCCCGCACCACGCAGACAGCCCATATAAATGACCTGAGATACCTGGAACAGCACGATGATACAGATGCAATGGATAATATTCACACCATATGCCACAATGCTCTCCTCCCGGAAGAACATCCGGTAGAGGGTCTCGCCGCCGAAGAAGTAAAATACTGCCAGGGCCGCGGAGATTCCCAGACCGATGCGACGGCAGATGGCGCCATAGCTTTTCGCCTTGTCCGGTTCCCCTTCTCCCAGGCTCCTGCCAATCAGCGCCACCGCCGCCACCTGCATACCGTCACCGAAAGAGAACGTCAGACCAAGAATATTCATACCGACCTGATGAGCCGCCATGGCCTCTGTCCCCATCTTCGCCGCCATCATGGCCGTGGACATAAATCCCACACGCATCAGTACCTGCTCGATGAAAACGGAATAACCGACCTTGATGATTTCCATGAGAGGCTCCAGCCGCAGACGGATATGGTGCTCGATCATATAGGGAATGCTGATAAAACCTTTCTTCGGACAGATGGATGCTATACTCATGATGCAGGCCACCACCGTACCGAAAACCGTGGCGATGGCCGCACCGGTAATTCCCAGTGCCGGGAATCCGAAATGTCCGTTGATCAACAGATAGTTGCCAACGATGTTCACCAGATTGGAGATCAGGTTCGTCCGCAGGGCGATCATGGTATTCCCGGCGCCGCGCTGTGCCGCATTGATGCCCATGGACAATACGTTGAAAATCATACCTCCCATGATGATGCGGTAATATCTGACCGCCATGGTATGGGTATCCTCGTTGGAACCGCAGAATTCTATGATTGGATCTGCGAAGCCCACCGTCAGGGCGCTGATGAGAATGGCCGCTGCAATGCAGAAGACGATGGTCATGACGAGGATCTCGTTGGCTGCCTGCTGCCGCTTTTCTCCGAAACGTCTGGCCACCAGGGCAGAGATTGCCACGTTGGCCGCGATAAATAATGCCAGTCCCAGGAATTTCGGCTGCGTGGTCAGGCCGACCGCCGCCACTGCATTTGCTCCCAGCGTGCTCACCATGAAAGTATCCACCATACCTGCCAGTGCAATAAAAAAGGATTCACAGACCGCCGGCCATGCCAGCCGGACCGCCTCTTTTGTCAGGGAAGCCTGTGTATTTTCCGTACTCATATCTTATACCTTTCTGCCTTGTAAATTTTGTCTATGCTCTTTGTAAATTTCATCTGTATTCATTATATCATAATTCGCACCTTTGGTGCTCGCCGTTGCTTCGCAACTATCATGATCAAATTCGCCGTTCGCCAATCCTGCAAGCATGTTGGCTCTCTTGCGCTCATTATACCATAACTGTCCGCGGTAATTGCAAGTGTCACTTTTTATGGTTGCCCAGGGCATAATGAAGTGAATTTATGCATAGACTGTGTGTGGAACATATTATGTCACATTTTTGCAGGAGGCTTCCCATGAAACTGAAAAATATCCACTGGAAAAATCTCATCACTGCCGTTGCCATCCCTCTTGCTGTGGGCGGACTCTCCGCCTGGGTCACGCGAAAAGGAATGAAGGCTTTCGAGACCGTTGCACAGCCGCCTCTGACGCCTCTCATGTGGGTCTTCCCGGTGGTATGGAGCATCCTGTTTGTCCTCATGGGCATCGCTTCCTACCTTGTCGTCATGCAAAAAGGCGAGGACACGAAAGCCCTCACCCTGTATGCGGTACAGCTAATCTTCAATTTTTTCTGGTCTGTCTGGTTCTTTAACCTGGGCTGGTATCTGTTCGCCTTTTTGTGGCTGGTGGTCCTGTGGCTGCTGATCCTCACCACGCTGCGGGCGTTCGCGAAGATCTCCAGACCCGCCGCATGGCTGATGCTGCCTTATCTGCTGTGGGTTACGTTCGCAGGGTATCTGAACCTTGGGGTGTGGTGGCTGAACCGGTGACAGATATGTCAGTTTACTGCACCTCGATCACATAATCATAGCTGTAGGTATGGACATATAATTTGTCGTCCTTCTCCGCCATGAGGTCAGGCATCCTTTTCAAAAGCAGGCGGTCGATCACTTCTCCGGTGTTCTTATCCAGCTGGTAGAGGTAGTCATCCTCTGCGGTAAAGCCGTAGCCACAGAAGATCACATCTCCTTTTACGAGGAAATTCATGCTGTTGTAGGTCTGGTCGGCGCTCCGCCACAGCAGCTTCTCATTTTCCAGATCATAGGCAAACATAAAACAGGTGTCCGGCTGGGCATAGCCGTTCATCACCGATGCCCCGTAGAAGATCCCGTTCTCAAGCCGGGCGTTATTACCGTTGACGTACCATTTGTCTGTGGGATATTCCAGTACATACAGGCAGTTCTCACCGTCAAAAATACTGAGTTTCCCGTCATGCCACTGATAGGTGTAATTCTCATCATAGAAACAGTTCCAGTTCTCACCGATCATGGGGAGAGAAATATCTTCGGATTCGTTATACCATTCATACGCCATGGTAACATTGTTGTTCGTCTCGGACAGGATTTTCAGGGAATAAGGTTGTGTATTTGCCTGCTCCGGGTGAAATTCTGAGATACCGGTGAAATCTATGGTGATTTCTTTGGGTGCAACCGGTAAATCCTGTAAAGCTTCTTCCGCGGAAACACCGGAAAATTGTGATACATTTGTCGTGGCAGACTGGCTCTCCGACGCCGCATTCTCTGTCACGCTGATCTCTCCTGCGCCGCAGCCGGTCAACAGACAGGCAGTCAGCGCCAATGCTGTTAATTTATATTGTTTTTTCATAATGTCCTCTTTCCATTCTGCTTTATTTTTCCAACAGAAAATCCATAATGTTTTTCTGCCGGATGCCTCCCCGGTTGATGTGTAATAGCGTATCCATGGACAGTACTACTTTTTCATAATTATCTGTAATTGCCTCTAAAGGTGCAAATTCCCTATCCGTATTTTCCGGCGTCAAAATATAACACACCTGAACATACAGTCTTTCGTCCCGTCTGTCTGCCACAAAGTCTACTTCTGCAACACTCTGTTTTCCTATCTTTACCGTATAACCTCTGCGGAGCAGTTCCAGATACACAATGTTTTCCAACACTCCCGCAATATCATTATCCCGATATCCCATGACAGCATGTCGGATTCCCAGATCCGAAAGATAATACTTTTCCTGCGTTTCCAGTATTTTCTTCCCTTTAATGTCAAATCTTACGACCTTATGAATCAAAAATGCACTTTCTAATGCCCTCAGATAATTATAAACTGTTTCGATGCTTAGTTTTCTCCCCTGACTCTTTAAAAAATCAGTGATGGTTTTGGCCGAGAATGTATTTCCGATATTATCCATGAGATATCTGATGATGCTTTCCAGCAATGCAGTATCTCTGATATTATTCCTTGCAATCACATCTTTTAACAGTACGGAATTATAAATATCTTGAAGATATTGTGTAATTCTGCTCTCCTCCCAAGCCATCTGATGGATGCCTGGCAGCCCTCCGAATCTGACAAAGTTGGAAAAATGATCCTGTACGGTTAGATTTGACTCTCCTTCATTGGTTTCTGCAAACGCAAGGTATTCCTTAAGATCCAGAGGATATACCCGAATTTCCACATATCTGCCTGCCAGCAATGTGGCCAGTTCCCCTGACAACAATCTTGCATTTGATCCTGTTACATAAATATCACAGTCAATATCTACGCGCAGAGAATTAATTGCCTGCTGCCAGCCGTCTACTTCCTGTATCTCATCCAGGAGAATATACAATCTTCCGGAAATTTTCTCCCCGATTTCCATCAAATACCGGTATAGGGTTTTATATTCTTTCAAATGATCATATTTTAAAGATTCAAAATTTATATAAACAATTTGATTCGGATTTTTACCCATACCAAGCAGCTCCTGCCTTGTCAATTCCAGCAGGGCACTTTTCCCGCTTCGCCGCATTCCGGTGATTATCTTTATGACCGGTTTATCAATAAAATCTTTGATGTTGTTCATATACTTTTCCCGAATGATCATACTTTCACCTCCAGTTCTTTTATTATAGTATTTTTATTCAAAAATAGCAATAGTTTCCAGTATATCGGAAACTATTGCTATTTTATTCATTTATTTCTTATATAGTATGATTTTTTTATTATATATTAATTGCTCTTTCTGTCATAAGTTTTTCCGGAAACTGCCCTTCTCATCCTCCATTCGGCATCAGATCATTGAAAGTGTCCCATGCCTCTTCCGCCGTATAATCTGCCAGCTTAAGCCACCCGGTCACACTGTTCTCAGTCTCCACGCAGAGCCACTGCCTGCTGCCATCCAGATACCGGAAATAGACTCCGTGATCTGCGCTGATCGTAAAGTGCTCGCTGCCTGCGTCCGGAGTCCGGCAGACTTCCAGATCCTTTCGGATCCCGTGCAGAGTCGCCTGCTCCGGCAGATCGTAGCGGTCTGTCGGAAGTTCCGCCAGTTTTCCGTCACTTCCGATCCGGTACACGATACGCAGATTTTCCTTCTGTAACATATAATCATAAATCTGGCTGGTGATGATCTGGCCATTTTCCACCCAGATCTCCCGGATATCCTGTGCAAAGCTTCCCATTTCCTGTAATTCCCCGTTCTCATAGCGGAACAGGAAACTCTCGTACCGTCCGAACTCATCCCTTCGCATCAACGCCAACAATATCTGTCTGCCATCGGGACTGAAAGCATAAATGCTGTTTCCCAGATTCTGTGCCGACCGGGTCTCCCCTCTCGTGGTATTCACTGCAAATGTATATTGATCCAGCGGAGAATGATCCACTTCATTTACTGCCTGTGCCATCCTTGAACGAAGCAGGATCCGCTCCGCGGTTCCGTCCCCATCCAGATCCAGCAGGGCATAGGTCTCCTGCGCCGCCCGTTCGGACAGATCAAAGACAACTCCCACATTCGACAGAATGTCCTGTCTCTGTGCTGCTGCATAGGCATCCGCTTCCTCCGCTGTCAGATCTGCCGCCACCTTTCCGTTCCATACCGGTTGGTTGGACAGCAGCGGAAGTTTCATTTGTGCGATTCCGCTGCTCTGACTCAGGATCCAATAGCCGTCCTCCGCCGTAAGTGTATCTGCGGAGAAATCCTGTGCCTCCGACGGCAGTTTCCAGTCTGTGATCCCGTTTTCTCCGGTCTGTCCCGAAGTATCGTATTCTCTGATGGTGTCGATCCAGATGTCCAGATCTCCCTCCTGATAACCGGAAGCTGCAAAATAGTACAAGCGGACACTATCCTGCTGCTTCAGATAAGCCATCTCCTGTCTATAGCCATCCGACGTATAGTAATTTCCCATGTCCTGATAAACCGTGGATCGTCCCTGAACCGGTGCTATATAGCCCGGAACCATACAGTTCAGTCCGGCATCCTCCCCGGTCGCCGCATAAATGCCGTAGCTCGAGATCTGATAAGTAGCAGCCACATCCGCAAAAGAGCCGGGATTTACCTTTACATACACCCATTTTTTCGACAGTTCTGCCAGGGTAGACCAGTCTTCATCCTTGGGACCGTATTCCGCGTAGACCACTCTGGCCTGATTCTCTCCGTCCAGAGGTCCGGTGGAATGTTGCCCCCTGCTGTCCAGGTTTCCCTGTGACAACAGCCAGATCTGGCTGCTCTCCTCCGCAAATACCATGGGAATGTCTATGGTGGAACCATCGGCAAAGGTATACTGTACCTTCGCCACTGCTCCCTCCCCGGGACGATTCGGATCCTCCTGATAAAAATAATACTGCCTTCCCGGTTCATAGAGCAATTCCGTCATTTCTCCGCTGCCGCCCTGCAGATTCAGCAGAGCTTCCGCCGCCTTCACCGGGTTCTTGTAGATCTCATGTGCCGCAGTATCCCCATCTAAGATCTGCCGGTGCAGCTTTCTCGCGTTTTCCCCGTTGTATTCCAGATATTGGACACCGTCCTGTCCGGCAAAAGACTGCGTATCCTCCAAAGCAGTCACATCAAACAAGGCGCCAAACTCTTCCCTGCTGTGGATGCCCTGTCCAAATAATGCCAGCCACTCCGTTTTCGCAGTATCATAGTCCACTTCATCCACCGCAGAATCCCCTGTTGCAGCTTCATCGGTCGCCTCTGCCACGTCGGTTGCTTCTGTTGCATCTGCCTCTGCACCGCTATCCGCATTTGCAACATCCGCTGCATCCGTTCCGCTGCCCGGATTGCTGCACAGGCACACCACCAGTATCACAACCACTGCTGCCGCGCCAACCAGCATCCAGAACGGCGGCTTACGGTAATCCAATACATGACGGATCCGGTTCTTCACATGATCCTCGCCAAAAGATAACAGCGCACAGATGGAGCCGCCGCGATAGCGTTTCCGCTCGCCGCCGGAAGCCTCCTCCAGCAGGGTATAGGAATATACTTTCTTGCTCTCCTCGCCGAGGAGCTTCACAACCTTCTCATCGCAGGACATCTCGCAGTCCATGTTCATCAGATAAAATGCCAGCCACACCAGTGGATTGAACCAGTGGATGCAGCAGATGATCAACGCCGCAGGCTTCCAGAGATAATCTCTGCGCTGTAAATGCACCCGTTCATGACACAACACAACTTTTCTGCTCTCGGAATCCAGTCCGGAGGACAGATAGATCACCGGATGAATCAGCCCCATGACAAAGGACAGATGCCCGCCATCAATCTCACAGATCCCCGGCTCCACCTGTCTGACACCACTGTCAGGTCTGCGGATCCGGCGACGCATCCGCAGATAGGAAAAAGCATGGTAACCTAAAAATCCCGCCATTCCCAACAGCCATACCAGAGATAATGCACGGAACCACAACGGCCGGGACAATATCCCCACACCCGTCGCATTGTCTGCCTCGCCGCGGTCATCCGCATTATCGCTGCTATCCATCACATTGCCTGTTACCTGCGCATTATCTGCACGGCCGGTTCCGGTATTTCCCGTAAGGTCACTTCCATGTCCGGTATTTCCGTTCGCCGCACCCGCGGAAGCTGCCAGTTCCGTTTCTTCCGGCATCCCCGTATTCAGACCGGTATTCCTGTCTGTCTCACCATTCGATTCTGACCACGCAGCATTCTCGCTCCGGTTTCCCACGCCATTTTCTGTGTTGTCAGCCCCATTACCATCCTGTCCGACTGCCATCTGCGAGTAAGCCACCCCGTTTCCCACTGCCAGCAGCCGCTCCGGAATCAGGCTGACCCCGGTCGTAGGCAGCACCGGACAGCACAGCCGTAGGAACACGATCCCCCACAGCAGGTAGGAACACCACTTCGGCGCTTTTTTCAGTAAAAATCTGGCAAGGATCACCAGCAGGATACAATAGCTTCCCACCAGACTCAAACGCCATATGCTGTCAAAGATTCTATAGATGCCTTCACCCATAAGCCCCTCCTGTACTGTCACAGGGAGTTACTCTCCCTGTCACCTGTTATCTCTTATTGCGTCTCCTGTTGTGCTTCCTGTTGCGTTCCTTGTTTTCATTCCTTAGTCAGCGAGGTTCAGACCACTAAAATAATCACCGTAATTGATATCGTTTTCCAGCCGGAACCACCCCTCCGTATTGTCTTCTCCATGCAGGCAGATCCAGTTCTGTGTCGCATCCAGCATCGTCATACGCGCCTTGCTTCCTGCCGGCAGTACGAAGGTCTCTCCATCCGGTGTACGGTACAGGGTCATATCCTGCAGCAGTTCCACTTCTGTCCAGCCACCCAGTATATACTCCTCCTGCGGCACTTCTTTCAGTTGTCCGGTAGCTGTCACCCGGTAGATCCTATGAATAGAATCCGTCTGCACCGCCCAGTAGGGCTCGGTGACCGCGATCTGTCCGTCCTGGATCCGGAAGTCTCGAATATCATCCTGGATCTGTCCGGATTCCACCAGTTTTCCGTTTTGATAACGATAGAGTCTGGTCAGCGGATCCGCACTGGGACCATCTTCGTACAATGCGATCAGTATCTGTTTCCCATCCGGGCTGAATGCGAAAATAGAATTGTTCATATTCGACGTATAAGTAATCTCCGTCGCCTGACCGTTTACTTCCAGCACCGCCTCGCCCAGGTCATAGCAGTTCATTTCCCACAGTCCCTGATTCACATAGGACAGATAACGCTCCAGCGAATATCCTTCTGCCGTGTCCGCAGGATGCAGAGATATTTTCTCTGAAAATCCGTCTCCGTCCAGATCCAGCAGGGCGAAAGTCTCATCCTCCGTCCGCTCCGAAACATCAAATACGACTCCCGGATAAGCCAGAATATCCATTCCGCGTTTGACCGCATAGCTTCCGTCCACGGCTCCCGCCAGTTCCTCCCAGGATTTTCCGGCATACAGACTGTCCGTCGAGATTAACGGCAGAAGGATCGAGATATCCGGATCGGCATAATGGTATATATCGTAATAACCGTTATCTACCCGCAGCCCGGTTCCCACCTGCAGGTCCTCCGGCAATGCTCTGTCGGTTACGGCCCCGGTGCTCAGATCATATTCCCGTAACACCACGGGCATCCATGCATCCGTCCCCAGATGCGACGCGTCGGGATCTGTCAGATAATAGACCTTAATGAAGCTTTCCTCCGTCAATCCCTGATCCGCCTGATAAATATTATAAGCTTCCGAAGTCCGATAGGCTGTCCGCACGGCAGTCACATCCGCCGGAACCTCCGCCGGGAGCCGCTCCGCATGAATGCAGCCAAAAGAACTGTCCTTCTCATCCATCAGATAGATTCCAAAACCGGACACCTGTATATACTCTCTTTCTCCGATATTGTCTTCCCCGGTATAACTGCCTTTCGTGACCCGATACTGTTCGCTGCCGTTAAGTTCATATTCCGCGTACACGTTCCGCGTGCAGATATCTCCCTCTAACGGTCCGTAGCTTTTGTCCGGATCGCCGCTTTTGCTCATATCCCCGAAGGACACAAACCACATTTGCTGCGTCTCCTCTGCCAGCACCATGGGAATGTCTATGAAAGATCCGTCTGCCGTGAACGTATAACGGACATTGACCACAGACCCCTCTCCCGGATCGTCGCTGAAATTATACTGCTGCTTCGCCTTGTAAAGTGTCTCTGTCACCACCCCGGAGCCTTCTCCCAGATGCAGAATCGCTGCCGCAGAAGTCACCGGATCCGTGTATTTCGTGTATTCCTGCGAAGTATTTCCGTCTGACAGAGCCTTAAATACCTCATACACATAATCTCCGTTATTCTCCGGCCACACCAGATCATACGCCGTGCTGTCCCAGAGAAAAGAACGCTGTGTTTCTATGGTTTCCAGCGAAAAAATACTGCCGAATTCTTCTCTGCTTTGAATCGTTACATTGGCAAAATCTTCCGGTGTCATTACGCTGTCCGTACTGCTTTCCGCCTTTTTCGTTGCCGTGCCGGGATCTGCTGTCTCTGTCACGGCAGCGGAATCGGCCACCTCCGTCCCATCCGATCCCCCGCCCGGATTACTGCCAAAGGTCACGATCAGTGCCACGATCACCACTGCGCCGCTCACGCCTCCCCACAGCAGATAGGAACACCATTTCGGTGCCTTTTTCAACTTCCCTGTAATATCCGATATTCTGTGCTTTTTTTCGCCCATAAGCCCCTCCTGTCCTGCCGACCGGCAAGTCGAAGTCGATGTTTTATAGACTCTTTGTAATTACAGTCTACAATCTGCCGACCTATCTGTCAAGTAAGAAATCTTTCCTAATAGAACTTACTTCTGTACCGCTTCCCCTGTCCATAACCCCTGTTCCTCCGAGGCATAGCGGAACGAACGCGTCTCGCCATCTGCATAGACGAACTGAAAATATCCCACGCCTTCCACCATCTCTTCCTGCTTTTCGAAGGCATTCTCCTTCGGCATCCGGATCCCCGGCACCGTGAGATCCACCGTTCTGTGGAATTCCACCAGATTCAGCAGAAGTACCACCACCGCCAGTACGATCACACCCAAAAAAACAGTTACTTTTACGTTAATTTTCTTCATAGGCCCCTCCTTTGTTTTCATCTATCTATAATAACGACTTTTGCTTCCTGGTTGTTACATAAGGTGGCAATTTTTTCAAATACATCCTCCTGCCCCGCAAGATCAATGTTGGAATAATTAATGATAAAGGTATGCTCCTGCCGCTGATCCGGCGTGAAATAATATTCTGACAATGCCTGCATCCGAATCCCCTCTGCCTGCAGCCGCTTCGCCATACTCTCATCCGACAACTCCGTCCGGAACCGGATCAGAAAATGCAGTCCCGATTCGTTCTCCACGATCTCGCATTTGTCCCGCAGACTGCTCTTCTCGATGGCATCGATCAGATGTTTCCTCTGTCTGCTGTAGAAGAGACGCATCCGGTTGATATGTTTTTCAAAATAGCCCTTCGCAATAAAATCCGCCAGCGTATACTGTTCGAAATTCGACACGGTGCAGGAATAGAATGCCAGCTTCTCATAATAACGATTGATCAGATGCACCGGCAGCACCATATAGCTGATACGGATCGTCGGACTTAAGGACTTCGAAAAAGTATTCATGTAGATCACTTTTTCGAACGCATCGATGCCAAACAGCGTCGGCAGGGGTCTGCCGTTGGCCCGGAACTCACTGTCATAATCATCCTCGATGATGTAACGCCCCCGTCTGGCATTCGCCCATGTCAGCACCTCATAGCGCCTGCTGGCCGGCATTGTGATACCTGTGGGAAAATGATGATTCGGGCTGATATGCGCGATCTGCGCCCCGGAGCGCTCCAGTCCTTCCATGGAAATCCCCTGTTCATCCATATCCGCATATTTGCAGTCAATGTGATACTGTTCGTAGATTTTCCGGAGTTTCTGATACCCCGGATTCTCAATGCAGTAGGTCCGGTCACTGCCCAGCAGCTGGATCAGCAGTCCGTAGAGATACTCCGTCCCGGCGCCGATGACGATCTGATTCGGATCCACCAGCATCCCCCGGAAAGATTTCAGATGCTCCGCGATTGCCGCCCGCAGCTCCCGGACACCGTTGGCCGGAGGTACCTCCATCAGTTCCCGGCTCCGCTCCGAGATCACCTCACGGGAAGTCCGCGCCCATACGGAAAACGGGAAATTATCCGGATTCATCTGATTCCCCGACAGATCCACCGCATAGTTTTCCGGTTCCGCCGGCATCCGGATATCCAGCGCGATACTGGAACTTTTCGTCAGCTTCGTCATCTCGTCGATATCCGCCACATAATATCCCTTTTTCGGAATCGTATAAATATACCCTTCACTGATCAACTGGTCATATGCATTTTGGATCGTAATGGTACTAATGCCGTTGTTGTGTGCGAAGGTCCGCTTCGATGGCAGCTTTTCCCCGGGCTGTAAAATTCCACTCGTAATATCATTTTTAATGTACCGGTACACCTGCTCGTAGAGCGGTTCCCCGTTATTTTCAAAGACATAGGTAAGCATGGAACGTCCTCCATCTGACATCTATTTTTAAATCGTATTGATCATTTATCTATAACCAGTTTTATTATATGATGTTCAGCAAAGAAAAACAATAAAAACAAAAGCCAAGGAGGTTTTTCAGATTATGAGCAATGCAGAAAATACACAGTATGAATTGAATAAAGGGCTGGCCCAGATGTTAAAGGGCGGCGTTATCATGGATGTCACCACTCCCGAACAGGCCAGGATCGCCGAGGCGGCCGGAGCCTGCGCAGTCATGGCTCTGGAGCGGATCCCCGCGGATATCCGCGCAGCCGGTGGTGTGTCCCGTATGAGCGATCCCGCCATGATCAAAGGAATCCAGGAAGCTGTCAGCATCCCCGTCATGGCAAAATGCCGTATCGGTCACTTTGTGGAGGCGCAGATCCTGCAGGCCATCGAGATCGACTACATCGACGAATCTGAAGTGCTTTCCCCTGCCGATGACGTATACCATATTGATAAGAAAGCCTTCCGCGTTCCTTTCGTCTGCGGCGCCAGAGACCTCGGCGAAGCACTGCGCCGGATCAATGAGGGGGCTTCCATGATCCGCACCAAGGGCGAACCCGGCACCGGCGATGTGGTACAGGCCGTCCGCCACATGCGCAGGATGAACGCCGAGATCCGCAAGATCACCTCCATGCGTCCGGATGAGCTGTTCGAAGAGGCCAAACAGCTGCAGGTTCCCTACGATCTGGTACGGTATGTGCATGAAAACGGCAAACTTCCCGTCGTCAACTTCGCCGCCGGTGGCGTTGCCACCCCTGCGGATGCTGCCCTTATGATGCAGCTGGGAGCGGAAGGTGTCTTCGTCGGCTCCGGTATCTTCAAATCCGGGGATCCCGCCAAACGTGCCGCTGCCATCGTGCAGGCCGTAACGAATTACACCGATGCGGATCTCATCGCAAAGCTTTCCGAGAATCTCGGCGAAGCCATGGTGGGTATCAATGCCAACGAGATCCAGCTTATCATGGAAGAAAGAGGAAAATAAACAGATGAAGATCGGAGTGCTTGCGGTACAGGGTGCCTTTATTGAACATGAGAAAATGATCCGGGATTTAGGTCAGGAATCGGTCGAGATCCGACAGTTAAAAGACTTAGACGGCATTGACGGGCTGATCCTCCCCGGCGGGGAAAGTACGGTGCAGGGACAGCTTTTACGAAAGCTGGATCTCCTTGCTCCCCTGCAGGAGAGGATTCGGAAGGGCCTGCCGGTCCTCGGCACCTGCGCCGGTCTGATCCTTCTCGCAGAAAAAATAGACGGAGATCCCTTGGTGCATCTGGGGACGCTCCCGGTAACGGTCCGCCGCAATGCCTACGGCAGACAGCTGGCAAGCTTTGTCCGGACAGCACCGGTATCCCTTCTGGGCACGGACTATCCCATGACTTTTATCCGCGCTCCTTATGTGACCTCTGTTACGGACAGCGTGCAGATAATCGCTACGGTCGATGAGAAAATCGTGGGCGTCCGGTTCCGGAATCAGATCGGACTGGCATTCCACCCGGAACTGTCCGACGATCCGCGGATCCACGCGTATTTTCTGGACATGTGCCGGGAATACCTCACCGATGACAGAGCATAAACTTTCCCCCAAAAATCTTGACCCGCGAGTTAGTCTATGCTAATATAACATTTGTTATGGAGATGGATCGTAAGAAAATCACAGAGGAAAATTTAATCCGCTGCGGCCGGGAAGAATTTCTGGAAAAGGGATATACGAAAGCGAATCTTCGGGATATCTGCAGAAAAGCGGGAGTGACCACGGGCGCTTTTTATTTTTCTTTTGAGAATAAAGAAGCTCTGCTCGGTGCGATCCTGGACCCTGTTGTCACAGAGTACCGGAAAATGATGTACGCGATTGCAAAACGGGAGCAGGAGCACCCGGAAACCGCGGAGCAGAATGAGCGGGAGATCATGGAATATATCTGTGCGCACCGCCAGGAATGCGAACTGGTGCTGGAGAAATGCTCCGGCAGCAAATACGAAGCCTTCCGGGACGAGGTCTTCTCCAACATGGTGACCGCCTTTGGGGGCTATTACGAAAAACAACTGGGCTTTACGCCCGATATGGAATTACTGCGGATCCTGGCAGCCATGCGGTTCCACGGATTCCTCGAACTGATCAAGGGAGATTACGATATGGATTATCGCCTGTTCCTGACGAAAGCCATCGGCATCCACGCCGATGCCGGAACACAAAGTTTAATCGCATTTTTAAAGAGTAAGAACGATGCTCACCGTTAAAGCGGTGGGCATTTTCTTTTATAAAAAATAACAAATATAACTTTTGTTATATTCTGAAAAACAAGGAGGACAAATCCTCTCCTCGCCATAGAGGCTCGGATTTTCCTTCGGAAAACAAGGAGGATT